>Ga0185299_10001167_pt1 | contig 55383 bp, 50 predicted proteins | sample PaiPotPPA55metaG_FD_128002 | JGI IMG/M metagenome (GOLD analysis project Ga0185299, IMG submission 128002) | Iron sulfur acid spring bacterial and archeal communities from Banff, Canada, to study Microbial Dark Matter (Phase II) - Paint Pots PPA... ... | reverse complement strand
AAGGCGCAGCGAATCGTGACCTCGTCTTCCTCAGTCAGAGTTGGAGCCGCTGTCCCGCCGAAAAGTGGGTGCCTGCGCTACTGGAAGGCGTGTGGACGCGTGTATTGGCCGCGTTGCAGGCGTCTGAGAAAGCTCGCGGCCCTAGTTGATCAACCTATGACGCCGTGCGAATAACCGAGGTGAACTGAAACTCCTGGCTAATCTGTGCATTGAATGATCCAGATGCCTGATTAACGCGCTAACCGGTAAAGTGGGTTTTAGAACACAACTGGAGGTTCTATGAAAAAGACTTCTGCAATCCTCACTTTTGTAACCACCATCACTTCGTTGTTCGTTTTCTGCAGGTCAGTACCCGCTAATGCGGCGCAAGACCAAACAGCGATCCGTCCCTTCACCGTTCCGACCGTGCCTCAGAAGGAGCTCGATGATCTCCGGCACCGGATTTTGGCAACGCGCTGGCCCGAAAAAGAAACGGTCGCCGATGACTCGCAAGGTGTGCAGTTGGCCACGATGAAGGCGCTCGCTGCCTATTGGGCAAAGAACTACGACTGGCGCAAGTGCGAGGCGAAACTGAAAGCGCTTCCGCATTTTGTAACAAACATCGACGGACTCGATATTCATTTTATCCATGTCCGCTCGAAAAATCCCAACGCGCTGCCGATGATCGTTACGCATGGCTGGCCCGGCTCAATCATCGAGCAACTGAAGATCATCGATCCATTGACGAATCCCGTGGCACATGGCGGACGCGCGGAAGACTCATTCGACCTCGTGATCCCGTCGCTGCCGGGCTACGGTTTTTCAGGGAAGCCGACTACGACCGGTTGGGATCCGATTCGCGTCGCAAAGGCTTGGATCGTGTTGATGAAGCGCCTTGGCTACACGAAGTTTGTGGCGCAAGGCGGCGATTGGGGGAATGCAGTCACGGAACAGATGGCTTTGCTGGGAGCGCCGGAATTGATCGGCATCCATACCAACATGCCAGCCACAGTTCCGCCCGAAATTGACAAGCTGGCTTTTGCCGATGCGCCGCCGGCATCCGACCTTTCAGGCGAGGAGAAACACGCGTACGAACAGCTCGCCTATTTCTATAAGCACGGCCTTGGCTATGCCAACGAGATGGCGAACCGGCCGCAAACGCTCTACGCACTCGAGGATTCACCGGTCGGCTTGGCCACCTGGATGATCGACCATGACGCAGCGAGTGAGGCGCTGATTGCACGCGTCTTTGCCGGTCAGTCCGAGGGCCTCACGCGCGATGACATTCTCGATAACATTAGTCTCTACTGGTTCACCAAAACGGCGATTTCTTCGGCCCGTCTGTATTGGGAAAGCAAGCTCGCTTTTTTTGCACCGAAAGGGATCGCCATTCCCGTTGCCGTGAGCGCCTTTCCAGACGAGCTCTATCAGGCCCCGCGGAGTTGGACCGAGAAGGCTTATCCCAAACTCATCTATTATAACAAGCTCGAGAAAGGTGGGCACTTCGCCGCCTGGGAGCAGCCCGAGGTTTTCGTGAGCGAGATGCGGGCGGCTTTCAAATCGCTGCGCTGATGTGCCAAATGCTGAAGTCAATGTTTTGACGGCAGCCACTTCGCCCTGGACACAGCCGCAGCTGAAATTGCCGTCCTGGTCGGAAACTTTCCGGATAGCGTATTGTAATCAACACAGTATCGAACTTGGAGACAACAATGAACAACGTACAAATCGAACAGAAGAGCTATGAAATGCCACCGCGGGAGGGTATCAGCATCGCGCATTTTCTTACCGTGTCCGATATCGAACGATCGGCTCGCTACTATGAGAAGGTCTTCGGCGCTCGCATTCTGAGCTTGGGCGACGGTAACGCGCCTGGGTACCTTCAGCTCGCGAATATCTGGATGATTTTGAATGTCGGGGGCGGGCCGACGCCGGACAAACCGACGGTTACGCTCAGCGTCCCCGACCCGGATCACATCAGCAGCTTTATGAATTTCCGCGTTGCGGATATTCAAGCGTGCTATGCGTTATGGAAGAGTCGGGGAGCCGAGTTCATCACCGAGCCGATCCCCAAGTACGGCGAGACGCGCTGCTACATCCGCGATCCCGACGGTTATATCATCGAGGTTGGACAGAGCACTGAACTGACCTACGGTTAACGCTCGGCCCGGATGAGACACGGATTTGAACGCTAACGGGGGGAATATCGGAATTGAAAAAAGACCGGCGCGGAATCGACCCCGCTTCGAAGCCGAGTGGCGATGGGTGTGTCGAGTGCCTGGAATCACCTGGAGGTTGGTGGTTTCATCTCCGTCGGTGTGCGGAATGTGGGCACATCGGATGCTGCGACAGTTCTCCAAGCCAGCATGCGTCCAAGCATGCGGCGGCAACAGGGCATCCGATCATTGCCAGCTTCGAGCCGGGTGAGGATTGGTTCTTCGATTACGAGAAACAGGGGATGATCAAGGGTGCGGAGTTGCTTCCGCCACATTCGCATCCGGAGGATCAACCAACTCCTGGACCGGCCGGAAGAGTTCCAGCCGATTGGCAATCGCTTCTGCACTAGCTGGCGTCGAACAGTATGCCATCCTGGTAGTACGCGTTTCGCTCGGCCTGTTCTTCGCCATCTCCGGGGCAAACAAATTGTTTGTCGCCGGTAGCAGGCAAACGATGTACGAAACGCTCGTTAGGTCCCGTTCCCCGCCTGATGACTTATGTCGTGTCCAGGGTCGAGTTCGTTAGCGGATTCTTGGTGGTCGCGGGGTTTCTTTCGAGTCTGGCCTGCGTGGCTCTATTGATCGATGTGATTGTCGCCACTTTGACCACCAAACTTTTCGCTATTCCTAAAAGGCTTTCGCTTCTTAACTGGCTCGACGATTTCCTCTACGTCCCGGACGTCCTGTACGTGCTTCTCTTTATCTGGCTGCTCTGCTCCTGTTCCGGAAAGTTCAGCGCTGATTACTGGCTCGCCAGCAAGTTACAGAGGTGATCGACCTGCCTTGCGACAGCCAATGTCAAAAAGGTTCCAAATGGTCGCCTTCAAGGGCTCGTCCCAGGAGAAACCGGCTTCGGAGATTTCCCGTTCGGCTAAAGAAGAGCCTCAAGTGATCCCGCAAGCGCGGGAGTACCGGACTGTGTAGACTCCGAGGTTTTTGTATAACTAAAACGTTTCGTCAGGACCGCAGATCAGCGACGCGCGTGATCGGTTTATCGCCTACAGCTAATTCAACGGTTTCACAGGTTGCGATTTGTTAGGCAGGCGTATTGGTCTGATTTCTTCCCAGGGATGTTCTTGCATTTGCTTCCGAATCACGGCTTTTAGCTGTCTCAGAATTTTGAGGAACGCCATTAGCACTGGGCTCTGGTCGGACTTTCGCCACGTCACGCACAACGGGATCTGAGCTGATTTTGGAATAATTGGTTTAATTAGGACTGGGCGCTTTAGGCATCGCACACAACTAGGCACGACGGACACACATAGTCCGCTCTCTACGAGGGTCAGTACAGTGGCCATAAAATCCGGCTCGTTGACGATCGTCGGCGAAAAACCTGCGCGCCTGCAAACTGCGATAACTTCATCAAACAAGGTGCGAGCTCCTTTTCGGTGAAATTGCACGAATTCTTCGGAAGCCAATTCCTTGAGGCGAACAATCCGCTCCCTTGCCAACCGGTGGATCGGGGACAGGGCGACTCCTAGCTGGTCGGTGTAGACATTTTCTTCTTCGAATTCCGCGCGCCGGTCCGGCGGCAGTTTTCTCGAGAAGCCCAGGTCAATCTGACCAGCATCAAAGGCCGCGAGCTGCTGGTCAGGAGTCATTTCATGGAGGCGTAGCTGGACGTCAGGAAATTTCTGCCGATAGGACTGCACGAGGGAAGGCAAGAACGGGCTCGAGGCAGTGCCGAAGAAGCCAATGCCCAAGCTTCCGACCTCCCCAAGCGCGGCTCGGCGCGCCACCTGCGCTGCTTCAGTCGCATGACGCAAGATTTGCTCCGCTTCACCAAAAAAAACGGCTCCCGCTGTCGTAAGTTGAACGGTTCGCTTCGTCCGGTGGAGGAGCTTGATGCCAAGCTCCTCTTCCAAGTCGAGGATGGTTTGGCTAATCGCGGGCTGCGCCACGTGCAGGCGACGCGACGCCTCGCTGTAGTTCAAGTGATGCGCAACGCCGACAAAGTAACGCAGATGTCGAAGCTCCATAACTTCACGCTTATCGCAGAATCCGATTACTACAAGCGAATCATACGATTTCCGCGATGGCAAGAATAGAGCGATACAACTGGCAAACAAATCAGAAATGAAAACGGATAACGGATCACGTGGAGAACGAAGGTCGGGCTCGCGTTCTGAAGAGAAACTATCCGCGCGAACCTATGGCGAGTTGCAGCGGCAGCTGCACAAAGACCTGCTCGCGCAGCACCCGGAATGGATCGATGCTGACGGCAACTGCCCTACCTGCGATGACTACGAGCGCCGATTGGCTCGGCTCATCTCGATTTTCAAATCCCAAAGCAAAAGTATCGGGTCAAAAAGACGACGAACCTAGAAAACTAAACGGCAAGTTGTTCAATGCCTTCCCAACCAAACAGAGAGGAGACTCCTATGCAACCACATCAAGCTGACTACTTCACTGCGTATCACTACGTAAAGCTGACACGAGACGCCAACGGTGTTCTGATTGTTCAACTCCACACCAACGGTGGCCCGTGCATTATGACCGCACAAACTCACACGGAGTTTGTCGAGGCCTTCTACAGGATTTCGCAGGATCGAGCGAACAAGATCGTAATCCTGACGGGGGCAGGTGGCGACTTCATCACGAACGTCGAATGGTCGTCCTTCGGCGAAGTCGCCGATCCCGGCGTCTGGAGCCAGATTCACGACGAAGGCGTTCAGGTTTTGGAAAACATAGCCAACATACGTGTGCCGGTCATCGCCGCGATCGAGGGACGCGCGCATATTCATTCCGATTATGCGCTGCTTGCCAACGTGATTGTGGCTGCCGAGGGGGCGACCTTCCAGGATGTGGGCCACTATGCCGCTGGCGTTACACCCGGTGACGGAATCTTTACTACATGGAGTTATCGCGCCGGCGCAGGACGAGCCGAGGCCTTCCTCCTCAACCCGCAGCCGCTGCCGGCGCGTACTGCACGGGAATGGGGGGTCGTTGCCGAAGTTGTGCCGAACGGCAAGGCACTCGGTCGGGCGCAGGAATTAGCCGAGCTGTACCTGAAGGCTCCGGAAGTGACGCGTCGCAACACACGAGTGCACTTCATCCAACCATTGAAAGAGCGCATTGTGCGGGAAGTCGGCTACGGACTATCGCTCGAGGGATCATCTTCAGCCGACCTTGTGAAGTCGATGCGAGGCACTGCGGCGGAGAGGACGAGTACAACATCATAAGACACGGAACGCGGGTTCGAGCCCTGTACGCTCCGGTGAATCTCTGTATTACAAAAAATCACTGCGCCGCACTGATTCGTTAGGCCATTTTAGTCGGGTTGCGGGTCGGCGCGCTCATGAATTGGTCTCAAACTCACCGCGCCAGAGAATCGGCTCCGAAGATGGTATACTCTTCAGCGATGCTTGAGGTTAAACACATATCAAAAACCTACGGAAAACTGATTGCCGTTAATGATGTCAGTTTCCGGGCGGATTATGGAGAGACTGTCGGCCTGCTCGGACCGAACGGTGCGGGTAAAACAACCACCGTCTCGATCATTGCGGGATTGCTGAAACCGGATTCTGGAGAAGTCCTGATCGAGAACAGGCAGGTCAAGAGTGACACTGACCCAGTTAAGCTGAAGATCGGCCTCGTCCCGCAGGACATGGCTCTTTTCGACAAGCTTTCGGCTCGCGATAACCTTACGTTTTTTGCGGCGCTTTACGCGCTCGCAGGCAGAAGAGCTCGTGAAGCAATCAACGATGCGCTCAGCCTCGTCGGACTGTCAGATCGCGCGGGCGACAAGGTGGAAGCGTTTAGCGGAGGCATGAAACGGCGCTTAAACCTTGCCGCAGCTTTGCTTCACGGTCCGCAGATCCTTCTGCTCGACGAGCCGACGGTTGGCGTAGATCCGCAAAGCCGCAACGCCATCTTTGAAAATCTTGAGACGCTAAAGAAGCGTGGCAAAACCCTCCTTTATACGACTCACTATATGGAAGAGGCAGAGCGCCTCTGCGATCGCATCGTGATTATCGATCACGGAGAAGTGATCGCCAATGATACATTGCAAGGGCTACACAATCTCTTGCCCGTCACGAACGTTATCGCCATCGAACTGAACAATGTTGATGGTTTCGCGGCGGAGAAAATCCTGAACCTTCCAGAGGTAAAGTCCGCTGAGCTGGAACAGAATACTCTTCGGATTGGCGTGCACGATCTTTTCCGCGGTACACCAGGCGTTCTTCGCTGGTTAGCCGACAACGGCCATTCCTACCATCGTGTCTCGAGTGACCAACCGGACTTGGAGACTGTATTTCTCACTCTTACAGGAAGGAGCCTTCGGGATACATGATGATTCAGTTTCTGGCGCTGGTGCGAAAAGACCTGAAACTGTTTTTTACAGACCGCCGGGCAGTGGTCGTTGGGCTACTAGTGCCTATCCTTTGCGGCTCCTTTTTCGGGTACCTGTTCGGAGGGCAAAAAGGCGCCACTGAAACGAGCAAAGTACCTGTGTTGGTAATTGACCAGGACAAAAGCGACATTTCCCGAGCGCTCATTACTCAACTTACTAGCGATAAGAACCTCGACGTAAAACCGTCGACACCCGACGCAGCGCGTGACGTCGTTCGTAAAGGCAAGGCGACCGCCGCGATCATCATTCCGAAAGATTTCGGCAGGGACGCTGGACAAGCCTTCTTTAGGCGCACACGCAAACCCGAGTTCGACCTGTTCTACGATCCTTCCCACGCCCTGGAGCTTGCCATGGTGAAAGGCATCCTGAGCGGCGCGGTCATGCAGACCGTGAGCAAGGAGATGTTTACTGGCAAGAGCGGCCGCGAACTGGTTAACGAGTCCCTCGCTCAACTGGAGAAGATTGACATGGCGCCACAAGACCGAACGGCTTTGCGTGATCTGTTGAATGGCGTCAAGAAATGGAACGAACAAAGAGAGAGCTCCGAAACGCTGGCTCAAGGCGAATTCTCCGGTGGACTGACATTGCCCTACGAGACAAGGGAGCAAGCCATCACCTCGGGTCGAAACGTCGAGTACAATGGTTACGCACATTCGTTCGGAGGAATGGGTGTCCAGTTCATTCTCTTTATGGGACTGGATGTCGGAATCACACTTCTGATTCTCCGTCAGAGTGGGCTTTGGCAGCGACTCCGGGCGGCGCCGCTTTCCCGAACTATGCTGCTGGGAAGTCGGACAGTGAGCGCCGCGTTGATCGCGGGCTTTATTCTGCTGGTGCTCTTCGGTTTCGCCCGAATCGTGTTTGGCGTCCACATCCAGGGCAGCTTCCTTGGCTTCCTCGGAGTCTGCGCAGCATTCTCGTTAATGACCGCAACCTTCGGCCTTCTTATCGCCGCCTTGGGCGAGACAGTCGAGGCCACGCGCGGATACTCAATTATGGCGACAATCATCATGGTAATGCTCGGTGGCGCCTGGGTGCCGACATTCCTGTTCCCGATGTGGCTCCAAAAAATGACGGTGATCATTCCGACTCGCTGGGCGATTGATGGGTTGGATGGCATGACCTGGCGCGGCTTGGGATTCTCCTCGGCGCTGGCGCCGATTGGGGTGTTGCTGCTGTTCACGATCCTTTTCGGCGCGCTTGCCGTGACGCGATTCCGTTGGAGAGCTGGAGGGTAGCCAGCAATATCTATCGCGGGGATTCCTATCCGTGGTTTATGCAGGTGCATTTACGCAGGTGCCAAAAGGGTATTAAGCGACGGTCCGTAACCCCGCGAAAACGCCGGAAAAAGTAAGCACGCCCCGCACCATATGGGAAATATCAAAAAGGTTCGGACCCCTCGCCTTCAAGAGCTCGACCCAGGAGAAATCGCTTTCCGAGATTTTCCGTTTCGGCTACAGAAAAGCCGCAAATGATCCCGCAAGCGCGGGAGTACCGGACCGTGCAGGCTTCGAGGAATTTCTATACTACAGAAAGTCGCTGTCGTTAGGCTGGCGGTGTTATTTGCTTGCGGCCGCTTCTTTCGCGCACTGCCAAAATTTCTCAGCCGCGGGACTAAGTCGCCCCTTTAGCGCGACGATGCCGACCGAGATTGGTTTTGGCTCGGGAGTGATGTGCAAAAGCTTTACCCGGTTTCCGAAACTGTGACCCAAAACGTCTATACTAATGGTGACGCCGGTTCCCGCTTCGACGGCCGAGATAATCCCGGAAAAACTGTCGTGCTCCTCCACCACCCGCGGTTTCTGTTTCACCTTCGAAAAGATGATCGAGAGGAAGTCATAGTAACTCGGATAATCTTCGCGGGTAAGACCAATCAAAGGTTCGGCGGCAACTTCGGCAATCGGAATGGCGCGGCGTCGGGCAAACGGATGCTGCGAAGCGACCGCCACGCCAACGCGTTCTTGAAATAATTTCTCATATCGCATGTCGTGCAGCCCACTCGCTTTGGCGGGAGGAACGATTAATCCGAGTTGAAGCCGGCCATCGCGTATCCCATCGAGAATATCTTTGTTGGTCCAATCGTGCGATCTGCCGTGCACATTTGGCATTGCCTGCTGAAATGCGCGTAAGGTTTTCGGCAGAATTTCTGCGGTTGGCATCGGTGAGTAGCCAACGTGGAGTTCGGTAGGCTCTGCGGTGGCGAGGGCACGCGCCTTCGTGACGGCATCGTCCGCGTTTTGCAATAACGCGCGCGCATCGTCGAGGAACGCCCGGCCCGCATCGGTCAACCGAACTGACTTGGCCGTGCGTTCGAGTAAGGAAAATCCAATTTCGTCTTCGAGATCGCGGATTTGCCGACTGAGAGCGGGCTGCGAGACATGCAGCTTCAGCGCCGCGCGCGAGACGTTTTCCATCTCGGCCACCGCAACGAAGTAGCGCAGGTGCCTGAGTTCCACGGCTGGTTCTAGTATGCCGGGTCGGCATATCGAGACAAGAAACATCGTCTTTCCCAAACGCCAGGTGCGAGGCGGATCGTATTAGCACGAAAACTTCAAATGACGGAGGACAAAATCTATGAGCAGAACAATTGAAGCAATCATGCGACACATGGCGCCGCCACCGAGTCGCCTGACAAATCAAAACAACAGGGTCGAGAAGTTGGAAAAGGAAATCACGGTACCAAAGCGGCATTACATCTGGTCCGAATCCAGGTTCGTGCGCACCATGCTCCCGTTTCAATCAAATATCCGAGTCGGCTACAATGGAACGGAAGTCGACGGCAAAAGCGTACTAGCCCTGATGACGCTAGCGCCACCGGAAGGGACAAAGGTGTGGATCCGTATCGAAGGACCCGATGCGGTAGACGCAATGCACGCTGTCGATCAATTGGTGCAATCGCTCTCTGACGATGATTAATGAACCGTTGCGAGTTTGTCGTGATTCTACTTTTCCGAAAAGACTCCGATTGACGTGGCGGCGTCCTTGGCGCATTGCCAGAACTTCTCGGCGGCGGGACTAAGTCGACCTTTTCGCGCGGCGATTCCGAAGGAAAGTGGCTTTGGTTCGGGAGTGAGTCGCACTAACTTCACCCGATTGCCGAAAGTGTAACCAAGTGCGTCCACCGCAACGGCCACGCCTGTGCCAGCTTCGACGGCGGAGACAACGCTGGTCATGCTCTCGTGCTCCTCTATCACTCGCGGCTTGTTTTTTACCGGCGCAAAGAGCGTGGCAAGAAAGCCGTCATAATCCGGAAAGTCTTCGCGCGTTAATCCTACAAACGGTTGCTGCGCCGCATCAGCCAACGAGACGGAACGACGCTGTGCAAATGAATGGTCCGGCGCGACCGCCAGGCGGATATGCTCGCGCAACAATTCTTCAAAGCGGAAGTCGCCAAATGCACCGCGCTTTAGTGGACGGGCAACTAAGGCCACCTTCAGTCGCCCTTCTCGCAGACCAACGGCAATTTGTTCGCTGCTCCAATCGTGCAGCCTCACATGAACCTTAGGCATAGCCTGCTGGAACGCGCGCAAAGCTGCCGGCATAAGTTGTGCGCCAGGCAGTGGCGAATAACCGACGTGTAGTTCAGTTTCGCCAGTCTGCACAAACGCGCGCACGTTTTTCACAGCCTCGTCTGTTCGCTCGAGAACCATGCGCGCTTCTCTTAAGAAAACACGGCCTGCGTCAGTGAGGCTGACCGCTTTGCCGGTGCGCTCGAATAGCTGCACGTCGAGCTCATCTTCAAGGTCGCGGATCTGGCGGCTGACGGCCGGTTGCGAGACGTGGAGTTTCTGGGTCGCAGCGCGCAGAACGTTTTCAGCCTCTGCCACGGCGACGAAGTAACGAAGGTGCCGTAGTTCCATCGTCGATCCTACTATGCCGGCTCGGCATATCGAGACAAGAAACATCGTCTTTCACATCGGCGCGCGAGCAACGGATCATTTTGTGCGATGAAAAATGAAATTCCAACAAATGGTCAGCTACCGATCTCTAAAGAGAGAGAGCATCGGCGCGGCGCCGTAATTCAAGATCATCACGAAAATCGTTCCGCGCCTCTCGATGCAGAGGATTCGTCAGGCAAAGAAAAAAAGCGGTCTCTGTTTCAGCGGCCCGGTGTGATTATCACCGCGGCGGCGCTCGCGATTATCGGAATCGGCTATGGCGCGTTTGCGCTGTTTCATTCGTTTACACACGAATCTACCGACGACGCGTTCGTTGATGCGCACATCATTTTAACTGCGCCAAAGATTGCCGGCCGGGTCGCGGCGGTGCACATCGACGACAATCAGGATGTAAAAAAAAGCGACCTCTTAGTCGAGATCGATCCCGCGGATGCGGAAACCGCGCTCGCGCAAGCGAAGGCAAAGCTGGGTCACGATCAGGCGGCGCAATTGAAAGCTGACCAGGACTTGAAGCGCCAACAAGATCTCTTCCGCAAGGGCGCAATCAGTCCACAAGATCGCGATACCGCCATTCAAAACGCGGCGACTACGAAAGCGGATGTGCAAACTGATAAAGCAGCGATCCAGCAAGCCGAGTTGAATCTCAGTTACACAAAGATTTTCGCGCCGGAGGATGGTCGGGTGACGAAGAAAGCGGTCGAGCCCGGCGATTACGTGCAAGTTGGGCAAGATCTATTTATGTTGGTCACGCCCGAGCGCTGGACGACGGCGAACTTTAAGGAAACGCAATTGCGCGACATGCGTCCGGGCCAACCGGCGCAGGTAAGTGTCGATGCTTATCCGGACCATCCCCTGCGCGGACACGTGGATAGTATTCAAGCCGGCAGCGGTGCGCGTTTCAGCTTATTACCGCCGGAAAATGCCACCGGTAACTATGTGAAAGTAGTCCAGCGCGTTCCGGTAAAGATCGTCCTTGATGAGCAGCCGGATGTGCAGCGAGCGCTCGGCCCGGGGATGTCGGTCGTCCCAACTGTGACCGTGGGTGATGGCGCCGGGTCGATACTTACGATCGTAAGTATCGCGATACTTCTTGCGGCCGGTGTCATTGTTGGCGCGGCGCTGTGGATCGTCCGAGCTCGGAGGCGGTAACCATGAGTGAAGATGCTGCCGCGCCGCCGCCTAACGAGTGGAAACCGAGGGTCAATCCATGGGTGATCGCGATTTCCATCATGCTCGCGACCTTTATGGAGGTGCTCGACACCTCGGTGGCAAACGTGTCGCTCCCCTACATCGCTGGAAACCTTTCCGCCTCAACCGACGAAGCTACGTGGGTATTGACCAGCTATCTGGTCTCCAACGCCATTATTCTCCCCGACCAACTGGTTAGGTCAGCTTTTCGGGCGGAAACGATTTCTCATTAGCTGCATCATTTTGTTCACCCTGGCGTCGGCGTTGTGCGGTATGGCCGGGAGCCTCGGATTTTTGATCATGGCGCGAGTGATACAAGGCGCGGCCGGGGGAGCCTTGCAACCCATCTCGCAAGCTGTTCTGATGGAGAGTTTCCCACTCCAGAAACGCGGAATGGCCATGGCTGTTTATACCATGGGCATCGTCGTCGCGCCGATCCTAGGGCCAACGATTGGTGGATGGCTCACCTACAATTACTCGTGGCGCTGGGTCTTCTATATCAATCTGCCGATCGGCATTTTGGCTGTGATATTAACTAATGCATTCCTTGAGGATCCCCCTTATTTGAAACGGGTCTCGGCCGCGAACCTCGACTATATAGGACTTGGCCTGCTGAGCGTCTGGCTCGCGAGCTTGCAAATCATGCTCGACAAAGGCCAGGAGCTCGACTGGTTCTCTTCAAAAATGATCGTTTGGTGTGCGGTGACGTCGAGCGCGGCGTTCATCGCGTTTATCGTGCGCGAGCTGACGACGACGTTTCCGATCGTCGATCTTCGCATTCTGAAGAACTGGAATTTTTCCGTTGGCCTGGTGCTGATCCTCCTGGTTGGTGCGCTTCTTTACGCCACGACAGCAATCCTGCCGTTGTTCATGCAGAATTTGCTGAACTACACATCGCTTGCGGCCGGTCTCGCAATCACTCCTCGCGGTATCGGCGCATTCGCAGCGACAATCGTTGTGGGCCGCATTGCCGGGCACGTCAGCAACCGCGTTTTAATCGTCATTAGTTCTCTTCTGATGGCTTATGCATGCTTCGCGCTCGGCAACATCAACCTTCAGGTAGCCCCAGGTAATCTGTTCTGGCCAATCGTCATCAGTGGCGTAGCCGCCGCTTCCATCTTCATTCCATTAACGACATCGGCGATGGGCACGCTCACCCGGGAACAGATGGGAAACGCCGCCGGCATTTTCAATTTAATGCGCAACGTCGGCGGGAGCATTGGCATTGCGATGATCACCACGTTAGTCACGCGTAACGCGCAAGTGAGCCAGGCGGCGCTCGCGCCGCACATGACACAGTTCAATTTTAATTTTCAACAACAGATGGCCCACGTCCAAAGCGCGCTGGCGAACACGACCGGCAACTGGGACGCCATGAAAAAATCGCCCGCCGTTCTCTACAGCATCCTGCAACAACAAAGCTCGCTACTCAGCTATGTTTACGGTTTCCGTTTCTGTGTTCTGGTGTGCTTGGTTTGTGCGGCGCTCGCTTTTCTGTTCAAGAAAGTCGGCAAACCAACCGGCCCCATCGCGACGCATTGAAGATGTAGGAGACTAACTAATGAATACCGCATTTGAAACAACTAACAGTAAGTCGCGTGTTCTAATCGTAGATGACAACTCCAGGTTCGCGCGCAGTGCGCAGCTGTTTCTCGAACACACCGGGAATTACTTTGCCTGCGCAGTGAACGATCCGCGGCGGGCGTTGGAGGCCGCCCGCAGCTTCAAGCCCGATCTCGTGGTCGTCGATCTTATCATGCAACAAGCCGACGGCCTTGAAGTAGCGAGGCAGCTCGAAGCGGACTGGGCGCTGCACGAAGTGCCGGTCGTTTTCGTGACTGCGCTGATCACGCCGGAAGAAGCGCGCGGTGGTCGTCGCATCAACGGCCATCGTGTCGTACCAAAGCCGGCACGCGGTTTCGATCTGATTAGCGTTGTCGAGGAGAATCTGCCTTGTTGCTCGGGCGCGTGAGCGGTCCCGCGAAATACTGACCCGCGCCGTAGGTAGCGCAAATGTCTTCGTTCCACTGCGAGATGGGAGCATGCCTGTTAGTTATGCTGAGGCAAGAAACATGGTCTTTCCCAAGATCGACATATAGGACCGACCATATACGCATGAAAATCTTAACTACCATCAGTCGGTTCCTGTTGGGCTTCATCTTTTTAGTCTTCGGGCTCAACGGATTTCTTCACTTCATCCCGATGCCTCCGCCGAGCGGAGTCGCGGGTCAATTCCTCGGATCGATGTTCGTCACAAAATATCTGGTGTTCGTTTTCGCGATCCAGCTCATCGGCGGCGTGTTGCTGCTGATCAATCGTTACGTGCCGATCGCGCTAACGATTCTCGGTCCCATTATCGTGAACATCTTGTTGTTTCACGGTCTGATGAACCCCGAAGGCCTCGGCCTGGCGGTCTTTGTCACGATTCTTTGGGTCGTCGTGTTCGCGAGCGTGCGTTCGGCGTTCGCCGGAATTTTTCAGGCGCGGGTCGAAATAACGCCAGCCTCGGAGCCGCATCGCACGGGTGTAATTTCACCCGCCTAACTAATCGATGAATTAAGGAGGAAAGAACTATGAGCAAAACGATTCTCATCACTGGAGTGACAGGCAATCAAGGCGGCGCGGTCGCGCGGGCACTGCAGGGCAGCGGGTTCCGTCTGCGCGGCCTGACTCGCAAGCCTGAGAGCGAGCAGGCGGCGGCGCTGGCGCGCCACGGCGTCGACGTCGTCAAGGGCGATCTCGATGACGAGGCGACGCTGCGTCGTGCATTGGCCGGCGCGTGGGGCGTCTTCAGCGTGCAGAACACGGGGGAAGCGGGCGTCCAGCGAGAAGAGGCGCAGGGAAAGCGCCTGGCGACGCTGGCGCGCGAGGCCGGCGTCGAACACTTCGTCTACGCATCCGTGGGATCGGCCCACAAGCGGACGGGCGTTCCGCACTTCGACAACAAGTGGCGCATCGAGGAAACCGTGCGCGGCCTCCGCTTCCCGTCGCATGTGATTTTGCGTCCGGTGTTCTTCATGGAGAACCTGGTAGCACCCTTCAGTCTCCAAGGCGACACGCTGGCCTGGGCGCTCGGGCCGACTACGAAGCTGCAGATGGTTGCGGTGGACGATATCGGATGGTTTGGCGCGCGAGCGTTCACCAACGCCGCCGCCTTGAACCGCCGCGAGATCGATCTCGCTGGTGACGTACGAACGATGGCGGAGGCGGCGGAGATCCTGACGGAGGCGCTGGGTCGGCCAATTGCGTTCACGCAGACGCCAATCGAACAGGTCCAGCAGTACAGCAAGGAAATGGCGTTGATGCTGCAATGGTTCGAACGCGTCGGCTACAGCGCCGACATCGCTGGCTTGGAACGCGAGTTCGGCCGCGCGCTCACGAACCTCCCTGACTGGGCGCGCCGCCACGCGAGACCAAATGCGCGCTGATCATTTGTCTGTCCATCATGAATCCGCAATCGCCTAACAACCATCGGATCGGTTCGGCGATAAAGATGCTCTGCCGAAACTTCAACAACCACCAGCACACCAGGTAAGGGAGATTACGAAAATGAAATCACAATGTCACACCGTGACGGACCGGGACGTCTCGCTTTGGTTTGCGCCGCTCAGTCCGCTAATCGGTGTTCTGCTGGGCTTCATCGGTGCGTTTCTTTTGTTGAGGTAGAAGGAGCCAACGATTACAACCGACTTAGTATCCCTCTTCGTACGTGCGGAGTCGGACGAAGTAGTTATTGCGTGGCGAGGACTAGTTCGGGTTCTCGCACGCGCAGCGCTCGAACTCGCCTCTTGCCAGGCACGCGTTTCTTATCGCGCACAAAGATCAGACACAAGACCGGCAGAACAATGAGCGTAAGAAACGTTGAGCTGAGCACGCCGCCGATAACGACGGTTGCGAGTGGTCGCTGGACTTCTGCGCCGGTGCCGGTCGCTATGGCCATTGGGAAGAAGCCGAGGCTGGCGACGAGCGCGGTCATGAGCACGGGACGCAAGCGGGTGAGCGCGCCTTCGATGACCGCGCGGTGAACGCTGCGTCCTTCGGATCGGAGCTGATTGAAATAGCTGATCATAACGAGGCCGTTGAGGACGGCGACGCCACTGAGCGCAATGAAGCCGATGGCCGCAGTAATGGAGAAAGGCATGCCGCGCACCCATAACGCGAGCACGCCGCCAGTGATGGCGAGCGGAATACCCGAGTAGATAAGCAGCGCCTCGCGCACGTTGCCAAAGGCGAAATAGATGAGCACGAAGATCAGGATCAACGCAGCGGGCACAACGATCATCAAGCGTGCACGTGCTTGCTCCAGGTTTTTAAATTGGCCGCCGAATTCATACATGTAGCCCTCGGGCATTTTGATCTGCGCGCGAATGCGCTGATCGGCATCGCGCACGAAGCTCTCGATGTCCCGTCCGCCGATGTTGACCATGAGCGCTGCGCGACGGTGCCCGTCATCGCGCTGAATGGGCTCCACGACTTTGACCGTGGCGAAATCGGCGACGCGACCGAGTGGGATCAATCCAGATTGGCCGACGCGGACGGGCAACGCTCTGATCTCCGAGTTGTCAGCGCGCAAGCGCTCCGGCATGCGCACCACGATATCGTGTCGCACTTCCCCTTCGACCGCCGTGCCGACTACCTGGCCCGCGAGCGCCGTGCTGATAGCTTTGTTCACCTCAGCGGTTTCGAGATTGTAACGCTCGAGGTGGTCGCGGTTGATGTTGAGGAGTAACTGCGGCGTGCGCCCAGCCGTTTCGTATTCCACCTGCGCGGCGCCCGGTGTTTTCTCGAGAATGTCTTTGAATTGCGCGGCCAGTTTGTCGAGCACGTCGTAATCGTTGCCGAAAATTTTCACCGCCAATTCCGCCTTGGTGCCTTCGAGCAGTTCATTGAAACGCATCTCGATTGGCTGCGCGAACACCATGTACCAATCCGGATTAATCTTCTTCATCTCAGCGTCAATTTGTTTGATCAGCTCGGCTTTGTTACGTGGGCGGCCTTCGGTCTTCGGCCATTCGGCGATGGGCTTGTAGAAGATGTAAACGTCCGACTCGTTAGGCGGCATCGGATCGGTGGCGATGTCGCTCGTGCCGATGCGACTGAAGATGCGCGTCAGCTCGGGCATCGTGGCCAACAGACGTTTCGACAGCTCGGTGTTGTCTTTAATCGACTCATTGAGGCCCAGGCCAACCGGCTTGTAGAACATCGCGGTGATGGAGCCTTCATCGAGCTTCGGTGTAAACTCCGCGCCCAAGGTGCGGAAAAGAAGCACCGCGCCGACGAACAGCGCGACGGCAGCGAGCAGGACGACATACCGTAGCCGTAGCGCGCCTAACAAAAGCGCCCGATAAATTCTTTTCGCCGCGCGAATGATAATGCTCTCGGTTTCCCGCACATGTCCACGCAATAAAAACGAGGAGAGCACCGGCATCAGCGTGAGCGCAAGCACGAGCGCGCCACTCAGTGCGAACATCACCGTGATCGCCATCGGGTGGAACATTTTTCCCTCGACGCCGGTGAGGGCGAGGATTGGCACGTAAACAATCGTTATGATGAGAACGCCGAAGAACATCGGCCAGCCGACTTGTTTACCGGCGGCAAGCACGGTTTGCATGTGCTCCTCGCGCGTGAGACGGCGGCCCAGCTCGCGCTGCCGAATGCCGAGCCGGCGCACGACGTTTTCCACCATCACCACCGCGCCGTCGATAATCATCCCGAAATCGACAGCGCCGAGACTCATCAAGTTGCCGGACACGTGGGTCTTTAACATTCCCGTGATAGCGAAAAGGAACGATAACGGAATGGCGAGCGCGACAATAAGCGCAGCGCGCCAATTGCCTAACAAGAGGAAGAGCACCGCAATGACGAAAATGGCACCTTTGACCAGATTGTCTTCCACCGTCCTGATTGTTTTGTTGATGAGAATTGAGCGATCGTATTGCGTGCGAATCTCCACGTTGTCGGGCAATTGTTTTTGAATCTCAACGATGCGCGCTTTGACGCGGTCGGCGACGTCACGGGTGTTTTGGCCCGCGAGCATCATCGTCGTGCCGATGACCGCCTCTTCGGCGTCGAGCGTAGCCGCGCCCGTGCGCAACCTGGTGCCATAGCTGACGTCAGCGAGATCCTTCACCTTCAACGGCTCGACCCCCGCGGCGAATTTTACGGGCAATTTCGCCAGCTCATCGAGTGTATTAGCGCGACTCACCGCGCGAACGCTCAGTTGGTCAATGCCGCGTTGGATGATGCCACCGCCGGCGTTTTCCACGTTTGCCGCAATGACATTCGCCAGGTCCGAGAACGTCATGCCCACGGCTGTGAGCGCCTGCGGCTTTGGTTGGATGACGAGCTGTCGCTCATAGCCACCGCTTTGGTTGACGTCCGCGACTCCGGGCACCGTGCGCAGCAACGGCTTGATCGTGTATTCCTGAAGTTCAGTGAGTTCCTCAAGCTGCTCGATGCGCGACTCTGGCTTCTTTGCGCCGGGCTTGTAGTTAACGCTGTAATACAAAATTTCCCCCAGCCCGCTGGAGATCGGCGCGAGCTTCGGTGAAACGCCGCGCGGCAATTGATCGAGCGTGGATTGCAATCGCTCGGAGACGAGTTGCCGCGCGCGATAAATGTCGGTGCCATCGCGAAACATCAGCGTGATTTGCGAAAGTCCGAATTTCGTCAGCGATCGCATCGCCTCCACGCCGGGTACGCCAGCCATTGCGATCTCTATAGGCCGGGTGACGAGCAGCTCCGATTCTTCCGCCGCGAGTGCAGGCACCTGTGTGTTGATCTGCACCTGCACGCCGGTGATGTCCGGCACGGCATCGATGGGCAATTGGACAGCCGACCAAATCCCCGCCACGAGCAAGCCGACGGCGGCGAGCAGAACGATCGCGCGCTGCTTTAATGAGAATTCGAGGATTTTGTCGATCATTCGTTCACCTCACTTCGAGAATTGCGTCGTGCGGCTTCGCGGTGTGCGGCCGGTCTCGAGCTTACCGATGAGCAACTCGATGTTCTGCCGTGCCTCCAGTGCGCTGGCTTGCGCACTCAGCAACGTCGTCTGCGCGTCGAGATATTGCTTTTGCAATTCAGTGTAAGTCGTTAGCGGAATTGCACCGAGCCGGTAATTCTTGTCCGCAGTTTCAGCCGCTTCGCGCATTCGCCCGAGCACTTCCGGCGTCCAGCGCGCGATCTCGCGCAATCGCGCGTCGTACATCGCGACCGCGGCTGCGATCTCGCTTTCCACCTTGCGGACCATCGCATTCAAACTCGCCGCCGCCTGCACTTCGCGCGCTTTCGCCGAGTCGATGGCGCCCTTGTTCTGGTTCCATAACGGCAGCGGAAATCTCACGCTCACGCCAGCCATCAGATCGTGCGTGTCCGCATTCTCCCGGTGTACAAAGGGGCCCGCGGTCACGCCGGTCCATTTCTCAGAACCGGTTAGCCGCACCCTGAAGCCTTGTTGCTCCAGTTCCACCTGCCGCACGCGCAGATCGAAATTCCCACTACGCGCCAACGCCAGCAGTTGAGTCATCGATGATAGCGGCGCCAATCGCAGTTCCTCTGCATCAATTTCAATCGGAGCCTCGGCCCCAGCCCCGCGGAGTTGATTCAGTTGGTAGGACGCGGCTTGCAGTTGCGTCTCGATTTCGATGCGAGTGCGATCAAGTGCGACGGTGTTAGCTTCAAGGATTCGCGCCTCGAGCGCTGGAGCGACGCCCGCGGGCGCACGCTCATTGAGCACGCGCGTAATCTCGCGGAAGCGTCCCGCCACTTGCTCCACTACCGCCGCTTTCTCGCGCGCGACAATTGTCTGATACGCGAGCAGACGAACGCGCTTCGCCAGCTCCAGCTCGAAACTCTGCAACGCAAGTTCTGCCAGCGCGATCTGCCGGTCTGCGATTGCTTTGCGTAAAGCTCTGCGCGACGGAAAATCAATAGGCTGCAGGACGCCGATCGTCCAAAGCTGTCCAGTCCCCTCCCCACCGCCGGTGATCGTCTTCACGCCAAGCTCACTGTTCACATCGGGGTTGGGATACTCCGCCGCCGTGCGTCGCTCGCCATGTGCGATGGAAATCGCCGCGCGATAAGATTCGAGTTCGGGATTGCGCCGCAGCGCCTCCGTCACAATCGCATCAATCGACGCCGCACCTACACGCGCTGCCGCAAGTACGATCAAAGCGGCAGCCGCCCGACCAACAACTATGCACGTGTCACGGTTCATAATTCCGCAGTTTGACTGGATCACCGCGTTTCTCACAGCAAAAGTTCCGGCAACAGCGCGCATAGGCCTACGACTATTGTGGACTATTTATAACTCCGACGTGCGAGCTAGCTTCTTCTCTCTCTTTTGGCTGATCGCAAACACGGCAGCTAAATCGACGCCATGACTGGCGCGCCTTAATTCCCGCCGCGCGGGTCGGCACCGCCAAAGAAATTGTCGCTGCGGTTCTCTATCTGGCGTCTGACGCCGCAAAATTCACAACAGGCACGTCACTGGTCTGACCAGGATACTCAGGTCGACACCGACACACCTGTTGCTCGCCACAGTCGGCTTGAAGGAGTCATTTTTGTCTACGCAGCGATGATGTTCGTCCTACTCAGCAGTCTGTACCAAGTCCGCCGCGCATCAATGCCGCGACTTATCGATTTCATCCGAAAGTGGGAGCGCACTACCGTCCGCTGGTGGTAGAAGAAAATCTGCCGGATGCAAACTAGCATGACGGACTCCGATACCCGAGCGTTGTAACATGAAAATAACAACTATCTCTAAGCTAGCTAGCCTCGTGATTTCTTCCGTGATGATTCAGACCGCGGTAGCCGGACACGACGTCGGAATTGGAGTCGGCCCGCAGTCTGATGGCGGCGGAGTTGGCGGCGGCATTTTCGGGATGCTCTTCGGCGGTGGTGGTTCCCATTCGGCGCGTGCATCTGGCGGCGATGCTCGCTTCTCTTTCGGTGGCCATCCGACATCTGGACAGCCTGTGATCGTTCGACCGCCTTCGCGGATTACAACTTCGCCTCGCCGCTTAACGATACCTTCGCAACAGCGCCATCCAATCTCGTCCATAAATCATCAGTCGACGGCGAAGTCGCATCCGAAAATCGTCTCACGCATGCAACAGCCGAGCGAACGCGCAGGAGACCACATTTTCCCGAGACAAAATGCGAGTGTGCGTCGCGATTGAGGCCTGCGTAGTGCGCAGTAGTGGCGCGGTCATTGGTGAGGCTTGGGATGCCATGGCTCGGCTCGGCATCGATGAAGGCTACTACCGTTATTTTTCTGCCCTAAGTGCCGGCGTATAGCCAACGTGTAGTTCGGTTTCACCCGGCCTGCACAAAGGCGCGCGCATTTCGCACTGCTTCATCGGTTCGTTCCAATATTTCTTGGGCTTCTTTGAGAAACGGCGATCCCGCGTCAGTGAGGTTGACCGATTTGACTGTGCGTTCGAATAACTGCACGCCCAGCTCATCCTCCAGGTCGCGGATCTGCCGGCTGAGCGCCGGCTGTGATACATGCAGCTTCAGCACGGCGCGAGACGTTTTCCGTCTCAGCCATCGCCACGAAATAAGGCCAGCGCCTCAGTTCCACGCGCGGCAAGCACTATGCCTCTTGGTTATGCTGAGACAAGAAACATAGTCTTTCTCAAGAGCGCGGTGCTCGGCCGATCGTTGTTAATAGAAAAGAAAGGAACATATGAGTGGAACCATCAAAGCAATTGAGCGTCACATGACGCCGCCAAGTAAACGCGAAGCCGTTGAGCCTCACGCTCCGAAATTCGTCGGAGAATGGCGACAACGCGGACCGGAAACATTATCAGGACGCATCCTAAGAAAATTGCGGTTGGCCTTCGCGCCTTCGCAACCAACCAAACTCGCCACAGTTAACCGGTAGACGGTTATGAGCAGAACAATCGCAGCAATGATCAAACACACAGGCGCAACGTCCGAGAAAAAATCGGCCAGCGCGACATCGCAAACCATGAAAGCGATTCGAATTCACGACTACGGCGGACCGGAGGTCCTCAAGTACGAAGGCGCGCCGCGTCCGAAGCCACAAGCCGATGAAGTTCTGATTCGAGTTCACGCTGCGGGAGTGAATCCGATCGATTGGAAAGTTCGTGAAGGCCACATGAAAGACTTCTGGCCTCACAAATTCCCGCTCATTCTCGGGTGGGACTTATCCGGAGTAGTGAAGGAATTCGGTAGAGGCGTGGCCCGATTCAAAATCGGCGACGAGGTTTACAGCCTGCCTGATCCGACACGCGACGGCGCGTACGCCGATTATATCGTCGTTCGCGAATCAGAACTCGCGCTCAAACCGAGCTCGCTTCATCACATTCGCGCGGCGGCCGTCCCTTTGGCTGCGCTGACCGCGTGGCAATCGTTGTTCGACACTGCGCAATTGCAGCCACGCCAGCGCGTGTTGATTCACGCCGGCAGCGGCGGAGTCGGTCATTTGGCGGTGCAACTCGCAAAGTGGAAAGGCGCGTACGTTTTCGCGACGGCCTCTACTAAAAATCAAGACTTGCTGCGCAAGCTCGGCGTGGACGAGCCGATCGATTACACCCAACAACGATTCGAAGACATCGCGCGAAAAATCGACATCGTCCTCGACACGATCGGCGACGAGACTCAGGAACGCTCCTGGTCAGTCTTAAAGAAAGGCGGTGTTCTTGTCTCGTTAGTCCAGCCGCCGTCGGAAGAGAAAGCCAAAGAACTCGGCGTTAGGGCTGCGATCATTGGCGCGCACCCGAACGGCGCGCAACTGGCTGAAATCGCGAAGATCATCGATTCAGGCAACCTCGCGCCGGTAATCGATCGCATCCTTCCGCTTTCTGAAGCGCGCCGCGCCCATGAGCTAAGCGAAGCCGGTCACACTCACGGAAAAATCGCCCTGCGGGTCAACAACAGAGACGGAACCCTCGAAAGGAAATAGTCATGATTCGTGGGTTCAAGTCTTCGCGAATTCGCGGAGAATTCGCGAATTTTTCGGAATATTTGCGCCACAGCGAAAACACAATCATGGGACGTTTTCCCTCGTAGAGCGGTCAGTTAGAACTCTGCTGGCATTCGATGTGCTGATACTCTGTCAATGAAAGGCGATCCAAGATTATGAAAGCGTTACCTGGAACATTGCAGGAGGGAGGGGTATCGTTTGCCGCCACGCACTGGACTCTAATTTTGCGCGCTCGAGAGTCCGATCCAACGGAAACAGCAAGACAAGCGCTTTCCGATTTTTGTGAAGCGTATTGGCCGCCCCTTTACACCTTTTTGCGACTTCGGGGTCACGCTTCTCCCGAAGCGCAGGATCTTGTTCAAGGTTTTTTTGTCCATCTGCTTGAAAAGAATACGCTGAGTCGCGCAGATAAGGAGAAAGGCCGGCTCCGTACATTTCTGCTCGGCTCGCTGCAGAATTATTTGTGCAATGAGTACGATCGTACTCACAGACTCAAAAGAGGCGGCGGTCATCAAATTATATCCATCGACGAGCATCTGCCCCAAGCCGAAGCATCAATGATGGACACAGCTCATCTCAGTGATTCGCGCGGGTACGATCTAGCCTGGGCTTCGAATATCGTGAAACGCGCCTGGCAGCGTTTACAGAATGCATTTGAGGCGGAAGGAAAAGCCGAATCGCTTGAAGTGCTAAGGCCGTTTGTTGACGGCAGCGGACGTACGCCGCCAGATCAAGAGGAAGCGGCAAAGAAACTTGGAGTTCCGATCGCCACGCTGCGCACCTGGCTTTGGCGTTTGCGTCAGCGTTATCGCGAAGCGCTAAGGACGGAAGTGGCGAGCACGGTTTCTGATCCGGACGATGTGGATCAAGAGCTTCATTATCTCTATCAAATCCTCACAAGATGAGCGTTGGACTTGAAATTGCGGAACCCGCACCATCAGCCGTCGGAACGTCGAATGGAAATGGCTCTGCACGTGGCGATGTCGCCCGTGTGATTAAGCGCGGTATTGATTTGCTGCGCCGTCCGGAGTTAAATAATTCGATTGCACTTACCGAAACCTGCCTAACCTGCGGAGGACTGCTCACGCAAGGTGAATGCCTTCGTTGTCTCGTTAAGCTTGGTTTTCTAAGCGATAGCCAACAACCGGACAAAGTCGAGAACGGCCGACGATTGACACCTGGGCCGCTAAAGTACGATCACTTTGAAGTGGAAGTCGGTGCGGATGGCTTTCCCACCGAGCTTGGCTCGGGAGCGATGGCGATAACTTATCGCGCGCGCGACACAGTGTTGAATTCCGTCGTCGCTCTTAAAGTAATCGACCGAAAGGTCGCGCAAAATCCCGGGGCACGATCGCGCTTCTTGCGCGAAGCGCGGGTGGCCGCGCAAATCCGTCACCCCAACGTCGCGCGGGTCACTCACTATGGTGAACAAGACGGTGAGTGTTTTTATGTCATGGAGTTGGTCGAAGGCGAAACGCTCGAAGCGCGGATTCGCCGCAATGGGCCCATGCCCCTCGCCCTGGCGCTCGAAGTGATTGAGCAAGCCGCGCGGGCATTGGCTGCTGCGGAAGCGTGTGGTGTTGTGCATCGAGACATCAAGCCATCCAATATCATGCTCGAGTCGGATGCTAGCGGAGCGCTTGTGGTCAAGTAATTGACTGCGGCATCGCTAAAATCCTCAATCCGGAAGCAGAACGCGGTGCCGAGCAAACTCAAACCGGATTCATTGGGACCCCGGCCTTCGCGAGTCCCGAGCAGTTCGGTGCTTCCGAACAGACGAAAATCGATACGCGATCGGACATCTATTCGTTAGGCGTCACATTTTGGTATTTGCTTTCCGGTCGTGTGCCATTTGTTGGGCGCACGCTTCGAGAAGTTGCGGCAAAACAGGCCGAGAAACTCCCGCTCGAGCAACTGAAGTATGCTCGCGTCCCGGCGCGTGTGATCGCGCTGTTGCAGTCGATGTTGGCCGTCGACCCTGCGAAGCGCCCGCAAACAGCGCGCGAACTTCTGTCGGCAATCGACCGCTGCTGCACAAAATTCAGCGCCGAAGGCCGGGCGCGGCGGCTTGAAACCAAACTAGCGGTGGCAAGTACAGCCCTGCTCATCGCCGGGATTGCATTAGGAGCGTGGTTGTATCGACACGCGCAATCTTCCGGTGAGTTCGACCGGTCGATCGCGGTTCTGCCATTCGAAAATCTAATCAATGACAAAAAAGACGCCTACCTGGCCGAGGGAATACAGGACGAAATCCTGACGCGCTTATCGAAGGTTGGAGGGCTAAAGGTGATATCGCGCAACTCGACGCAGCATTACAAGAACAAGCCTGAGAATCTACGTGAGATAGCAAAGCAACTTGGTGTTGCCCACGTTCTGGAGGGAAGCGTGCAGAAGAGCGCCGGCACAGTGCGAGTGAACGTTCAACTGATCAAAGCCGTCAATAATTCTCCCGTATGGGCCGATACGGTTGATCGCTCACTGACGGACATTTTTTCACTGGAAAGTGAAGTGGCCATCACGGTCGCCGACCAATTACGGGCAAAACTCACGGGTGAGGAAGCTCAACTAATTGCAGCGAAGCCGACCAACGACCCTCAAGCCTACGATGCGTACTTGCGCGGTCTCGCTTATACATTGAAGAGTGGCGGCTTCGAACCTGCCAACGTTATCCCAGCGCGCCAGTATCTTAAAGAAGCGGTGCAAATTGATCCGAAGTTCGCCCGTGGTTGGGCGTTGCTGTCGTCGGTTGATTCTGCCGGTTACATAACTGCTGCACTTCCGCGAACTGACACTCTCCGCGATGAGGCGCGTTTCGCAGCCGAAACGGCTCTTAGACTTCAGCCCAATCTTGGCGAGGCCGTATCGGCCAAAGCATTTTATCACTACGCCTTTCTCAAAGACTACGACACCGCCTTGCGTTACTTTGAGCAAGCGGCCCGACTGTTACCCAATGACAGCCAGATTCCTGAGGCGCTCGCATTTGTCGAACGGCGGCGAGGTCGCTGGGAGCAAAGCGAAGCGTACTTCAACCGCGCCGAGCGGTTAGACCCGCGCAACGTCCGCACAATCGGCCAGCACGCAGTGTTATACAAAATTCTTCGCCGTTTTCCCGACGCTGTGCGCAAGTATGAAGACGTTCTTAATATTACACCAGACGATCCTCAGCCCGTTGCGCGTCAGGCCGCTATTTTTCAGGCGATGGGTGACCTTCCTCGGGCTGCCGCGCTTTTAACTCCATTTTATTCGAGAGCCGACGACGGCGGCACGATGAATACACAAGCTTACCAGGCGATTTTGGAGCGTCGCACGGCACCAATTATTCCCCGGCTAAAAGAAGTGCTCTCCAAGCCTGATTCAGCACCAGATGCTGACAAGGTCGAACTGCGCTTTTGGCTTGGCTGGGCACAGGACATTGCGGGCGATCATGCCGGTGCGCGCGAAAGTTGGACGCAAGCTAAGAATGAACTGGAATCTTCCCTTAAAGAACAACCCGGAAATTATCTCCTCATTGGAGATCTCGCGCTCACTGAGATGAAACTTGGTGAAAACGCCTTGGCAATGACACTCGCCGATCGCGGGCTCGCCGTGAATCCGATTGAGAAAGACGCGATGAATGGACCCGGGTCACTTGAGGTGTTTGCCCGAGTGACTGCCGCCGCAACGGGCGATCACGACCGCTCCATCGCCGCCTTAAAGAAGTTACTTTCAATTCCGTACGAGGGCCCTTTAGCTACACACCTCCCACTCACACCGGAGCTACTCAAACTCGATCCAATGTTCGATCCCCTCCGGAACGATCCGCGTTTCAAAGCGTTGACTGAGACCTCCGCCGCGTCTGGTTCTCTGTGAGATTGCAATAAAGGCGCAGTCTCAAACGGACTTGGATCGCACCTGAAATTGCTCACCTCGAACCGCTCCTCGATGTGTCGAGGACCGGCAGATCTTCGCCTAGGAAGCAAAATCGCTTGGGCTTCAACGATGGCGCGGGTAGGATCAACCACGGAATCGGCCTGTTGCACGAACCGAAGTTAAATGAGTCGCTCGCATTTACCGGTATGGAACGCGACCCAGTAGGTACGTGCGCGATCTGCGGACGACCACTTTCGCAGGATGGTAGATGCCTTCGTTGTCTCATTGGACTTGGTTTTCTTGGCGGCAGTCAAGAGGCTGACAAACCGGAAACGCGCCGACGATTAACGCCTGGACTGCTGAAGTACGATCACTTCGAAGTAGAAGTTGGCGCGGATGGTTTCCCGGTCGAGCTCGGAGCAGGAGCGATGGCACTAACTTACCGCGCTCGCGATACGGTATTGAACTCCGAGGTCGCTCTCAAAGTGATCGACCGGTCAGCGGCGGAAAATCCCGGCGTGCGCTCGCGTTTCCTCCGCGAAGCGCGCGCAGCTGCGCAAATTCACCATCCCAATGTCGCGCAAGTCAGTCACTATGGAGAACAAGATGGCGAGTGTTTCTATGTCATGGAATTGGTCGAGGGAGAGACGCTCGAAGCGCGCATCCGGCGTGAAGGGCCAATGCCGCTCTCCCTCGCCTTGGAAATAACAGAAAAAGCCGCGCGAGCATTGGCTGCGGCAGAAGCGTGTGGCGTCGTTCATCGCGACATCAAACCATCCAACATCATGCTCGAATCCGATCCGAGCGGCGCATCGATCGTTAAGGTAATTGATTACGGTGTGGCCAAAGTTCTCGCGCCTCAGGCCGGGGCTGGCGCGGAACAAACCCGAGCTGGTTTTATTGGAACGCCGGCTTTCGCCAGTCCAGAGCAATTCGCCGAAGACGGTAAATCGCGCCTCGACACGCGTTCGGACATTTACTCACTCGGAGTGACACTTTGGTTTCTGTTGTGCGGACGGACACCATTTGTTGGGCGCACGCTCGAAGAAATTGCGGCAAGACAGGCGGAGGAACTCCCGCTCGAGCAACTGAAGAATGCTCACGTGCCGGCGCGTGTGATTGCGCTGTTGCAATCGATGTTAGCTGTCGATCCTGCGAAGCGCCCGCAAACAGCGCGCGAACTGCTATCGGCAATCCACGACTGCTACACAAAATTCAGCACGGAAGCACGTTCACGCCGGAAGCGATCTATCATAATCGCTGCCGGAGCGATTCTAGTTCTCGGTGCGATCGCATTCGGAACTTGGCTGCATCAACGATTACAAACTTCCGCTGAGATCGAACGCTCCATCGCGATTTTGCCTTTTGAAAACCTGAGCGAAGACAAAGCGAATGCGTACTTCGCCGAGGGCATCCAGGATGAGATCTTGACGCGCTTATCCAAGATCGCCGATTTGAAGGTAATCTCGCGCACTTCCACGGAGCGTTACAAAAGTGCGCCGGAAAACCTGGCCGAGATCGGCAAGCAGCTTGGGGTTGCTCACATCCTGGAAGGAAGTGTGCAGAGGAGCGGCGACGGAGTGCGCGTGAACGTGCAGTTGATCAAAGCCGCTAACGATTCCCATCTGTGGGCCGATACCTTCGATCGCAAGCTAACCGACATCTTTTCGGTTGAGAGTGAAGTAGCCAAAGCGATCGCCGATCAGTTGCGAGCGCACCTTACCGGTCAGGAAGAGCAAATCATCGCCGCCAAACCGACAGACAATCCTGAGGCTTACGATGCTTACCTGCGTGGGCTGGCTTATAGTCTGAAAACTTTAACCACAACTGGCAACTCCCTTGGCGCACAGAAATATCTCAGAGAAGCAGTGCGCTTGGATCCGAAGTTCGCCCTTAGTTGGGCGCTGTTGTCATACGTGGAAGCGCGCGCCTACATCCAACAAATTCTTGAACCAACGGTCGCCCTCCGTGAAGAGGCACGGCAGGCAGCCGAAACCGCGCTCACTCTTCAGCCCAATCTCGGCGAGGCCGTATGGGCCAAAGGCTACTATCACTACGGATGTCTGAAAGATTACGACGCCGCGGTGCGTTACTTTGAGCAAGCGCGACAGCTTCTGCCGAATAGCAGCCGAATCCCTGAATCGCTGGCCTATGTCGCGCGGAGGCGAGGCGAGTGGGACCAGAGCGAGTCGTATTTCAACGAAGCCGAGCGTCTCGACCCGCGCAACGTGAACCTGCTCACCCAGCACGCGATTTCCTACATCGCTCTTCGTCGTTTTCCCGAAGCGCTGCGAAAGCTTGACCAGGTTCTTAATATCATACCCGACGACGTGGATACCCTCGCGGTAAAGGCGGGTATCGCGCAAGCCGAGGGCGACCTGCCGCGTGCCGCGGCGCTCTTCGCTCCGCTCCACCCGAACGCCGACGAACCGAACGCGTTGGGAACACAAATTTACCAAGCAATCCTGGAGCGGCACCCTGTACAAATTATCCCTCGGCTAAAGGAAATACTGGCCAAGCCTGATCCGGCGTTGGGCTACATCAATGGCGACCTGCGCTTTTGGTTAGGCTGGGCGCAACAAGTTGCCGGCGACCATGCCGCCGCCCAGGAAAGTTGGCGCCAGGCCCGCCGCGAACTGGAATCTTTCCTCAAGGAACAGCCGGAAAATTTTTACCTCATTGGCACTCTCGCACTGACCAATATGGGCCTTGGTGACAAAGCCGCCGCGTTGGTTCTAGCCGAGCGGGCCATGGCCGCGATGCCCGTCGAACAAGACGCTCTAGATGGTCCTATTCCGATCGAAATCCTCGCCCGGGTGGCAGCGCAAGTAGGAGAACCCGACCGTGCCATCGCCGCTTTACAGAAACTACTCTCGACACCGTACTTTGGCCTGGGTGGGGGCGTGCCGCTCACTCCTGCGCTGCTCCGGCTCGATCCGATGTTCGATCCCCTACGCAACGATCCGCGTTTCAAAGCATTGACTGAGACCTCCGCCGCGTCGGGTTCTCACTATAAGGGGCAGCCTCAAACGGACATGGATCGTATCCGATGGTAGTCGTATTAAGCCGCAAGCATTGGCAGAAAGATTTCAGATTTCATAAAATGTCGGTCTTCGAACGCTTGAGAAAGTGGTATGAAGAGAAACGCGGCTCGTAAAAACTCAGATTATAATATTTCTCTCTGGTTTGTCGTACTGTGGCCGTTGATTGTCGTAGCAATTGTAGCAATTGGATTCCTAGCCCCCGTTTTGATTAAGGCATTATGAAGGCTGCGCAGCCGGAATTGAGGGGCATTCCACAATTCGATTCTGGACGGTGGAAATTGCGTTTGGAGCGCGTGCCGTTCTCTGCCGAGAAGCAAACGCTAATTGTCCGGCTCATTTCTGTGTTCTCGCGCTGTGTTCTCCATTGTGCTTTGAGGCTCGAAAAAATCCGAAGTGGACGACTTGAACAAACGAGCAGCTAACCCCCCCCGACAATTAACGAAGTTGTCACATGACTAGCCGAACGAGAAACCGTCGATTGTCTGATATTCACACCGTTGCATGGTGGCACGAATGGAGTGAGTGAACATGTGAACCAAGTGCTCCCGATCATTTACCTGGCAAGACACGGGGAAACCGCTTGGACGCTCTCAGAGCAATATACGGGACTCACCGACCTGCGGCTGACAGAACGTGGCGAGCGGAACGCGCGTCGCCTCGCCGAACGGTTGCGTGGGCTGAATTTCGCCAAAGCATTTACCAGCCCGTTGGAGCGTGCCAGACGCACATGTGAGCTGGCTGGCTTTGGAGCTGTCGCTGAAGTCGACCGAAATTTAGTCGAGTGGAACTACGGCGATTACGAGGGTTGCCGTAGTGCTGACGTCCACAGGGAACACCCTGATTGGGACCTATTCCGCGACGGCTGCCCAGGGGGCGAATCGCCAGCCGAAGTCGCGGCGCGGGCCGATCGCGTGGTGAGCTGCGTGCGTGCAGTGCCGGGAGACGTGCTAGTTGCCCGTTCAACGGAAGCTGACAACGTCTAGAACTAACAGCAAAAAACTTTAAATTGAGAAAGGAACGACTTTGGTAAAAACAGAAACACAGACAGAAACCAGCCTCGCTTCCGCGAGACCAAAGGGATCCAATGAGCTATCGAAGCTCATTGAACAGTACGGTTGCGGACCGGTTGAGTTCACGGGAACGAACGACGCGCTTTATGAGCGCCACCTGATCTTCGACAATGTTATGGATGCTGCGGCGATCGGTGACCGCGAACGTTTTGAAGCCCTTGCGCATTCGGTGCGTGACGTCCTTTCGCAACGATGGATTCGAACGGAAGAGACCTACGATCGGAAAGACCCCAAGCGCGTTTACTATCTTTCGATGGAGTTTCTCATCGGTCGGTCGCTGGCTAACAACGTCACGAACCTTCTTCTTGATGACATTACCAAAAGTGTCCTCAAGGAACAGAGGGTCGATTGGTACGAGTTATTGGAGCAGGAACCCGACGCTGGATTAGGCAACGGAGGGCTTGGGCGCTTGGCAGCATGTTTTCTGGATTCGATGGCCACGATGGAAATTCCAGCAATGGGTTATGGCCTCCGCTATCAATACGGTATGTTCAAGCAAACCATGCAGGACGGCTGGCAACACGAAGTTCCAGACAACTGGCTGCGTCGTCCTGATCCCTGGGAGGTCCGTCGGCAAAATGAGACGGTGGAGGTGCCACTCAATTGTTCGTTCAAGCTAAGTGGCGGAACTTTGAGCGCTGTCCTCGGCCAGTCATCGAGTCTGATCGCTATCCCGTTCGATCGGCCGGTGGTGGGTTATGGTGGCAAGACTGTCAATACTCTTCGCCTCTGGGAAGCAGCGGCATCCGATTATTTTAATTTTCAAGAATTCAGCAGTGGGGATTTCGTCGGAGCGCTGGCCGAAACACTCCAGGCCGAATCGCTGACCCGCGTGCTATACCCCGACGACCACACGGCCAAGGGACAGGGACTGCGCTTTGTGCAGGAGTATTTTCTCGTCGCCAGTTCACTGGCGGATCTTGTCCGACGCTTCCGCAAGACCAACACAGACTGGCGCACACTACCCGACAAAGTTGCTATTCAACTCAATGACACCCACCCGACAATGGCGGTGCCGGAGTTGATGCGGATTCTGCTCGATGAAGCGCATCTCGGATGGGATGAGGCTTGGGACCTTACGCAAAGGACCTTGGCCTACACTAATCACACATTGTTGCCCGAAGCTCTGGAAAAGTGGCCGGTCATCTGGTTCGAGCGGATGCTGCCGCGGCACCTGGACATAATCTACGAAATCAATCGTCGCCTGATTGATGAGGTCCGAAGACGCTTTCCAGGAGATGAGGACCGCATTCAGCGAATAAGTCTCGTGGAAGAGGGTCCAGAACGAAAAATTCGGATGGCCAACCTTGCTATCGTCGGTTCGCATAGCACTAACGGTGTTGCGGCCATCCATTCTAAGTTGCTGCGCACGATGACCGTCAAGGACTTGGCCGAATTGTATCCTCAGCGTTTCAGCAACAAAACCAATGGCGTCACGCCTCGCCGCTGGCTGCTGATGTCAAATCCCGCGCTCTCGCGCACGATTACCGATGCGATTGGCGATGGCTGGGTCACCGATCTCAGTCAGTTAAACAAGCTTAAACCACTGGCCAGTGACCCGGGATTACAACGGGCTTTTCGCAAGGCTAGCCGCGAAGCCAAAGTGCAATTTATCGATTGGCTCAAGCAGATTAGCGGTCAAGCGGTAGACGCCGACAGTATTTTCGATTGCCAGATTAAGCGTATCCATGAATACAAGCGGCAACTACTGAACGCGCTTCGGATCGTGGTGCTTTACAATCGGCTGCGCGACAACCCCAATTCCGAGACGGCGCCGCGAACTTTCTTCTTCGCCGGCAAGGCAGCGCCCGCCTACCAGCTCGCGAAGGTAATTATCAAGTTCATCAATAATCTTGCAGAGACCATCGACAATGATCCAATGATCCGCGGGCGCCTCAAGGTTCTGTTCCTGCCCGACTACTCTGTCTCAATGGCGGAGCGGCTGATTCCTGCGGCTGATGTCTCCAATCAGATTTCCACCGCCGGCTATGAAGCCAGTGGCACCAGTAACATGAAATTCATGATGAACGGGGCGTTGACCATCGGCACGCGTGATGGTGCGACTATTGAGATGGCACAGGAAGCGGGCGAAGAGAATTTCTTTCTCTTCGGTCTGACGGCGGAACAGGTGGCAGGCAGCCGCGGTTGGTACAAGCCGCAGTGGCATTATGACAATGACCCGGAGACCCGCGCCGCATTGGACTTGATCTTCTCAGATTATTTCAACCGCCATGAGCCAGGCATCTTTGCGCCATTGCGGGACGCTCTTCTTACCAACGGCGACTACTACATGCACCTCGCGGATCTGAAGGCATATCTAAAAGCAGATCAACAGCTATGCGACCTATACGCCAACTCGGCGGGATGGTCTCGCAAGGCGATTTTGAACGTGGCTAGTTCCGGGAAATTCTCCAGCGATCGAACGATTGCCGAATATGCGACTGACATCTGGAATGCAAAGGCGTGCCCTGTTTCCTAGCGGCCAACTGTGAAAGGCAGGATACAGAGACATGTCAATTTCTCCTCTCGCAGGCAAGCCGGCTCCAAAAGAGCTACTCGTAGATCCGAGTCGGCTTGAACGGGAGTATTATGAGCGCCGTCCTGACTTAGAAAACCCGAACCAACTGGTAAGCTTCGGCACTAGCGGACATCGAGGCTCGCCGCTAAACGGATCATTCACCGAAGCACACATTCTGGCGATCACTCAAGCGATTTGTGAATACCGGCACAGCCAGGGCTACGATGGCCCCCTTTACATGGGTAAGGACACGCATGCGGTGTCCGGCCCGGCCCAACGTACCGCATTAGAGGTACTGGCAGCCAACAACGTGGAGACGATCATCCAGGAAGACGACGGCTTCACGCCGACGCCAGTCATCTCACGAGCGATCCTTGTTTATAACCGCAACCGTAAAGAACACCCCGCCGACGGGATTGTCATCACGCCTTCCCACAACCCACCGTCGGACGGCGGCTTCAAGTACAACCCGCCAAATGGCGGTCCAGCTGACACGGATGTAACACGATGGGTTGAGGGCCGTGCCAATGATCTTTTACGCAATGGGACCGGCATAAAGCGCGTTCCGTTTGCTGCGGCGATCAAGGCTAACACGACACACCAGGAGGATTTCGTCCTGCCTTATGTCGAGGATCTGAAAAACATCATCGATATGGACGTGATCCGCACCGCTGGACTCAAGCTGGGCGTGGATCCACTCGGCGGCGCCGCCGAACCGTACTGGGAACCAATCAACTCGGTCTATCATTTGGATATCGCCGTAACGAACTCAACCATCGACCCGACGTTCTCATTCATGACTGTCGATCACGACGGCCAAATACGGATGGACCCGTCCAGTCCGTATGCGATGGCGCGCCTCGTAGATCTCAAGAATCATTATGACGTCGCTTTCGCCAACGATCCCGACTCCGATCGACACGGCATCGTTACGCCTTCCGGGTTGATGAATCCAAATCACTACCTTGCTGTAGCCATACGCTATCTGTTGATACATCGGCCTAACTGGCAAACTCACGTCGCAGTCGGTAAGACTTTAGTCAGCAGCAGTATGATTGATCGTGTGGTGCATGCGCTGGGGCGCTCGCTTTATGAGGTGCCGGTTGGCTTCAAGTGGTTCGTGCCAGGGTTATTCGATGGCTCGCTTTGTTTTGGTGGCGAAGAAAGCGCCGGGGCAAGTTTCCTCAGAAGGGATGGCACCGTCTGGACAACCGACAAAGACGGCCCAATCATGGACTTACTTGCGGCAGAAATTACCGCGCGGACGGGCAAGGATCCGAGCGAGCTATATCAGGAACTGACAACTGAGTTTGGTACGCCCTACTACACGCGCATCGATGCGCCTGCGACGCCAGCTCAGAAGGCACGGCTACAAAAGCTGTCGCCCGACGCAATTAAGAATGACACTCTGGCGGGCGAACCGATCACCGCGAAATTAACTTCCGCTCCAGGTAATGGCGCTCCGATCGGCGGCCTCAAGGTCGTGACCGACAATGGTTGGTTCGCTGCCCGGCCTTCCGGGACGGAGAACATCTACAAGATTTATGCGGAGAGCTTTAAAGATCAAAATCATTTGGCCGCGATCGTACAGGAAGCTCAGGAAATTGTGAACGATGCGCTACGATCGCCCGGTTCCACTCTCCAGAAACAGGAGGTGCGTTGATGGGCAACCAAAGCCGTCCAAATCTGTTTCCGCTTCCAATGTTTCTATCGCATTGCAACAAAACGAAAGGAGCTAGAGGATGAATCCCGCAACCCAATCACCCACTCAACGTCACGCATGGAAGGCACTCGTGGCTCACCATAAGAAGATTCGTCAGCTACATCTTCGGAAGCTGTTTGCGAACGATCCCACACGGGGCGAGCGCATGACCGTCGAGGCGGCAGATCTATACCTCGATTATTCGAAGAATCGCGTGACCGACGAAACATTAAAGCTACTGCTGCAACTGGCAGATGAGTCGGGATTGCGCGAGCGGATTGACGCCATGTTTCGAGGCGACAAGATTAACATCACGGAAAACCGTGCTGTTCTGCACATCGCGCTGCGAGCACCAAAAGACGCATCGATCCTGGTCGATGGCGAGAATGTTGTGCCACAAGTCCATGCCGTTCTTGACAAGATGGCAGACTTCTCCAATCGCGTACGTGGCGGCGTATGGAAAGGCTACACTGGCAAGCGCATTCGCAACGTCATCAACGTAGGTATCGGTGGTTCTGATCTCGGGCCGGTCATGGCCTATGAAGCATTAAAGCACTACAGCGACCGGGCCATGACGTTTCGGTTCGTTTCAAACGTAGACGGTACCGACTTTGCTGAGGCTGTTCGGGACTTGGAGCCAGCAGAAACCCTTTTCATCATTTCTTCAAAAACTTTCACGACCCTCGAAACAATGACGAATGCGCGCACCGCGCGCGATTGGTTACTCGCGGGTCTAGGAGGCGATGAGAAGGCGGTCGCCAGGCATTTTGTTGCAGTATCGACCAATGCGAAGGAAGTAGCGAAGTTTGGCATTGATACTGCCAACATGTTCGAGTTTTGGGATTGGGTTGGCGGGCGTTATTCAATGGATTCAGCGATCGGCCTTTCGACCATGATCGCAATCGGACCGGATAATTTTCGCGCGATGTTGGACGGCTTCCATCAAATGGACGAGCACTTCCGCACAACGCCCTTTGAGAGCAATCTGCCGGTTCTCATGGGGCTACTGTCCGTTTGGTATAACGACTTCTTCGGCGCAGCGACCGTAGCAGTTCTTCCCTACGAACAATACCTGAAGCGATTCCCGGCTTACCTCCAACAGCTGACAATGGAGAGCAATGGGAAACATGTCACACTTGATGGAACCAAAGTCCCCTGCGATACCGGCCCTGTTTATTGGGGTGAGCCAGGTACTAACGGTCAGCATTCGTTTTACCAGTTGATCCATCAGGGAACGCGACTCATTCCGTGCGACTTCATAGCGTTCTATCAAACGCTAAATCCGCTCGGCCGTCACCACGATATCCTCCTCGCGAATGTGTTCGCGCAGACAGAAGCGCTCGCCTTCGGTAAGACGAAGGAACAAGTCAAAGCGGAAGGCACGCCGGATTGGCTGGTGCCTCACCGTGTCTTCGAGGGCAACCGCCCTTCGAACACGATTCTCGCCGAGCGGCTCACCCCCGAAACTCTCGGTAAACTAATCGCCCTCTACGAGCACAGTGTCTTTACACAGGGCACGATTTGGAACATCGACTCGTTTGACCAGTGGGGGGTCGAACTCGGCAAGCAATTGGCACAACGAATTATCCCCGAACTGGAGAGTAAGGAGGACGCTACTCTTTCCCATGATAGCTCAACGAATAACCTGATTCATCGATACCGACAATTTAAGGAGGCGTTATGAAATCGATTGGCTTCAATGAACAGCAACTACAGAAGATGAAGTCGCATCCGGGCTTCATTGCCGCGCTGGATCAAAGCGGTGGCAGTACGCCAAAAGCGCTGGCTCTTTATGGAATCAAAGAAGGGGCATGGTCAAATGAGGATGAGATGTTCGCGATCGTGCACCAGATGCGCACCCGCATGATTACCAGCCCTGCCTTTAACGGGGAGCGAATAATCGGCGCCATACTTTTCGAGAACACGATGGACAGGGAAATCCACGGGCAACCTACGGCTAACTATCTCTGGAACGTCAAAGGTGTGGTGCCTTTCCTGAAAGTGGACAAGGGCCTCGAAGCTGAGAAGGACGGCGTCCAACTGATGAAGCCCATACCTACACTTGCTGCGCTACTCGAGAAAGCTAAATCGAAGCGCATCTTTGGAACCAAGATGCGCTCATTCATTAAGCAAGCCGATACTGAAGGCATCAAAGATATTGTGAACCAGCAGTTTGAATTGGCTGGGCAAATCATCGCCGCCGAACTGATGCCAATCGTCGAGCCAGAAATCGACATTCACTGTCCGGAAAAGGCGAAGGCTGAAGAATTACTTAAGGCAGCAATTCTCGAGAAGCTTAATCAATTACCACAAGGCCAGATGGTCATACTCAAGCTGACGCTACCGGAGCAAGACAACTTCTACGCCGATTTCGTCAAACATCCCAAGGTTTTGAGAGTAGTGGCGTTGTCGGGCGGTTATTCTCGCGACGAAGCCAATAACCGCTTACGTCGCAATCATGGTGTTGTGGCTAGCTTCTCGCGGGCCCTTGCCGAAGGACTATCGGCTCAGCAATCCGACGCTGAGTTCAATGCGACGCTGGACAAATCGATTGAGAGTATCTTTAAGGCATCCAACACTTAGATTTGGTACGGCAACATCAGCTAAACGAAGGAGTAACAATGCAACTTGGAATGATTGGACTCGGCCGAATGGGCGCAAACATGGTTCGCCGGCTACTGAAGAACGGACAGGAATGCGTGGTTTTCGATCGTTCACCTAACGCGGTCCACGAACTCGTCAAGCAGAAAGCAACGGGAGCTACTTCCCTCGCAGATTTGGTGACCAAACTCGACCGACCGCGAGCTATCTGGCTGATGGTTCCGGCGGCGGTGGTCGACGAGACGATCGGCGAGCTATCACCGTTGCTTGAGCGCGGCGATGTCATTATCGACGGCGGTAACTCCTACTACGTGGATGACATAGAACGGGCGAAGGGACTGCGCTCATTGGGCGTTCACTATGTCGATGTCGGGACAAGCGGCGGCATCTGGGGCTTGGAGCGTGGTTACTGTATGATGATCGGTGGTGATACGGAGATCGTTCAAGGTTTGGATCCAATCTTTGCCGCGCTTGCACCTGGCATCGGCGACGTGCCCCGCACGACTGGCCGCGAGAAATTCGGCGGCACAGCCGAACAAGGTTACTTACATTGTGGACCTAACGGCGCCGGCCACTTTGTCAAAATGGTCCATAACGGCATCGAATACGGACTTATGGCCGCTTACGCGGAGGGTATCGGCATTCTGAAAGCCGCTGACGCAGGGAAGAGTAAGAGCGAGGTGGATGCTGAGACTACACCGTTGCGCGATCCAGAGCACTATCAGTATACGTTCAACCTCGCTGATATTTCGGAAGTTTGGCGGCGCGGCAGCGTCATCGCTTCGTGGTTACTGGATCTGACGGCGACTGCGCTCGCGACAGACGCCCACTTGGCAAAGTTCGGCGGTAGAGTTTCCGATTCCGGAGAGGGTCGTTGGACGATTAAGGCGGCCATCGACGAAGGCGTGCCGGTACCAGTGTTAACGACCGCCTTGTACGAGCGATTTTCCTCGCGTGGTGACGCTGATTACGCGGACAGGCTGCTTTCCGCTATGCGCTATGGTTTCGGCGGTCACCTGGAAAAATCCGCCAAATAAAGAGCACGGCATGAACGTTCCTCATTCGGATGCGTTGGTCTTCTTTGGTGCGACTGGAGACCTGGCTTATAAAAAGATTTTTCCAGCCCTCCAAGCGATGGTGAAACACGGGCACCTTGACGTGCCGGTTATTGGAGTAGCCAAGGCAGGTTCGAATATCGATCAGTTCCGGGAACGGGCACGAGACAGCGTCGAGAAACACGGTGCAGGAATCGATCCGGCGGCTTTCGACCAGCTGTTCGGCCTGCTGCGCTACGTTGACGGTGACTATAAAGACCCAGCTACTTTCCAAACCATCCGCAAACAGCTCGACTCTGCGCAGCGGCCGGCGCATTACCTTGCCATCCCGCCTGCCCTGTTCGGACTCGTCGTGGAACAACTGGCTAAGGCAGACTGCACGAAAGGTGGTCGCGTCATCGTTGAGAAACCTTTTGGTCATGACCTCGTTTCGGCGCGGGAACTCAATCGAATTCTCCTCGGCACTTTCGACGAGAAGCACATCTTCCGAATCGATCATTATTTGGGGAAAAGAGCAGTGCGGAACATGGTCTTCTTGCGCTTCGAGAATGCAATTCTGGAGTCGTTCTGGCACCGCAACCAGGTCGAGAGCGTACAGATAACGATGGCGGAAAACTTCGGAGTTCAAGGCCGGGGGGCATTCTACGATCAAACCGGCGCGATCCGCGACGTCGTTCAAAATCATCTCTTCCAAATCCTGGTGAACCTGGCGATGGAGCCACCGGTGAGAACCGATAGTGAAACGATCCGCGACGAGAAGGTTAAGGTCTTGAAGGCCATTCGTCCTTTGGAAGTTGAGAACGTTGTTCGCGGCCAGTTTCGTGGTTATCGAAACGAAAATGGTGTGGCGCCGGATTCGAAAATCGAAACCTTCGCTGCTTTGCGGTTGAATGTTGATTCCTGGCGGTGGCAGGGTGTCCCTTTCTACATCCGGGCTGGAAAGTCGTTGCCGGTAACATGCACCGAGATCGTCGTACGCTTGCGGGAACCACCCGCCGTGTTTCCAACTTGCTGTCGTGCCCCGAATTATTTTCGATTCCGGGTTAGTCCCGACGTCACGGCTGCTTTTGGCCTGACCGTGATGGATCCAGAAGAGAAGATGATTGGCGAGCAAACCGAGCTGCTGGCGACTCGTTATCCCAGCGCCGAAGAGATGGATGCATACGAACGCGTGCTCAGTGACGCCATGACGGGAGACGCTACGTTATTTGCCCGCGAGGACTATGTGGAAGAGGCATGGCGCATCGTGGACCCCGTCCTGAAGGCCGGCACCCCGGTTTATGAATACGAGCCGGGTAGCTGGGGGCCGAGCGAGGTTGATCAGAAGGTCTCGCCACCTCGCGGCTGGGAGAACGCGGTTGTGAATACCTCAACGAAGTGAGGAGATATTTGGGGAGAAGATATGCGCATTGGAGTTGCTACCGATCACGGCGGGTTTGAGTTAAAGGAAAACTTGGTTAGAAAGCTCCGTGAAGCAGGACACGAGGTCGTCGAGTTCGGTGCCTATCAACTGAATGAAAGTGATGACTATCCAGACTACGTCGTCCCTCTCGCCCAAGCAGTAGCTACCAACGAAGTCGATCGAGGAGTGGCGATTTGCGGGAGCGGTGTGGGCGCGTCGGTGTGCGCGAACAAAATTCCAGGCGTGCGGGCCGCATTAATTCATGACCATTTTTCGGCACGGCAAGGTGTGGAGGACGATCACATGAATGTTCTTTGCATGGGCGGCAGGACCGTGGGACCAGCTGTCGCGTGGGACCTGGTCCAGACGTTTCTCCAAGCTGAGTTTAGTCAAGCCCCACGACATCTGCGTCGCTTGAGCAAAGTAGCTTCTCTGGAGACCCAAAAGGAAAAAGGAAACCGAACTGAGTAACTATGACAGACGAGAAGATGACTCAGTTAGCTATGAAGCGAATTCGTAGGCTCTCAATAGCGGGCGCGGCGACCTGACTTGCTGCGACACCGATAAGGCGCTCGTGCCCGTGATGCCAAAGACCAAAGAAGGACAAAGCTACCCGCTGGGAGCAACCGTTTGTGCTGATGGGACGAATTTTAGCGTGTACTCAAAGCACGCAGCAGGCATCGAACTCCTCCTCTTTGATGGCGTTGATGATGCTTGGCCCAAGCGCGTGATCTCGATCGATCCCGCGACCAACCGAACGTATCACTATTGGCACGTATTCGTACCGGGCGTGAAAGCCGGACAGATTTATGGTTACCGCGTTAACGGCCCCTTCGATCCTTTGAGTGGAATGCGTTTCGATTCTAGCAAGGTTCTCGTCGATCCGTACGGACGCGGCACCGTTGTTCCAAAGAACTACAGTCGCGACGCAGCCCAGATGAAAGGCGATAACACCGCGATGGCGATTAAAAGCGTTGTTACGGATCCGCATACGGCTCAAACCATCCTTTATGAAATGCATGTGCGCGGTTTCACCCGCGACCCAAGTTCCGGCGTCGCTGCGCAAAAGCGCGGTACTTTTGCGGGCCTGCTCGAGAAGATTCCCTACCTGAAGGAACTGGGAATCACGGCAGTGGAGCTCATGCCAGTATTCCAGTTTGATCCTCAAGATGCTCCATTTGGCCGGGTCAATTACTGGGGCTATGCGCCGGTTTCATTCTTTGCGCCGCACCAGGCGTACAGCTCATGCCAGGACCCGCTTGGGCCATTGGACGAATTTCGCGATATGGTCAAGGCGTTACACTGCGCAGGGCTTGAGGTCATTCTCGACGTCGTGTTCAACCACACTGCCGAAGACGATCACGACGGACCGACCCTGAGTTTTCGCGGCTTCGACAACACCACCTACTACATTCTCGAACAAGATCGCTCGCGCTACGCCAACTACAGCGGCACCGGAAACACGCTTAATGCAAACCATCCGATCGTTCGTCGGATGATCCTGGATAGCCTTCGCTATTGGGTCAAAGAAATGCATGTCGACGGATTCCGATTCGATCTAGCCGCGATTCTTCAGCGCGGTGAGTCAGGACAATTGATTCCTAATCCGCCCGTCTTGTGGGACATTGAATCAGACCCCGAGCTTGCCGGAACCAAACTGATCGCAGAGGCTTGGGATGCGGCTGGGCTCTATGAGGTCGGCAGCTTTGTCGGAGACAGTTGGAAGGAATGGAATGGACGCTTCCGGGATGACGTGCGGAGCTTCTTTCGTGGCGAAGAAGGATCGGTGAAACGGTTTGCCGACCGCTTGATTGGTAGCCCGACAATTTATGGCCACGAAGAACGCGAGGCTGAGCAGAGTGTTAATTTTGTAACGTGCCATGACGGCTTCACGCTCAACGACCTTGTCTCCTATGATCACAAGCACAACGAAGCAAACGGCGAAGACAACCGCGACGGGTCGAACGACAACCGAAGCTGGAACTGCGGTATCGAGGGTCCCACTACTGATCCCGCTGTGGAGAAGCTCAGAGATCAGCAGGTAAAGAATTTCCTAACCGTAACGATGCTTGCCGTCGGCATGCCCATGCTTCTGATGGGAGATGAAGTGCGGCGAACGCAGCGAGGAAACAACAACGCCTACTGCCAGGACAACGAAACCAGTTGGTTTGACTGGACCTTTCTCGCAAAGCATGCTGACGTTCATCGCTTCGTGGCTTTGCTCAATTCGCGACGTGTTCTGCGAGACTTGGAGCCCGAGCGCGAGCGCCTAAGTTTGAACCAACTCCTACGGGGCGTGAACCTGGCTTGGCACGGCGTGAAACTTAACCAGCCGGACTGGGGCGACTCTTCACATAGCATTGCATTTACGGTGGAAATCCGCCAGGAAAAGCTGTTCTTTCACGTGATCTTGAACGCCTATTGGCAGCCGCTCGATTTCGAGCTGCCGGGGTTGGATCGCGCAGCCGAAAATCCGTGGCGCCGCTGGATTGATACCGCTCTCGATTCCCCGCATGATATCCTGGAGTGGGCGAAGGCGGAACCTCTGCACGGATTTAACTACCGGGCCGAGTCGCGGTCGGTGGTTATGCTTTATGGGTACTTAATTTGACCCGAATTCCAAAAGCGCACTCTCACTCTCCGCTGTTAAGGTAGTAGAAATAGAGCATTCCCTCCCCTAACGAGCATTTGCTGGTAAAAACCACGACGGCTGCACGGTGGCAGTTTCCGAAACCAAGTCGGTTGCGCTGATCGCCAGGCGCATGGTGCTTAGCAATAAAGCACTGAGCGGTCTCGTTCCCATTCTGGAAGAAATGCCTGGGTGGAACGCGCTCCAAAACCGCGACCTGTTCAATTCATGTGGCGTTGCCATTCATAAATGGGACAAGTTCGGACCCATTGGGGCATGCGTCGGGGTAGCCAAGCCGTCGAAGTCTCAGAATAGAAAATTGCAGATAACTCAAGCTTTGTCGTGCGCCCAAAACATTCGGAGGAAAATCTCAAATTTTCCCAAAATACCGGTCTTCGAACGCTTGAGAAAAATAGTGTGAAGACAAATGCAATCTCTCAACACTCTGGCTGGCACGTTTCCTTTTGGTTCGCCATCTCGAGTCCGTTGCTCGGTGTTCTCCTAGGTTTGCTCGCCGCAGCGATTTTTTGTCGATGATCGAAGAAGCCATGAGCTTAACACCAATCATCTTCGTCTTGGTGATTCTACTGTTCGGTTTCGATTCGACCGAACAGGTCAGGACACAACTGGCACTGAAGGTTCGCGCAAGAAATCTCAAATTTTCTGAAATCTCGATCTTCGGACGCTTGAGGAAAAAATAACGACAAACATGACTTATGAAAACGACAACGGTAATTGACTATATCGTCCAGCGAATTGCTGATGAAGGCATAGAACACTGCTTCGGCGTCCCGGGTGACTACGCGTTTCCGGTTGGTGACGCAGTCGATCGCAATCCAAACATCAAGTGGATCGGCTGTTCGAACGAACTCAATGCGTCTTACGCGGCCGATGGCTATGCGCGCGCTCGGGGCGCGGCAATGCTGTCGACGACTTATGCAGTGGGCGAGCTCTCTGCAATCAACGGAGTGATGGGCGCGAAGGCCGAGCGCTCGCTCGTCTTCCATGTTGTCGGAATGCCGTCCTATCAGAACCAGCGGTTGCGCAAAACGATGCACCACACTTTTGGAGACGGCGATTTCGGGAACTTCATCGGAATTTCCGCTCAGGCGACTTGCTGTCACGCCGTGATCAATCCCGATAACTGTATGCTCGAAATGGAACGCGTGATCGTAGAGGCGCGTCGTAACAATCAGCCTGCCTATATCGTCGTTCCATCGGACTATGCACAGGCACCGGTTACCCCGACCGAGGTGCGGCCTGCGACACTCAAGTCTAACGAAACGTCTATGCAAAAAGCCGTCGCAGCCATCACTGAACGATTAAAGAGCGCGAAGTCGGTTGTCGTCTTGCCAGCGTTCACGGTCTCGCGGCTCGGCTTACAAAAAGAAGCGCGCGCGGCCATCGAAGCGATCGGCTGCCCGTTTGCTACCACGTCGATGGAAAAAAGCATCATTGATGAAAGTCATCCGCAATTTGCCGGGATGTATTCAGGAGTGCTGTCCGCGAAGGACACGCGAGAGATCGTCGAGGGCGCCGAAGTCGTAATTGATCTCGGAGGGATCAGCCTTAACGACGAAACCACCACTGGTTTTACTACGCGACTTGATCCCGCGCGGTTCATCTCGATCGGGCTAAATGATGTTCGTATCGGAGATAAATTGTTTGGGAATGTTCGCATCGCTGACGTTCTGGCCGCGCTGGCAAAATTTGAATCGCGCGCGCCTCGGTACAAGCGAACGCCGGAGGGCAATCCGTCAATAAACGGAAAACCGTCGGACAAGATCACGATGGACGCCCTCTATCCGCGCTACGCGAAGTTTATCCAATCCGGCGACAACGTTGTTCTCGAAAGCGGAAGTTCGAGCTTTGGAGTTCCGCCGCTGACACTTCCGGATGATGTGCAGGTGCACATCCAAATGCTCTGGGGCTCGATCGGATGGGCCACGGGAGCGACGTTCGGAATAGCCCTCGCCAATCTCAAACGGAAAACAATTCTCATCACTGGCGAAGGTTCTCACCAATTGACTGCCAATGAGATCGGAAATATGGGCCGATTCGGCGCCAATCCCATCATTCTCTGTCTTAACAACGACGGCTACATGGTGGAGCGGGCGCTGGAGCCAAATCCAGATTGGTCCTACAACGACCTGGCAAAATGGCGTTATGCAGATGTGCCACACGCTCTCGGATGCACGGATTGGTTTACCGCGCGTGTCGAAACGTTGGGTGAACTTGATGCTGCCCTGAAAGCAGCCCGCGAAAGTAAGTCAGGCGCCTACATCGAAGTGATCGGTGGGCGAATGGATATGCCCAAAGGCCTCGCCTTTGCGCACACGCGCCTGAAGGAATTGTACGGAGAAGCGATCTAACGAAACAACATACACAAGAGGGAGAAATCGATGTCAGAAGCAATTTTGGAATCGCAACCGAAGAAGGAGACGAAACCTGCGACAACGGAACGGGCCAGGAATATCGCGCAGGGCTCGAACGCGGGCGTCCCCGATTTCAGCAAGCTCGTCGCCGATCACCGCGCCTACTTCTTGTCCGGCGTAACTCGTTCGGCGGAATGGCGAGAGAGCCAACTGATCGCGCTGCGATCGATGTTGAAAGATCGCGCCGAAGACTTTTACGCGGCGTTGTGGTCCGATCTTCGCAGAAATCGCATCGAGGCCGACCTGGTCGACGTGAAATGCACGACCAGTGAGATCGATCACGTGCTGGCTCATTTCCGGCGCTGGATGAAACCGCTTCCGATAAGCACCCCTTATCAGTTGGCCCCATCACATGGAGAAGTGCGATTCGATCCTCTCGGTGTCGGGTTGATCATCGGGACATGGAATTATCCCGTGATGCTGACGTTGTCGCCGTTAGTGGCAGCAATTTCCGCGGGTAATTGCGCGGTCATCAAACCGTCGGAAGTTTCGCCCGCAACCGGCGAAGTGATCGCGCGCTATCTTCCCGAATACCTCGACCGCAAAGGCGTTTTCCGTTGTGCTCGGCGCCGTTCCTGAAACGACAGCACTGCTGGAACAATCGTGGGACCACATCTTTTTTACCGGCGGCACGGCAGTGGCCAAGATCGTCATGACAGCGGCCGCAAAAAACCTGACGCCGGTCGTGCTCGAACTCGGCGGCAAAAATCCGACTATTGTCCATTCGTCGGCGAATCTAAAAGTTGCGGCGCGCCGCATCGCTTTCGGGCGTTGGGTTAATTTCGGTCAAAGCTGTACCGCGCCGGATTACGTTCTCGTCTTCAAGGATGTCGCCGCGGAGTTTCTCAAACATTTGAAGGAGACGCTCGTCGAGTTCTATGGAGAAAATCCGCAAAACAGTCCTGATCTCGGACGGATCGTCAGCACTCATCATTTCGATCGCCTGGTGAAGCTTCTCGACAGTGGAACGATTTTTCACGGCGGTCAGCAAGACCGGAACGATCGTTTCATCGCGCCAACGATACTGACAAACGTTTCACCGGACTCACCGGCGATGCAGGAGGAAATCTTTGGCCCGATCCTACCAGTCCTGGTGGTCGATAGCATTCAGGAAGTAATCAAGTTCGTTAACGCACGTCCAAGCCCGCTGGGCCTGTATGTGTTCTCCGAGGACAGCTCGGTGACCGAACAAATCCTGGGCTCGACGAGTTCGGGCGATGCTGACGTTAACGATTGCACTCTTCAGCCGACGATTCACGATTTGCCATTCGGCGGCGTCGGAAATTCCGGGATGGGCAAGTATCATGGTGAATGGGGATTCCGCGCCTACTCAAACGCGCGTGGAGTCTTGTCGCATAGCACGAAAATCGACATCGGTGGCTTGCGCTACCCGCCCTACGACCACAATCGAATCCTGCGCGAAATCGTGATGCCATCGTAGTTGGGTTTCGCCGCCTGATGAGAAATGACCACGCTTTATCAAATCTCAACCTCCAGTGCTCTTGTCGAAGGCGTTTACTCCGGTTCGGTTTGTTCTTCGGTTCTCCTGGAGCACGGCGACTTTGGCCTCGGCACATTTGAAGATCTCGACGGCGAGATGGTCATCCTCGACGGCCAGATCTATCAAGTTGCAGACAGGGTTCGGCATCGGACGGATGACTTTCTTGTTCCTTTTGCTGCGATAACGTCATTTCGCGCGGCGACTTCCTTTGCAATCGACAACGTCGCTACTTTAAGGATCTCGAGCTGGCGTGCGACCTGCCGGTGAGATCGTGGTGTTCCGCAACGATTCGCTCGATTTCGTGGAGCTGGAAATGAAAGCCGGCGGTTTTCTTGATTTCGGCACTGACTTGAAAAATCCGGACTTCGCGGCGTTGGCACAATCAGCGGGTATTCTTGGATTAAAAGCCGAAACCGCAAAAGACGTGCGCCCGACGCTTCAAAAGGCATTCAAACATGACGGACCCGCCTTAGTCGAAGTTCTCGTGCATCGACAAGAACTTTCAATGCCTCCGACAATCACTTTGGAACAAGCCCACGGCTTCGGCATGTTCATGGTCAAAGCGGTGATCAGCGGACGCGGCGACGAGCTTGTCGATCTGGCGAAGGTTAATCTCTTCCGGTAACTTGATCGATGCGACTGAGACTGCAAAAGTGCCCTTGGACCAAACTCGGGTTGAGTTTGATGACGATCAGATCGATGAAACACCGAGCGATGTTCGCGACCACGCCGAGCTCAAAGCTCGTCGCGCAACGCAAGATAAATACGAATAAGGAGACTCGTATATGAGAAGAAATCCGCTGAACAAAGGTATCATCATGGAAAATGCTGCCGGCGTTGGATCCGTAACTCCGGGGATGGTGGAAGCGCGTGCCCGCGAGTTAGCTCTCATCAACGGCCACGGTTCCACGCCTAACGAGGCTGATTGGCAGCAAGCCAAACGTGAGCTGACCGGCGAAGAGGAAATCGATCCGCGGGAAAAAACTCTCGAATCGTTACCCGAATCGGAGAATTGGGATCCCTTGCCCGGATCAACCGGACGCCAAGCAACGGATTCACTCGGCGAAGATGAAGATGCCGAGGGGCGAAGCGAGGCTGCCCAAATGTACGAAGAAGGCATCAATGAAGCGGAGCACGATCAAATGCTTCGAGCTGCCGAAGAGGAAGAAAAGAGCGACGAGTTGGAAACATAGCCCAAGTTCCATTTCCGTCCGCATTGGCCGGTGGCGGCGATTATCGAACACGTCCGAAGATTATCTCCAGGTCCTTTCGCTCGGCCGACTCGCACGCGATGCAAGCCCACGCGGGATCTCGGAATTCTGAAATCTCGATCCTCGAAAGCCTGAGAAACAAATGACGACGAACATGACTTATGAAAACGACCAGGTTACGAAAGCAATGGACGTGAACTTTGCATGAAGGCTTTGCGTTTCAGGGAATTTGGTCTGCCGTCCGTCCTGCGGATCGAAGAAATTCCGCGGCCCGAGCCCCGTGTCGGAGAAGCGCTGGTTAAAGTGAAAGCAGCCGCAATCAATCCCAGTGACGTGAAAAATGTCGCAGGCCGGTTTTCAGGAACAACATTGCCGAGAACTCCGGGCCGCGATTTTTCAGGCGTCGTCATAACTGGGACAAAATATGAAAACGCGGAAGTATGGAGTAGCGGTCCTGGTCTCGGCATCACTCGTGACGGTGCCCAGGCAGAATACGTAGCAGTCCCAGAGGAAGCTCTGTCGTTTAAGCCACGGACCCTCAGCTTCGAGCAGGCGGCAACTATCGGTGTGCCTTTTATCACCGCCTGGTTCGCCCTGGTGCGTGCGGCTCAACTTGAGCCCGGAGAAACGATTCTGATTATCGGCGTGGGCGGCGCAGTTGGGCAGGCGGCAATGCAGATTGCTAATTGGCGAAATTCACGCGTGCTCGGCGCCTCGCGGAGCTCGGATCCTATTCCGGGCGCTGTTGCCGTCATCAACACCGGGACTGACGACTTGCGCAGACGCGTTTTTGAATTGACCGACGGCAAAGGTGTTGACGCCGTTCTCGATGCTGTCGGCGGACCGATGTTCGAGCGGGCGCTCGGTTGTTTACGGATTGGTGGCCGGCAAGTTGCGATCACCAGTACGGCCGACAGGCGAGTAAGTTTCGATCTTGTTGATTTCTATCATAATCAGTCCCGGTTAATAGGCGTGGACAGCATGAAGTTTAGTCCGCATGACGTATCCGTAATTGCTGACGAACTGCGTCAAGGCTTTGAGGCCAATATTCTAAAGGTGCCGCCTGTAGACTCGGTCCCGTTCGAAAATGCCGTCGAAGCCTACCAACGAATCGCCAGCGGTACCGCCGGAGCGAAGCAGGTGCTCACCTTTTCTAGTGTTGTGTAACCGGTATGGCTTGACAATGGCCGCGAGGAGTTTGGGCGAATTTCAAGGAGCGAGCGAAGCGCCTGTATCCATGAGATACTGGTCGAGCGAGCGACGCGGAAATTCGCCCAAAGAACTGCGGCCCGGAGGGTTGATTTGAAAATGCCCCGGCGCCTGCGTTGCTTCTCGGTCACAGGTCGCAAAGGACCTGCTTCCTCGTCATGCCTTGGCCGCGGGCCATCTGAACTCAACCATTATCAAGGCATATCGGTTACACAACACTGGTTTGATGGCGCCGAGTGCGAAGTAATTATTGGGCGCTTCCTTTGGCAGCTTGATCAAATGAGGAGCCGATAACTGCTCGGGGCTAACCGATCGAAAAAATGATTGAACACGAAACAGAATGAGGTGAGCATCGATGCAACATCAATTGGCATCGCTTTGGCGATGCTGAGCTGTCGAGAAGAAGGGGGAAATCATGAGCGATTCATTGAACCCAACACCCGACGCAGAGCAGTTGATGCTCGGCGCGATTCCCGGCAAGCCCGCGCTCGGTCGCGGACCTGCCGTCGACGGCGACTACTCGCGCCATCCGTACCATCATCCCGCCGCTGGGTGGGGCGCGGCCGAAAGTGTCGCTAACGTCCTCGCACGGGCGGGCGAGCCGATCGAGGGCTTTCGCGCGATCTTCGTGATGAACCATGAGGACGGCGGTTTCGATTGTCCCGGCTGCGCGTGGCCGGATGACCCGTCCGGTTTGAAACTCGACATCTGCGAAAACGGCATCAAGCATGTCACCTGGGAGCTTCAACAAGCGAAAGCCGATCGTGATTTCTTCGCCGCCCATACTGTTAGCGAGCTGGCGACGTGGAGCGACTACGATCTCGAAGCAGCAGGTCGGCTCGCTGAGCCGTTGCTCTACAACCCCGACACTGACAAATACGAGCCTGTCTCCTAGGAAGACGCTTTCACGCTGGTTGGCGAAACACTTCGTGCTCTGAAGAGTCCGCATCAGGCGTCCTTTTATACTTCGGGGCGGTTGAGTAACGAGGCGACGTTTCTCTATCAGCTCTGGGTGCGCGAGTTTGGCACGAACAACCTGCCCGATTGCTCGAACATGTGCCACGAAGCGAGCGGACGGGCGATGACGGCGGCAATCGGAACCGGCAAGGGCACGGTTGATCTTCACGACTGGGAAAACGCGGACGCGATTTGGCTGATGGGCGACAACGCGGCATCGAACGCGCCTCGAATGATTACCTGGCTCGCCGAGGCCGACCGACGCGGGACTCAGCTCGTTCACATCAATCCGTTAATCGAAGCAGCTTCGCGGCGAACGATTGTCCCGCACGAGTTCGTCAACATGGCCACCTTCCACACAACCGAGACCGGGACCATGACGGTCCAGGTGCGCATCGGCGGCGACATGGCTTTGATACGCGGCGTCAGCAAGGCTGTCCTTGAAGCGGCGGAAAAGGATCCGACGGTGCTCGACCGTGAGTTCATCGAGTATCACACGCACGGGTTCGAAGATTACCGCGCTCTGCTCGTCTCCACCGCGTGGACAGACATAGTCGAAGACTCCGGCATTTCCGAAGCGGATATTCGCGAGCTTGCCGGTACCTACATCGCGTCAAAGCGCGTCATCATCGCCTGGTGTCTCGGCATCACGCAGCACGAGCACGGCGTCGATACGGTGCGCGAAATCGTCAACCTTCTCTTACTACGGGGAAACATCGGACGCGAGGGAGCGGGACCGTGCCCGATCCGCGGGCACAGCAACGTGCAGGGCAACCGAACCTGCGGAATTAATCACCGTCCCGACGCGGCGTTTCTTGACCGACTCGGCGAGGTCTGCGGCATTGCTCCACCGCGCGAGCCAGGACTCGGCACCGTCGCGACGATCGAGGCGATGCACCGCGGCGAGATGAAGGTCTTCATCGCGCTCGGCGGCAACTTCGCGCTTTGCACACCCGACCTTTCCTACACCGCCGAGGCGCTGCGAAACTGTGAGCTGACTGTCCAGGTGAGCACGAAGCTCAACCGCAGCCACATCGTGCACGGCAAGCGCGCGCTCATTCTGCCCTGCCTCGGGCGCACCGAGAAAGACCGCCAGAAAAGCGGCGAGCAAGGGATAACCGTCGAGGATTCGATGTCGATGGTACACATCTCACGCGGGATGAAGGAGCCTGCGTCTCCGCACTTGCGGTCCGAGTGCTCGATTCTCGCGGGCATGGCGCAGGCGACGCTCCCCAACAGCAAGACGCCGTGGCAGGATTATATCGATAATTACGACCGCATCCGCGACACAATGCAGCGGGTGCTCGAAGGTTTCGAGGACTTCAACAGACGTGCGCGGCACCCGCACGGCTTCCGAATCGACCAGCCGCCTCGGGAGCGCGTCTTCCTGACTTCTTCGGGACGCGCCGAATTTTCGCTGGCGCCGCTCCCGGATGACACTGACCCCGGCGAGGGACGGCTTTTGCTAACCACAATTCGCTCTCACGACCAATTCAACACCACGATCTACTCGAATGACGACCGCTACCGGGGACTCAAGGGACTGCGAACAGTCCTGTTTATGAACGAAGACGATATGAAGGAGCGCGGACTCGATGAGTTCGACCTCATCGACATCACCAGTTTTTCCAGAGACGGTACGACGCGGAGCGTTTACGGGTATCGCGCCGTCCGCTTCGAGATTCCGCGCAAGTGCGCCGCCGGCTACATGCCGGAACTGAATGTTCTCTGCGGTATCGCCGATATCAGCACGCAGAGCGAGCAACCGGTCACCAAGCATCTGGTCGCGAAGGTGACAGCGTCCGCCTCGAAACAATCACAGGCAGATTGAATCATCCGTTATGCCCCAGGGTTTCTTTCGCGCGTGATATCAGGCCATTGTTTCGCGATGTCGATATTTCACACATGGCGCGGCACGGCATAAAGTTGGACGATTACACCTTCATGTCCGATCCGGACAATGCTAGCAAAGTGCTCGAAACACTTTCGCCGCACGAAGGTGACCCGCCTTGCATGCCACCCGGAGGGCCCTATTGGACAGCGGACCAGCTCGCGTTGTTCGCCCAGTGGCAGGACGAGGGCTACCAGCCTTAAGAGACTGTTAAAATACTGGGATGGGGTCGTGACGTCGACGGCGTTTCATCCGCGGTATCCGCGTTATCAGCGGTTCAACGATTCTTCACATTTCTGTGAAATGTCGATCTTCGAACGCTTGAGAAAGAGAAAGAAAATCAACACTTCAGATGATCAAAACAATTGCAAACACTCAAACCGTCGGACGCAAGAACTCGCACATCGACAGACGCAATCAGCCCGGCTCCTTTGATCCGGTTGGCTTCACTGTCGTGTCTCCGCGAAGGTTCGAGGATTTACGCGTCGGCGACGTATTCCGCGCCCCAAGCCGCACACTGACAGATGCACATGCCTCCGCTTTCCAAACGGTTTCGGCTGACAACCACCCGATCCACTACGATGTCGAGTACGCGCGCCGACACGGGCATACCGCTCCTGTGGTGCATGGATTGCAAGTCTTCGCTTTCACTGCTCCTGGTGCCACCCTCTTTCCGCAATACATCGGCGACGTGTTTATTGCATTTACGAGTGCCTCGTGTCGATTCCTGAAAGAGGTGCATGCGGGAGACACGCTGTATCCCCAACTCGAAGTCACCAAGCTGACAACGCAGGGAGACACGGGCATCGTAACCACGCGGGCGACGGTGCATAACCAACGAGGTGAGCTCGTGCTCGACGGCGAGCACACGTACTCGCTGAAAGCTGCGTCCCTCGGACGAAAAGTAACCAGTCCATTGACGAGTACAATCCTGTAGTCTCGACGCGGCGATCCAGATTCTCCTCACTTCGTTCAACGTTCCGAAAGAAATTTCACATTCCGTGAAATGTGCTTGCCATCGCATTAGTCCTCGCAACTGGCCTTTGCTTTGAGTGAGAAATGCCCGCCCAGTTCGTAGCTCAGGTCTGCTAGGACAGAGATTTAGGATCGTTTCAGGCGTCATCCAGTCAGCGCCAGGTGTTTGCTCCTCAGGACAGGGCACAAGAAATCTCAGATTTTTTGAAATCTCGACCTTCAAAACTTTGAGGAACAAATAACAAATCAAATGAAATACCTAATCCTACTCAGGAACCCTAAATCCCTCGTCTTGGTTGTGCATCCGCTCTTCCGGCCCAGCTGGGTAGATGCGATCGACCGCGGACTAATGCGGCTCTGGCTTCGATTTGGCGGGAGAACTAAAAACGCCGTGCAGAGCACGCCCACAGCTAACAACGAGCGACCGCACGGAAAACTTGCAAAGGAAATCTGAGATTTTCTGAAATCTCGATCTTCGGACGCTTGAGGAAGAAATAACAAACCCGATCACAGCCACATGAACGTTGCCGACGATCAGCAATTCGAGATGAGCCGAAGAGAGTTGGCCTCCGGAATCCTAAAACAGGCTGCCGTGGATTTGCGGCGGTTCCATGGCGCAAGCAGCGCGGTCGAGCGGGAATTCTATCTCGATGCTCATCGGTGGGTCACATCCGATGATTGTAACTGGCCCTTTTCGTTCTTAAACGTTTGCCAAACGCTGAATCTCGCGCCGGGAACCGTTCGTGAGGAGGTGCTCGGTGACCTGTCGGTTGGCGCTGTCGGTTATTGGACACGACGCTGCGGACGCGCCGCACGCAGATTTCAAACCTTCCTTGGCAACACGTTCACGAACGAACGCACCGCGCACGCTGCTGAGTCGGTCACGTAAGCGCATGTCTCGCACTCGCATGAAAGCACACGTCTTAAAGTTGCGTCGAATTTTGCGGCCAGTTGTTAGGGAGTCCGCCTACAGACACGATCCGCTGCTCATCAACAGTTTGGCCGCATTCAATTTCCGTCCCCCAATCCTGCTTGAGTTTCCTGGCGAACGACTCGCGCGCAGACCCCAGTTCTCGCGATGAACGTAACCACCATCGTCCTCATCAATGGTCTTTGGGTAACGGCGCTCAGTTGGGAGCACTGGGCCAGACACTACAGGGACAAAGGTTATCGCGTCATTGCCGCGAGCTGGCCTGGCATGGAAGGCGATATTGAACAACTTCGTCGCGATCCAAGCAGCTTTGCATCGCTTGGAGTGAAAGACGTTGTCGATCATTACGAGCAAATCGTTCGCGAACTCGAAACCCCGCCAATCATCATCGGCTATGGCTTCGGTGGTTTGGTGACACAGATTCTTCTCGACCGCGGCTGGGGCGCTGCCGGTGTGGGGATCGCCAGTGCTCCCGTGAATGGAATCGCCCGGCTGCCGTTGTCGGTATTGAAGCTGGCGTTCTCAGTTCTCGGTAAGTCTCTTAGTAACAAAACCGCTTCACTGACAGCGGAACAATTTCATCACGCATTCGCAAACTCGCTGACGGAAACCCAATCTCTCGACGCCTTCAAACATTACGTCGTGCCAGCTCCTAATCGGGTTCTGTTGCAAACAGCATTGGCAAAGTTCACTCCGGACAGCGCAACTACCGTTAACTTTCGGAACGACACGCGCGCGCCATTGCTCCTGGTCGCCGGTGGCAAGGATCGCGTCGTGCCGAGCTCACTTGTCAGAGCGAACTTCGAGCTCTATCGAGAATCGAAAGCCGAAACTGATTACAAAGAGTTTCGCGATCGGACGCATTTCATGATTCGTCAGGATGGTTGGGAGAAAGTCGCGGACTATGTCCTCAGTTGGGCACTTAGCCGCACCAACGGATCAAAACTGATCGCAATTTCAAATCAGACCGACGCCTGGTCGGTCCAACTCTCAACCTAACGAAAAGGAGATCTAACATGCCAGCTACAACTACCGCACCTACTGCTACAAAACCTACTGTGCCACCTGCAACGGCAAAGGGCGTCAAGCCGCGAAAACCACTCCCCGCGCCCAACAGCGACTTCTACTATCTCTACGAAACGCTGCCAGCGGAAGAACTCGCAATCGTTAAACGCGTGCGCGAATTCATGGAAACCAAAGTCGCGCCTGTTATCACCGACTATTGGGTTAAAGATCAATTCCCATTCGACCTGTTGCCGGAAGTAAAGAAGCTCGGCATCGGCGGCCTTGCCATGAAGGGATATGGCTGCGCGGGCGGAAGCCTGGCCTTGTTAGGCTTCGTCCAAATGGAGTCCGCACGGATTGACCCCTCATTCTCCACTTTTCTTGGGGTGCACATCGGACTGGCGATGGGCTCTATCTATATAGATGGGTCGGAAGAGCAGAAGCAGAAATGGCTTCCGCCAATGGCGCGGTTCGACAAGATCGGATGTTTCGCTCTGACCGAGCCGCTCGTCGGTTCCGGCGCATCTGGCGGACTTCTCACGACCGCAAAACGCGACGGCGATACCTGGATCCTTAACGGCGAGAAGAAGTGGATCGGCAACGCGCCGTGGTGCGACATCTCCATCGTCTGGGCCCGCGACGTCGCCGACAATCAGGTCAAAGGGTTCATTGTCGAGAACAAGACCACGCCCGGCTTCAGTGTGGAGAAGATCGAGAACAAAGTCGCGCTCAAGGTCGTGCAAAACGGCCACATCACGTTAAAAGACGTCCGCGTGCCCGAAGCAAATCGCCTCCAGGGCGGCAACTCTTT
>Ga0185299_10001166_pt1 | contig 55480 bp, 41 predicted proteins | sample PaiPotPPA55metaG_FD_128002 | JGI IMG/M metagenome (GOLD analysis project Ga0185299, IMG submission 128002) | Iron sulfur acid spring bacterial and archeal communities from Banff, Canada, to study Microbial Dark Matter (Phase II) - Paint Pots PPA... ... | reverse complement strand
CCGGCTACGGAAGTTAGAAGCGTATGGAGTGATCGCGCCGGAGCGAGATCCGTCGGACGGACGGAAGGTGATCTACCGGCTGACGGCGAAAGGAATCGGCCTTGCGCCGGTGATGTCGGAGATGGTGTTGTGGGCGGCGGCGCATGAGGATACCGGCAATGAGGCGCTGGTGAAAGAGATCCAGAAGGACAAGGAAGGATTTATCGCCGCAGTGCGGGAACGCTGGGCTAAGGAGAATCTCCCTTCGACGGCGAAGGCGGCCGGGAGCTAAGCAGCAGTTTCGGCGGCGGAATAGTGCGGAGGCTCGCAGGCTGAAGCCTGTGCCACAGACCGACTCGGCGCGTTGCCAGTCGGAATTTCTTACGGACGAAAACTCTTCTGGTTTTTCAGGCGCGTTAGTTCCAGATCGTCGATTTCTTTTTTCTGGCGGTCGGCTTCCCGTTGAGGCTCCTGTTGTTTGTCGAGTTTTGCGGATTCGACGAGGGCAAGTTCCGCTTCGGCATTGAGGCGTTTGGAAGAAATCACCAGATCGAAGTCTCCCGAGAATGAGGAGCGGACCAGGTTGACGGACGTTTGTGCGTCTTCCCACGAAGCAATGAGCTCCGCGTGCGGGTCGATGGGCTCATGTTTTGCAGACTCGCTGGGTGGCGCTACGGTAGACGGTGGTCCATATTTCGCGGAAAGGGACTTCACCATATCTTCGCGTGTGAGCCCTTCGGTCGAGCTGCGGTCGTAGGTCACCGCGATCTTGTAGAGTTCGGAGTTGCAGAACGAAAAGTGAATTTGTTCGACGGTATCGGGCCGGTACGGCGTGCCGGTAAGGCTCGGCGGCCACCACCCTGAATCAGCGCGGGACGCGCATTAATCAGTTTTATCTCTTCGGGCCTCTCATCCGTGTGCTTCAGAACGGTGGTCAAGCTGGTGCCCAGGGAAAAGACGCGGTACTTGGACAAGTCCTGCGCTCGGAGCGTCGGGACCCCCACAAAGAATAGAGTAAGAAAAGTAAGCGATACACGTAGCGATTTCATTTCATATTCTCCGAGAATTCCTTGAACTCTACTTCGCGGTGGCGTATTGGACCGCTCCATGAGGCTCGCCGCTGCTGGTCCCGGACTCTGCCGCACGGTCGCCTGGGGCTCGTGGAACGAGGGCCTTGGAATTAACGAGAGCCGAACTTTCCTGGATGTGGCGCAAATGGGAGACTGTGCGCAGGAACGGAATGCCGAGAAATCGCTTCGAGACGATGGCTGTGACTTCGAGAGAGTTAAAGTTCTGGTGTTCTTGCTTCGCGAGGATCTGCTTCACGGCCCTGCGCAGAGTTCGGAGACTGGCGCTGCCTAACACCGTCGCGCGCGTTTCGTTGGCGCGGTAGAAGAAGTTCCAATGAGCGGCTTCGACGCTGCGCGTGAACGTCGAGCGATCCGGACTGGTGACGATCTGCCAGCCGGGGAAGAAGGCGTTACTGGCGATCGACAAATTCGGAGGGAGCGTGGTGGCGTCTCTGATAAGGATGATTGTGTTCTTGTTGGTGTCAAACACTTGAGGGCTCCAGTTCTTGAGAAAGACGCGAATTGCCGCAGGAGAGCCGGGCCTCGACGAACCGGCTCTCGCGGTCGGTTAGCGTGGCGATAGTCCGGCGATTGGCTGCGTAAGGGGCTTGCCGATCTCTGAACCGATCACGTCACCGGAAACGACTAGTTCAACGCGGCGATTCTGTTGGCGGCCATCCGCCGTTTCGTTGGACGCGATCGGCTGATTCTTGCCGAAGCCTCTTGCGCTGGTCGAAGATTCCGGCACGCCTTGATGGGTCAGGTAGCTCCTGACGCCTTCGGCGCGCTGCTCGGAAAGATTCTGGTTGAACTCTTCCGACCCAACGCTGTCGGTATTGCCTTCGATAGCCAGCTTCAGAGAGGGATAGGCAAGGACGATGCCGGATATCTTAGCGAGTTTCTCGCGGGCCAGTGGGCGAAGCGTATATTTGCCGCTGTCGAAAAGAACGTCGGACATATTGACGACGAGTCCGCGCGCAGTGTCATGGGTTACCAGAATGGCGTTGAATTGTTGGAGCAAGCGAGCGCGTAGCTCCTCGCGATCGAGTACGGCTTGTTGAAGTTGCTGATTGGATGAGGCGGCCGCGGCGCGATTGCGGTCGGAATCGGCTTCTGCGGCCTGTTGGTTTTGCTCCGCAGCGGCCCGCGCTCGTTCGGCTTCTCCCTGGGCGTTGGCGGATCTTTGGGCGTCGGCTTGAGCATCGCTGGTTGCACTTTCGGCGGCTCTGCGACGCTCTGCTTCCCGGTCGGCTTTCTCCTTTGCATCACGCTCGCGCCGAACGGCGTCGGTGGTTTCGAGTTCAGCTGCTGAACGGCGTTGCGATTCGCGGTCCGCGTTAGCGTTGGCATTGGCTTCACGGCCCGCGGAGGCGTCGCGTTCGGCGTCCCTGCGCGCGGTTTCGATGGTCTTCATGGCAATTTCACGAGCGTCTTCCGCGGTTTGCACAGTTTCACGCGATGCGGAGATAAGAGACTTCTTGTCGGAATGCCTGCTGACCGCCAACTTGTCCGCGTTCTTCATCTGCTCGGCTGCCTTGTCGTAGCTTGCCGTTGCGTAACGCTGCGCTCCCGCCGATTCGGCGATGCGCATGGCATTGCGCGCTTCGAAAAATTCGAGCGGCAATTTCGCATTCAGGACCACCGGGTCGAACTTGTAGCCCGTTGGAATGTACCCGCCACGATCAATGAGCTCGTATTTGGATTCCACGGCTTGTGTCGTTCCACGGGTGTCGGAGCGAACCTCATTTTCGAGAACCACCAGATTGCTGGGGCGGCGCACCGCGTAGTACGGTTCGGCGGTCACAATAAGCGCAAAGGCCTGGAGTTGCGTAGTCGTCTCAAGCTTGCTGCGGTGGTTGCCGCCAACCAGGACCTCGCCAAGATTCACGGGTCTGCCTTCCGGAGAAATGGCCCACAGAACAAAAGTGAGATATTCGTTGCCAAAGGTCCGAGGATTGTCGAGACCCTGGAGTTCGAGAACGACCTTGGTGTCGCCGCGTTTGCCCTGTACTTCGGCCACGCCTTGCGCGCCAGGCATAAGTTCCGTGCCTTTGAAATCGATCTTCGTCGAGCCACCGCGGTGACCATAGTTCACGGCGGGAGTAGTGCGGCTCACTACATTGAAGCGGAACGTAGGAGTCGGATTGTCAGGCGCCGCGGGCGCATTGGTTTGAGCGGCGGCGACCGCCGATGCACCAAGGGCCAGCAAAACTGTTAACGCAATTTTTAAACTCTTCAGCATAAGTCCCCCTCGATAATCTCAGGCATCCATATTCGTTCGTTGCGATACTGAATACTGTCCCGTAACGCACGTTGTATCCGAAAAGATAAATAAAACTATGTAGTTATTCCAAGGCGGATACCCTACCCGGTGATGGAAAACCCATTAGAGCTCGGAAGGGCACGCACCACGCCCAAGGCCGGTACTTTGAAACTGCAAACCTGCCGGGACGGGAGGCGTCCCGACAGAGCCATTCCGTCCAACTAGCGGTTCGACGCGCGTTCGGACTCATTAACAGGGGCGCTGTGCTGCAAGACATTGACGAGATGACGGCCCGTACCGGGCACGCCTGTGTGTTCGCCTCTCACGATATCTTTTGCCTTAATCGGGTGGCCATATACGTCTTCGCTGGCGTCGTCATCAGGACGAATCGTTGAGCCTTCGAGGGAAACTCCCGCAAACACGCCGCGGGAACGTGAGTAGCTAAGGATCTCGGCGCGCATCCAGGCATCGGTATCCGCGGAAGCGTCTCGTCCTTTCGGGCCTCCGGCAACCGAAGCGTCGGCGCCGAGCTTAACCTTGCTGCTCAGGATGGATTCCATGCCGCGGCCGTTCATGACCAGCAGAATCAAGTCGGTGGCTTCTCCGCCGATTTGGAATCCGATGCTGCCGCCCTCCAGCGCGTACATCGCTGGAGCTCCCCAATGCCCACGGAAATGCTCGCCGGTTCGGCAAACCATCGCCCCGCGGCCATAGTCCGCACCAATTCCGAACGCGAGTTTCTTAACGGAAGGCACCACGATCACGCACTCGGCCTTTTCCAGGAGGTCGTGGGGAATGTTGTCGGGAATGTTGAGTACTTCCTGCATGACAACGCCGCATTCTTCGAGGCGTTTTTGTTCTTTGTTTAATTTCGCGGCGTATACGACGCCTGCCGCAAGCGTGAGACAAATTGCGGTAGCAACTAGATGACGTTTCATCGCTGACCTCCATAGTCAGAACTGCTCTTGCTGTGAGGTAAACATTACGTACCGTTCCTCGTTCTTCGCCTGCGTGTTCCGAAACGACTCTGGTTGCGGAAGCGATCGAAGCCTCAATGTCCCAAAAGGCTCAAATACGCCCGAGAAGCACCAGAATGACAACGATGAGGAGGATCAGACCCAAGCCTCCCGTCGGTGCGTAACCCCACTGCCTGCTGTGATTCCACCGGGGCAATGCGCCCAGGAGGGCCAGAATTAGAATGACCACCAAGACAGTTCCGAGCACGTGTTTCTCCTTTCGAAAAAGCAACCCAAATCCATCCAAAGATTTGCAAAGTTTAAGTTTTCCACCCGGCGGGCGTGCTCAAGAGACTTCCTTGCACGCCAGCTGACGTGGAATTCCAGCTAAGCGGACGCGGTGGGCGTCAGATCACGACCGTGAGCGCAAAGCGAGCGTCGGGATAGTATGGGTTGTACATGTAATATCCGCCGTCCGCGTAGTCGATGTAGACGTCGTCGGTGTAGTACCAGCCGGCTGGCCAAGGTTCGACGAATCCAAACCAATAACCCCCGTAGTGAAAGCGAGAGTATCCGCCGACCAAAGTAGGCGTGCCGACGTGGAATTCATGCCCGCGTCCAAAATTGGAACGGAAACGCGCGTTTGAAATTCGACCGCTGCCTCGCTCACTGAGTCGGAGCGCTGGTTGTGCGCGCTGCCGGGCCTCTTCCTGCGGTGTGTGCTGATGACGCGGCGTAGAAGCCTGCTGCTGATGTTGCGGTTGTTGTGCTTGATTTCCCTTCGCTTGCTGCGATTTTTCCTGCTTGGCAGGCTTGCTTGGTTGCTGCGTTTGCTCGTGCTTGGCAGAATTGCTTGGTTGTTGCGATTTCTGAGGTTGTTCCTGCTCCTTCTTGGCTTGCTGTTGGTTCTTGTCCGCGCCTTGTTCCTGTCTTGCGGATTTCTCTGGTTGTTGGGCTTTCGGCTGCTGTGTCTTGGCCGGCTCTTGGCGCTTTTCGGGCTGGGCCTGGTGTTCTTGTTCCTGCTTCGGGGCCCTGGCCTGCTCCGGTTTATCCTGCTTTTCGGGTCTGTTCTGATTTTCCTGTTTGTTTTGCTTCTCCTCTTGCTGCTGTGCGCCAACTGGAACGCTAAATCCGAGCAGCAAAAACAGACCTGTTGTGCTGACAACTCCGAGTCGTTTCATGTGTTGCCTCCATTGCTACGATTTCCTGTACCGGGGGTCATGCGTTCGGTACTGCGTTTGCTCCGGCGTGCGAGCCGCGGGCGTTGCCCCACAGCTCCTCTCCAGCATTCACTAAGCTTTTCTCAACCAACCCGTATTCGAGTGAGAGAATGAATCAGCCCGAATACGTTCAGGAGCCAGAAGACCACAACGATAACCACCACTAAGTTCAGAATGGACTTGATGCTTCCGGCCATGGGGATGAAGCGATTCACGAGCCACAGCAGAATGCCAACGACGATCAGGACAGCTACAAGATTAATCAGGGGCATGATCGATTTGCTTCTTTCTTCGCATGCACACCCGGACTTACCCAAGGTTGATACTGCTTCCGTGTTGATCCGAGAGGCGGTGCGACAAGTGTGGAGCGGCGTGGAACCTGGAATTTCTGGATGGTTCAGGCTGAAGCTTGGGGTCGTGTGTAAGGCTTCGGTCTTTTTGCTTCCCCCACAAGAAACACATTAGACGAGATGGGCCCCGATATCTGTCTGGTTACGGACATATTCGTATCTAGTTTGCGCGCGCGGAACTGGGTGCTAGAATGTACGGTAACGAACCATGCCAAAGTCAGTACTGCCGCGAAGTTACGAGGCGCCCAAGCCCCCCGCTTTCGATGTCCAGGCCTTTCTCGACTCCACCGGTGTAGCAAGGAAAGTTGTCGACTTCCGCAAGAAGGCCACTATCTTTGCGCAAGGCGATGCCGCCAAGCATGTACTGTACATTCAGCAAGGCGCCGTGAAGCTTTCCGTCGTGAACTCCACCGGCAAGGAAGCCGTGGTGGCGGTCCTTAAGCCGGGCGATTTTTTTGGCGAAGGGTGTCTGGCGGGCCAACCCATTCGTATGGGATCGGCAACCAGTACGGCCGCGACCACCGTGCTGGTAATTGATAAAGATGAAATGATACGCGTGCTCCACGCCGAACATGAATTCTCTGATCGATTCATCGCTCACATGCTTTCCAGAAACATCCGCGTGGAAGAAGACTTAATCGATCAACTCTTCAATTCAACTGAAAAGCGGCTGGCACGCGCGCTCCTTTTGCTGGCGCGCTATGGAAAGAATGACGAGCCGCAAAGAATCCTTCCAAAGGTATCCCAGGAAACGCTGGCGGAAATGATCGGTACGACGCGCTCTCGAGTGAATCTGTTTATGAACAAATTCAAGAAATTAGGCTTCATCGACAATAAAGATGGCCTGCAAATTAACAGTTCGCTATTGAGCGTTATACTGCACGACTAGTTCAACTTCGCATTCCCGTTCGATCCGAAAGAAAAAGCGAGCGCGGATCCAGGTAGCCGCAAGGTTGCCAGTGCTTTAGAATGAGTGTCTCTGCTAGAAGGCAGCCTCGAAAAGATATTCTGATCTGATAATTTAGGGGTGGCGGAAGGTCACCACCAGGGCCACAGCCGAATCCGTGTTGGTTCCAGCCTCCGTCCCCGGTACAAAACGCCACTGTTGTGAAGCGGCCAGAGTCACAGTAGTGAGCGGCTCGACGTCACGCAAGACGCGCGTGGACGTGACCTGCCCCTGCTGGTTGATAAGGTTATAGAGGATGACGCTGTCTTCCGCGACGGTGTTAGGCGGGTAATCTGGCTCAACGGTAGAGACGGGCAGTGCCCCATGGCCGACGGAATCCTCAGAAGGTCGGTCATATTTGCGCTTGCGTGCTGTCAGCTTCGGCAGAAATGACTGCGGAAACTGGACCACGATCCCTATTCTGGCCTCAACCACCCGCCCGTCCATCTGCGCCGGCGAGAATGTCCATGTGCGTACGGCATTCAGTACAGGTTCCAAAAAAGGAGCGGTGCCGTGCACAACGTTCAACTCCGCGATTCTGCCATCCGTATCGATGAGGGCATCGAGCACAACCTCGCCACCGAAGAGCGCTTGCGGGGGATACGGGGTAGCGACCAGAGAAACCGGAACGGGAGGGGAAAACCCGCTAGCCTGCGGCGCGGGGCTCATAGGCACCGTGGGGACCGACGCTCCGTGCCAAGTGATACCTTGTCGGCGCAGTAGGGCCATGGCGTAGTGAATGCGCAGGACAGCTCCCGGCAATGTCACGACCGGCTGCGCGGTGGTCGCGAAATGGATAATTGTGGGATGTAACCATTGACCGACTACGATGCCCACTACCTCCCGCGAGTCGGCTGAGAGCACCGGGGAACCACTCTGTCCCGGCACGATTTTCTGGTTGAAGAGAAGCATTTCGCTGTCGGCTCCGGTGCTCTCGGCGTGAAATTGATAATCGATGACCTGGCCTTGGGAACGTATTTCTATCGGAGCTTCGGAGGTGTGGGAATCATGCAGGTCGGAAGGAAATACAGATACGGCCATCACAGGCTTGCCTACGGAGGGTCTTTCAGCGGTCAGGGACATGAAAGCAACGTGGTGTTGGCCCACGAACGGATTTGGCGTGGCCCGCAGGACGGCGACATCGTGCTCCCAATCCACGGCCACCAACTCGGCTTCCTGCAGTCGACGTGGGCCGCCCAACGTACCCACGAGAATATAGGGCCGACCTCCGTCGCGGAACGATTTTACGATATGTGCTGCGGTGACCAGATAGCCTTCTTCGTTAATGAAAAAAGCGTTGCCATAGAAAAAATAGCGATAACCACGCTCGGTAGGAAACTGGTCCAGCGGGTAGACCACCGGGCAAATGGATGCCAACAGCGCAGCGTCGTCCGCGGGATTTCCAGATGCGACAGCAGCTACCGGCCAGCAGAAGATAATAAGGAGTAGGGCGGCCAGCGAAACGACAACCATTTTGTAATGGGATCTGATTGGAATCATGACAGACAATCCCTCTCCGCATGACTCTGAGGAAGGGGCCTAATCCGGGCCTATAGTGCGAAAGGACCAATCGAACGAGTACCAGCGCGCTGCAACTGCTGCTACTACCAGAACTGCCTCGGGCGACGCGGGGGGCCTTGGCTTGGACGAGCAGGCCTCGCGGCGATAGTCCCGAGAAGTCTTAGAGATGTATCCGAGGCGCGAGTGAGCAAGATACGCAGACGAGCACGACGGGCTTGCGCGCTTTCGATACAGCGACTTCAAGGGGGGCCGCTCGCGTTTTGCGGTGGACGCGGGCGCTATGCAAATTCAATTGAAGGAAGAGTAGGTTTGGGGAAGCACCGGGGATGTGCGGCAGAGCGCAGCCCCCGAGCGGGAGAGAAGAAGAGTTGCTGAAAAACTAAAATGTGTATGTTCGCTGGTTTGGGGTCACGATGAATGATTCCTTTGGCGTGCGCGGCTTCGAGTGCTGCAGCGATTGGCCGCGGCAAATTCTTCGGAACCTTCCGTGAAAACCTGAATCCCGCCGTCGCACCTGTCGCTCCCGCTTTCGATGTACGGGATCAGGATATTCGCAGGCGCTGGTTACCCCGGATGTTCAGTTAAGGCATCCGTGTTTTATTTTTATCCCGACGACGTTTTAGAATTTCGCTAGGGTACTTAGCGGCGGCGCCCAGCGCCGGAATCCCGGCGCTCTACTGGGTAATGGGCAAAGCCACGAAGAGCAGGGTCACGATTAGTCGATCTGTCCTTGTTGACTCGACGCGTACCAACTCCCGATCCCCCTTTTCTGAACAGATAGCAAAGCCCGCAATGCGCAAGTGCAAATGGCCCGTCACGACAGCCGCTGAAAACACGACCGGCAGCGCCAAACGCGACTTAGCGAACTGACATGTAATGCCTGGGGCCATGGCTGGATCGCTTTCACCGGGCCGATATTTTCCGAGTTGAGGTTGCTAGCTATTTTCTCCTTGACATTCTACCTATTCCTCGTTTTGATATGTAGATTGTCTAGGAGACGTCATGCCCATCGAAAAATCTGACCTGCTCCAAGGAACGCTGGACATGCTGATCCTGAAAATCGTCGCTCTGGGCCCCGTGCATGGCTACGGTATCTCCCTGCGTATCCGCCAAATCTCACAAGACGTTCTACAGGTGCAGCAAGGCTCGCTCTACCCCGCTTTGCACCGCCTGGAAAAACGAGGATGGCTTGCCGCTGAGTGGGGCGAGTCCGAAAAGGGTCGGCAGGCCAAGTTTTACAAATTATCGGCGAAGGGCCGCAAGCAACTGGCGAGCGAAGAATCGAACTGGAAGCGGCTGGCAGGAGCGGTGGTCAACATTCTACAAACCGTGGAATAGGAGTCCGTCATGTCCTGGTGGAAATCCCTTTTTCCCAAGCGCGCCTCCGATGAGCAAATGAACTCCGAGCTTCGCTTTCACATGGACGAGCTCACCGAGGATTACATCGCGGCAGGCCTGTCGCCCGAAGAAGCCCATCGACGCGCCACGCTCGATTTCGGCGGTCACGAAAATTTCAAGGAACAAGTCCGCGACGTCTACCGCATCCGCCTCCTGGACGCCACTCTCGCTAATCTCAAATCCGCCTTCCGCTTCATCCGCAAATCTCCCACTTTCTCCCTAACCGTCATCCTCACTCTGGCTTTGGCCATTGGCGCCAACAGCGCCGTTTTTTCCGCCATCGACGCGATCCTCTTGAAGCCGCTACCTTTCCCACAAGCCGATCAACTAGTGCGCGTCGACCAATACGATCCGAAAAATCCGAGGCCTTTCAACCTTGTTGCTCCAGCGCGTCTCGAGGACTGGAATCGTCTCAATTCCACGTTTCAAGCGCTCACCGGCTATTACACCGAGGACGTCTCCGAATCCACCGGCCCTCTGCCGGAGAAAGTGACTCGAGCTTGGGTTTCTCCGCGCTTTTTTCAAGTCTGGGGCGTGGTGCCCGCGCCGGGCCGGGAATTTACGCCGGAGGAGGAGGCCCTTAACGGCCCGCATGCGGTCCTTATTAGCGACCGATTTTGGCGCCGCCGGTTCAGCGCTGATCCTCGCGTGATTGGGAAAGACCTGCGACTTGATGGGCAGGTGTACCCCATCGTGGGCGTAATGCCGGTTTCTTTTCTGTTTCCAAATCGTGAGGCGGATTTGTGGTGCCCCATCCCCGCGGGCATTTCTTTGGGCGAGCCCCGGGAAAACAACTGGTTTACGGTGATTGGTCGTCTTAAGCCCGACGTCACGGTCGAACAAGCCCACGCCAATCTGGCTACCGTGCAGGCCCAGCTGGGGCAACAATTTCCGAAAAGCGACGCGCGTCTCTTCGTTGGCATTCAGCCACTCAAGGAAAGCACTGTCGGGGATTCACGCCGATCTCTCTGGCTGCTCTTCGGCTCCGTCTCTCTGCTTTTGTTGATCGCCTGCACGAATATTGTTGCGCTCCTTTTGTCTCGCGCAGCCCAACGTCAGCACGAAATCTCCGTTCGCTTCTCTCTGGGAGCTTCTCGCGGTGCGCTCGTCGCCCAATTGCTCACGGAAACATTTCTTCTCGCTCTGATCGGCTCGGTCCTTGGTCTCTCGGTCGCTGCCGGGGCATCCGGCCTCTTTCGCGCCCTCGCCGCGCAACTCCCGCGCGTTGAAGAGATTCACCTCGACGCACGCATTGTTCTCTACTCGCTCTGCTGTTCCGTTGTTGTAACTTTTATTTGCGGACTATTCCCCGCCATTCGCGGCACCCGCAGCAGCCTGGCTGGATCCCTTGCGCAAACCAGCCGATCACAGGTGTCCGGGCGAAATCCAGTGCAATGGCTCCTCGTCGGCGTCCAGGTAGCTCTCGCGGTCACCCTGCTGGCCGGTGCTGGCCTGCTTCTCCGTAGCTTTCAAGAGCTTGGCCGCGTCTCACGTGGCTTCGATTCCAGCCACATTCTCACCTTCCAGCTCAGCATGAACTATGGGGAAACCGGTGATTTGAAAAAACTTCGCCAGTTCACTGACCGTATACTCGAAACACTACGCGCGACGCCGGGCCTCGAATCTGCCGCCATCTCTGTGGGGGTCCCCGGAGTGCCCTTCCGATACCAGACCGAAGTCAAGCTCCTCGAAGGGCGCGCTGAAACCGAGCCTAAAATCGTCGCCGAAAATCGCTTTGTCTCCGCCAGTTATTTCCAGACTATGCGCATCCCTTTGCTCGCCGGTGAATTTTGTCGCGAAACCGGAGGCCCTGCTTCAGTTGTTGTGAATCGCACTTTCGCAGACGTTTACTTTAATGGAGCCTCCGTGATTGGCCATCACGTACAACCCGTGGGTTTGGGATATTCCGGCGCAGCCGAAATTCGCGGCATCTCTGGCGACGCCCGCGAGTCTGGCCTCGACCACCCGCCCGTTCCCACTGCCTACTGGTGTGCTCCTCTCGCCGAACCGGGCACCTACTTTCTGGTGCGCACCCGCAACGCCCCCATGACCATGGCTGAAACGATTCGCCGTCAGCTTCGCGATGTCGAGCCAATGCGCTCCGCGTACGATTTCGCTCCGCTGGAGCAACACTACTCCGATGCGCTGGCGGAAAACCTCCTGCACACCGTCCTGCTATCTTTCTTTGCAGCGACGGCGCTCTCACTCGCCTGCATCGGCCTTTACGGCACGCTTAGCTACAATGTTAACCTTCGCCAGCGTGAGGTGGGCCTGCGTCTCGCTCTCGGCGCCCTACGCGGCCAAATCGTTAAACGATTCCTCTGGCAAGGATTGAGCGTCTGCCTCGCGGGCTGCCTTGCTGGCTTTGCCCTGGCAGTTGCCTCCACTCGCCTCCTCGCCGGCCTTCTCTACGGTGTCTCCCCCACCGACTTTCCCACGCTCGTGGCCGTCATCCTGCTCGTCCTCATCGTCGCTGCCGCCGCCTCCCTCCTCCCCTCTGTGCGCGCCTCCCGCGTAGAACCCATGCAAGTCCTCCGCGAAGAATAAATCACATCCTTTTCTCCTCCGCTGTCAAACGGACGTGAATCGGAAGGCCGGGCCGCATGCCCGGTTCGAGGAGATGACGGCTCAAGCTGTTAACCAGCGTGCACAAACCGATGTGATCTCCCGCAAGGCGTTTCCGGATCGCTTCCGAATCGGCGACCGTCGGTCCAGAACGATGCCCCAGGTCTCTCGACCCGCGATCGTTCGTAAAGTGAATTGGGTTCTTCTCGGGCATAAAATGACGCCGGCCGCCCGTGATTATGAAGCGTCTGACTGTATTGGTATGATGCAGAGCACCCGCCCGCATTATCTCCAAACTGCTCGAGCAAGTGGCGGTGAATTAATCTAATTCGTTGGCTTTCTGGTCATCGGGAGAAGCTATGAACGGATTTTGGAAACGAGTGGCGTTTGCCTTCCGGTGTTTCTTTTCCATCCTGTTCCATGCTGGCATCCCAAGCGATATCGCACAGGCGCTTGTCAAGCCTACCGGTCCGGTTCCGCAGGTGCCAGCAGCTGCTGTACCTTCCGTCTCTCGTCTGAAGGAAGTTGAACGGCCGGCCTCTGAAGCGGTCGATCGCGCCGTGCAGATGCTTGCGCTGCTGCAACGCGACGGGCGGCTTATCGATTTCCTAGCGGAGGATGTCTCTGTCTATCCCGATGTGCAACTTGGAGCCGCTGTTCGCACAATTCACGAAACTTGCCGACAGGCACTCGAGCACTATGTAAAGTTGGAACCGATTTTGAACTCCGAAGAGGACCAACCAGTGACGGTGCAAGCGGGTTTTGACCCGGCAACTATCAAATTGATCGGCAACGTAGCCGGAGAACCGCCAATTCGCGGCGTATTACGACACAAAGGCTGGCGCGTCAAGGAAGTAAACCTGCCCCCGCTGCCGCAGGCCGCCGGGCGCATGGTGGTTGCGCTTGCTGAGGTCGAACTTTCATAACGGCTTATCCACAGTCACGCAACAGATGTGGGGTTTGAAGAGGAGATTTTCGTTGGCGGCTAAATACATCGTTGGCATCGACCTAGGGACCACAAATTCGGCGCTGGCGTGCTCCGACGCCACTGCTCCCGAAGAGGAAAGGCCCATCGAGATCCACGTCATTCCGCAGCTCGTAAATCCGAGCGAAATGGCGGAACGCACGTTGCTGCCGTCGTTTCTCTACATCCCCGGCGAATTCGATTTTCCCAAGGGCGGCCTCGCCTTGCCATGGGACCCCGAGCCGAAGTTCGTAATCGGCGAACTAGCGCGCAAACGCGGCGCGGAGAGCCCAAACCGACTGGTCGCTTCCGCCAAATCTTGGCTCTCTTACGCTGCGGTGAACCGCACGGCGCCGATTTTGCCTTGGCAAGCGCCCGACGAAGTGCCCAAGCTATCGCCGGTCGAAGCATCCTCGCAGTTCTTGCAGTATTTGCGCACCGTGTGGGACAGCGGCGAGGCCGGGGAGCACCGGGAATTCGCGCTTGCGGAACAGGACGTACTGCTCACTGTTCCCGCTTCATTCGACGAAGAAGCGCGCGAGCTGACCAGGCGAGCCGCCGAACAGGCTGGCTATCAGCACGTTACGTTGCTGGAAGAGCCACAGGCAGCCTTTTACGCGTGGCTTGAGACCCAAGGCGATGCCTGGCGACGCCGAATCAAGGTCGGCGACCTTGTTCTAGTGTGCGACGTCGGCGGAGGCACCACGGATTTCAGCCTCATTATGGTTTCCGAAGAGAACGGCGAACTGGCGCTGAAACGTGTCGCCGTCGGCGACCACCTCCTGCTTGGCGGCGACAACATGGACTTGGCGCTGGCGCGCGTTCTGCAACAGCGCCTTGAAGACTCCGGCAACCGCGTCGATATCTGGCAGTTGCACGGCTTGTGGCATCAGTGCCGCATCGCGAAGGAAAAATTGTTCGAATCGCCCAAAACGCAGAGTCGTCCAATCACGTTGCTTGGCAAGGGGACGAAACTCGTTGGCGGTACGATCAAGACGGAACTCGCACGCGAGGACCTAGACAAAGTTCTGATAGAAGGATTCTTTCCCAAAGTCGCGAGCAGCGAATTCCCTGCCCGCCAACGTCGTGTTGGCTTTCAGGAGTTGGGCCTGCCATACGCGGCCGATCCAGCAATCACCAAGCACCTCGCGCGGTTCCTGTCGGAGCAAATTCGCAACAGTCCCGAGGCAGCGGGTATCCGGCGCGGCCGTAGCGGATTGGCATGCCCCACGCACATCCTGTTCAACGGCGGAGTGATGAAAGCGGCGGTGCTGCGCAACCGGGTGGGCGAGGTGCTGAACAGCTGGTTGCGACAGGAAGGATTCGACGCGCTCGGATCAGAGCAGATACTGGAAGCTCCCGATTTGGAGCACGCCGTTGCGCGTGGCGCCGTCTATTACGGGAAGGCGCGGCGCGGTCATGGCGTGCGAATCCGCAGTGGCGCTTCGCGCACGTATTACCTCGGAATTGAAAGCGCAATGCCTGCAGTGCCCGGTATGGAAGCTCCGCTCAAGGCGCTCTGTGTCGTTCCCTTTGGCATGGAGGAGGGCACCGAAGCCATGATTCCCGACAGAGAATTCGGGCTGGTCGTGGGCGAACCTGCCGAGTTTCGCTTTTTAAGTTCTAGCGTCCGTAAGCAAGACAAAATCGGTAGCCTGTTGGAGGACTGGGGTGCCGACATCGAGGAACGCAGCCCGCTGGAGGTCACGCTCAAACTGGATGGCCAGCAGGGGACAGTAGTACCGGTGCGGCTCGAGACTCGCATCACCGAACTCGGCACGCTCGAGGTCTGGTGCGTATCCCGCGACAGTGCACACCGCTGGAAGCTCGAGTTGAACATTCGCGAAAAAACCAGGAGCTGAGGTCGTCGGTGCCTTCTCGCTATCTGATTGGCATCGATCTGGGCACGACAAACTCTGTCGTGGCGTATATCGACACTGACGAAATTGCTGATGCGGGCTCTCCTGTTCGTGTGTTTCCAGTACCGCAGTTGGTGGGACCGGGGGAAGTCGGCACGCTTCCTGCACTTCCTTCCTTTCTTTACTTCCCGACCGAAGATGAATTGTCTGCTGGAGGTGTGAGCGCCACCTGGGATGAGCTTCCGCCAATGGTTACAGGTGTGCTCGCGCGCGAACAGGGAGCTCTTGTACCGAGCCGCCAAGTGTCATCGGCCAAGTCGTGGCTTTCCTATCCTGGCGCGCATCGCCGCGCCAGAATACTCCCGGCGCAAGCTGAACCTCCGCAGCCGATGATCTCCCCTGTTGACGCTTCCGCGCGTTACCTGATGCATCTACGCGATGCCTGGAACGCCGCGATTGGAACTGACGGAGAAACCCGTTTTGAGCAGCAGGAAATCGTCCTTACCGTACCTGGTTCGTTCGACGAGGAAGCGCGTGAGCTGACGGTCGAAGCCGCCCGCAGCGCCGGGCTCGACAACCTCACGCTGCTCGAAGAACCGTTGGCGGCATTTTACGCGTGGATCGCTACCAATCGACACGCCCATGCAAGTGGCCCATCCTCGCGTCCATATTTGGCGACACGTCTGAACGGTGAAGACCTCACCGATGGCGAACTGATTCTGATCTGCGACATCGGCGGCGGCACGACCGACTTCAGCCTGGTTCGCGCTCGCTTGGTCAATGGCGAGTTGCAGTTCGAGCGAACCGCAATCGGCGAGCACCTTTTGCTCGGCGGCGACAATCTCGATTTAGCGTTGGCCCGCCACGCGGAAAAGAAGCTCAAAGGCATCAAGCTGACGCTGCGACAACGTTATGCGTTACGGCGGGCGTGCTGTTCCGCTAAAGAGCGGCTGCTGAGTGATTGGTCTTTGGAGCGCGTGCCGGTCACGGTCTTGGGTAGCGGTCGTGCCGTTGTCGGACAGGCGCTCAGCATTGACCTGACACGCCAGGAAGTGCTGCAGACTCTGATGGCCGGGTTCCTGCCAATCACGGCGCCGGGTGAGATGCCCGCGGCTGGCCGGCAAACAGGCTTGCGCGAACTAGGTCTGCCCTACGCCGTCGATCCCGCCATCACTAGGCACCTTGCCGCATTTCTGACGCAAGCCGCTGTCACGATGAATGATTCGTCCGCAAATCAGCGCATGGCTCGGCCGAATGCCGTGCTCTTCAATGGCGGCTTCTGTGCGCCATCGGTGACTCGCGAGAGGATTGTCGAGGCAATTTCCGTCTGGTTCGGTGGAGCCCAAAGCGGCTGGGGACCAAAAATTCTCAAGAACGAAGGCGTAGACAGTGCGGTTGCTCGCGGTGCTGTTTACTACGGCCGCGTACGGCACGGCACCGGTTTGCGCATCAGAGCCGGCAACGCGCGCACGTACTACATTGGGTGGGACTCGGACGACGGTTTGCAGGGCATTTGTGTTTTGCCGGCCGGGGTCGAAGAGGGCACCACGCTTCCGCTGCTCAATCGCGATTTCTCGGTACTGGCTAACCGTCCGGTGTCATTCACACTGTACAGTTCGCGCACAAGGCACGACGCGCACGGCGAAGTTGCTGAATTGGACGAAAAAGACGTATATCGTCATCCTCCGCTAGTGACATTGTTGCGATACGGCAAGAAAATGCGCGACGTCTGCCTGACTATAGGTCTCAGAGTCATTTTCACGGAGGTTGGTACGCTTGAACTCTGGTGTGAATCGCGGGCCACGCCCCATCGCTGGCGGCTGCAATTCGAACTGCGCGGTGAAGAGACACAACCCCAGCAACTTGACACGGTGAAATTAGAACCCGTGCCGAAACATTCATCCGCTGTTACGACTTCCGATGCGACTGTAGAATCTGCTGCGCAATTGATCGGCAGGGTTTTTGGCGGTTCCTCTGGTGGCGATACTTTAGCGCCCGACACCCTCGTGAGCCAAATGGAAGCAGAGCTCGGGGCGAAACGAGACTTGTGGCCTACCTCGGCCATTCGCCAGTTCAGCGATGTCCTCATCGAGGTTGGCGACGGCCGTAAAAAGTCTCCGCGTCATGAGACACGTTGGCTCAACCTGTCCGGCTTCTGCTTGCGGCCGGGCTTCGGTGTGCCTAGCGATGAGGCGCGCGTGAACGCCTTGCGAACGATCGTGTCAAGCGAGCTCGCCTTTGCGGACGATCTCCAATGTCAGGTCGGAGTGCTGGTGCTATTGCGTCGGATCGCCGGTGGCATCAATGCTAGCGAACAGCAGGCCCTCTACCGCGAGCATACTAGTCGTCTTGGTGGCAAGCACAAGGGCCGCGTGAATCGGCAACTCGAGTACGAAGAGTGGCGTCTGGTCGCGAGTCTTGAGCACGTTCTAGCCAGCCGGCGTGCATTGTTGGGTCAGGAGCTGATGGCCAAGATTAAAAAGAAGCCTGAAGATGTAATTTGGCTGTGGTCACTGGGCAGACTGGGTACCCGCATTCCACTGTACGGGCCGCTGCACTCTGTCGTGAACCCCGAAATTGCCGGCCAGTGGCTGAAAGCCCTGCTGGACTTATCCACGTTCACGGAAGAAACGAGTTCCGCCATCGTACAGATCGCGCGGCGCACCGGCGACCGCGCGCGTGACATCGATGATGAAATTCGCGAAAAAGCAATCTCCCGCTTGGTGGCGACTGGGATCGGTGAAGAAGCAATCGAGTTTCTGTCAAGATGCGTTCCGCCCGAACGGGCGGACGCGGTCCGCACCTTCGGGGAATCGCTGCCGCTCGGATTGCAGGTTGTCAGCTCTTCGAATTGCTTACTATCGGTACCGGCGTTGCACAATTCTGGGTCCGACTTTTCTGAACGGAGTAGCAGCCCATGAAAAAGCTCGGTGCGATTTCTTCGGAACGTTTCAAAGGCCAAGTCGCGATCGTTGTAGGTGGGGCGCAGGGCATCGGCAGGGCGATCGCCATCCGGTTACGGCGGGAGGGCGCCCATGTTGTCATCGCAGACATCGACCGTGCCAAGATGGATATCTTGTCGCGCGAGATGGCGGACGCAGGAACGACTGTACAGACCGCAATTTGCGATGTTCGCCGCAAGCGACAAATAGAACGAATGGTTGCAGAAACTGTACGACGCCACCGTCGAGTCGACATTCTGATGTACGTCGCGGGTGTCGCCAAGAGCGTGCCTTTTATACAAACCAGTGAAGATCTGTGGGACTGGACGATGGACATAAATTTGAAGGGCGCATTTCTGGTGGCGCGCGCGGTGGCTCCGCATATGATCAAAAAGAGGCGCGGCAAAATGATATTCATGGCGTCGACCAACAGTTGGGATGCGGAAGCCGAACTCGCACCGTACAACGCTTCGAAAGCCGCACTATTCCTCTTGGCCAAAACCATGGCGCGGGAACTGGGTCACTACGGCATACAATCGAACGCCATAGGTCCAGGATTGATCCGGACACGTTTGACGGAGCCCTTCCTGAAAGATTCCAGATTTATGCGCAAGTACAGAAAACTGATTCCCGCTGGCAGGCTTGGAGTGCCGGACGATATCGCCGGACCGGCTACGTTCTTGGCATCGTCCGACGCGGATTACGTGAATGGCGTTTTGTTGTTTGTTGACGGCGGACAGTTGGCTTGAGAACGCCCGCAGACACGTAAGATGAGTGCGATGTCGGATAGGATTTCTCATGGTCAAGTTTTTCCTTTTTTATTCGCTTTTTGTAATTCTTCTCGCCGTTTATATGACACCTACATGACACTGACACAGCCTTCGGGTAGTAGCCGAACGGTTGGCGTCGATTAGAGTTGGCACCCCTTGTAGAAAACTGTAGAAAACGGGAACAGCTCCAGGAAAGCATGAGCTGATGCGGTAGGATTGTTTCCTGGCGACGGTCAACCACCTTGAAGGTTCGGAGAAAGGTTCGGACAAAGGATGTCTTCACCCCTACTACCCAGCGCGCTCGATGCCAGCACACAAGCCTTTCCGGTTCTTTCCGTTTCCCAGATCGGAGTAGCAGCAAAGTTGGAAAGTGCTTTAGAATCAATAGTGCACTTCATGTCGGGGCGTAGCGCAGCCTGGTAGCGCGCCTGCCTTGGGCGCAGGAGGTCCCGAGTTCAAATCTCGGCGCCCCGACCAATCTTTCTGCGGCCTGCAAGCATTTCAAAGAAGTCCTTGCCGCTCTCCGAACCAGGAATCGGAAAATACTCCGAGTGCTTGCTGTCTACTCTGCGTAACAAACCCATCCGGCCGCGAGAATAGGCTCACTTCTCACGGTCAGACTTCCCTGCCTCGCGAACCGCTCGGATGAGCCGCAACGGGACGCAGTTCCGGCCGCACGAAGTCATCCGCGTGTGAATTTCCCACCCCCAAAAGCCGCATAGTGAGGATCGCCGCCGGCACCAGATACCCAATCGTGATGCAGGTCCACATCAACGCCCCCGCAAGTTCCTGGTCTTCAAGAACGGAAATGCCGAACGGCTGTGGCCTGGAAAGATAAACCGGATACACAACACGTTCCGCGAAAACAAGAAACCCGGAAAGGATGTCGCACGGCAAAGTCGCGAGAAAAAGGTACAAGAGAATCCACCATCGCGGCCTTTTCGAGACACTCGGCCAAGGCTGAACCACCGGCCACCAGAAAAGAAATCCGGCGGCGAGGAAACATGTGTGCTCCACCACATGCCACCCTTCCGATTGCAACGCTAACGTAAATGCTCCGGGAATATGCCATCCCACCAGGGCCGCGGCGGCGGCGAACCAGCAAAACACCGGCTGCGAAAGTACCCGCCCGACCTGCTGCACGGGCGTCCACCGGAACAACGGACCCAGGACGCCTTGCACGAAGGGCTGCGGCAAGCCATGCAAGAACGGCATCACCGGAGCGCCCATCAAAAGCAATGCAGGAGCCAGCGTCATTAGCAGCAGATGCTGGACCATGTGAACCGTGAGCAACTCCTCGTCGAATTCCGCGAGCGGTGAACCAACCGCCATCCAGATCAAAAACAGTCCGAGAAGAAAACTGACCGCTCGCCAGGCTGGAACGACGTTCACCGCCGCCGAACGAAGGTGTAGCCATCCCCGCAAGTACAGGAACGCAGCCAGAAGCGTCGCCAGGGTAAGCGGAACCGGAAGTGTCCACGATTCAACCGCGGCTTGAACAGGAAGTAGCATGACTTGCTTTAGGGTTGCGCGGGAACGCTTCCCTGTGGAGCTTCCTTGAGCACCGCATCGCGCGCCGCATCGCGCGCCGCAGCTTGCCCAGCCGGATGCAAGGTCACGAGAAACGCCACCAGCGCCGTTGTCTCCGCCGGACTCAAGTTCTTCCCGTAAGCCGGCATGTTGCCGCCTCCCTGGATGACTTGGCGAATCAGCTGGTCCTGCGTCAACCGTACCGCGACGCTATCCAGAGCCGGACCTCTCTGCCCGCCACTCTCCCCGAGGGAATGGCAGTTGCGGCACTGCTTGCCCTGAAACACGAGTGCACCTTGCCGCTGTAGCGCGGTGCTTCCGTGCAGAAATTTGTCGGGCACTGGAGCGCCGCTCCACGCGTTCATCTGCGGACTCCACGGCGCGTGGCCTGCAAGTTGCGTGAAGGTCCCTAGAGTCACGGCGATCAGCAGCACTGTTAAAACCGCAATCGGGCGCCGCCGCCAGCTCTTTTCTCCTTCACCCGACAGGAACGGCAGAAGAAGTAGCCCGGCAATCGCAACGACCGGCCCTATCAGCAGCGCGGGCGTCTCCATCGAAGGAGGCAACAGCGACAACAATGCGTAGAGCCATAGGAAGAAATAATCCGGTTTCGGCACTGTTTGGATGATCGTCGGATCGGGCACTCCGGAAGGTCCGAATGGTCCGAAATACACCGCGCAGGCAGCCACGGCCAGAAGGATGAATGCCGAAAAGAATAAATCTTTCCAGATGGCATAGGGGACGAACGGCTCTCCATCGGTCATTGTGAGTTGGTGATATTCGGCCTCGTAGGTGGCGCGCTTCACCAGGCGTCCCGGCATCGGCCACTCATTGATTCCGAGTTTCAACACCATCAAGAGGTGCACGCCGATCAATAGGAACAGCGTTCCGGGAATCACAAAAACATGCAGCGCAAAAAATCGCGACAGCGTAGCGCCCGCAATGATCGGCCCACCGAGCATCATTTTCACAATCGCTGGACCCATGACCGGCACGCGGCTGGCGATCGACGCGCCGATACCCAATCCCCAGTACGCATCCTGATCAAAGCGTAAGACCTGTCCACTGAACGCCATGCCCAGGGTCATCAACAAAAGAAAAACGCCTACAATCCACGTAAGTTCACGCGGGAATTTGTAAGCTCCGAAGAGAAACACCTGCACCATGTGGATGAGCACCACCGCGACCATGAAGTTCGAGCCCCATCCATGAATCGCGCGCACGAACCAGCCCAGTGTTACATCATGATTCAGGGCCTGCAGGCTGCTCCACGCCTCCGCGCCAGATGGCACGTAGATCATCGCCAGCAAGATTCCAGTGACCACTTGCAGCATAAAAATCGTCAGCGCGGCACTGCCAAAAACGTAAAACCAGCTCGCCGTATTGCGGGGTACGCGATGCTCGGAAACTTCGCGAATCGGCGCAGCCAGCTGCAAGCGCCGGTCAAACCATTCACCGATTTGTGCGATCAGGCGCATGGCGGTTTTTTCCCGAGCAGCGCGGCGCTTTCTGCCGGCGTGTGCAGTTCGCCGGCTTGAATCGTGACGAGACCGTTTTCCACTTTATAGGGATATTCGAAAAGTCCTCGCTCCGGTGGACCCGACGCGCGCGAACCGTCTCGGTAATAGACGCCTCCGTGGCAAGGGCACATAAACAATCCGGATTGCGGAAACCAACGCACCGGACAGCCAAGATGCGCGCAGTTGACCGCAAAAACCTGGAATTGCTCTCCCGCTACGCGACGAACCCAGCAAGCCGTATCCACTGTCTTGCCATCCGTCGGCGTCACATAGGGATTGCGAAAAGTGGCCAGCCGGGTTTCCCCTTCAGGAAATTCGTTCACAGAACCCAACGTCAGCCAGGAGAGGTATCCCTTCCCGCGTCCGCGCGTAACCGAGGACAGTACAAATCCTACGATCGGTACTGCCAGAGCCGCCGCGACCACTCCGTTAAACAGAATTCCCAGCTTCATGAATAACCCGCGGCGGGTAACCGTATTTTCCTGCGACATTGTAAGGCTCCTAGCGTTGTGCGGAATTCGAAACTGGATACGGTTGCCCGGGATTTTGCACGCGCTGCGACTCCAGCCACGCAACGACGTCCCCGATTTCCTGCTCGGACATCGGCTTGCCCGGGATATTCCCGCGCCAGTCTGGAGCGCCGAGTTCCGGGCGTCCCGCGATAACCACCGTTCGCAGTCCCTGATTGCTTACCAGTGCAAGAAAAGAAGTGTCCGTGATGGAGCTTCCCTTCGCGCTGCCCCGGCCATCCGGCCCGTGGCACGATGCGCAATAATTTTTGTAAGCAAGCGCCCCTCGCGAAGCATCGCCACTTGCCTTCGCCGCGTACGAAGGCGGATTCGCTGCGTCGAGAACGCCGGGCTTGCCCCAATTCGTCCGGATGCCCTTCACAATGGCGTCGACCTGTTTATCCGTCAGCATCCCGCCGGCACTCTGCGCGAAGGCGGGCATCGCGCTGCCAGACACGCCATTCGCGGTGACTTTCCGTAGCGTAACGTCGTCCACGATCGCCAGGTAAACCGGATCACCGAGCGCGATGGCTGCGCCTCCGCGCCCTTGTGCGCCGTGACAACCCGCGCAGTTTTCCGAATACAAAGTGTTGAACTCCAGAACGTCATTCGGCGCGAGCGTCTCAGAGCCTGCCAGCGGCTTACCGTGTGGCGCGCCGCATCCCGCCAGCAGCACCGTTCCCAACAACAAGGCGCATCTAAACCGAACTGGCTTCACGGGCGCTTATCTCCCTCATCTCGCGGCGACATCATGCCCGGCGCTTCGATTCCCGCCCGCAAAGCAAACGGCATATTCTCGCGCGTCCGCACCCGTGTATGACGCAGGACCACCAGACCCGCGACCACGCCAAAGGCCACCTGCGACGCGACAAACCACACCCAGTGAATCTGGCTCTCGAGCAAAGGGTTCAAAAGATTCAGCATCGAGTACAGCAGGCCGGACCACAGGACCGGAGCGATCAGGCCGCCTAACACAATAGGGTGCCGCGCGATCATCGGCAGCATGGCGCCGTAGAGTAGTCCCACCAACACAGATCCGGTGATATGCAGGATTACTGCGATGAAAAACGGACCGGCCTGAAACGAATTTAGCTGCGCCTGCGTAGGCAAATCCGACTGCGAATAGACAACCCCAGCCAGAAGATTGATCGGATACCAGATACTTCCGACACTGATCAAACCATACGCGCACGCGATCACGGCCATTGCGACGCTACCCGCAAGCCCGCCTCTCAATCCCGCTAATACCGGATAGGTCTCCACAGGAAGCCAGGCGCGCACTTGTTCTTCCGCGAGAGGAAATCGTTCGACACGGCTCCGCGAAGTAGTGATCGAAATATCCTCCGGCAGGACCGGGACGCGCTCTTCGTGCTCGTGCGGCAGGACCTCGCGGAACCACCCGACAGAACCTGCAAGTGCCAGAACTACGCCCAGCACGCTAACCGAGACATTGGTCAAAAGCCCGGCAAACAAGAGTGTAAAACCGAAGGCCAGAACGAGCGGCCACGCCGTCGGCGCCGGCAATTCGATTTCGCGAGGCGTTTGCGTGTTTTGGCCGGCGTTTTGGCTGGAATGGTCCGCGGAACCCATAATTCCCTTTCTCACCTCCACTACTCACCCTCAAGCGCCCAAGCTCAACGGCCGAGAATGTAGACCACCGTGAAAACCACCACCCATACCGCATCCACAAAATGCCAGTACATCGACAGCACTCCAACGCGCGCGGACTGCTCTGGCCCGACGCGGCCTGCAAGGCCAAACAGCAACACGATGGTCAGCAGGATCAGGCCAACGATCACGTGAGTTCCGTGGAGCCCAACGAGCGAGTAATAGGTTGTGCCAAACAGATTGGTGGAGATGGTCAGTCCGTGTTCGTAAATCAGTCGATGCCATTCCTGCCCCGTGCCGAACAGAAACAGACCACCCAGAACAATCGTGAGCAGCCACAGACCCAGGAACGCGCCGCGCTTGCCGTGTTCCAGGGATCGCGACGCAAAGTGAATCGTGACGCTGCTGGACAACAAGCAGATGGTGAAAAAAATCGGCGTCTCCAGCACTTCGCGTGGCGTCGGCCCGCTGAGGCTTTTCCCCAGATAAAAAAGGTACGCGACCACGAATATCGTGAAGATCGACGACTCTGCAATGATCAAGCAAGCCATCCCCACTTTGCCTTTATAGGGAAGGCTCCAGCCCGCCGGCGTCGGAACGATCGGAGTTGTGATGGCGCTCATTCGTCTTTCCCTTTACTCATAGCGGCTGTCCGGATCTTCAGGATGTTTGAGATCCCATAGCGGACGCCGGCTCTCGACCGTCGGGATCACAGCGAAGTTGTAGACCGGCGGCGGCGAACTGACGGCCCATTCCAAGGTCCAGGCATCCCACGGATCGTTCCCGGCTAAGCGCCCCTTGAAATAGGAAAAGATGAGGTTGACGACAAAAATGAGGACGGCGATGCCCTGGATAAATGTACCGAGCGTGACAATCAGATTTAATGTGTCCCAGCCTCGCCCCGGCTCGTAGGTATAAATGCGGCGCGGCATGCCCAGGATGCCGGGGATGTGCATCACGTCAAAGGTGAGATGGAATCCGATGATCATGAGCCAGAAATGCAGTTTGCCTAGACTCTCGCTCAGCATCCTTCCGGTAATCTTGGGATACCAATAGTAGAAAGCCGCAAAAAGGGCGAACAGGATGCCCCCGACAATTACATAGTGGAAGTGCGCGACCACGAAATACGAGCCGGTAAGTTGCCAGTCAAAGGGAGCGGATCCGAGCATGATACCGGTTAGACCGGCGAACAGGAATTGAAAGAGAAAACCGATGCAAAATAGCATTGGCGTTTTGAAAATGATCTTGCCGCCCCACATGGTCCCGAGCCAGTTGAAAATCTTGATGCCGGTGGGAACAGCAATAGCCGCCGTTGTCAGCACAAAAAAGGTGTTGGCCTTGGAGTTCATACCGATCGAGAACATATGGTGCGCCCACACGCTCATACTGATGAATCCAATGCAAACCGTCGCGGCCACCATCACCGGGTAGCCGAAAATCGGTTTACGCGAAAATACGGGAACAATCTCGGAGACGAACGCAAAAGCAGGAATCACCAGGATGTAAACTTCCGGGTGCCCGAAGATCCAGAAGAAGTGCATCCAGATCGCCGCCGAGCCGCCCGCCTGGGTGTCGAAGAAATGACCGCCCAGGTAGCGATCGACGAGCAGCATGATTTGCGCGGCGGATAAAGGAGTAAGCGTGATCAGAACCAACCCGGCCATCACCATGTTCATCCAGGCTAGCAACGGCATGCGGCTGAGCTTCATGCCCGGACACCGCAGGCTCAAGACCGTGGCGATGATGTTGATGCCGGTGGCGATGCTGCCGAATCCCGACACCAACAATGCAATTGTCCAGTAGTCGGAACTGTGGCCCGGCGAAAACGCGTGAGCCGTCAACGGCGCGTACGCCCACCACCCTACATCTGGCGCAGTTCCCGCGCCGTACAGTCCACTTCCGGAGACGAAGCTCAGATTGAGGAGCAATCCACCGAACGCCGTCAGCCAGAAACCGAAGGCGTTGAGGCGTGGGAAGGCCATGTCCCGCGCACCGATCATCAACGGAACTAGATAGTTGGCAAATCCGAACAGGACGGGCATGACCACGAAGAAAATCATAGTGGTTCCATGCATCGTGAACATGCGGTTGAAGACCTGCGGCGAAACAAAGTCGTTGTGCGGGCGTATCAGCTGGATCCGCATGATGGTCGCTTCGATTCCGCCGATGAGCAGAAACACCAGCGCGTAAACGATGTAGAGAATGCCAAGCCGTTTGTGATCGACCGTGGTCACCCACTCATGCAGGGTCTCCACCCAAGGCTTTCCCGCAGCGCCCGCAGTCTCAATCGCCAATGCATCCGAGGACATAACTCAGCTCCAGAAATTCTCCAACTATTTCAGCGTCTCCAGATACCATACCAGCGCGTCCAGGTCGTTGTCGGTCAACTGCATCGCTGGCATGAGCGAGCCGGGTTTGAGAGCGTCTGGTTTTTGAATCCACAAGCGCAGATTCTCCGTGGTATTTTCCGCGGCGCCCGAAGCAATCGTTCTGCGGCTCATCAGGTGCGTCAGGTCTGGACCGAAGCGTCCGTTCGCCGCCGTACCGCCGATCGCATGACAATTTATGCATGCGGTCGTTTCAAACACGCGCCGGCCGGCATTCTCTTTTTCGTCATGATTTGCGGGCTGCCTTTGCGCCCGGACCCACGCCTCAAAATCTTCCCGGCTGTCGACCGATACCAGCAGAAGCATCTTCGCGTGCTGCGTGCCGCAATACTGCGCGCACTGCCCCAGAAAAATTCCGGTCCGGTGCGGGTCTAGCCACATGTTGTTCACCCGATTCGGAATCAGGTCGGTTTTCCCCGCAAGTTGAGGAACCCAGAAACTGTGATCCGTATCGGCGGATAGGAGCTTTAAGAACGTGGGCGTCGGTCGTGCGGTCTCGCTGACAGGAATGTGCAGTTCGTTTGCGGTGACTACGCCTAATCCCGGATACCGGAACTCCCACCAGAACTGATGGCCAATGGCCGTAACATCGATGGCCGTCGAGGGTTTTGGCGCATCTTGGATGCCGTGAATCACCCGGGCCGAGGCAAGGAACAGGATAACCACGATCAGTATGGGGATAACCGTCCAGGCCAACTCGATCTGATTACTCCCGTACACCTGGGGCGGTTCGCGATCGTTGTCGGACGCCCGCTTGCCAAATTTCACGACCGCGAAGGCCAGCAAGCTGAAGACGACGAGGAATATCACAGCCGTAATGATGAGGACGAAGCGCGACAGCTCATCGATGGAATCCGCTGGTGTCGAGTGTGGCTCGAAGATGTTGGGAACCGGATTCGGCGTCGAGCTCTGCGCGCCGCACAATCGCGCGGCAAGGAATATGCCGATCAGAAAGATAATCGCGCACGCGGCCCGGCTGGTGACTACCAACCAATCCGTGCCCATCTTCGTTTTTCGCGTTCTGCTCAAGTCTTCCGCCCACGGGTGACAGCAGTCGCTGATGCGCTTCCAAGGTTCACGCCCATCCAAATCTTGGCGAGTCTACTCGAAACTTTATTAAAGCCACGTAATACGTAAAGCATCCGTCGTTCCATCTTGTGGGAGTCTCGCTGCTTCGATTTGCTCAACAAAATCAATCGTCAATGCACGATCAGCAAAAGTCCTTGCGACCCGGACTGTCATCTCCTTGACTCATTCGTCAAGCTTCTTACCCCGCTGGAAATTTTAATCTTCACTTCGTGGCGCGAATCGCGCCTGCGAAGCCCTCCAGCGACTCACTGGAAACACCGTGAATTTATCGACATCCTGCCCTGGCCAAAACCTCTATCGACAACTCTGGCACTTGGTCCTTGACCACCATCCCCGCCGGCTTCTGTTTGTCTTGCAGCTATGGATGCTTTGGGTGGATGGTTGGGACCAATGAATTTTTTGCAGGGGCGCATCTTCTTTTCCGGCCAACACCTGCGCCACCCCAGCCCCACCGAGGCTTCTGCCAACCCATCGCAGCAAGACCCCAATCTTTTCTTCATCCCGCCCGCATTCACTCCCCAGGACCGCCGGAAACCGCGTTGAAAAGGAAGGACTTTGAAGACATCTCGCGCCAATTTGCCTTGCGCTTTTTCCAATCAATGCCAGAAGGGCGTTTGCCCAAGTGCCGGGGACCCATTTGCGTGCGGGAGACAAAACGTGATTTATTCAGAGAATGAGCGCTCAGGGAATGAGTGCGGAGCCGCCTGCTAAGGGCGTACCCCCCGACAATCGCGAGCCCGTGCGGGACTTGGAGGGCAATCCACTAGGGCGCGGCTTGCGTGCGATTCTGCTTCTAAGTTTCGGAGGACTCTTGGCCTTGCTCCTCTACGCGGGGGCCAATGCTCTGCATACCCTCCGCGAGCTGCACGAAGCGGAGGAGTCCGCCAGGGCTGGGTCTCTCGAGCGCAGGCGTGTCCTCGCCACGGTCGTTCTGTCCGCGAGCACCTATAGCGACCACATGGAAGCAATTTTATTAAGCATGACGCCGGAGGAGGACGTCGACGCGGCTGGAGACGTCGCCAAATGCGCAGATCAAACACGCGCGGCGCTACAGTCGTATCCGGCCGATCGGAGCGCGGAAGAGCAAGCCTTGATCCAGCAAATGCAGGAATATCTGGCGGAAGAAGATAGCGTATTTCGTTCAGCGCGGGAATGGAGGCCGGACGAACGCAGAAGCCGCGGGCAAGCCATGGTCAGCGCAGACATTATTCCTAAGAGACAGAGATTTGTCGCGATCGCGCAAAAGATCGAGTTACTAAACGACCAGCAGACCGTGGCCGCGAAGCAGACGAGTTTTGCGGAGTTCGGCCGGCTGCAGGATCGCCTGACTAGGTTCTTGATCCTGGCGCTGTCCTCCGGTCTGCTCCTGGCAATGGGCAGCGCCGTCTATATCATGCGACTTGAGCGCCAAAGCAGGCTGCGCTACTCCGAACTGGTGCAGAGCCGCAGCGAGTTGCAACAGCTTTCCGCTCGTCTGGTGGACGCCCAAGAGACTGAGCGCCGCGCGATTTCGCGCGAACTTCACGACGAAGTCGGGCAGGCGCTGGGTTTGCTGTTGATGGATGCGGGGCGGCTGTCCAACCAGCTGGGCAGCGCCGACAAAAAGGGCCAGGAACTAATAGGCAGCATCAAAACCGTAGCCGAACGAACGGTGCAAACCGTGCGAAATATGGCGCTGCTGCTGCGACCCTCGATGTTGGATGACCTGGGATTGGTTCCTGCGGTGGAATGGTACGCGCGAGAAATGTCGCGGCGCGGAGAAATTGAGGTCGAAGTACACGAGGAGAATGTGTCCGAAGAGTTGCCGGATCCGGTGAAGCTCTGCGTCTACCGTATGGTGCAGGAGGCGTTGAACAATGCTGCGCGCCACGCGGCAGCAAAGAATGCCCGTGTGGAGCTGAAACAGACAAGCGATGCCATCCGCGTAAAGATCACCGACGACGGCCGCGGCTTTGACCCGCAACGCACGCGCGGCATGGGACTTCTCGGTATGGAGGAGCGCGTGAAACGCCTCGGTGGCACGATCCAGATTGATTCGCAGCCAGGAGCGGGGACCACGGTCCACGCCGAGCTTCCCCTGAACCGCACAAAAGTCTAGGAGCCAGACGAAAGCACGATGAAGAAGATCCGAATCCTGCTCGCTGACGATCACAATTTGATTCGCGGTGGACTGCGACTAGTTATCGAGCAGCAGCCCGATTTGATCGTAGTCGGAGAGGCGGGAGACGGACGCCAGGCGGTTTCCCTGGCAACGTCGCTCAAGCCGAACGTGGCGGTCCTGGATATTGGCATGCCGAATTTGAATGGGATCGAAGCCGCTAAGCAGATTACGGAAGGAGAGTCCGGCGCGGCGGTGGTCATCCTGAGCATGTATTCCGACGAAACCTATATCTTGAGAGCGCTGAAAGCGGGGGCGCGCGGATACTTGTTGAAGGATTCGGCGGAGGCGGATCTGGTGCGCGCGATACGCTCGGTGGCTGAGGGCAAGTCTTTCTTCAGCCCGACGGTAAGCCGCGTCCTGCTTGAGGACTACACGCGCCAACTTCAGCGCACGGGCGGTGAAAGTTCCTACGACTTGCTCACACCGCGCGAACGAGAAGTATTGCAGCTGGTCGCCGAAGGAAAGTCCAACAAAGAAGTGGCCGACATGCTGAACGTGAGCGTCTACACGGTAGAAACGCACCGTGGAAACTTGATGGAAAAGCTGAAATTGAAGGGCGTGCCGGAGCTAATTCTGTACGCGGTGCGAAAAGGAATCATCGCTTGAGCTAACTTTGCGTCCGGTCTGGAGAGAAGCCACCTCAACCCACATTCTCTGCTCGCCTAACCTCGCACTCGCCTAAACCTCGCTTCTTCAGTGGCATAGCCGCTCCCCAATCGCGGGTACGCAAAATACCAACCGGTTGGGAGATGCGAAAGCAGGACAGCGTGCGTCCAAGTAACAGAGAAAAGCTGGCGGACTCAGCCAGCAGAAACGTCGAGGAGAGTGAACATGAACGGAATACGATTTTCGCGCAAGTGGACGGGCGCGGCACTTGCGCTTGTTCTTGGCTTAGGAGGAGGCGCGACCGGCTACGCCGTAGCCCGCGCAAAGGAAGCGGTGACCGCGTCCCACGTACACGCGTCACTGAAACTCGCGGATCCCAGCGAAGGACCAAGCAAGATCGGATTCGCGCCAGTTGTGAAGGAAGTTCTACCCAACGTTGTAAACATTTCTTCGTCGAAAGTTGTGCGCACGCCGAATCAAATGCCGGAAGGAATGCAGTCGGACCCATTTTTTCAGCAATTTTTTGGGCACGGCGGACGTCCCGAAATCCCGCAGAACCGGCGGGAGCAGAGCCTGGGTTCCGGCGTGATCGTAAGTCCTGAGGGCTACGTGCTGACCAACAACCACGTTGTCGATGGCGCGACCGACGTCAAGGTCACGCTTTCGGACAAGCGCGAACTGAAAGCAAAGATCGTCGGAACCGACCCGAAGACAGACATCGCGGTTCTGAAGCTGGAAGGAGCAAATTTCCCTGCGATTACGCTGGGTGATTCTTCCAAGGTGCAAGTGGGCGACTACGCGCTGGCAATTGGCGATCCGTTTGGCGTCGGCCAGACGGTAACCATGGGCATCGTGAGCGCCAAGGGCCGCGGCAACTTGGGTATCGAGGACTACGAAGACTTCATTCAGACCGACGCTCCAATTAACCCGGGAAATTCCGGTGGAGCGCTCGTGAACGATCGCGGCGAACTGGTCGGCATCAATACGGCCATTCTGTCGCATGGTTCCGGCGGCAATGAAGGAATCGGTTTCGCGATTCCGGTCAACCTGGCTCGCAATGTGATGGGGCAGATCCTGGATCACGGCAAAGTGACCCGCGGCTACCTCGGCGTTGTGATCCAACCGATTACGCCGGCGATGGCGAAGCAGCTCGGCCTCAGCAAGCTTCAGGGCGCGCTGGTTGGCGATGTTAGCGGAAAGGGTCCGGCGCAAACTGCCGGAGTGCAGCGCGGAGACGTCATTCTTTCCATCAATGGAAACGCGGTGAATGACAGCAATGAGCTGCGCAATACCATCTCCATGATGCAGCCTGGCGAGACCGTTAAACTCGAGATCTCGCGCAACGGCAGCACCAAAAACCTCGACGTAAAACTGGGCGAGTTGCCGCTCTCGAAGCAGGACGCCGAGAATCAACCGGAAGGCGCCTCCAAGGATGCGCTGGAAGGCGTCAGCGTCGAGAACTTGGATGCGGAAACTGCAGCGCAACTGCAGCTTCCGGAATCGACCAAAGGCGTTGTTGTGACGGGAATTGACCCGTCCAGCCCGAAAGCTGAATCTGGCCTGCAGAAGGGCGACGTGATCCAGGAAGTGAACCATCAGCCGGTGCACAACGTCGCTGAATTCGAGCAGGCGATGCGCAAAGCCGGTGGAAGTGCGTTGCTTCTCGTTAACAGTGGCGGAACCACGCATTTCATCGCCGTTTAAATCTAACAACAGCAAATCAAGAGACGATCAAGAACCGGCCGCGTCGAGTGACGCGGCCGGTTTCGTTTTGATCGTCGGCCATTTGTGGAATAGGCAGAATTTGCGGGACCTTCGCCTTAAGAAGGAGCCCTCGCAAAGCAACATTCCCTTGACTTTTCGTCGGTCTGTGATACACTTGACCTTAGTTAATTTTTCGTCCAAGCGCCGTCGAACGGCGCTTTTTTTATTTCTGCACGACGAGTCGGGTGGCCTGACCCACTCCCTATCTAAACCTCGTAGAATCAACAGTTGCAGAAGTCTATCAAAACAAATGGCTTCAACGGCCTTTAGAATCAATACTTACAAAAAACCAAGGGGAGGGTGGTAATCAACTAGTTACTACATAAAACGGTCTCGCGATCACTCGTGGATTCAAGCGGCCCATAAGAGAACTTCTCTGATCGAAGTGTACTTTGATCGGGGCAAGACGCAACGGCCGGGCGGGGCAAGCCCCGCCCCTACAGTGGTCAGTTGGCACAGGGAAGTTGGGTTGGCACAAGGGCGAGGTGGGAATCTCGTCGAAGAATGTCTCCGGTTACCTCGTCAAAACTGCCACGTGCGGTTTCTGTCTGAATGACTTCCTCATCGCGTCGATGTCTTCCTGGCGGGGGTCACGAGTTGAGAAAAGCGAAATGGGGAGGTGGCGATGCGTGTAAGCTTGTGTGCCGCCGAGTCTGTTGTTGAGGGCTGAGAGCGGGAGGAGAAATCGCGTGGAAGTTGTGGCGGGAGTGGATCTGGGCGGGACGGCGATTAACTACACGCTGATCACCAAGGATGAGAAATTTTTGATTGAGAATTTATGCGAACACCCGGCGCTTTCGACGCAAGGCCCAGAGGTGTGTCTGCAGCAGATCGAGGATGGGCTGAAGATTGCGGCCGAGCTGGCGAGTGCCCCTTTGACGGACATTGTTGCGGTGGGGTTGGATACCCCTGGTCCGGCTAGCGCATCGGGGAGGTTGAGCGCGAAGGGGTCGACGAACTTTGTGCATCCGGATTGGGCCGGGTTTGATATTCGCGAGGGGTTGGCGCGGAAACTTGGAAAGCCGGTGACGTATTTGAATGATGGGAATGCCGGCGCGCTCTGGGGTCACTTCACTATTTTTGGGGCGAACAGCAAGGAGACTTCGGTTTCCATTGTCATCGGGACCGGTTTGGGCGGGGGAATCATCCTCGATGGGAATGTGGTGAAGGGACGGATGGGTTTCGGTGGTGAGTTGGGGCACGTTTTGATTCCTTATCAGAGCATTCGCGGAATTCCTGGGATGCAGCCGGAATGCAACTGCGGGCGGGTGGGTGATTTGGAGTCGGTGTGCTCGTTGACGGCGATCTGGAAGACGTTTTTGCCTTATTTTCTGGAGAAGTACCCGGGGCACGAGCTCGGGAAATTGGGCGATTTAAAACGCGCGTCGAAGTTAGTGCGTGGGATGGCGGATAAGGGTGATGCCATGTGCCGGGAGATTTTTCGGGTGCAGGCGCATGGGATTGGCATTTTTTTCGATGAGATGATCAATACGTTTGATCCGGATGCGTTGATTATTGGCGGCGGGGCGCTGGAGGCTAGCCTGGAATTTCAGCGGTGGTTTATTGAGGAAGTCCGCGTTGGGATGCCGTCACAGCGGGAGGAGCAGGCGGATATTCCGATTTATGTGATGCCGAATGGGGATACCGCTGGAGCGCGGGGGGCGGCGATTGAGGCTTTGAAATTGGCGCGAGGGAGTGGGTTGGCGTGAAGGCGGTGGCGCGTGAGTGGTCGTCAGGGGAATAGGTCTTGTGAAGAGTTGGAGAGTGCGTACGCCTAGCGATCGCGGTTGAAGTTGAGTCTAAACCCGCACCCTTAAAGACCAAGGGTGCGGCACCCGGTGCTTCGAGGGGAAGGCTTGCGGTTGTCTGAACAGGACGGATTTTTTGACGGCGGAGGAGGCAACATGAGGAAGCAATCGGCGGTACTGGCGGCGATTCTCGCGAGCGTGGCAGTTCTTGCTGTTGCTGCTCCGAAAATCGAAGTCAGCTGGAAGAATCCGACATTCACCGGGGATCCTGGGGCATTCAGGAATATTCTCGTGCTGGCCTTGAATGGGAAGGCGGCAAACCGGGCGGAATTCGAGGACGAGTTGGTTGCGGCGATTTCTCGTCCAGGGGTGAATGTTGCGCCGAGCTACGAATATATAGCGCGTCCCGATGCCACGCCGATCGACATGAAGGATTTGCGGGAACTGGTGAAGGAACAGAAAATCGACGGGATTGTGGTGGCGCGTTTGACCAAACAGGAGACGAAAACCACGTACGTGCCGGGCGAGGTCTACACTCCATATCCCTATTACGGAACCCTTTACGGCTACTACGGCGCGGTGTCTCCGGTGATCTATACGCCTGGATACATGGAGACCGAGAAAAAAGCGCAGGTGGAAGTGAATTTCTACTCCGCCACAAAACCGGAGGGAGAACTGGTGTGGACCGGAATGACGAATACGTTTGACGCGAGTTCCGCGATGAAGGTGATCAAGGATCTGGTCAAAATTGTGACCAAGGAACTGGAAAAGGAAAATATCATCGCGCGCGAAACGAAATGAGTTAGAGAAAAAGTCAACCGCAAGACCCGGGTTCAAAAACCGAACCCGGGGCACCCTCCGCGTGAGTTCAAACCGTGGATGCTCAGAGGGGAGAGGACGATGGCGGAAAATGCTCGCGGAACTTTTGAAGTGAAGGTGACGCCGGTGGCGGCGGATGCTGGGGATGAGACCGGGATTGGGCGGCTCGCATTGGACAAGAAATTTGTTGGGGATTTGGAAGGAACGAGCCGGGGACAGATGCTGGGTTTTCGGTCTGCGGTGGAGGGTTCGGCGGGATATGTGGCGATGGAGAAGGTTAGCGGGACGCTGCGCGGGCGCAGTGGGACGTTCCTGTTGCAGCATCTTGGAACGATGACGCGCGGGGCGCCGGAAATGTCGGTCAGCGTCGTGCCGGATTCCGGGACAGGGGAGTTGGTGGGAATCAGTGGGAAGCTGAACATCATTATTGCTGATGGGAAGCATGCTTACGATTTGGAGTATTCGATTCCGTAGTTTTTTGGGTGATCGGGCTGCGGAAAAATGCAAGAAACGAGGAAAAGGCTTCCTTCAGGGGCCCTTCGTTCCTCAGGATAAACTGAAGCCCATTGAGAGCACGCAGTTTACGTCGGCGCCCTTCGAGGCTCAGGATGAACTAAAGCACCGACCTCCTAAAGAAAAAGACTTTTTCTAGAGCCTGTAAGGAAAGCGCCCGCTTCAGAAAGCGGCCGCTACCGACGGTTGGTTGCCGAGTTGGGGCGCAGCAATGCTGCGCCCGTACAACGGGATTACGCCGCAACGTTCACGGAAGTGGCTGGTTAGGATTCTTCGCCGAAGAGTTTGATGTCGGCTGGGCCTTCTTGCACTGGCAGGCGTTGGCGACCTTGGACTTGTTCGCGGATTTGCTCGACGATGTCGGGGTTGGCTAGCGTGGTGATGTCGCCGGTGTCCATGTGATTGGAGATGGCGGCTAAAACGCGACGCATGATTTTGCCGCTGCGCGTTTTGGGCATGTCGGGGACGATGTGGATGGTTTTGGGGCGGGCGATTTTGCCGATCATGGTTTCGATGGTGCTGGTGACTCGGTCTTCGATTTTTTTGGAGGCCAGGACACCCGGCTTTAGCGAGATGTAGACGACCGGGACGCGGCCCTTTATGTCGTCTACCGCGGGAACCACAGCGGCTTCGGCGATTTCCGGGATGCTGAGGCAGGCGGATTCCACTTCTTTTGTGCCCAGCCGGTGTCCCGCGACGTTGATGACGTCGTCTACGCGGCCGAGGATGCGGTAGTAGCCGTCGGCTGGAAGGACGGCGCCGTCGGCGGCGTAGTAGGGCCAGTCTCGCCAGTCTTTGCTATTGGGGTCTTTGCAGTATTTTTTGTAGTACTGGGTGATGAAGCGGTCGTCGCTGCCCCAGATGGTTTGCATGATGCCGGGCCAGGGGTTGCGGATGCAGATGTTGCCCGCGGTGCCGGAGCCGGCTTTTACTTCCTTTCCTGTTTCGTCCCAGATGATTGGATAGATGCCTAGGGCGGCCGGACCTGCGCTGCCGGGTTTCATGGCGTCCAGTGCGGGCTTGGTGGTAATCAGGAAACCTCCTGTTTCGGTTTGCCACCAGGTGTCTACGATTACGGCTTGGCCTTTGCCTACTACTTCGTGGTACCAGCGCCAGACATCGGGTTCGATGGGTTCGCCTACCGTGGTCATGTGCTTGAAGTGGTAGTTGTATTTTTTGGGCTCGTCGCCGCCGGCTTTGCGGAGCATGCGGATAGCGGTGGGCGAGGTGTGGAAGATGTTGACGTCGAGGCGCTCGGCGATGCGCCAGGGGCGGCCTGCGTCCGGGAATTGAGGGACACCTTCGTAGAGGACGCTGGTGGCGCCGAGCGAGAGCGGGCCGTAGACAATGTAGGAATGGCCGGTGATCCAGCCGATGTCGGCCATGCACCAGTACACATCGTTGAGATGGATGTCCTGGTAATACTTGGAGGTGGCGGTGACGTAGGCCAGGTAGCCGCCGGTGCGGTGCTGGCAGCCCTTGGGCTTTCCGGTGGTGCCGCTGGTGTACATGAGGAAGAGTGGAGCTTCGGAGTCTTGGGAGACGGGATCGACGAGGTGGTTGTGATAGTCGTGGAGGACGTCTTCGATAAAGTAGTCGCGGCCCATGATCATCGGGGATTCGGAGCGGAAGTGGCCGTGATAGCGCTTCCAGATGAGGACTTTTTCGATGTGCTGGCCTTCTTTTTCGGCGGTGTCCACGGCGATGTCGGCGCTGGCTTTGTGGTCAACCCATTTGCCGTTGCGATGGTAGCCGTCGGCGTAGATGAGGACGCGGCTGCCGGAGTCGGCGGCACGGAGGCCGCAGGCTTCGCCGCTGAATCCACCGAAGACGACCGAGTGGACTACGCCCAGGCGGGCGCAGGCGAGCATGGTGATGGGGAGCTCCGGGATCATGGGCATGTGGATGGTGACGCGGTCGCCGGTCTTCAGTCCGGCGAAATCGCGGAGGAGGGCGGCGGTTTCGTTTACACGGCGGTAGAGTTCCTGGTAGGTGATGACGGTGGCGGCTTCATGTTCAGGCTCGGGAACGAAGATCAGGGCGGCTTTATTTTTGTGCTGCGCGAGATGGCGGTCGACACAGTTGTAACAGGCGTTCAGTTTGCCGCCTACGAACCATTTCCAGAAGGGTGGGTTGGCGGTGTCCAGCGTGGTGTGCCAGTAGTGGTCCCAGTGGAGGAGTTTGGCGTATTCGCTGAAGCATTCCGGGAAGTGCTTCTCGTCGAAGCGGGCGACGAAGTTGGGGTCGTTCAGGTTGGCTTGACCTATGAATTGGGGCGGTGGGTAGAAGAGGGTCTCTTCTTTCCAGTGGACGGCGATTTGGGCTTCGTTTTCGTGGGGGGAGGGAGGGGGTGCGGTGGTTGGATGCGGTTTTGGAGCGGAGGGCTTGGGTTGCGGCTTTTGTTTTTGTTTTTTGTTTTGGGACTTGGCCACGGTGGGGCTCCGTCAGGATACTAAAAGATTATTTTGGCGGAAGAGATGATGCTACTGGGGAACGGCTGGCGTCAATGCGGGAGGCGCGAAACGTCCCGGGTTAACACGATACTTGATTGCTGAAATGGGGCGCAGGAGTCCTGCACCCGTACACGGCCGGGGAGTTCGCGGAGTTCGCGGGCGAGCAGCGTTGCGGTTTGGGCATGGTTGAATCTAAACCCCGCCCTCGCGGCGAGGGCGGCTACAGGGTGGGCGGCGTCAATTGGAGTTGAGCGGATATGTCGTGATCGTGTTGACGCCGGGCGGGGCAAGCCCCGCCCCTACAAGGGCGGTGGAGAAGGGCAACGCCTGGCTAAAGCCAGGCGCCTACAGTCGGGGTTAGCGCATGCCGCCTACTTCGTCCCAGATTTTGGTGCCGTGGGTTTCTTTTAGCAGGATGCTGCCAAAGACCAGGGTTATGGCGGCTACGATCATGGGGTAGTAGAGGCCAGCGTAGATGTTGCCTGTGGCGGCGCACAGGGATAGGCCGATCAGCGGGAGCAGGCCGCCGAAGACTCCGTTGCCGATGTGATAAGGAAGCGAGAGTGAGGTGTAGCGGATCTTGGCTGGGAAGGCTTCCACGAGATAGGCGGCGATGGGGCCGTAGATCATGCAGACATAGAGAACCTGGATGAAAACCAGGAGGACGAGTTTAGGGATGTCGGGTGAGGGGGCTTCTTTTGCGGGGATTTGCTGGCCTGTGACGGGATCGGTGGTAAGAGGCGTCAAGCCGATGGCGCCGGTCACTTTATTTTTTGTGGAGTGCAGACCGTTGATGTTGTTGCCTGCCGCGGTCTGCATGGATTTATATATGGGAATGTAGGTGATGATGGAGAGGAGGCAGGCGGCCATCATCAGCCACTTGCGACCGATCTTGTCGGAGAGGGCGCCGAAGACGGTGAAGAAAGGCATGGCACAGAGAAGGGCGATGGCCACGATGATGTTGGAGGTTTTGGGGTTCACTTTTAGAACGGACTGAAGGTAGAAAAGCGCGTAGAACTGGCCGGTGTACCAGATGACGCCCTGGCCCGCGGTGGCGCCGAACAGGGAGATCAATACCCGCTTGAGGTTGTCCCACTTGCCGAAGGCGTCTGTCAGCGGCTGGAGTGAGGTCATGCCCGCGGCTTTGATCTCGGTGAAGATGGGGGATTCCTTCATCTTCAGACGGATGTAGAGGGAGATACTGACGAGGACGATGGAAATGAGGAAGGGGATGCGCCAGCCCCAGTCCGCGAAGTCTTCTTTGCTCATGGCATTCTGCGTGAAGAGGATGACGAGCAGGGAGACGAAGAGGCCGAGCGTGGCGGTGATCTGGATGAAGCTGGTGTAGAAGCCGCGCTTGCCGTCGGGGACGTGCTCGGCGACGTAGACCGTGGCGCCGCCGTATTCGCCGCCCAGAGCCAAGCCTTGCAGGACGCGAATCAGCAGCAGAGTGATGGGGGCGAACCAGCCGGCGGTTTTGTACGTGGGCAGCAGGCCGATGACGGCGGTGGCGCCGCCCATGATCGAGAGGGTCACCAGGAAGGCGTACTTGCGTCCTACGAGATCCCCGATGCGTCCGAAGAAGAGTGCACCGAACGGACGGACGAGAAAGCCGACGGCGAAGGTGGCGAGATAGGCGATGTACGCGAAAGTGTCGTTGCCGGGCGGATAGAATTTCGGGGAAAGAATGGCGGCGAGGCTGCCGAAGATGTAGAAGTCATACCACTCGATCATGGTGCCGACGGCGGAGGCGAGGATAACGCGCCAGATGCTGTATTCGGCGCTGCCGCTAACGGGGATTGCGTCTGCTCGACTAGCCATACTTTCTCCTGTGAGACTCACTCCTGTGAGACTGGCTCGTGTAAGACTCGTGCTCTAAACTCGCTCCTGTAAAGCGCGCTCCTGACGAAGTTCAACTCGCAATTGGTTAGCAGACAATAAGGCTTACAGTGCGGCGACTGGAGCGAAGGCACACTTAGCCGAGACACTGGTTATCCTATGGATGTTAATGCTATGTAAATGCGGCAGTTCGCTCCGTTAGAACGGCTGGCCCGCGCAAATTGCTCCTTGGTGGCACGTTCATATACGCGACGACAGAGGTTGTCAAGGCGTTGGTAGAGAGGTCGATGGCGGGGGAGGCGCCGGGCCGGTGGAGCATGGCTGGGAATTCGTGATACAAAGGCACGCTGACAAGGGCTCGCCAACAAAGGCACGCTAACCGGGGCACGCTAACTAGGACACGCTGACTGGGGCACGTTAACAAAGGCTCGCTTGGACACACGACAGGCCATATTTTTATTCGCCGCAGGGGCGTTGGGCGGGGCGATCAACGCGGTTGCCGGGGGTGGGAGCTTCGTTGCGTTTCCAGCGTTGTTATTTACTGGCGTGGCGCCGGTGGCGGCGAATGCTACCAACACATTGGCATTGTGGATTGGTGTTACCGCGAGCGGGGGTGCGTATCGGAAGCGATTGAACATTTCGCGACGGGTGATGGTACCGCTGATCCTAACGAGCGTGGTGGGCGGGCTGGCCGGGGCGGTGCTGCTGATCAAAACGCCGGCGCAGACTTTTTTGCGGGTGCTGCCGTGGCTGCTGCTGGGGGCGACGCTTTTGTTTGCGTTTGGCAAGCACTTGACTGGGCGGATTGCGGCGGGGATTTCGCAGGAATCGAGTGACCGGGCGGTGGCCGGAGCGTCGGTCTTTGAATTGATCGTGGCGGTGTACGGTGGATATTTTGGCGGCGGCATCGGGATCATGAACCTGGCTATGCTGGCCGCGATGGGCATGACCAACATTCATGAGATGAATGCGTTGAAAGTGGTGCTGGGCGGCGTGATTAACGGAGTGGCGGCTGTGACATTCGTGATCACGGGGGCCATTGTTTGGCCGCAGGCTCTGGTGATGACCGTGGGAGCCGTGGGCGGCGGATATTTGTCGGCGCACTACGCGCAGAAGTTGCCGCAGTTGTGGATCCGCGGATTTGTGATTTTTGTGGGGACGGCCATGACGATTTACTTTTTCTGGAGGGCGTACGGTGGGGCTTGATTTGCTGGGTGGCGCCGCGGTTTACATTTGGGCCCAGGGGTTGAGGTTGAGGTCTTTCGCCTATCCTTATCGGATAGGCTCAAGATGACAGGGCTGGGCCCCCGCGGAAACCGCTGGCGAGGGGCAGCTACGAGCGTAGGTTCTCGGCGGGTTTTATGATCGCTGATCTGAGGATTACCGATCTAAAGATCGGCCACTACAACTGAGGTTATGCTGACATACAATTCACCGCTAACCGACATGGTCGATCTCGCCGCGACATTTGAAGAGAATGCGATGGAAGCTGCCGCGATGGTGTGGCGCTGCGAGCGGACGCCGCTGGCGTTGCGCAAGGCTGTAGGATTGGCGGCACATAAAGCGCGGGGCATTGTGCTGAGCGAGCCGGAATTCCTGGGGGATACGCTGATCGCCGGACTTCGCGGTTTGGCAGGCGTGATCGCCCGGCCAGAAGACGATCAGTTGGCGACGGCCGACGCCGGGGTCACCGAAGCGTTTGCCGGAGTGGCGAGCACCGGGTCGGTTTGCGTGGCGCTGGGGCGCCCGCTGGTGTCGGCGACGAGTTTGCTGATGCCGCTGAATATTGTTTTGCTCGCCAGGGAGCGCATCGTGGCGCGGCCGCGAGATCTGTTCGATCCGGATTGTCTGAAGGGCGAAGGGCTGAAACGCAATCTGGTGTTCATTACCGGCCCCAGTGCGACGGCGGACATGGGGCCGCTAGTGCATGGGGTGCATGGGCCGCATCGTTTGCTGGTTCTTTTGCTAGAGTGAGCCATGGCGGAAACCGAACCGAAACCGGCGGCGAAGGGCGTGAAGGTTGATTTGCCACGCGATGTGGCCAATAAGAGCGACAAGGACCATTTGCTCCGTGCGATTCGCATGGCATTGGACATCGAGAGCCCGACGGTTCGAAGCAATACACAACACTTCAATCGAAGCCGCTATCGCGCAGTCGCGGAGTTCCCGGACTACGATGCGCTGAAGGATCAGACACGCCGGATTAAAGAAAAATCCATCGCCAACCTCCCGGAACTTGTGCAGATACTCAAGAGCTCCGTTCGCGGGCACGGTGGGCATGTTGTCGTCGCCAATACGGCGGAGGATGCGTGCCGATATATTTTGGATGTGTGCCACTGGCGAACCGCGAAGCTGGTGGTGAAAGGAAAGAGCATCACGTCCGAGGAGATTCGCCTCAACCACATTTTGGAGGCGGACGGGATCGAAGTTGTGGAGAGCGATCTCGCGGAGTTCATCCTGCAACTGGCGGACGAACAGCCGTCGCACTTTCTGGCGCCCGCGCTGCACTACAGCCGCGAGCGGATCACGGCGCTGTTCAAGCGCAAATTTCAAACCGAGCTTCCGCTGGATACCGGAGAAGCGTTGACGCGGTTCGCGCGCGAGCGGCTACGCGATAAGTTCCTGTACGCCGACGTCGGCGTGACTGGTGCGAACTTGATCGCAGCGGATACCGGCACGCTGATGCTGGTGGAAAGCGAAGGCAACATCCGGCTGGCGAGTTTTTTGCCGCCAGTGCACATCGCGATCGCGGGCATTGAAAAAATAGTACCGACGCGGCAGGAGATGGCGCCGTTTCTGGATCTGCTGTCGGCCAGCGCCGTGGGCCAGAAAATGTCGGTCTATACGAGTTTTCTGAGTCCGCCGCTGACCGATCCGGCGTTCGCACTTCCGGGCAAACCGCGCAAGCCGCGCGAGTTTCATCTGGTGCTGATCGATAACGGGCGGATGCGCATGCGGGATGATCCCGTGTTCAAGGAAACGCTCTATTGCATTCGCTGCGGAGCTTGCTTGAATTCGTGCGCGAATTTTCAAACAGTCGGAGGGCATGCGTTCGGCGGCGAGACGTATTCAGGCGGCATCGGAGGATCGTGGGAAGCGGGCACGAGCAAGCTGGAGAATGCGCGATTTTCGGAGCTGTGCACGGGTTGCACACGATGCGTGAATCAGTGCCCCGTGCGAATCGATATACCCTGGCTGAACGTAAACCTCGGCGAGCGGTTGAATCAGACCGAGGAGCCGTCTGCGTTGGGCAACGCGCTCGGTTTGGTTACCGGAGCCGCGCAAGACGACCGGAGCACGCCCGTCTCGAAGATGTTTTTCGGCAACTACCACTACTTTGCAAGATGGGGCACACGGTTTATTTCGATTTCGAATGCGCTGAGTGGTGGCGGGAAGAGAGCGGAGCCGGGCGCGGAGGCGGAGGAAAAAGAAAAGGTGAGTCCGGCGCGCCGGTTGATGGAGCGGTGGGTTGGATTGGACCACCGGCGGGCGCTGCCACCGTTTCCGAAGCAGACACTGGTGGAAGCGGCGCGGCGCTTAGAGGCTCCTTCGAGCAAAGGGCGGGAGACGAAGGTGGTGCTCTTTGCGGATGTCTTTACGAACTATGGCATGGCGAGGCGCGGGTTGGCGACGATTGAGGTTTTGCGGGCGCTCGGGGCGGACGTGGTGGTGAGCGAGTCGGTGCCGGAGGGGCGGGCGGCGCTGTCGCAGGGAATGATTGCCACCGCGAAACAGCATGTGCGCCGCGCGACGATGGAACTGGATTCGCACGTCAGCGATGGCCGCGATATTGTGGTGGTCGAGCCGAGTTCGTTGTCGATGTTCCGGCGAGACTTCTCGCATCTGTTGGATAGTAAGGAGAGATTCGAGAGGTTTAGGTCGCGAGCTTTTGATCCTGTCGAGTATGTGGCCTTGATGCTGGCCAAGTCTGGTCGGCGTCCGCAGGACTTTTTTGACATTTCGAAATCGAAGGTGGGCTACCGGCTTTTCTTTCACGCGCACTGCCAGCAAAAGACGATTGGCTGCGCCGAGCCAACCGAGGCGTTGCTGCGTGAAATTGGCTTTGACGTGGCGACGTCGAATGTGGAGTGTTGCGGGATGGCCGGCAGTTTTGGATACAAGAAAGATTTTTACGAGCTCAGCATGGCTGTGGGAGCGGACCTTTTCGGGCAGGTCGTGCTGCAGGATCGCAACGGCGGAGCGCGGCAGCTCATCGCGAGCGGAACTTCGTGCACGGAGCAACTGCACGCGGGGTTCGATCGCACGGTGTTGCACCCGATTGAGCTTTTGGCGTCGTTGCTGGGGGTTCAGGAGCCTTCCGCCGCAAAAGTCGAAGAAGAAGAAGAAGAACTCGAATCGGACCTGGAATCGGTGAAGCGGGCGCGAAGAGAAGAATCCAAAAGTTGAATGGTGTGCACGACGGGAATTTTTCGGCCGCTCCTTGCCAGCGCTGATTGAAGCTGCAGCAGACAACCGGGATTCCCGGTGGCGATGACATCCACATTCAGAGGCGCGATGAGTTGCGCTTTTCGATCACCCAGGGCGTTTGCTGCGTCAGGCTGGACCAGATTGTAGATGCCTGCGGAACCGCAGCAAACCGCCGACTCAGGAATTTCCACCAATTCGAGTCCAGGAATATTTGCCAGAAGTGATCGCGGCTGTACGCGTATGCCTTGCGCGTGTTGCAGGTGACACGCGTCGTGATAGGCGACGCGCAATTTCAACGGGTTTCTTTGCGCACGCGGCTGGAGTCCCGCCAGGAATTCCGTGACGTCTTTACATTTTGAGGAGAATGCTTTTGCGCGAGCGGCGTACTGGGGGTCGTCGCGCAGGAGATGACCGTACTCCTTCACGTTGGAGCCGCATCCGGCGGCGTTGGTGATGATCGTGTCTACATTTGCGCTTTCGAAGGCGTCGATGGTTTTGCGCGCCAGCAGGACGGCGGAGGCTTCCTCGCCGGCGTGAACGAGGAGCGCGCCGCAGCAGGGTTGATCTTGCGGCGCGACGACTTCGCAGCCTTCGGCCGCAAGCACGCGGACCGTAGCGGCGTTTACCTGGGGAAAAAATTCGCGCTGGACACAGCCGAGAAGCAGACCGACGCGACGCCGCTGGGAGCTTTGGGCTGGAGTGACGCTCGGGATGAATTCGCTGGCGCCTAGTTGTGGCATCAGCGCTTCCATCGCGCGTACTTTTTTCGGAAGCAAATTCAAGATGCCAGTACGGCGCAGCAAAGCTTGCGCACCGGATTTCTGGTAAGCGAGCAATGGAAGCCGTAGCATTCGAAGTCGATCCGGTCTGGTGAACGTGCTGAAGATGAAACGCCGGTAGAGTTTCTCGGCAATGGAGCGGTGGTGATTGCGTTCGATTTGCGAGCGGGTGGCTTCAATCAGTTTGCCGTAGTCGACGCCCGAAGGACATGCCGTCATGCACGCCATGCAACCGAGACAGGAGTCGAAATGGCTGACCCAATGCGGGTTCATGTCGGACTGGCCGTCAGCCGCGAGTTTCATCAGATAGATGCGGCCGCGAGGCGAGTCCATCTCTTCGTTCCAGAGTACGTAGGTCGGGCAGACCGGGAGACAGAACCCGCAGTGGACGCATTGATCGATGATTTCTCTGGATGGCGGGTGATGGGCGTCGAACGTACTGGCGGCGGGCGTAATCGTTTTGGGATCCGCCATCAGATGCCACCGACGAAACGGCCTGGGTTCAACGTGGATTTAGGATCGAATTGTTGCTTTACAGCGCGCATGAGCGGGAGCGCGTCGCCGGGATCGCCCCACGCGTCGAGCGCGGGCATGGCAGACGGCGGGTGAGCGATCATCACGGATCCGCCCATCGCTTCGAGTTTGGCGCGCAGCGTTTTTAGAACGTCGGCGAGAGCCGCTGGCGTTCCTTCGAGATGTACCGAGCCAAGGCCAGTCGCTTGCATTACGGCATTGCAGCGAGTTCGATTCGCCGCAGGAGCAGAGAGTATTTCGAACGCTTCCGCAATCCGCGCCGGGAGAACAGAAATCTTTGCGAGGGTGGAGCCCGATTCGTTGTCTTTAGCCGCGGAATAGAGTTCCTGCCGGGCGTTCCATACCGCCGATCCGGGATCGATAACAGCGGATGGAGCGAGAATCAATTTCAGTTGCTCGACCTGGGCGGTGAGGCCGGCTTGCGTGGCCTCGAACAATACATCGATCTGAGGCTGCATGGATTCGACAAAACGAATCTGCAAAGCGGAGTGCGCAAGCTTGGAGTTCTGGACTGCGAGCACAAGGCGTTGCGCTTCGCGGACGTCACGCGCCAGGCAAGAGATCGTGCAGGTTTCTTGCGGTAACGGATGCAGCCGAAAAGTGGCGCTGGTGATGATTCCGAGTGTGCCGAGCGCACCGGTCGCCAGTTTTGGGAGGTCGTAGCCAGCAACGTTTTTGACTACTTTGCCGCCGCTTTTGGCCAGCGTACCGTCGGGCAGAGCGAGAGTCACACCGATGATCAAGTCGCGTAGCGAACCGAAGCGGAGGCGCAGTGCACCGCTGTCATTCGTGGAAAGGACGCCGCCAACGGTGGCGGGGCTGGGCCATAGAGGGTCGAGCGCAAGGCGCTGGCCGATTTGGGCGAGTGTCTCGCGTAATTGTTTGATGGTGCAGCCAGCTTCAACGGTGACGGTGAGGTCGGACCAGGTATATTCAAGGACCGCGTTGAGACGCGCGGTCGAGAGAACGATGTCGGCGCGTTGCGGCGGATTGCCCCACGCAAGCTTTGTCCCGCCGCCCCGGGGAATCACTGCCAAAGCGGCATCGTTCGCGAGTTTCAGTATTTTCGCCAGTTCCTGCGCACTGCCCGGTTCGACGACGAGCCGCGGCTGCACGCCGCGAACGGCATCTCCCACGCTCGCTGTTCGCACATATTCAGCGGAGACGATGGCGCGGGCGGCGTCCTCGAATGCGGCGATGTTCTGCATGGATCGCGAAGAGACACCCGCGTCCATCGTTAGAAGCGCTCCGCGATACCGGCGGTCTCGAGCGGATGCGCGACATACTTACCGGGTTTCTCTCCGCACAGGCGCGGCGTAGGAAACAGCTTTGTCGGATTCGAGAGTTGCAGGGGATCGAAAGCGCAGCGGACACGTTGCATGGTTTGCAGGTCAGGCTCGCTGAACATTTTTGACATAGCCCTTTTTTTGTCTTCGCCGACGCCGTGTTCGCCGGTGATCGACCCGCCGGCGGCGATGCAAATCTCGAGAATCTTATAGGAAAGCGCTTCGGCTGCGGCTTCCTGTCCGGCGATGCGCCGATCGTAGAGTACCAGTGGGTGCAAATTGCCGTCGCCTGCGTGGAACACGTTGGCTACCCGCACACCGGCTTCTTTGCTGAGGCGGTCGATTTCGCTCATCACCTGGGGAAGAGCGGTGCGAGGGATGACGCCGTCCTGCACGATGTAGTTGGGCGAGATGCGTCCCATCGCAGCGAAGGCGGCTTTGCGTCCTTTCCATACGAGCGCGCGCTCGGCTTCGGATTGCGCGACGCGAATCTCCCATGCGCCATTCTTGCGGCAAATTTCGTTGACGTGGGTCATCAAGTATTGGACTTCGGCGACCGGGCCATCGAGTTCCACCAGTAGCAGCGCGCCACAGTCGGGATAATTTGCGTGCACCGCGGCCTCGGCGGCCTGAATCGCCAGATTGTCCATCATTTCGATCGCGGCGGGGAGCATGCCCGCGGCGATGATGTCGCTGACTGCCGCGCCGGCTTCGTTGGTGGAGGGAAATGCCGCGAGGAGCGTGTGCACGCACTCTGGACGCTTCACGATGCGCAGGATCACTTTTGTGGCGATTCCGAGCGTGCCTTCGGAGCCGACGAAGACTCCGGCAAGGTCGTAGCCCGGCGCGTCCAGGGATTTCCCTCCAAGATGTACAAGGGTTCCATCGGGTAGCACGACCTCCAGCCCGAGAACATGCGTCGTGGTGAATCCGTATTTCAAGCAATGGGCGCCTCCGGAATTTTCCGCGACGTTGCCGCCGATGCTGCAGACGGATTGCGATGAGGGGTCGGGGGCGTAGAAATATTCCTGCGGCGATACGCGGCCGGTGATATCGAGGTTGACGACGCCGGGTTCGGCGACCACACGCGCGTTGGGCAGGTCAATTTCGAGGATGCGGTTCATGCGCGTCAGGCTGATGACGATACCGTTTTCGACGGGAAGCGCGCCGCCGCTCAAGCCGGTTCCAGCGCCGCGCGCGACAAATGGGATGCGTTCACGATGGCAGACGCGGAGGATCGATTGGACTTGCTCCGTGGATTCGGGGAGCAACACGCCCAGTGGCATGACGCGAAAATTTGTCAGCGCATCGCATTCATAGGTATGAAGTTCTTCGGCGGAGGTAATCAGGCCACGAGGACCGACAATGGCACGCAATTCTTGAACGATGCGAGCGTCCACGCTGACCTTTCCGGGCTGGGCGGCTGCTCCCCAAGTTGCGATCGAGGAGAAAGAGAAGCTTGCCCCATCGGTTCGGGAAGGTCAAACCGCGGGAACGCAAAGGTAATCGACAACGGGCAAGGCGCAACGGTCAATGGATGACCATTTTCGTAAGCGGGAAAACGTAAGCCTGTAGGAACACCAGGACACCCACCAGCGAGGCGAGTGCGATGCTGTGCAGGAAGACGTAACGGAGAATGTCCCCTTCGTGTCCGTACCATTCAGTGGCGGTGCTGGCTACGACGATGCTCTGCGCGTCGATCATTTTACCCATCACGCCGCCGCAACTATTGGCTGCGCACATCAGAATGGGTGAAACTCCAACCTGGGTGGCCGATATTTTCTGCAAGCTGCCAAAGAGCACGTTCGAAGAGGTGTCCGATCCGGTGAGGGCCACGCCCAGCCAGCCCAACAACGTGCCAAAGAAGGGGTAAAGCATACCCGTGCGCGCGAAAGCTAAGCCCATCGTGGCATCCAGGCCGGAATAGCGGGTCATGAATCCGATGGACATCATGGCGGAAATGGTGAGCAGGGAGAACCGAACTTTGTATAAGGTCTTGCCGTACTGTCGCAAGAGTTGCAAAGGGCCGAAACCCATGAGAAAGCCGGAAATAATGGCCGCGATCAGGATGGCGGTCCCCGAAGCGGAAATCCAGTTTAACTGGAAAATCGCCGGCTCCGGTGTGGGTTTTGCAACGACCGGTGGCATGCGCAGGATCAAATTGTGGAGCCCCGCGACGGGAATTTTGAAGATGGAAATTTTATCGAGGATGGCCTTAACCGAGGGAAGGCCCCATGCGAATACCAGCACGCTTAAGACGGCCCAGGGAATCCACGCCTTTACGACTTCGGCGGTGCGATGTCCGTGCGTTCCTCTGGCGGCGCGGTCGGCTTCGTGTCCTTCCAGGCCCCAGATTCTCTTCGGGTGCCATACGAGGAGTAGTATCGTGACAGCCGCCATCGAACAAACCGATGCGGTGACATCCACCAGCCACGGGCCGTGAAAGTTCGAAACCAAAAATTGTGGGATCGCGAAAAACACGCCCGCGACTAAGACTGCAGGCCAGACTTCCAGCGTTGCGTTGAACCCGGCAAAAGTCCAGATCAGCCAAAAGGGCACCAGCACGGAAAAGAACGGCAGGATTCGGCCGGCCATGGCGCTCAGTTGCAGTAGATTCAGTCCGCTCACGCCCGCCAAAGCGATGAGCGGAGTTCCGATAGCCCCATAGGCCACGGGAGCGGTGTTGGCGATGAGTGAGAGCCCCGAGGCTTGCAGTGGTTTGAAGCCCAAGCCAATCAGAATGGCTGCGGTTACAGCCACCGGCGTTCCAAATCCAGCGGCACCCTCGAAAAATGCGCCGAAGGCAAAGGAAATCAAGACGAGTTGGAGGCGGCGGTCCTGGGTGATGCCCATCAAACTGTCCTGCAAGATCTTGAACCGTCCGGCCTCGCAGTTCAGGTCATACATGAAGATGACATTCAGGATGATCCAGCCGATGGGGAACAAACCGTACAACATGCCGTAGATCCCGGCGATGACCCCCATCTTCGCGGGCATCCCAAAAACGCCGACCGCAATCAACAAAGAAGCCGCCAGCCCAAGCAACGCCGCGTAGTGCGCCTTGATGCGCAACACTCCCAGCGCCCCGAGCAGCACGAGCACGGGTATAGCCGCCACTAGCGTCGAAAGCCACCAATGTCCAAGCGGGTCATAGACTTGCGTCCAGGTCACGGCTGCCCTCCCAAGAGCAGGAATGTCGAAGCGGATTGCGTGGATTATCTTGGATGCAGTGAAGTTGGATCAGGACATTGCCACTGTGCTCATCGCCACTGTGCTCATCCTGGGCCCCAAAAAGACCCCAAGTTGCGGATGCTGGATACTGCCTTATGTCCACGATGTCAAGGGGTGTGTCCGAAATCCCGCAAGAGCAATGCGTGCCAATTCGAGGGAGCGCTCACGTAGAATACGGCATGCGAAGCTATCGAAAGTTAGGACAAATGGTGCACCACGTTTTCGCGCGTCCGAATTCTCGTCCAGGATCCGTCGTCGATTCAGTTATAACCTAGGTAAACTGGCCCAATGCCATCGCGAGACGACATTCACGCCGCCTTACAGCGTTACTGGGGCTACGAGTCATTCCGTCCCTTACAGGAGCGTATCGTTGCCAGCCTTCTGGAGGGCCGCGATGCGTGCGTGGTGATGCCGACCGGCGGCGGCAAGTCTCTCTGCTATCAACTGCCCGCTGCAATGTTAACCTGTCAAACGGTCGTTGTCGTTTCACCTCTCATTGCCTTGATGCAGGACCAGATGGCGCAGCTGACGCACATGGGAATCGCCGCGGCTGTACTGAATAGCTCGATGACCGCGGACCAGCAGACGAGGATTATGCGCCAAGCAGCGGCCGGAGAATTCCGCCTGCTGTACCTTTCTCCTGAGCGGCTGGCGCGCGCCGACTCGGTGGAGTGGTTGAAGCGCATTCCTATCTCCTTGTTCGCGATCGACGAAGCACATTGCATCTCCGAATGGGGACACGAGTTTCGTCCGGAGTATCGCCAGCTAAGCTCGCTGCGCACGCATTTCCCGGACCGTCCCATTGCCGCATTTACCGCCAGCGCCACAAGGCAGGTCCGCCACGACATCATCGAGCAATTGCGCTTGCGCGAACCCGACAAATACATTGCCAGTTTTCACCGCCCGAATCTCCGCTACATCGTCAAGGAATGCGAACCGCGCACCCAGTCCGAGTTGTTGTTGCGGGCGCTGGGCAACTACGGAGACAGCAACGTGATCGTCTACGCGCCCACCATCAACCGCGTGGAAGAAACCGTGGACTTGCTCGAGGGGCAGGGGATTCCGGCTATCGCGTATCACGGGAAAATGGACAGCGACGCGCGCCGGCGGAATCAAGAACGCTGGATGTCCGACGAAGTCCGCGTCCTGGTGGGGACGATCGCGTTTGGATTAGGCATCAACAAAGCTGCGGTGCGCGCCGTGATCCACCTGTCATTGCCCAAGTCGGTCGAGCAGTATTATCAGGAGGCCGGCCGCGCGGGCCGAGATGGGCTTCCCGCCGACTGCCTGCTGCTGTGGCAGAAAAAAGACGTGGGCTTGCTTGCCTATTTCATCGGGCAGATGACCGATCCGGCGGAGAAAGAACGCTCATGGCAGCGCTATCACGTGGTGAGACGCTTCGTCGAATCGGAAGGCTGCCGGCACCTCCAGATCTGCTCGCACTTCGGGGAAACCGCGAAATGGAAATCGTGCGGCGCTTGCGATGTGTGCGGGGCGACGCCTCCCTGGCTGGCCGAGCCGGTGCAAGCTCAAAAACCGAAACGGCGAGCTGCGCCAGCCGCTGCTGCGGCGGCGGGTTCCCACGGTGTCCCCAGAATCCCGGTTTCGCCGAGGACGGGTAGTACCACGCCCGATGCTGATCGCGCGCTGCACGAGTATCTTCGCGAGTGGCGGCGAACAACCGCGAGGGCGCAGGGCGTCGCGGCCTTCATCATCATGCATGACACCTCTCTTGCGGAACTTTGTCGCGTCAAGCCCCGCTCCTTGTCTGAGTTAAGACGCGTACCCGGTTTTGGCGAACGCAAAACAGAGTTGTACGGTCAGGGCATCCTGGATGCGCTCGGTCGATTTCGTAACGGCGCGCGAGCCACGGAGGCACCCGGCCCAGCATCCGACCCCGCGGGCGAAACGTTGAGACTACTGCAGGACGGTCGTACTCTCGAAGAGATCGCTCAGGCTCGCGGCAGGCAACTGAGCAGCGTTGTCTCCATGGTTGCCGCGATGGTGGAACGGGGCGAAGTGGACTTCGAGCCCGGCTGGATTCACGACGACCATCAAGAAAAAATTGAGCAAGCCTGCAAGCGCTTGGGGATGGAACGCCTCAGGCCGCTCAAGGAAGCGCTCCCCGAACAGGTTACCTACGACGAGATTCGCCTGGTCCTCGCTTATCTTCGTCGGCAACAAGACAATTCCTGAAAGTTGCTCCCGCACAGAAACGCCAGAAACTTCGGGAGTACCGTCGCAAAGCAAACAACGATGCGGATCGTAGGCGGACTCTTTGGTCAGCTCTAGCTAATCGTTCCTGCTGTTTTCGTAGGGTGAGAAAGGCGACAGACCATCTGAACTTGGCCATCTACCCGGGACGCTTCACTGCGGTTCTAGCCAGCAGGTACCACAAGTATTTAGCGAATCGGTACTATTCGTACTCCCGTGGCACGCTCCAGTAGAATCGGTACCTCTTATCTATGGCTTACGTCCGATGTGGCGCCGAAAATAACAATGCAGAGCTAGAGATGTTCCGGGTTCAGCGGAGAATTTCTCCCGCGACTTGGCGAAGCGCTGAGAGGTCTCGCCCCCGATTGAAATTTGTGGAGTGGCGAGACAGCGCGATCGCCAGGATCGGGAGTGATTGGAAGCTCCAATGCTCGTAATTGTCGGAATGATTTTGTTGTTGACGTGGATCTTCGAGCGCGCCTTTCATTTGACTGCGGATTCGCTGGTCCTGCTACTAATTTTTGCCAGTATTTCCTTCGCGCTGGACTTTATTCGCGAGCAGGAAATCACGCAACCCCGGACGGGCTGGGATCACCCCCCGAGGAGACTTCACGTCGGCTCCGTGGCGCGATGGATTGGGCGTCGCTTGGACGGTCCGTCCGCGCCATTGCCTGCGCCGGCAGAGAAATCAGCCGCGGATGGAAAAGGCAACGCATAACGCCGCGGCATCTGTTGCAGCGCCCCCACTCGAACGGAAGCACCAACCGTGATTGAGAACCGCAATTCTCGTCCAGGCTGCGAGAGCTTTTTTACCTCAAATAAATCGTGTACTTTCATTCCTTCAGCGTCTACTTCTTAATCTTAAACAACGCGGCGATTCCCTGGCGGTCCACAAGCTGCAGTTGGTTTGGCAAGAAGTGGTCCAACTCCGGAGCTCCCTCGGCGTTGAGCACCAACACGTAGTCGAATTTCTCTTTCCAATCCGCAAGATAAGGAAAATGCGCCAACTCTTCCTCGGGCACGTGACTCATGGTGAGGTCGGTGTAGTTGAGCGGAGGGCTGCGGATGGCTCCCAGTTCGCGATATGGCGCACTGATGGCGATCGGCTGCTGTGATTCCTCCGCAAAAATGTTCGGCCAGAAGGCGTGGCGGTCCAGAAGCACAAAGGACGCCAGATGCCAGTAGGTAGGCGCGACCTCTGGCAAGCGCCGGCACAGCGGCATGTTCGAATACCAGTCCGGGTTGTCACTGTATTTCACGTCGGCAGCCAACACGCGGCTGCCTGGAGTCACCGAGGCGATGGTTTGGCGAAGATCAGCAAGATCGCGTTGCGAGTCGACCCAAACGTTGGTGATCAGGGCCATTCGAGCTACGAACAGGATGATAAAAAAGGCCACTGATGCAGTGCGCTCGCGGGAATTGACACCTCTGGCCATGAAGCCAGCAAATACCATGAAACCCAACATGACGGGCAAGCGGGTGTCCACGAAGTAGACGCCCTTGAACGACACCGGAGTTACCAGGTAGATGCACAGCAGGGCCGTGCAGCAGATCAACGCGGCCTTAGAAATGCGGGCCCGACCTTTCATCGCGCAAAAAAAGAGGAACGCAACCAATGACGCGGCAATGAGCCAATCGAACAGAGACGAATATTCCATGATGGAGTCAAACGCAAGGTACAACTTCCTGGGAAGGGAGACCCACGCGGGGGAGAAACTAACCCTTTCGAGCGGCGAAGCGCTATAGAGAAGCGCCGGGATGACCATAGCCAAGCCGAACGCCGAAGCCCGCCTGGCCGCGTACCTCACATCGGTCCAAGTTCTCAGGCCTCTCTCGAAAAGCACGAAAAATTCGTACGAGCCGACAAGAAGTGCGTAAAAACAGAATCCAAACAAATGAAAAAAGAAGACAATGGGCGCGAGAATAATTGCCGAACCGACCGCCGCTGCCAGATTCTGCTCCCGATAGCGGATCCACGCTGCGGCTCCCCACATCGCGATTCCGATGGCCAACTCGAAGTTCATGAAGCCCATCAAGAACAACACATTAAACGCGGCGAAACCTGTGGCGATTTGCCACAGCGACCTCCGCCGGAAGTATGCACAGCTCAAGGCGATCGCGCCGGTCGTCGGGATCAGCAGACAAAATGCAAGCATCACCCGCCCTGCCAGGAGCGGCGGAAACACATGCATCAGCTTTGGCAGGATCAGGTCTACGCCGATATTAGGGATAATTTGCCAATGCGCGGAGAACATCGGACGCAGCGCGGGATCGGAACTCCCGAAAGCCAGCAAGTAGCAACGCGCCAGGTGATTCGGATAGTCGGTGAGCGGCGGCACCTCGGTCAAGATCAGTGGTATAAGCAGGCAGCCAAGCATGAGCGCCAGACCAACCCACCAAGTGATCGCGCGATCGAGCAGATTCTCTCGGGAAAAATTGGCAGACGGATTTTGGCCGGCCACAGATTTTTCCTGTTCCTCGGGCAGGTACACCAGAGCCACTTCGGGATTTGCGAAGTCGGGTCCCATGGTCACTATGGTCAGTCCACTGATTCAGAATATTTCGTGAGGGTTGCGCGGGAGGGGGGAAACACAACACCACGAGTAACGATGAAAGCGCGAACCGAAGGGGCACCTCCATACAGGAAACGTTGTACGGAGGCGATGGAAGTACTGTAGGCAAGAAACTCGGGTAAGACCCGCGCTATTCTCCGTGGCCGCCGGAAAGTTCGCGCACGATCGAACTCACAAAGTTCTTGGCATCGCCGAACAACATCAGCGTCTTATCGAGATAGTAGAGCGGGTTGTCGATCCCGGCGAAGCCGGTGGCCATGCTGCGCTTGACGACCATCACCGTGCGCGCCTTGTCCACGTCCAGAATGGGCATGCCATAGATTGGGCTGCTGGGATCGGTGCGTGCCGCGGGGTTGGTCACATCATTCGCGCCGATGATCAGCGCCACATCGGTCTGCGGCAAATCCCCATTGACCTGGTCCATCTCCAGCAATTTGTCGTAGGGAATATCCGCTTCGGCCAGTAGCACGTTCATGTGGCCTGGCATGCGGCCTGCCACCGGATGAATGCCGAAGGTCACATCCACGCCGCGCTTGGTCAGCGAATCGTAAAGTTCGCGCACCTTATGTTGCGCTTGCGCCACGGCCATTCCGTAGCCGGGGACGATGACCACTTTACTTGCCGAGGCAAGAATACCCGCGGCTTCTTCGGGAGTGGCGCTGCGCACCGGCGGGGCTTCCTTCGCGCCGGTGGCCGCCACCTGGATTTGTCCGAATCCGCCGAACAACACATTCGTGAACGAACGGTTCATGGCCTTCGACATGATCACGGAAAGGATGAAACCCGATGAGCCATCCAGCGCCCCGGCGATAATCAACAGCTTGCTGTTCAGCACAAAGCCCATGGCCGCGGCGGAAAGTCCGGCATAAGAATTCAATAGCGAGATCACCGTCGGCATATCGGCGCCGCCGATGGGGACGACCAGCATTACGCCAAAGATCAACGGAATCAGAATCATCGCAGGGAAGAGTCGTGTCTGTTCCGGGTGAATCACCAGAATAACGGCAATCGCGACGGCGAGCCCCAGCATCGCCAAATTAACGAAATTTTGTCCCTTGTAGGTGATGGGCCGCTGCGGTAGGATTT
>Ga0185299_10001165_pt1 | contig 55498 bp, 57 predicted proteins | sample PaiPotPPA55metaG_FD_128002 | JGI IMG/M metagenome (GOLD analysis project Ga0185299, IMG submission 128002) | Iron sulfur acid spring bacterial and archeal communities from Banff, Canada, to study Microbial Dark Matter (Phase II) - Paint Pots PPA... ... | reverse complement strand
ATAATGATCATTGTTCGGCTCCTTTCTCCCGAGCCTTGGTTGGTTAGCACCACCGAAGCTTACTCGGGCGTGGGAGCCGACATTGTCATGGAATCAATAACTCATTGACCCTACTGCCCCGGGGTTGTGAGTGTAATCGCCTGTTAACAATCGTTGCCTTCCGGATCGCCCTGTGCGCCCGCAATTCGAGCCAGTCACACACAAGTTTTCAGATCGCAGTCGAGAGCCACTATTACCGGTCATTCAGCGTCAGACCTGTGTGCCCGCCTTGCCTCAATAGAATGGTAGATAGGCGGTCTTGTTGCCGCCGGTAATGACAGAGACGCCTTGGTCATTAACCACATGCTCTATGCCGGAGTTTGCCGTCGTACCCAGGTTATAAGTCAGTGCGTCTGTCACCGTAACTCCAGAAGCCACAGGGACCGTGATCGCGCTATCCAGAATGATATTCGTCGCGGAAAAGTTGGAGTAAACGCCCAAGCCATAAGCCTGGTGATTGGTCACAGAAGACGAGACCGAATAGGGCGAAAAACCTCTGGCGGTTCCATTCATCCACGAGCTCTGGCTCGGAACGTCATAGGGTGGTTCATCTTGGAAGAAGATGTTTTCGCCGTAGTTGCCGTTCCACACCACCTGGTTCTGCTGATAGTGCTCGACGGCCAGGCCGGTGGCGATGACGTAGTCCCCATTCACAACCAATCCATGCGCAGCCGTGTTACTCGTCCAGCCCACGCCGGTTCCATGGTCCGCGCGCCATAGCCACATGTTGTCAAGGATCACATTGTTGCTGTCTACTTCCAGGCTGGTGGTTGCGGTTCCCGGAACGTATCCGCCAACTCGAATAAAGATGTCTGAAAGCACTGTCGGGTTCGCACTGTGACTGACCCGGGTGGCTCCCGGAACGCCTACCTGAAGTTGTACCGCAGAGTTGACCGTGCCGGCGTCGATCAGCAGACCTGAAACGCTGACTCCGTCCACATCCGCAATGGTGATGGCGGGTGTTCCTGTCTGCGGCAAGAGGTCAGCATATCCAAGGCCGATCACGATCGTGTTGGCATTGGTGACATTGATGGAGCCGGAGTACGTGTATTGGCCGGGCGTCAGAATGAGGTCCTTGCCGGATGCCAGCGCGGCATTGATCTGGGCCAGGGTGCTGGACGGGGTGGCGATGAAGAAGTCGCTGATGGGCAGAGAATAGCCGACGCCAAGGCCGCCTCCGGACCAGGTTGCGCCCGACGAATTTGTTTGCAACGTAGGTACGAAGACGTTGTAGTTGCTGCTGCTGTCGACATAGATGAATGGCTTTTCGCGAGATTGCGGAGTTGTGCCCAGCACCGTGTTGTCCGGGACCGTACGCGGATCGCTGGTGGCAAAAGTCTGCGGTGGCGCTCCGATGACGCCGGAAAAGACCATGTTATCGATATGGCCTTGTTTCCACACATTTAGCACATCATCCCAACTGCCAATGTTGCTGTTGCGGGTGTACCACTGTTGCTGCGAGCAGGGATCCATATAGCCGGTGACGACGATGTCGGAAACGAATCCTCCGCTGGCCCAGCCGCAGATACCGGTACGTAGTTCTGAACCGTCCAGTTGCAGGTTGCCATTCACTTGTAGCCGCCGCAGTGACGTGCCTTGGGAAACGCCCCATTGCAGCGTATTCGGGGGGTTGTTCTGCGATTTGTTATGGCCGGGATTGAAAGTAAGGTTCGACATCGAGCGCCAAAACGTTGTAGTCATGTTTTTGGAAACTGTGGGGCCGTAGTTCGGCGTGATGTAACCGTTGATGACGACAGAGGTGGGGTTCATACCAAGGCCATAAACGGCCTCGTTATAGCCGATCCCGGCTTGCAGGTTGTATGTGCCCGGCATAAAGAAAATCGCAACGTGTCCGGTGCCGAACTGCGAAATACCGCTCACCGCACTCGAGTTGAGTACATTCTGAGTTGCTGCGTCCGACCCTGGACTAAAAACGTAGACGTTGGGGCCAAAGATCGTGCCGTTCTGCGCGAAAGCCGATGATCCCCAGGAGAGAAGCACCACGAGCGTCAGGCCCGTCAGGCCAACGAACAGTTCGCTCGCGACGCGGTATCGAGGTAAGCGATTTTTCAATGAGCGATTTTTCACTTGAAAGCCTCTTTTCTGATTCTGGCATTGAACAGGTTTTCATTTATTGAACCCGCAGCGATCATAGCGACTCTCCTGTCGCGGAATGCGCGGGAGGTACAGGGACACACCCAAGCAACGTTGTGGCGATGCAGCGAACATCGAGCCATTCTATCGAACCGAGGCCGGGAATCCGCCAACTGTTGCAACATCGCCATTGCACTCATTGACCCAGATTGTGAGTGTAATCGCCTGATTTCGACAGTCGGCACAGAGTGGTTCTAGTCGCGAAGAGAATTGTGATGTTGAATCCTCCCTTCCTCGCTACAATCGGCAGCATGAAAACTCGAATTGCGCCGCTTGTTGCGTCGCTGTTCTGGGCTACGGTGGCACAACCGCAAACCGTCCCTCCCTCGGAAACGGGCCGCATTGCGAATAATGTTGTGTTCATGTCCCCGGGAGACAACTTCGGCGTGAACCTCGCTGGAGCGGCAGACGGAACGGCACTGAGCATCACCGAAGAGCCCAATCTTAAGAAAGCGAACCTCGTACTCAGCTTCAGACAAGAGAAAGGAATGATGCTGTTTACGATTCAGAATCGAACTGAACATTGGCTGGCCTACGAAGTGGGTATCAGAGTCCCGAAACGTAACGGATTTTACAAGACCAGCGTGATGCCCCTTGGACCGCGCCTAAGCAACTTCGAGTCATGGCCGCATCCGATTGACCAACTCGCACTCAAGAACTTCAGCTTCACCGAGAAGCCCGGAGGCAAGCCCGCCAAAAATAGCGCCGGCCAGATGGGCGAACAACCTCCGCAAGCTTGTGCAAACGCCTTGACTGCCTCAGCCATCCTTCTACCACGTACTGTATCTCGTGCCATTGCTGCTGGTGATATCTGAACCACTATGAACTTCGAAACATTCGCCGGCCTGAGCTTTCTCCGTTCGCCAAGTATCGTTCCTGCCCGTGAAAGGGTCTGTTGGAATCCGCTTGATATATCCACCGGATTCTAGTTCGAACAGAGACGTGGGTGGTCGCTCATGGTCGAGCGTAAACTGTTCAATCTCACGGCGGAGCACGCCGAGAGATTCTTGAAGAGATGCCTCTTTCCGCAATTGTTCTCTATGCGAACATGCGACATTGCCGGACACCATTGTGAAGAGCAGAACCGCCGCAAAGGCGCGATACATTTCTCTCATGCTCAATGAAAAGAACGGACTGGCTGAGCGTTCTTGCACATCGTAATTGGCGTAACATCGCCATTTCACTCAAAATGTCCCAGTCGATCTGAAGCGATTCCGGAGGAACTTTCGGTTCAAATTGTTGTCGCAGTAAATTAGGGAAAAAAAACAAAGACGGGCGAGGACGCCCGTCTCTCCACGCTCGCAAACTCTTACCGGCTACTTCCCTTCATAGCTGACTCGCCAGATCGAACCGGTCCCATCGTCGCTCACCAGCAGCGACCCATCTTTCGCCACCGCGACCCCGACAGGACGCCCCCAAACATTTCCGTCGGCGGTGACGAACCCGGTCAAGAAGTCTTCGTATTCATCCGAGGCTTTGCCCTGCCCGTGTAAAGGCACACGCACTACTTCATAACCAGTGCGCGGGTCTCGGTTCCACGAACCATGGAGCGCCAGGAAGATGTCGCCCTTGTACTCGGCGGGAAACTGGCTGCCCTCGTAAAACGCGAAACCCAGCGGAGCGCTGTGCGGCTGGATGATCACGTCAGGCGTAATCACCTTGGCCTTCAAATCAGGGTGGCTGTCGGGCAATCGCGGGTCGTGATTGCCGCCCATGTAATACCAGGGCCAGCCATAGAAGCCGCCGTCCTGGACGTGCGTGGTGTAGTCGGGCACAAGATTGTCGCCAAGCGCGTCACGTTCGTTGGTGGCAGTCCAGAGTTCGCCAGTCTTCGGATTTACCGCGATTCCAACCGGATTGCGAATCCCGTAAGCGAATACCCTCAGGCCGGAACCGTCGGGATTGTATTCAAGAATGTTCGCTCGATGAAATTCGGTCTTGTGACTGTCCGGATCGTCGATGTTCGAACCCGATCCGACGGACACGAACATCTTCTTGCCATCCGGCGAAAACGCAACGTCGCGGGTCCAATGTCCGTGCGCATGCTTTGCGCCAGGAAATATTTCGGGAATGATCGTCTGAGCTTGGCCGCTCGCTTTGAGGTCGCCATTGTGATACGCAAATCGCTTCACTGAATCCGTATCGCCAATGTAAACCCATTGCGGGTCTTTACCCGGCGGATAGAAAGCAATCCCGAACGGTTGTTTCAATCCTGTAGCGAAGGTTGATTTCTGCTCTGGCTTTCCATCTTTGGTGACACCGCGAAAAACCGTGATTTCACCTTTGGAACTCTCGGCGAGGAAAACGTCGCCATTGGGCGCGGTCAGCAATTTCCGCGGCTCGTCCAGACCGCTGGCATAGATATCAACCTTGAACCCTGGAAGGGTTTTGGGCATGGCATTTGCCGGCTTTTGAGTCGGCACGGGAAAATTGTTGGCCGATTTGGTTGCAAACGGCTTTGGCAAATCGTTCGTCGTAATCTTGTGGACGGTGCCGGGATTTTCAGCCCTGTAATCGTAAAAAGGAGAAGAATTGCCTTGCGCGAAAAGCACAACTTGCAGAACCACCGCGGTGAGAACGCAGCATAAAAATGTGAAGAAAAACGTGCCAGGTCGCTTCATATTCACCCTTCAAATAAATGAGATACGGACAGTTACAAGGATGACCGCAGCTTGCTGGCGGTTGCAGAACATGCCCAAACACAGCGGAAACCAGGAGTCAGCATAGGGGCGATGGCTCGTCACCCTTTTCCACTCTTTCGAGAGTGGATCACCCTAACTGAGGCTGCCCCACCCTTTGCGGGTTTCAAAGGGTGGGTATCACAAGGTCTTACATCCTTCAGGCTGCCGGTTCGTCTTCGTGCGGGTCTGGGATCGATGAAGGAGGGTCGCTCGCCGGAAAGCTGTCCTCGATGGTTTGGTCCAGGCTTTCCTCCTCCTCTTGAGTTGGGCTAGACGGCTGCGGTTTGGGCTCTTCTGCGCCCTTCGGATCTACGTGCGGAAGGTTGGCCATAATTTACGTCCCTTCTGACTCTTGAGTTCGGTCTTCTAAGATGGGGCGGGAACAGAATTCGTTCACCCGGGAATGCGGCTTTAAACGTCGGTAGGAAATATGCCTAGCTCTTTGCGTCCGTGCTGTTCGGCACCGGAGTAGTAGTCGTGGCTACCGGCTCCTCAGGCTTGTCTTTCATGCTGTCTTTCAGCGCGCGAAAGCCATCGCCGAGTCCCTTTCCCAGTTCCGGCAACTTCTTGGGCCCAAAAATAATCAGGGCAATCAAGAATATGACTAACAAATGCATGGGCTGAAATAGACCTTCCATCGGGACCTCCAATGAGCTGCGCCTTAAGCCAATCGCGTTCCGCTAAACGTTACTGAACCGCGGCGGTCCCGTCAATTCTGGTCTCGTCGTCCCGACTCCAGCCTAACCCTGTACCTTTTCCCGCAACAGCTATTACCTCCGTTACCTAGCTCCAGAGTACCTGGAGCTTCTATCTTCTTCACAGCGTATAAGTTCCGGCCCACACCAGCCGGACTTCGGAGTCCCCGTGCGCAGTAAAGCATTTCTTGTCCTAAGCCTGATTTTCGCTGCAGTCCCGTTTTCATTCGCGGGCAGCACGGCACCTGTAGATTGCTCGCACCTCCTGGCTTGGCTCGCTGCCGACGCTTCCACCTATAGTTTGACGACAGCAGTCGAGCGTCGCGGATCCGTCCTGTCTCTAACTCCTAAGGTTGAAGCTGAACTTCAAGCTGCTGGCGCCACCCCGGAACTGCTTACTGTTCTGAGTCGTTCGCAGCCTAAATCCTCCGCTCATGACGTATGTCCGGCAACTCTGGCGGAGGCTGCCGCGGACTCCCGTCACAAACAATTCGACCTGGCCGAATCCATCATCTCCGGCTTGCTCGAAAGCGACTCGCACAACAGCGCTCTTCACTTCGCGCTGGGATATTTCAACCAGCAACAGGGTCGCTGGGACACCGCCTTTGATGAGTACAGCTCCTCCAAAGAATCGGACCCCGATTTTCCCGAGGTCCACAATCGCCTGGCATTGGTCTTCTACGAAGATGACGACGGCGATGACGCCATTGGCGAGGCCCGCACCGCCCTCAGCATGGACTTTAACGACGCCGAGGCCTACCGCATGCTCGCCCTCGGCCACTACTCCAACGAGCAGTACGAACCGGCAATGAATGCCTTCAAAGAGGCATTGTCCCGAGATCCCGCCAACGCTGACTTGTATTACGAAATGGGACTAGTCGCGCGCGATCAGGGCTCGCAGGATCAGGCCATTCAGCTCTTCCGGAAATCACTGCAGTTGAATCCCAATATTTGGCAAGCGCACAGCAGCCTGGGATCATTGCTAGGTAAAGAGAAACACTTCGAAGAAGGCATTGCCGAACTGAATAAAGCCAAAACGCTCGCGCCAAATGAGCCTTCCATCCGCGAGAACCTGGCCAGCATTTATTTTGCAAAAGGCGAGTACGACACTGCGATCGCCGAATATCACGAGCTCTTCCGCATGAATCCCGCCTGGAAGCACGGCCATGAGTCCCTGGCCCGCGCTTACATGGCCAAGAATGAATACACGCCCGCCATTGCGGAGCTGAAGCTGGCCGTCGAGCAGAACCCGAACAGTGCGCCCGAACACCGCGCCTTGGGTCAGTTGCTGCTGGCCGCAGATCACCAGGCCGATGCCATTCGCGAGCTTCGTGCGTCGGTAGAACTGGACCCTGATTCGGCAGCGTCCCATTATTTCCTGGGCACAGGATTACTGGAAGTGAACCAGCTTGCGGCCGCGCTTACCGAATTCCGCGAGGCGGTCCGTTTGGAGCCTTCGGCCGAACATCACTACGCGCTGGCCGCTTGCCTTATGAACATGGGTCAGGACCGCGAAGCTTTGGCGGAAATACAAATCGCCAGCCGGTTAGATCCGGCGAAGCAGCTTTACCATGCACGTGAAGAAGAACTAATGCGATTGATGCGTGCTGGAAATCCGCAATAGCATCGCGGATTTCAGCGTCGGATGCAGCAAGGCAATTATGGGCAGCTTGAATTCACCGAAAGATTCGGGACGCGGGCAGGCGTCGGCGGCAGCTCCAGCGCGGCAGGTCGATCATTTTCAGGAAAGCAGTATCGGCCCCAAGCCCACTGGATACGGCTTGCCCTGCGCCCATTGCAAAACCTATTACGCTGCCGATCTTCCAGCCTGCCCGGTTTGCAAGGGTAAGCAGCGCGTTTCCGCCGCGGAGCCACTCACCACCGTCGCTCCCGCCGAGCAACTGCCTGATCCCAAGCAACTGGAAGAAGAGCGGGAGAGATTCTTGCGGGATTTCAACTCGCAGGTGGTAGCCGCGCCGCTGCCGCCAGATTCGCCAACTCCGGCCATGCATTGTGACCGGCATGAGAAGCATACGAATTCGCCCGCCCCGGCCACCATCTGCCAGAGCTGTTACGACGAACTCCAGGAACGCGTCGACGTGCTCGAAGCTGCCATGCACATGGACGCTCGCGAGGCCGCGCAGATCGTCTACGATGCCGTCTGGGCCGATACCTCCGACCCAAGCAAAACCTATCAGAACGCCGCGCAGGCCTTGCTGATCGAACTGCGCCGCCGCTCGGCCATCACACAGGTCTTCGGCCAGTTACAACCACCCATCAACTAGCTCTCCGCCTACGGCTTACGTCCCCGCTATTCCATTGAAATGCAGAATGCATTCCTCTGTGGTTTTTCCTCTGTGGTTTTCCTCTGTGTACGCCTGTGCTCTCTGTGGTTCAAGCTTTTGATCTTGCTGCACTCGCAAAAATGTGTGGCCAAATCTCCGAAACTCCGTATATTGCTATATAGCAGTTTCTAGCTGCAGCCTGCTTGCAAACCCGGATCGCATTCGCCGGCAGACCATTCAGCGCGGAGCACACATGCCTCTCACTATTACAGACTGGGTGGTGATCATCGGCTACCTGCTGGTCAACCTCGCTATCGGGATTTACTACCGGCGGCGGGCCAGCGGCAACACCGAAGATTTCTTCGTTTCCGGACGCGATGTGTCCTGGTGGCTGGCTGGAACTTCGATGGTGGCCACCACATTCGCCGCCGACACTCCGCTGCTTGTCTCCGGACTGGTAGCGCGCCAGGGAATCGCCGGCAATTGGATTTGGTGGGGTTTCTGCGTTGGCGGAATGTTGACAGTTTTTTTCTTTGCCCGCTATTGGCGACGAGCTGAAATTCTGACCGACGTGGAATTTTCCGAGATCCGGTATGGCGGAAACGCGGCAGCCTTTCTGCGCGGCTTCAAGTCAGTTTATCTAGGTCTTTTCATGAATTGCTTCATCCTGGGCTGGGTGACTCGCGCCATGGTCAGCATTGTCACCGTGATCCTCGGACCGGTGATCGCTCAAGGGCGAGTGCTCCATCTTGGAATTCTCGGTCAGCACACGTTAGGCGATCCGCAAAACACCGCGCTGGCAATCTGCATTTTCGTAATCATTCCTTTCACCGGGCTGTACACATTCATTGGCGGTTTGTGGGGCGTCCTGGTCACGGACCTGTTCCAGTTCGTGCTCAAGATGACGATGATCATTGTGCTTGCCTGGGTTGCGGTCGCCAAGATCGGCGGCATGCACGCGCTCGAAGCGCACCTGCAAACCATCCGCGCTAATGTACAGGCAACAGGCGTGACCACTTCAGACCCGACGGCTTTCTTCCCCGACTTTCATCAAGGCCTGACGAGCAACGCCGTTTGGACGCTTCCGGTGCTGACGTTCATTGTGTATCTCGGAATGCAGTGGTGGCTGGCGTGGTATCCGGGCGCGGAACCTGGCGGTGGCGGATATGTAGCGCAAAGAATGTTCAGCGCGAAAGACGAGAAGAATTCCCTGGGCGCGACGTTGTGGTTCAATATCGCGCATTACGCTTTGCGGCCCTGGCCCTGGATCATTACTGGTCTGGTTGCGATTGTGGTTTATTCGCCCAATGGCGGGCTGCATCCGAGCCTCGCCTTTGCGCAGAATCCTGAACAAGGATACGTGATGGTGCTGCGTGACTTCCTGCCTCCCGCCTTGCGCGGCCTGATGGTCGCGGCTTTTCTCGCCGCTTTCATGTCCACAGTAGGGACCCAATTGAACTGGGGATGCTCCTACCTGGTCAATGATCTCTATAAGCGTTTTCTGGTTCGCAACTCGACCGAACAGCATTACGTGCGCGTTAGTCGCGTAATCACGGTGCTGCTAGTTCTCGCCAGCGGGTACACCGCGGCCCAACTGAAATCCATCGGCGCAGGGTGGGAACTGGTGCTGGGAGTGGGTTTCGGTACTGGCGCGGTTTACATCCTGCGTTGGTACTGGTGGCGAATCAGCGCGTGGAGCGAAATCTCCGCCATGATCGCCGCGGCTGCAGTGACGATTGGATTGAGAGGAGTCTCATTCGCCGGCAACGATGCGCTGGTTTACGCAAAGAAAACTTTGATCACCGGCGGACTCACGACCATTGCTTGGCTGGTTGTCACGTTTCTGACTCGCGCGGAATCAAACGCGACTTTAGTTGCGTTTTATCGACGCGTGCATCCCACAGTCTACGGATGGCAGCGCATTGCTAAACTTGCACCCGAACTGCCCGAAGTAAAAGACGTGTCCGGCAACGCCTTCAACTGGCTGATGGGCGTAATCCTGGTTTACGGCTGCCTTTTCGGAATCGGCAAACTTGTTTTCCAACAATGGGGGCAGGGAATATTGCTGCTCGCAATCGCGGGCGTTGCTGGCTATTTGATCTTCTGGGATTTGTCCCGCCGCGGCTGGGAAACATTGTCTGGCAAGCAAATCGAAGCAAGTACGCAGGTAGTCAGTGCAGACTGATCGTCATGCACTACGCTGCATGCACTACGCTGCATTCGCAAATCGATAAAACAAACAAATCGGATAGGGTGACCAATTGAGTTTGTGGAGCGACGGGCGTCCCCGCCCGTCACATACCTTGGCGTCAGTCCCGACGAAAGCGCGCCCGTGGAAGAGCGGCCATTTTATGGCCGCGTCGAGTTGGGCGTAGCCCGAAGCGAGCTTTAGCTCGGCTTCTTGGACGTTCCGAGTCCCCTACTTCTGCTTCCGATTTCCCCTGGGCCGCGAACAAAATAAGATATCGTGAATACCATCGGGCGCACGCCTATGCAGCTTCTGATCGCTTCGACTTACTCGACTCACCCCAATCGTCGAAGCTTTGGGCGCCACCTTGCAGCCGGTTCTTCACCAGGTTCGTCCACACAAATTTGATGACTCGCGCGTCGTTGTAGCAATACGCTAGATTGTGATTCAGCGTGGAGAAGCAATGCTGCTGGCATGTCTTCTTCATTGATGCCAACGATTCCCGTTCGAACTTGTGGCCCTCAATGCTTCCCCAGTCATAGGTTGCAGCATACATAGGGAAACAGGGCGCGACTGTTCCGTCGGTCCGGATAATCACGTTGTTTTGGCCCGCGCGGCAATTCCACTCCGCAAAGTGCAATTCACCGGTCGCGTCCTGCTCAATGCCGGGCATGTTCGCAATCTTCTTGGCGACATTCCCATTAGTCCCGGTGCCGTCGCCGTTCCAGCCGAGGCGCTTCAAGTCCGCCCCGCTGGCCATGCGGATGAACGCTTTGATCTCCTCTAGCCGCTGAATCGAGTTCACCATCTGGTATTTGGCTTTGTTTTTCTCGACCAGCCAATCCACCAGCGAATCGATTTCCGGCCAATCCTCGGGACGAATATAGGTCGGATTCTCATTCAAATGCTTGAAATGTTCGTCCTGCTCAAGCATTGGCGTTTCATTGATGTGATAGTCCGTGGCAATTCGATTGTCATGCGCATACTCGGTCAGTTGGCGAATGTCCTGCGTGTTATTGCGGCAGATGTTCATATTGAAGAAGACCATGTAGCCATAAACATGTTGCTTCTTCAGGATATGGTCCAGGTGCTTCTTCACCGGCACCACAGCTTTGGGCAGGCTGGGCTTCTCGTCCCAGGAATCAACCGCAAAATTGAAGACCGCGACGCCGGCATCGCCCAACCGATCCGCGACGTCGGGACGCAACAAACGTCCATTAGTGGCGATATAAATCCAGAACCCCTTTTTGGCCGCGTAGTTCACGACCTTATGCACGAACTGCGGACGCAGCAGAGGCTCGCCTCCCATCAACGCCAGTACGCGACAGCCGTGATCGTAGAGCCAGTCAATTGAACGCCGCGCGACGTCTTCAGTCATGCCTTTGACTTTGTTGTTGTAGGCCCAGCAATACCAGCAATCGAGATTGCATTTGTACTCGACGAAGAGGTATGCCGTAATCGGATGAAAGTCGCCCGGCAAAACTCGCGAACGGATGTAGGGAAATAACCAGCCTCGCATGGATCGATAAACCAGTGGCAGGGACCAATTGCGCTTTTCAGGCGGAGTTGCGGGGCCAGGGTCCTTCAGTTTTTCTGGATATTGGGGGAATACAGGTTCTGGAAGCGTCAATCCTTTCGGAGCTGGGATTCGCGCCAGCTCCGGCGAGCCGTTCACTAGAAGCTTATGGATATCGACATCAATACGAAATTTAGGCGTTGTGGCCATACTTGTCTTCCTCCACGTTCAACGAAGTCATTTTTCCTATGGATTCGTTTCGCTAGTTGGCGGTGCGCAAAAATCGTGCGGCGGGCGCGTCAAAGTACGACATCGTCCACCGGCGGAAAGACGATCGCGCGTTCTGCGCCGGCGGGAACGGCCCTGGCGTCTCTAATGAAAACAATCCCAAGCACTTGATGAGCCGGTTCAACTCCGGTTACGCTCAGTACAGATGATCCTCGCGGGAGACTTGGGTGGCACCAAATGCACTCTAATTCTGTTTGCTGCCGAGGGGCAGCGATTGCAGACTGTTTACCGGCTTACCGTCCGCACCGCGGACTTCCCCGATGTCGAAACATTTTTCGACAGTTTTCGTGAGCGCGCGCGGCGTGAAGACCATAACCTAAAAGACGGCGACCTCGCCTGCGCCGGATTCGGAGTAGCTGGCGCAATTGTGAATGATGAAGTCGTCTGCAATAACCTGCCATGGACAATCACTCGTCAAAGAGTCGCGCACAGCCTGAAAATCAAGCCGAGCAGAACGCTGCTTCTGAATGACGTCGAAGCTGCGGCATCAAGCCTGACGCACCTGGAAGGCAAAAGCAAAGACCTGTTGGAACTGAACCCGGGGACCCCGCAAGCGCGCGCTCCGAAAGTTTATGTGGCCGCGGGAACCGGATTAGGCGAGTCGATTTTATTCTGGAATGGCGACCGCTATCAGGTTTCAGCCTGCGAAGCCGGCTTGACCGACTTCGCTCCCGGCACGGACCGAGAGATAGTAGTGCTGCAAGCTTTGCGCCAGCGTATGCCCCGCGTCTGCACGGAAGAGATTGTTTCCGGACGAGGCTTTCGCGCCATTCACCAGGCCATCTTCCCCGAACTGCGCCACGCGTTTTTTGACGATCCCACCATCGACGCCGCAGCCAAAATCACGCAGCAGGCTTTCGCGAAAGCCTGCTCCGCGTGCGAAGAAACGTTGCACATGTGGACAGAAGCTTACGGCTCTGAGGCGGGCAACATGGCGCTGCGTGCGCTTCCGTTTGGCGGAGTGTATGTCGGTGGCGGGATCGCATTGAAAATTCTTCCTAAATTACAAGACGGCACGTTCGTGCGGGCGTTCTGCGACAAAACCAAACTCGCGGCCGAGCTCGCACGAATTCCGATCTACGTTGTATTGAATCAGGACGCGCCGGTGTTAGGTGCTGCGTACGCGGCACTTGCAGCTTCGGCGACATAGGTCGATGCAGACTTTGGACAGCCGAGGGCGGCTGTCCCCACATCGCTCGCGTGTGGGCAAGGGGCGGCTGTCCCCACAAAAACCGTGCCGTTTCGCAAAACCAAAAGCTTTTAACCGCAGAGAACGCGGAGGGAGTTACAGAGCACACCAACTCGAAGAGCATCATGTCGGGGGCTGTGCTGACTACACGCCAGATCCCTCGTCCCGCTGGTGAGAGCGCGGGACTTCGGGATGACGCATCTCCGGAAGACCTGGACGATGCAGTAATACTGATCCCGGGCGCATTTCCTTCCATGATTTTTCTTGTCTCGTCCTGCTCACCGGGATTATGCTGGCGTCCTTCCCCGAAAACTCATTCGAAAAACAGGAGTCCTATGATTCCCTTCGACGGCATATTTGCCGAAAAGACGATGCTGCCTCTCGCGCAGGCGGCGTACGACAGCACCAAGCCTCCATCAAATTACACAACGAATCAAACCGCGTTTGAAATTTGCGCCAATCCTAACCATCCTGCAATCAAGAACCAGCTCAACAGTGCGGGCGCCGTGCAAATGTCGACAGGACAGAGAGCATTGCAGAGCATGTTGAAGCAGCCGAAGCAGCACCTGGGGTTTTCGACCGATGCCCAGGTACGGTCCCTGGCCGCAAGTCCGCCCGCCAACCTGCACTTCGGCTGGTTCTGTCTGGATCCGGCGAACAAAACCCTGATCGTAGCTTTTCGCGGCACCGAGTACATCCACGATTGGATGGATAATTTCGACTTTATTCCCGCGCCGTATGCGCCGGTGCCGGGGCGCGGAACTGTCCATGCAGGCTTTCAGCTTGTTTACTTGACCATCCGGGACAATTTGATCGCATTGCTGAATAAGAATTCGTCCGGTTACAACAAGATTCTAATTACCGGCCATAGCCTGGGCGGGGCGCTCTGTGCGCTTGCCGCTGTCGACATCGTAAGTGTCAACCAGACCCTCGCGCCCACTGTTTACACCTGGGCCGAACCGCGCGTGGGGCACGACGATTTTGTGACCTTCTATAACACGCACGTAAACATCTGCTACCGCATTGTGAACCTGTGGGACGTGGTGCCGCACCTGCCTCCTGATATTGCCCAGTATGAGCACGAAGGCAATGAACTCACGATTGACAGCGGATTCTCGTTGGACGTGGTGCACAACCATGTGCTGCCGACTGGATACGTGCCCGGGATGGCGAGATGGAACAAGGACCACCCGCCGCAGGACACGCAGCATTTTGGAAGAATGGCAGTGGCGGCGCTAGCAGGACGGACAAGGTAAATAAGGCAGCTGTCCCACCCTTGTAAACCGCAAAGGGTGGGGCAGCCTCATTGAAGCCGCAAATAAAAAGGTCGGACAGGAATGCCCGACCCACACAGATATTGCTGAGCAATTAGACCTCGTTGAGATCTACTCTTTCTCTTTCTCTTCCTTGGCTTCGCCTTCATGGGCGGCCGCTTCTGCCTGCTGGTTGGCTTCCTGCTCTTCCATAGCCTTGCGCGTCTCTTCAGCCTTCTTAGCGCGGGCTTCGGCTCGTTTCTGCCGCTTTTCGTCGAGGATTTGCTCGCTGCCCAGCAGTTCGATGAAGGCTTTATCGGCGCCGTCACCTTTCTGCCATGCCGTCCGAACGATTCGAGTGTAGCCGCCGTTGCGGTCTCCGAAACGCGGGCCGATAGTATCGAACAGCTTGTGCACGGCCTCTTCAGTCATGAGATAAGCTGTGGCCTGACGGCGCGCGGCGAGGTCACCGCGCTTGCCAAGAGTGATCATCTTTTCGACCGTCGGCCGAAGAGCTTTGGCTTTTGGGACCGTGGTCTCGATGCGCTCTTCCATGATCAGCGAAGTCGCCATGTTGCGCAGCAGCGAGCGCCGGTGCGACGTGGTACGTCCGAGTTTGTATCCTGCTACTTTGTGACGCATGGAAAAACCTCAGTATCAGTGGCTAGTGGTCAGTGGCTAGTTCTAACTCAGAGGCCTTACTGACCACTGATCACTAGCCACTGACAACTGCTTAGTAGTTATCGTCCGGACCGTAAGCCGATGCCGGCAGCACCTGGTTCGAAGTCGGCCCGGGGACAGCGTTCCCGTGCTCGTCGATCTTCATCCCCAGGCTCAAGCCCATGGTGCCGAGAATTTCTTTAATTTCGTTCAGCGACTTGCGCCCGAAATTCTTCGTCTTCAGCATCTCGGCTTCGGTCTTCTGTACAAGCTCGCCAATCGTCTGAATGTTGGCATTCTTCAAGCAATTGTAGCTGCGCACGGAAAGCTCGAGTTCTTCCACTGAACGGTTGAGGTTCTCGTTCTTGATCTCGGGCTTGCGGTCTTCCGTGGTGCCGCCGGTTTCAATATCTTCCTCAAAGTTGATGAAGATATTCATGTGGTCTTTCAGCAGCTTCGCCGAAAGTCCAATCGCATCCGCCGGAGTAATCGACCCGTTGGTCCAAACTTCGAGCGTGAGCTTGTCGTAATCGGTGATCTGCCCCAGACGCGCGGCTTCAATGGTGTAATTGCACTTGCGCACCGGTGAATGGACGGAATCGATCGGGATGAATCCGATCCCCAGGTCTTCATCGAAGTTCTTATCGGCGGAAACGTAACCGCGCCCGCGCTTCAGGCGCATTTCCATATCGAGCTTGCCGCCTTCACTGACGGTCGCAATGTAAACGTCTTTGTCGAGAACCTCGACGTCGCCATCGGCTTCAATCATGCCTGACGTCACAACTCCGGGCTGGTCCGAGCGCAGATAGATCGCCTTCGGAGCATCGCCACTCAATTTGAACGGAACTTGCTTCAGGTTCAGGATGACGTCGGTGGCATCTTCAACCACGCCAGGGATTGACTGGAACTCGTGCAGCACGCCTTCGATCTTCACCGCGGTAACAGCCGCGCCTTCGATCGAGCTCAACAACACGCGCCGAAGGGCGTTGCCGATGGTGGTGCCGAAGCCGCGTTCGAACGGCTGCGCCCAGAAAATTCCGTACTTGTCAGTTAGGGTTGAAGTGTCAACTGCGAGGCGTTTTGGTTTTTGAAAACCCTTCCAAAGCATTCGTTTCTCCTTCGGCCATGTGGCTCAATGCTGGCTCCCTGAGCGGTCCAACTCAGGTCAATGTCAGCAAAGGCTGATCTGGCGCGAAATGTAGACCGTAAAACCGTCGTTGGTCGTCGGTCCTCGGTCGTTGGCCAAAATCTCTCAGTTGCGCAAGTGGTTTTGCCAACGACGAACGACCAAGGACGAACGACGAAATCCGAACGTTTACTTACTATAAAGTTCCACAATCAACTGCTCATTTACAGGCAGCTGAATATCTTCGCGTTTGGGTAGCGCCGTTATGCGGCCTTTGAAATTATCGCGATCAATCTCTATCCAGTTAGGCGCGTTCTGGTGGGCGGCGAATTCTTTCGACTGCTCCAGAATCGGCAACTTGCGGCTGCTATCGCGAATCGAGATTTCTTCGCCAACCGCCACCTGGTAGGAAGGAATATCGACCTTACGTCCATTGACCGCAACGTGTCCGTGACGCACCAGTTGGCGTGCCTGGCGGCGCGAGATGCCGAACCCCATGCGCAAAACCACGCTATCGAGCCGGCGCTCCAGCTGCTGTAAAAGCACTTCGCCGGTTACGCCCTTGGTGCGCGCGGCCTTTTCGAAGTAGTTGCGGAACTGGCCTTCCTGCGTGAAATAAATGCGCTTGGCTTTCTGCTTCTCGCGCAATTGCAGTCCGTATCCGACGATTTTGGCCTTGCGATCTTTGCCGTGCTGGCCAGGGGCGAAGTTGCGCTTTTCGATGGCGCACTTGTCGCTAAAACATTTTGTGCCTTTGAGGAACAGCTTAATGCCCTCCCGCCGGCACAGGCGGCATACTGCATCTTTGTATCTTGCCAAGTTTTCTTCTCCTTAAATTACGTCCAGTTTACGGGTCTGGCTGACCTTTCTTCCTGGGCAAAATCAGTGGCTAGTGGCTACTCCTGTTCACTGACCACTACTTAAACTCTTCGTCTCTTCGGCGGACGACAGCCATTGTGCGGAATCGGCGTGACGTCCTTAATCGCCCGAACTTCGATTCCTGCCGCTGACAGCGCACGAATAGCCGACTCGCGACCCGAACCCGGCCCGCTGACCCGCACTTCCACCGTGCGCACGCCATGATCACGCGCCATGTTGGCGGCATTCATGGCCGCTTGCTGTGCGGCAAATGGCGTGCCTTTACGCGACCCACGGAAACCCAGCGACCCTGAACTCTTCCAGGAGAGCACATTGCCCGCCTGATCGCTGATGGTCACAATCGTGTTATTGAAGGACGCCTGAATGTGCACCACGCCAAATGAGACGTGCTTGCGTTCCTTCTTTTTGAAGGTCTTCTTCTTGCCCTTCTTCTCCGGTGCCGCTGCGCCGCCCGCTGCTGCTGCTGGTTTAGCCATGAAATAGCCTCTAGCCTTTAGCTTCTAGCCATTAGCTTGACCCTCGCCGCAATAAAAGCCAACGGCTAAAGGCTAAGAGCTAACGGCTGATTCCTACGTTTTTGCCGCCGCCTTCTTCTTGTTGGCGACCGTTCCTTTGCGCGGACCTTTGCGGGTACGGGCATTAGTATGCGTGCGCTGTCCGCGGACAGGCAGATTGCGGCGATGACGGAACCCGCGATAGGAGCCGATTTCAATGAGCCGCTTGATGCTCATTGAAACTTCCTTGCGCAGATCGCCTTCCACCAAACCTTCGCCTTCAATGACCTGGCGGATTCGGTTCACCTCGTCCTCGCCCAGGTCTTGGATCTTTTTCATTGGATCCACGTTGGCTTGGTCAAGAATCCGCGTAGATCGCGCCTGCCCAATGCCGTAAATATAAGTCAGCGCAATGAACGTCCGCTTGTTGCGCGGAAGGTCGACGCCTGCAATTCGTGCCATATCTCTTGAGTCCTTCCTTTTATCGGGGGCGTAAGCTTTGAGTCCCGAGCGGCGAGCAATCTTTGCTTGCTCAAAGCTCTACGCTCATTGCTCTCGCTCTTTTACCCCTGCCTCTGTTTGTGCTTCGAGTTCGTGCAGATCACGCGCACCACACCTTTGCGGTGGATCACCTTGCACTTATCGCAGATTTTTTTTACCGATGCCCGTACTTTCACAAAACCCGTCCTTGGTCTTTTGTCATTGGCCGTTCGCAAAACCCAACTGCTGGCTTCCAGAGACAGCCGACTTCTAGTAGCTAAGAGCTAAAGGCTAATAGCTTATTTGTAGCGATAAACAATTCGTCCGCGATTCAGATCGTAGGGCGAGAGCTCGACTGCGACTTTGTCTCCCGGCAGAATGCGGATAAAATTTTTGCGCATCTTCCCGGAAACGTGCGCCAGTACCTGGTGTTTATTTTCCAATTCCACCTTGAACATGGCATTAGGCAGCGGTTCAACCACCGTCGCCATTACTTCAATCGCGTCTTCTTTGCTCATTCGCTCCTAAACTTTTCTGATTACAGATCCTTCGCTCCGCTCATTTCGGCGCGCGCTCGGACGCCCCGCAAACGCCTCAACTTTGCTCATTCGCTCCTAAGGAAGCGGCGAGCAACGAGCGCCGAGCCAAAAGCACACTGACAGTTTGCTCATCGCTCATAGCTCGAAACGTCGTTCACTGCGTCAAAATCACTGGCCCATTTCTGGTTACGGCCACGCAGTGCTCGAAATGCGCGCTGGAGCTGCCGTCGGCCGTGACTGCAGTCCACTTGTCGTCCAAAACTTTCGCTTCCGGGCGGCCTGAGTTCACCATCGGCTCGATCGCCAGCACCATGCCCTCGCGTAGACGGGTGTTTGCACCATTCGACCGAAAATTGGGCACTTGCGGCTCTTCGTGTAGCTTGGTTCCGATCCCGTGCCCTACAAACTCGCGAACCACGCTAAAGCCGTTGGCTTCAACATACTCTTGCACCGCGCCGCCGATATCACTGATGCTGTTCCCAACCTTCGCTTGCTCAATCGCCTTGTAGAGCGAAGCCTCGGTCACTTCCAGCAGCTTTTGCCGCTCCGGCGAAACTGAACCGCCGACTGCGACCGTGATCGCGGCATCGCCGTAATATCCGTCGAGCACCACGCCGCAGTCGATGGAAACAATGTCTCCGGCCTTGAGCACCCGTTTCGCCGACGGGATCCCGTGCACGATCTCTTCATTCACCGACGTGCACAGCACACAGGGATAATCGTAATAACCTTTGAACGCCGGCTTCGCGCCCAGTTCTTTGATCTTTTTATCCGCGGCCTTTTCCAGGTCCATCGTGCTCACGCCTGGGGCGACCATCGCCTTCATCTCGTCCAGGACCTGCCGCACGATGTGGCCGCTGCGCCGCATCTTTTCAATTTCCGACTGCGACTTGCAAACGATCGCCACGCTCTAATTTCCCTTAGCTCCGGTTCCGCTGGCCACTCCGCAGGCGCGACCGTCAATCTCTTTCAATATGTCTGCGGTCACGTCGTCGACTGCCTGATCGCCGTTGACCGTCACCACCCGGCCAAGCTTCTCGTAATATTCGGCCACCGGCGTAGTCTGGCGCTCGTATGTATCAAGGCGTTCGCGAATGACCTCGTCGCGGTCATCATCGCGAATGACCAGCTTCGTGCCATCCTTGTCACAGATTTCGTCAACCAGCGGCGGATTGGAATGGACGTTGTAGATCGACCCACAGGTGGGACAAGTCCGCCGTCCAGTGATCCGGAGCAACAACTTATTATAATCCACTTGGATACGTATCACAATCGGCAGCCACGCCGCCCATTTCCCGCTTTCAAAGAACTCAAACTTCAAAAATGCATCCAGCCACGCCGCCTGTCGCTGGGTCCGCGGAAAGCCGTCCAGGATAAACCCGCGGTCCGCGTCCGGCTGCCTTAGCCGCCAAGCCACGATATCGCACACCAGGTGATCGGGAACCAACTCGCCCCTGGCAATAATCGCCTGCACCTCCATCCCGAGAGGCGTCCTCTGCTTCACATGCTCCCGCAGCAAATCACCGGTCGAGACCTGCGGAATGTGGTAGTGCTCCGTGATCCTCTTCGACTGGGTGCCTTTACCTGCGCCCGGTGGCCCGAGAAGCACTACGGGTCCGATAGTCCGCAAAATCTGCTCCGCCATCGAACTGGCCCCAAGCCGCTCCTGTATCAGAGTCACCGCCAAGCAAGCGATCCGCCTTCTTTGTGCTACGCCCAGTTGCGGCGGCCGCGAATCCGTCCGCTCTTGGGAGTGAACCCGTCATAGTGCCGCATGATGAGCTGCGATTCGATCTGATTGACTGTGTCCATGGCCACACCGACCACGATCAGCAGTGACGTTCCGCCAAAGTAAAAATTCAGCCCCAGCCCGTTCAGAATCCCGTTCGGCAGATTCTCGAAGAACCTGCCGATTGGGCCATATAGATGGTTCAAGTGAATGCCGGTAATCATCCATTCGGGAATCAGCGAGATGATGATCAAATAAGCCGCTCCCACCAGTGTGATACGAGTCAGAATCTCATTGATGTGATCGGCGGTACGCTTCCCAGGACGAATGCCGGGAATGAACCCGCCATACTTCCGCATGTTGTCCGCAACCTCGTTCGGGTTGAACACGATCGAGATGTAGAAGTAGGCAAAGAAAATAATTCCCGCGGCGTACAACACGGTATACATCGGCTCGCCCCAGTACAGCGCTCGCAGGATTGGGCCGAAATGCGGGTTATCACGCAAACCATACAGCAAGGTCTGCGGAATGGTCACGATCGATGACGCAAAAATGACCGGCATCACGCCGCCCGAGTTCACCCGCAACGGCAAGTGAGTCGACTGGCCGCCCATCATCTTCCGCCCCACGATCCGCTTCGCATATTGCACGGGAATGCGCCGTTCGCTGCGCTCGACAAAAACAATGAAGGCCACGATTGCGACCATCATTACAACCAACAGGATCATCCACACCGGCGTCAAAGGACCCCAGGCAAAATTTCGCGCTTTGTCCCACAAGTCGAAAATGCCGCGGGGCAGGCCGACCACGATTCCGGCGAAGATCAGCAACGACATCCCATTCCCTACGCCGCGTTCGGTGATCTGTTCACCCAGCCACATGATGAACACGCTGCCCGTAGTAAGCGTCAGCACCGTCATCAGGACGAACCCGACACCTGGCGTCAGTACGAAGCCGCCATTTTTCTCCAGCGTGTAGGCGATGCCGAAAGATTGCACCGCGCTCAGGATCAGAGTCACGTAGCGCGTCCATTGAGTGATCTTCTTGCGTCCGAGTTCGCCCTCTTTCTGCAGCTTGGCCAGCGGCTCGTAAACCACCGTGAGCAACTGCAGAATTATCGACGCCGTGATGTACGGCATGATCCCGAGCGCGAAGATCGTCATGCGACGGAACTGGCCACCGGAGAAAAGATCTACAAAACCCAGTAACGTCCCGCGATTCTGTTCAATGAACTGCTGGAACATCTGCGAGTTGATTCCGGGAATGGGGATGTGACCCCCAACGCGGTACACCGCCAGCAACCCGAGGGTGAACAGGATTCGCTTGCGTAGGTCCGGAATGCGAAAAATATTAAGGAACTTCTCTAACATAAAAAGCTTTCAGTTACGGGCGTGAAGCTGCGGGCCTTGAGCAAGCAGATCGATCTAGCTCACTGTTCATCACTCGCCGCTCACGACTACGTCAAAACTTCAAACTTGCCGCCAGCCTTGGTGATCTTTTCCTGCGCAGACTTGGAAAATTTGTGCGCCTGCACCGTGATAGCAGACTTAAGGTCGCCGTCGCCAAGAATTTTGACCTTGCGCTTGGTGCTGATCACGCCCGCTTTGCGCAGCACGTCCGGATTAATCGTGCTCTCGCCCAACTCTGCCAGCCTCTCGAGATTCACAATGTTGTACTCTTCGCGGAAAATGTTGGTGAATCCCCGCTTCGGCACTCGCCGATGGAGCGGCATCTGCCCGCCTTCAAAACCGCGCATCATGCGCGAGCCGCTGCGCGAGCGCTGCCCTTTGTGCCCGCGGGTCGAAGTCTTTCCCATGCCCGAGCCCATGCCGCGGCCCACGCGCTTCTTGTTCTCCGACGCTTTTTTCGGCGCTCGAATGTTTGAAAGATTCATATCGTAAGCTCTTAGCTGTTAGCTGTTAGCTTCTAGCTTGAACCAAGTCGGCCCCGCTTTTGGCTAAAAGCTAAGAGCTAAAGGCTAATAGCTCCGCATTTACTGCACTATTTCTACTAAATGCGGCACCTTTGCCACCATGCCGCGAATCGCAGGCGTATCGGGCCGCTCGACCACCTGATTCAGCCGCGTAAAACCTAATCCGCGGACCACCTGTTTATGCTTGACCGGGGTGCAGATCACCGAACGCACATACTTCAGGCGCAGGGTGCCGGAGCTCGTCGTCGCCTTTTTCGCCTTCGCCGTCGCCATGATTAAAGCTCCTCCGCCGTCTTGCCGCGCACGTTGGCGACAAATTCCCTGTTCTTCAGTTTTTTCAACGCGTCGAAGGTCGCCTTGATCACATTATGCGGATTCGTAGTGCCAATCGATTTCGTCAGCACATTCTGAATTCCGACCGACGTCATGATCGCGCGCACTGCGCCGCCCGCAATTACGCCCGTGCCTTCTGGCGCTGGCTTCAGCAGGACCATCCCGGATCCGAAGCGCCCAAGCACCGCATGCGGAATACTGGTCTGCGTCAAATTCACCCGGACCAGGTTTTTCTTCGCCGACTCAATCCCCTTGCGGATGGCTTGCGGCACTTCCTTGGCTTTGCCGGACCCATAGCCCACGACCGCAGCGGTAGGATCTCCGACCACGACCAGCGCCGCGAACGACAGATTCTTGCCGCCCTTCACGACTTTAGTGACGCGATTAATAGCGACTACCTGGTCTTTTAGCTGGTAGGAGCCCGCATCGAGTTTCTTAATGACAGTTGGCATTCGTAAATTCCATTCCCAGCTTTCAGCTCTTAGCCATTAGCTTTTAGCTTGAAGCATCACGTGCAAGCTAAAGGCTAAAAGCTAATAGCTAACAGCTGCTCCTAAAACTGTAATCCCGCTTCTCGCGCCGCATCCGCGAGAGCTTTCACCCGCCCGTGGTAAATGTACCCGCCACGGTCGAAAACAATTTTGCTGATTCCCTGCGCCTTCGCACGTTCGGCAATTGCCTTGCCGACAGCTTTCGCCGCCGCCAGATTCCCGCCGTTAGTGCGCGATCCCTTCTTACCCTCCGCGCTATTCGCCGAGACCAGAGTCACACCTTTCAGATCATCAATCACCTGAACGTAGATGTTGTTCAGCGAACGATAGACATTCAGCCGCGGCCGCTCCGCGGTACCCAGCACTTTTTTGCGAATGCGCTCGTGCACCCGGCGACGCGTTACGTTTTTCGATGAAATTGTCAGCATGAAAATTAAGTCCTTGGTCGTTCGTCGTCGGTCGTTCGCCAAAACCGAATGCCAACGATCTCTATACGCTCTGCAGCGAGGGCCTTTGGCCTGCGACCGACAGCCAACGACCAACGGCGTTTTATTTTGCTCCCGTCTTTCCAACCTTCTTCTTCAGACGTTCGCCTACATAGCGCACGCCCTTGTTCTTATACGGATCAGGCGGACGCAGCGAGCGCATCTCGGCCGCGACCTGTCCAACCTTCTGCCGGTCGATACCGGCAACCGTCAGCCGGGTCTGCTTGGGATCGACGGCAACATCGACTCCCGTCGGCAGCGGATACTCAATGGGATGGGAATAGCCAAGGGTGAACACCACTGTGCCCTTGCCCTTCATCTCCGCGCGATAGCCGATCCCCACAATTTCCAGCTCCCGCGTCCAGCCGCGAGTAACGCCTTCGACCGCGTTATTGACCAGTGCGCGCGTCAGCCCGTGCAGCGCGGCCTGGGAATCGTTTTCGCGCAAAGCGACGATGTGCCCGTCCTGTTGCTCGACTCGAATTCCGCGAGGAACGACCGTATCGAGTTTGCCTTTGGGCCCCTGCACCGCGACCGTATTGCCTTCGATTTTGACCGTCACTCCCTTGGGCAGTGCGATCGGCTTTTTTCCAATTCGTGACATAAGTAAGCTCTCAGCTCAGCCATGAGCGGCGAGCAGTGAGCATTCCATTCTTGCTCATAGCTCACGGCTCATCGCTCAATTCTGGTCCCTACCAAACCTCGCAGAGGACTTCGCCTCCCAGACCCTGCTTGCGCGCCTGCCGCCCAGTCATGACTCCCCGGGGCGTCGTCAGAATATTGATCCCCAAGCCACCCAGCACGCGCGGAATCTCGCTGCGGCGGACGTACACGCGGCAGCCGGGACGCGACACCCGCTCCACATTCGAAATCGCGGCATCGTTATTAGTGTCGTACTTCAAGTAAATCCGCACCACCTTGTGACCTTCGTCTTCGGTGGGCTTGAAGTTCGAGATGTAGCCCTCTTCTTTCAGAATGCGGGCAATCTCCAGCTTCAACTTCGAAGCCGGGACATCGACTTTCTGGTGCCGTGCGCGGATCGCGTTGCGAATTCGCGTCAGCATGTCTGCGACCGGATCGGTCAAATTCATCGTCAATTTCTCCTCAACCACCCGTTCTCTCCGCCTTGGCGGAGAACCAGCGATGGCTTACATCTCTAAACATCCCAGGTGCGCAGCTGAATTTCGGCTGCTTACCCATCTGAATTTCGCCAGGGTGCCCCATTCTAAATTTCGCGCCTTTTGCGAAAATTTAGAGTGGGCCGGACGAAAATTCAAACTCCTACCACGACGACTTCGCCACCCCAGGAATTTCCCCGCGCAGCGCCAGCCCTCGGAAACACAGGCGGCAAAGCCCGAACTTGCGGAGGAATGCGCGTGGACGTCCGCAAATCTTGCAGCGGTTATGCCTGCGCGTTGAAAACTTAGGCCTCGGCTGTTTCGCGTCGCGCGCCTTCTTGAACGTTTCCTGGATCTTCTCGTCTTTGACTCGTTTTGCTGTAGTTGACACTTAGCTTTTAGCTCCTAATGACTCTTCAATGATTCAATCGCTCAATGATTCGATGGCTCAATTTGCTCTAAACGGCATTCCCAGATGCCGCAACAAGGCTCGCGCCTGATTGTCATCTCGGGCGGTGGTCACAATAGTGACGTTCATGCCTTTCAATTTGTCGACTTTCGCATAGTCGATCTCCGGGAAGATCAACTGGTCGTGCAATCCAATGGTGTAATTGCCGCGGCCATCGAACGACTTGGTCGAAACTCCGCGAAAGTCGCGGACACGCGGCAGAACAACACTCACCAGGCGATCGAAAAACTCATACATGCGGTCGCCGCGCAGCGTCACCATGGCGCCGATCGGCATGCCCTCGCGGACCTTGAATGCCGCAATCGACTTCTTCGCCCGCGTCACCACCGGCTTCTGTCCGGTAATCTGGCCGAGCTCGTTCGCCGCTGGATCGAGCAACTTGGCGTTCTGGGTAGCTTCCCCCATCCCCATGTTCACTACGATCTTGTGGAGATGCGGCACCGCCATCGGGTTGTCCAGCTCGAACTCCTTCATCAACACCGGAGCAACTTCCTTGCGGAATCGCTCCTTCAGTCGGGGAGTCTCCTTCGCGCTGTGCCGTGCCACCTCTGGCACGCGCTGCTCTTCCTGCTGGCCGCCTTTTTTGTCTTTTTTGTCTTTAGCCATAAATTCAGCCTTTGGCTTTTAGCTCTTAGCCGTAAGCTAACGGCTAAAAGCTAATAGCTAGGTCTTATCCAAAGTCGTTCCACATTTCTTGCAAACCCTGACTTTGCGGTCACCGCGAATCTCGTGTCCAATGCGCACCGGACCGCAGGTGGAGCACATCAGCTGCACCTTCGAAACCGATACCGGGCTCTCCTGCTCGGCAATACCGCCCTTCGACTTCTGGCTCGGTCGCAGATGTTTTTTCACCATCATTACGTGCTCGACCAGAACTTTGCCCTTGTCGGGGAACACGCGCAGAACGCGCCCTTGCTTTCCCTTGTCACGGCCGCTCAACACTTTCACAGTGTCGTTGCGCCGAATGTCAATTCGCTTGTGTGCCGTTTCAGTTGCAGTAGCCATAAATTTAAAAGCTTCCCAAAATCAAGTTTCAAAGTTTCAAAGTTTCACGTTTCGAGTCCGAGCCGGGTCCAACCGAAACATTGAAACCCCGAACTTTGAACTGCTTGCCTACAAAACTTCCGGAGCTAAACTTACAATCTTCAAAAACTTCTTCTCGCGCAGTTCTCTCGCCACCGGACCAAAGACACGCGTTCCAACCGGCTCGCCGGCATCGTTGATCAACACCGCCGCATTCTGATCGAAGCGGATATAGGTACCGTCGCGCCTGCGATGTTCTTTGCGGGTCCGCACTATCACCGCCTTGACCACGGTGCCTTTCTTGGTCTGGCCCTCCGGCGCGGCTTCCTTCACGCTGGCCGTGACCACGTCGCCCAAACCCGCGCGCAGCCCGGTCGATCCGCCCAGAGGCAGGATCATCTGCAGTTTGCGCGCGCCGCTGTTGTCGGCGACTTCGAGCATACTTCGCATCATTACGGTCATAAGATTTCTCCGCGAGGAGCGTCCCTACCTACTTCTGCTCCTCAACTCCCGCCAGTTCCGGCACCAGCGCGGTCTTGCGCACAATTTCCTTCAGCTTCCAGCGCTTCAGCTTCGAGAGCGGCCGCGTCTCTTCGAGCCGCACCACATCGCCCACATGGGCTTCGTTCTTCTCATCGTGGGCGTAAAACTTCTTCGCCTTGGAGATCACTCGCGTATACAGCGGGTGCGCCCGTCGCCGGATTACCTGTACCACGATGGTCTTCTGCATGCGATTCGAAACCACCTCACCCACTAATTCCTTGCGCCTTCCGGCAACTTGTGTTTCGGCCATTTACTTCTTCTCCCCTGCCACAGCGCGCTCGTGCGCAATCGTCTTTACCCGGGCAATGTCTTTGCGCAAGCCGCGGAGCTTCTTCAGGCTCTCGGTCTGTCCCATGTTCAGCTGAAACTTGAGCTTAAATAGCTGGTCGCTCATTTCCTGTTCCTGGTGACGAAGTTCCTCGTCCGTCAGATTTCTGATTTTTTCTGCTTTCATATATTTCCCAATCTCAATCGTCTGTCATTCCGAACCGCTTCAGCGGTGAGGAATCTGCTTTTCATCTGACAGCTGTTTCAGTGCCCCTCGCGTTGCACGAATCTTGTGCGCAGTGGCAATTTATGCGACGCCAGACGCATGGCTTCAGCTGCATCCTGCGGGGTGACGCCTTCCATCTCGAACAAAATTTTTCCCGGCTTCACAACTGCGACCCAGTGGTCGGGCGCGCCCTTGCCTTTTCCCATACGGGTTTCGGCCGGCTTCTTGGTGACCGGCTTGTCCGGGAACAGCCGAATCCAGATCTTGCCACCGCGCTTGATGAAACGGGTCATAGCCACACGGCTGGCCTCGATCTGACGGTCGGTGATCCAACCCGGCTCAAGCACTTTCAGCCCGTAGTCCCCGAAAGACAGCTCCGCGCCGCGCCAGGCTTTACCCGTCATGCGCCCCCGCTGCTGCTTGCGGTACTTAACTTTTTTCGGCATCAACATAAATAAGTTCTCGCAAATGCAGAAGTCAGAATGCAGAATGTTTCTTACTTGCACCTTCTCGCTTCTGCATTCTTACTTCTGATTTCTGCCTTCCTAAAATGCTCCCGCCGCCACCGGCGTCTCACGCTTCTTGGCTGGCAGGATTTCTCCCTTATAAACCCAGCACTTCACCCCGATCACGCCATAGGTGGTGCGCGCCTCGCTGAAACCGTAGTCAATATCGGCGCGCAAGGTGTGAAGCGGCAAGCGTCCCTGCAAATACCATTCCGAGCGCGCGATTTCATTTCCATTCAATCGCCCGCTCACCCGCACCTTGATTCCCTTGCACCCGAAACGTAGTGCGGAGTCCACAGCTTTGCGCATTGCGCGCCGGAAACCAACGCGCTTTTCCAATTGCAGTGCGATCGATTCCGAAACCAATTGCGCATCGAGCTCAGGCTTGTGCACTTCCTGAATGTCGATGTAAACCTCGCGATTGGTGCGCTTTTGCACTTCCTGCTTCAGCTTGTCGATCTCGGCGCCCTTGCGGCCAATGATGATCCCCGGACGCGCCGTCTTGATAATCACACGCAGCTTGTTGCCCGGACGCTCGACTTCGATCGAGCTCACGCCCGCGGACTTGAGCTTGTCCTTCAGCTCGTTCTTCAGCTTGACGTCTTCAAGCAGCAGCTTGTCGTAGTCCCGCTCGACAAACCAGCGCGACTTCCACGGCTTGGTGTACCCAAGCCTGAATCCGTAAGGATGTACCTTCTGTCCCATAAAGCTCCTGAAAATCACTGCTAGTGGTCAGTTGCAAGTGCTCACTGAAACTCGTGCTTTCTGAACACTAGCCACTAACCACTGATCACTATCTCTTTCCCGCACTCTTCTTCCCCGCAAACTTCTTGGCCACGGCTTTCTTCTTCGCCTTGGTTCGGGGCTTACCCACAGTAGCTTTCGCTGCGGGCCGCTCTTCTCCCACTACCGTCGCCAGCTCTGCACCATTTTTTCCGCGTTCGGCAAGCGCGATTTCAATATGCGCAATGCGCCGCACGTAACGGAAGGCACGGCCCATGGGCGCCGGACGAATTCGTTTCATGCGCGGGCCATCGTTCGCAACCGCGTGCTTCACATAAAGACTGTCGAGATCGACGTCGACATTCTTCTCGGTGCTCAGATAATTGGCATTCTGGACTGCCGAGCGCAGCAGTTTTTCCACTTTGGCCGCGATGCGCTTCTTAGTGAATGCCAGCGTGTTCAACGCATCTTCGACGCGACGGCCTTTGATGAGTTCCAGCACCAGCCGCGCCTTTTGCGGCGATACGCGAACGAAACGGGTTTGAGCTCTGAATTCCATTTTTTATCTCAACTCTTCGGCGCCGCCGGAGCAGCCGTTCCAGCAGCCGGTGTGATCGCTCCCGGTCCGCCCGGCACTCCCGCTGGACGCGCCGCAACTTCCGTGGCCGCCTTCATCGAGTGTCCCTTGAACTGGCGGGTAAAGCTGAACTCACCCAGCTTGTGGCCCACCATGTTTTCGGTGATATACACCGGAATAAACTTCTTTCCGTTGTGCACGGCGATGGTGTGTCCCACCATCTCCGGGATAATGGTCGAGCGTCGCGACCAAGTGCGCAAAACTTTCTTCTCGTTGCGCGAGTTCATGCCCTCGATACGCGTTGCCAGATATCCGTCAATGAACGGCCCTTTTTTAGTTGAACGTGCCATAAAAATCAGCTTCTAGCTGTTAGCTCCTAGCTCTTAGCGTAAAACCTAAAATACTGTCATTCCGAACTGCTTCAGCGGTGAGGAATCTGCTTTTGGAGATCCCTCGCTTCGCCTCGGGATGACCGCTGCGGGCTCAGACGCCCGCAAAACGCGGTCACTTACTTCTGCTCACAATAAACTTGTCAGTGCGCTTATTGTTGCGCGTCTTGAATCCGCGGGTCGGCTGTCCCCACGGGGTCACCGGATGCCGTCCACCGGAAGTTTTGCCTTCGCCGCCGCCGTGCGGATGGTCCACCGGGTTCATCGAAACGCCGCGATTGTGCGGGCGCTTTCCCAGCCAGCGCGAACGTCCGGCTTTGCCGATGGTGATGTTCTCGTGGTCGATGTTGCCGACCTGTCCGATGGTGGCCATGCAATCCTGCGAAACTTTGCGGGTTTCGCCGGAAGGCAATTTCACCAGCGCGTACTCGCCTTCTTTGGCCACCAGTTGCGCCGAGCCACCGGCTGAACGCACCATCTGCGCGCCTTTTCCGGGACGCAACTCCAAGTTGTGAATCGTCGTGCCCGGCGGAATATTTTTCAGCGGCATCGCGTTGCCCACCAAAATGTCGGCATCGGGCCCGCTCACGATTTTCGCTCCAGCCTTCAGTCCCTCCGGCTGCAGGATGTAGCGCTTCTCGCCGTCGGCATAGGCCAGCAGTGCAATGCGCGAGGAGCGATTGGGATCGTACTCAATCGAAATCACGGTCGCGGGAATGCCGGTCTTGTCGCGCTTGAAATCGATGAGCCGCAGCTTGCGCTTATGCCCTCCGCCGCGAAAACGCATGGTGGTGTCGCCGGAGTTGCGGCGCCCGCCCTGCCGATACTTCGGCTCGGTCAGCGGCTTGTGCGGCCGGTCGGTGGTCAGGTCCGCGCTCGAAAGCGTCGTCCGGTAGCGCAACGTCTGAGTTGTCGGTCTATAAGTCTTGATTGCCATAAAAGCTCTCAGCCCTCAGCCGTCAGCCCTCAGCAAACCGCGCCACCGATTTAACTGATGGCTGATAGCTGATGGCTGAAGACTGTTCTACAAATTCTCCGCGTACTCCGGCATCTTTTCGCCGGACTTCAGCCGCACGAACGCCTTCTTCCAGTCCGGACGATAGCCGGCAAACTTCCCGCGCCGGCGTTCCTTGCCTGGGTAATTTGCAGTGCGCACCGAACTCACCTTCACTTTGAAGATCGACTGCACCGCTTCTTTGATCTCGGTCTTGGTCGCTTTCGGAGCAACCTGGAAGACCAGCGTGTTCTGATTTTCCTTGATGCCCAGGCCCTTCTCGGTAATCACTGGCCGGCGGATAATCTGATATGCGGTTTTCATCTGGTTACGCTACCTCCGCCGCTTTTTTGTGGCGGGTACGCGGACTACGCGCCGCCTTCTTCTGCTCTTTCTTCTCGCCTTCACCTTCACCGGCTTTGTGTTCGCGCTTGGAGGACACATTCTTCAACGAGACTTGCAACTTCTCAATCGCCGGCTGCGAAAAAATGGCTCGGTCATAGCGAAGCAGATGGTAAGGGTGCACCTCAGCACTGGTCACCAGTTCGATCCCCTCGAGGTTGCGCGAGCTCAGGTGGAGATTGCGATTTCCGTGGTTTGCCACTTCCACCAGAACAGCGCCCTTATCGACCTTCAACGAATCCAGCGCCTCGCGAAACGCCTGCGTCTTCGGTTCCTTGACATCAAATGCGTTGACCACGACCAGCTTGCCGTCGGAAAGTTTCGCCGCCAGCGCCGAACGCAATGCACCCAGCAATTTCTTGCGCGGAAAACGGTAATCGTACGAACGCGGCTGAGGTCCGTGAACGGTCCCGCCATGGCGCCACAACGGCGAGCGGATCGAACCGACGCGAGCGCGGCCAGTGCCTTTTTGTTTCCAAAGCTTCTTGCCCGCGCCCGAGACCAATTTCTTGTTCTTCGTGGCATGGGTGCCGGCGCGATGCGCTGCGCGATAATGCGTCACCGCCTCATAGAGCAGGTCTTCATTGATCGCGCCAAAGACCTCGTCGGCAAGCTCCAGCGTGCCCACTTTTTTGCCGCTCAAATCGTGAATGTCAATCGTTGCCATTTCGTTTCTCTCTGATCATTGATCATTGGCCACTAGCCACTGACAACTGCTAGCCCTTCTTCGCCGCTCGCTTCGCTGCCTTTAACGGATCAACGGTTGCAGCACCGGCAAATCCACGGCGCTCTCGTGGCGGCTTCTTGGCTTTCATAATCACTAGATACCCACCATTCGGCCCGGGCACGCTGCCTTCAACCACCAGCAGGTTGTCGTCTTTGTCCACGCCTAACACCCGCAGATTGCGGACCGTCACACGCGCATTGCCCATGTGTCCGGACATCCGCATACCCTTGAACACGCGCGAGGGAAACGCTGAAGAGCCGATCGAGCCTGTGATCTGGAACATCGAGCCGTGCGACTTCGGACCGCCGCCAAAATGGTGGCGCTTGACCACGCCCTGAAATCCCTTGCCCTTGCTGACGCCGACGATGTCGACAAACTTTTCGCCGTCGAAGATCTCGACCAGCACGCGGTCCCCGGCTTTCACCGCGGTGTCGCCGTCGGCTTCGATCGGAACTTCACGAATGAACTTCACCGGCGGCACATTGTTCTTGCCCAGATGGCCGCGCATAGGCTGCGTCAGCCGTGATTCCTTTACGAATTCCACCAGGCCAATCTGCGCCGAATCGTAGCCGTCTTTGGTCTGCGACTTATGCTGCGTGACCACGCAGGGACCGGCTTGCAGCACGGTCGCCGGGCGCACATCACCCTTGGTATCGAAGAGCTGCGTCATCCCGACTTTTTTTCCTAAAATTCCTGTTACCTTTGCCATTTATTTCTCCGTCCCAGCTTGGCTATCGCTATTGGCTGGGGAGTTTCGGACTCGCGCCCTCGCTCTTTGTGTCGTCCCTAAAGGGACTCAATCTCTTTTTCCCGCCTCAACCGGCACTACCGTGCCGGGCTTTCATATACCGCCCCTGCGGGGCTGTCCATTCGAGATCCTTCGCTTCGCTCAGGATAGCGGCGCGAGGCTCAGACGCCTCGCAAACGCTGCTATTTATGTTCTTTACCGAATGCTTTGATCTCCACATCAACTCCGGCTGGAAGATCAAGTTTCATCAATGCATCCACCGTTTGCGGCGTGGGATCGAGTATGTCCAGCAAGCGCTTGTGGGTGCGGATCTCGAACTGCTCGCGCGATTTTTTATCCACGTGAGGGGAACGCAGCACCGTGTACTTGTTCTTCATCGTGGGCAGCGGAATCGGCCCGGCAATCTGCGCGCCGGTACGCTTCGCGGTAGCCACAATTTCTGTCGTCGACTGATCAAGCACGCGATAATCGTATGCTTTCAGGCGAATGCGAATTTTTTCGTTTCCTATCACGTTTCGTTTCCTGACCCCTTCCGGCTTCTCCGGAAGGAAAGAGCTTGAGGTGTCTCGTGGTCTGGTTTCAAACCACTAACCCTTCGTTGTTGTCATTCCGAACCGCTTTAGCGGTGAGGAATCTGCTTCTTGAATGCAGAAGCAAGAATTCAGAATGCAGAATTTCGGTTTTTTTACTTCTGCCTTCTTACTTCTGCCTTCTGCCTTGCTTCTCGTTTTTGGCCAACGACCAAAGACGAACGACCAACGACCACTACTGAATAATCTCGCTGATCGTTCCTGCGCCCACGGTGTGTCCGCCTTCACGTATGGCGAAACGCAAACCCTTCTCCATTGCCACTGGCGTGATCAGCTCAATCACCAGTTGCACGTTGTCTCCAGGCATCACCATCTCGGTGCCGCTTGGCAGTTCCGCGACTCCGGTCACGTCGGTCGTTCGCAGATAAAATTGCGGACGATATCCCTTGAAGAAAGGCGTATGCCGTCCGCCTTCTTCTTTGGTCAAGATGTAAACTTCCGCCTTGAACTTGGTGTGCGGGGTGATCGATCCGCCCTTGGCCAGCACCATGCCGCGCTCAACGTCTTCTTTGGCGATTCCGCGAAGCAGCAACCCAGCATTGTCGCCCGCCATACCTTCGTCGAGTTGCTTCTTGAACATTTCGACGCCAGTGACGACCGTCTTGCGAGTGTCGCGGAAGCCGACGATCTCAACTTCCTCGCCAACTTTCACTTTGCCGCGCTCGATTCTTCCGGTGACAACCGTGCCGCGTCCCTGAATGGAGAAGATGTCTTCAATCGGCATCAGGAAGGGTTTGTCGAGCTCGCGCGCCGGTTGCGGAACACTCTTGTCGACTGCTTCCATCAGCGCGTCAATCTGCTTCTCCCACTTGGCTTCGCCATTCAGCGCGCCCAGTGCCGACAGACGCACGACCGGAACATCGTCGCCGGGGAACTGATAGGTCTTCAACAGCTCTCTGACTTCGAGTTCGACCAGGTCAAGCAGCTCAGGATCGTCAACCGCGTCACACTTGTTCAGAGCGACCACGATGTAAGGCACGCCGACCTGGCGCGCCAACAGCACGTGCTCGCGGGTTTGCGGCATGGGACCATCGGTCGCCGCCACAACTAAGATCGCGCCATCCATCTGCGCCGCGCCGGTAATCATGTTCTTGATGTAGTCGGCGTGACCGGGGCAATCGACGTGCGCGTAGTGCCGGTTCGCGGTCTCGTACTCGACGTGCGCCGTCGCAATGGTGATTCCGCGGGCCTTTTCTTCCGGCGCGTTGTCGATCGAATCAAACGAGCGGAACACGATCTTCGGGTTATGCTTCTGCAAGACCTTGGTGATGGCCGCCGTCAGCGTGGTCTTGCCATGATCGATGTGACCGATGGTGCCTACGTTGCAGTGCGGCTTATTGCGTTCAAATTTTTCCTTTGCCATGTTTCCTTCCGTCCTCTTTCAGCAGTTCCTTCGCTGCGCTCAGGATCTCGGCGCGCGACTCAGACGCCGCGCAAACGCCTCGACCTTTGCCATTTCTGTTTCTTCCTCAGGGGCTAAAGCCCCGAATCTTTTACGTCCTTACGGCACGGTTGAAGCCGTGCCCTGATACAAACCTATTTACCGCCCTGGGCTTTGCCGATAATTTCGTCGGCCACCGAGCGCGGCACTTCTTCGTAGCGACCGAAGTGCATGGAATATTCCGCGCGTCCCTGGGTGGAAGAGCGCATGTGCGTTGCGTAGCCAAACATTTCCGCCAAGGGAACAATCGCCTTGATCACCTGTGATCCAGCGCGGTGCTCCATGCCTTCAATGCGTCCGCGACGCGAACTCAGATCGCCCATGATGGCGCCAGCATAATCTTCCGGCGTGACCACTTCGACCGCCATCACTGGCTCGAGCAGTACCGGAGAGGCTTTGCGGGCAGCTTCTTTGAACGCCATCGAGCCCGCGATCTTAAACGCCATTTCGTTCGAATCAACTTCGTGATAGCTGCCGTCGTAAAGCGTGACCTTAACGTCCACAACTGGATAGCCAGCGAGTACTCCACCTTCGAGCGCTTCCTGGATGCCCTGGTCGACCGGCTTGATGTATTCCTTGGGCACAGTGCCACCCACGATGTCATTAACAAACTCGTAGCCTTTACCCGGCTCTTGCGGATCGAGCTGGATTTTGACGTGACCATACTGTCCGCGTCCACCGGTCTGGCGAATGTATTTGCCTTCGGCTTCGGAATGCTTGCGGATGGTCTCGCGATAGGCCACCTGCGGCTTGCCGACATTGGCCTCAACTTTGTACTCGCGCATCATGCGGTCGATGATGATTTCGAGATGCAACTCGCCCATGCCGCTGATGATGGTCTGTCCGCTGTCGGGATCGGTGTGAACTTTGAAGGTAGGATCTTCCTGGGCCAGCTTGGCCAGCGCCATGCCCATCTTTTCCTGGTCGGCCTTGGTCTTCGGCTCAACCGCAACCGAGATGACAGGAACCGCGAATTCGATGGATTCGAGCGTGATCGGGTGCTTGGGATCGCAGATGGTATCGCCGGTAGAAACGTTCTTAAGGCCGACTGCCGCGCAAATATCACCGGCAAGAATCTCCTGAATGTCTTCGCGCTTGTTGGCGTGCATCTTCAAGAGGCGTCCAATGCGCTCATTTCTTTGGGTGCGCGAATTCAGCACCGACTCGCCGGATTTGAGCTGTCCCGAGTAAACGCGGATAAAAGTTAACTGCCCGACGAACGGGTCGGCCATGATCTTGAACGCCAGAGCGGAAAAGGGCTCATTGTCAGACGCTTTGCGGGTAATCGTAGTGCCTTTGTCCGGATCCATCCCGTGGGTTTCCGGCACATCCAGCGGTGAGGGAAGATAATCGACGACCGCATCGAGCAGCGGCTGAATGCCTTTGTTCTTAAACGCAGTTCCAACCACAACCGGGAAAACCTTCAGCGCAATGGTTGATTTGCGCAGCGAGGCTTTCAGTTCAGCGGGAGAAATTTCTTCGCCTTCAAGAAACTTGTGCAGCATCTCGTCGTCATTCTCGGCGACGGTTTCAACCAGTTGTGCGCGGAACGCCTCGGCTTTCTTCTTCAGCTCGGCGGGAATCTCTTCGGTGATGTACTCAGCACCCAGGGTCTCATCGTTCCAGATGATCGCCTTCATGGTGACCAGGTCAACTACGCCCTTAAATTTGTCTTCTTGTCCGATGGGAATCTGAATCGCGATAGGCTTGGCGTTGAGGCGCTTGCGGATGGTGTCGATGGCATGCTCGAAATCGGCGCCCATCTTGTCAATCTTGTTGATAAAGCAAATTCGCGGAACACCGTATTTATCAGCTTGTCGCCAAACTTTTTCGGATTGCGGTTGGACGCCGTGGACCGCGTCAAACACGGCAACTGCGCCATCGAGCACGCGCAGCGAGCGCTCGACTTCAGCGGTGAAATCCACGTGGCCCGGAGTATCAATAATATTGATGCGAATGTCGCGCCAGGTGCAGGTCGTGGCAGCGGAGGTGATGGTGATACCGCGCTCTTGCTCCTGCTCCATCCAGTCCATGGTGGCAGTGCCTTCGTGGACCTCGCCCAGGCGATGGGTGCGACCCGTATAAAAGAGGATGCGCTCGGTCGTGGTGGTCTTGCCGGCATCGATGTGGGCCATAATGCCGATATTTCTGCAGCGCTCTAATGGAACGGTTCTGGACACAGCTTTCTTTCTGTCGTCCTTGCGGACATCCTGTTCGCCAGCGATATTTGCGGAACTACCCATGAAAATTCAGCTCTTATGCCATTAGCCTGTAGCTCTCAGCTTGAACCGTTTTGCCCTAGCTAAAGGCTAAAAGCCAACGGCTAAGAGCTTGGCCCTTTTACCACCGATAATGCGCGAAAGCCTTGTTGGCTTCAGCCATGCGGTGTATGTCTTCTTTCTTCTTGATTGCCGCGCCTTTGCCATTGGCGGCGTCCAGCAATTCGTTGCTCAACTTGTCGATCATTCCCTTTTCCGCCCGCCCGCGTGAATAAGTTACCAGCCAGCGGATCGCAAGCGAAGTGCGGCGATCGGGATTCACTTCCACCGGAACCTGATAGTTAGCGCCGCCCACCCGCCGGGTCTTGACTTCGAGCAGCGGCTTGGCATTCTCGACCGCCTTGGTAAAGAGCTTCAGCGGTTGGTCTCCGCCTTTTTGCTCCAGGCGCTTCAGGGCCTCATAAAAAATGCCCTCGGCCGTGCTCTTCTTGCCTTGCCACATCATCGAGTTGACGAACTTTGTCACCAGGTCGGAACCGTAAACCGGGTCCGCCTCAACCGTTCGCTTTGGAACATGTCCTTTACGAGGCATATTTAACTTTTAGCTCCTAGCTCTTAGCTTCTAGCCTGAGCTTTGCTGATCACGGGCAACTAGCCACTGACCACTTTCTTATCCCTTTTTCGGCCTTTTCGCTCCGTATTTCGAGCGACCTTGCATTCGGTTGGCGACGCCTACCGCGTCCAGCGTTCCGCGAATCACGTGATAACGCACGCCCGGCAGATCTTTCACACGGCCACCGCGGATCAGCACAATCGAGTGCTCCTGCAGGTTGTGACCGACGCCAGGAATGTATGTGGTCACTTCAATCCCATTGGTCAAGCGAACGCGGGCGACCTTGCGCAACGCCGAGTTCGGCTTCTTGGGCGTTTGCGTGTACACACGCGTGCAGACGCCGCGCTTCTGCGGACACGATTGCAGAGCTGGGCTCGCGGTCTTATACCGCGGACGCTTTCTTCCTTCGCGAACCAATTGATTAAAAGTAGGCACTCTGGCCGCTCCTTTACAGCGTCACGCCTCGCGCACAAAAAACTGCGCGCGAATCGATCACTCACAATCCTATTTCCCAGATCTTTCCAGGATTCAGGGCTGAATGGCTGCGCCATCCATGCTTCCGGCCACACTATCGCCGGAGATTTGTTTTTCCCTTTGACAGGTCTGACGACGGTGGCTCCAGGCCCTTTTCGGGAGGCGCTCCGTTTCGCCAGCATCGCTCCGCATATTCTCCCTTGACGGGAGCGGTTCGCAGAACGTTTCAGCGAGAGGTCTTCAGCGTTCTGAAGACTTCCAAACCTAATTTGCGCTTACTGCGCCATCCGCAAAAACCCATGCATCATGGCACAATACAGGCAAGCCAATTCAAACTCGCGGAACTGTTTAAATATAGCAATCGTGAAACCAGATCGTCAACCGCGTTCTTCCTGCATCTCACGTTTAAGCAGCTCTAGGCGGGAACTCTCACAGTTGGTAGTTAGATGATTTCCGCTCGACCCGGTTGCTGAAAAAATGATCAGCCTCTACACTGAGTGTTTTCCAGAACAGGCAACGCATTCCTCTTTGAAGGGCTTCATGGGAAAGTTCTTTTCTGCTATTTCTCTGGTTTTCTTGATCGTTGCTTGCGGCCTCTTGCCATCGTGTGGCGGCGGTAGCCCGACCACTGTTTCTCATGAAGTGCTGCCGACCGGGGTTTCACTCAGCCCCGGCCCCAACGTTTCTCTAGAAGTCGGCCAGGCGATATCGTTCACCCCCGCCCCGGCTACCGACACCTTCACTTTCCAGTCCAGTAACCCTTCAATTGTGACTGTCGCCAACAACGGACAAGCCTGCGCCGGAATCTGGAACTCCTTGACCGTTCCCCAAGTCTGTAATCCCGGCATCGCGGGGACCGCGCAAGTGACCGCGTCCACCCTCGGCGTCACCAGTTCGCCTGTAACCATTTACGTACATGCGCCCATTACCAGCATCGCGATAACCAAGGTTCCCGGCCAGCCGCCGACACTTAGAACCGACTGCATCTCCAAAGGGCCGGTTCATGGTCCCGAGAAATGGCTTTTTCAGGCGGCCGCGTTTAATGGAACAACCGATATCACTGCTTCTGTCGGCCCTTTTTCCTGGGGCCAAATCAACCCGGCGTTCTCGAACATTGTTACGTTGTCCACCCCGCCCAATGGAACTCAGGGATGCCTGCTCAGTCCCCAGGGCCAGTGCTTGAACCAACAGACCGTGACCGCGGCCACTCCAGGCATCGGCCAGATTTATGCCGGCGCTAGTGGCTTCAATGGCCAGCCAATTTCGGTTGAGACTTGTCGCATTCAGGACATTTCTATTGCCGCTGCCGGTGATCCGCCTTCGATAACTTCTTTCCTGGTCAGCAGCGGCGCTTCGACCGCCCTCGACGCCACGGTGACCGATACCGCGGGTCAAAACGTCCCCGGCGTCCCGCTTACCTGGAGCGCGTCGAATCCGGTCTCGGTCGGCGCTTCGGGAACAACCAGTACAGTCTACGGCAGTATCGGCACGGCCACTGCCTCCGCTGCCGGACAGGGCACGGTCATTGCCTCCTGCACTCCGCCGACCTGCAACGCTGGAATTAAGCCCACTCTCCCGATTTATCCCCAGGCGGCTTTCAACTTCGACGTCCGCAGCACCAGCACTGCTGCTAGCCCAACTGTTTACGCCACTACTACCGCTTGCAACACTACCAGCGCCACCTGCAGGCCCACTATGGTGCCTATAACCCGGCCCTCGACGACCTCAGCCTTCGCTGCTGGCGCGCCAATCGTGCTGCTATCGACTCCTAACTCTTTCGTCTTCGATAACAGCGGTGGAAACGCTTACTTGGGGGTCGATTCCAGCGACTTCAGCCAAGACGGCCTCATGATCTTCAGCGGCACTTCAGTCACGCAAGTTCTCAGCACGCCGGGAAAAGTCCTCGCCATATCTCCAGATCGGAATTCGGCAATCATCTCGGATACGTTTGACTCTCCCAACCAGCTTTTCATCTGTACCAATTGCAGCACGAGTTCGCGGACCGTGACCACGTTGTTGATTAACGGGGCCATCGCCGCCGCCTTCTCGCCTGATAGTTTGAAGGCGTACATTTTGACGAAGCCGCCGCTACCGGCGAAACCGACTCTTTACGTGTATTCCAAGCTCGATCCTTTGCAAACGATTCCACTCACCAGTACCACGAACGATGTCGCCTTCCATCCAGAGGGTGGGTTCGCGTATCTCGCCGGACCTTCCACTGCAATCACGCCTTATCGCACCTGCGACAACGCGCCGATTTCAGGCGGCGTTGTGAACACTGCGAACACTCCCTTAATAATTCGTCCCCTGCCTGATGGGTCCACTCTTCTCGTGCTCGATCCGCCCGACATCGACTTGGTCTCGGTAACTTCGCTGACCTCGGTTCTATGCACCGGGACCGTCACCAACACTACCAATTCTTTTAACCTCGGCCAGGGCAGCTTCATTCCTACCCAGTTTTTCGTTTCGCCGGACGGCTCAACCGCCTACATCCTTGGAGACGCGACCCCCGGCTCGCGCTTTCCGTTCGTCATCGTGTTCAATGTCGGCACCCAGACCACGTCACTGCTTTCGCTTTCGAACAGCGCGACGCCGCTGTCCGCTTCCCTCGCGCCTGATGGGAGTTTGTTGTTCGTGGGCGCAGATGACGGCACCGTACACGTAATCGACACAACTTCCCGCCTGGACACACAGCAGGTAACTTTTCCATTTCCCACAAATGAATTGTGCTTCGGCCCGGGGACCCCACCCACCCAAGTTCCGCAGTCGCAGGTCAGAATCTCGGCGGCTACGCAGAGCGGATCGACCACCTCATACACCTATTCTGTAATTTCGGGTTTCGCGCTCAAGACCGGCCAAAGCATCACCATCTCAAACATGGGCGACGGCGGAGACAATGGCACATTTACCATCACCGGCGTCGGCATCGACGGCGCCGGCAATCCGACCTTTACCGTGACCAATTCACTCGGCGCCACCGCCACCAATCAAAGCGGGCTTGGCACTGTGCCAATCTCCTGCAACCCAGACTTTGTCGCTGTTAGACCGTAGTCTAGGGTCAATCGTGCTAGTAATGTCACATCAACTTTTCACTTCTGTCATCCGAGCCGCTTTAGCGGCGAGGAACCTGCTTTTCTCCTATCGCAGTAAGACCTGTGGTGGTTCAAGGCGGCCGCGCAGCGGCGGCATTTGAATAGACCAGCACGTCAGCGTTGGGAAGCACGAAGCTTGAAAGAAAAGTGGCCACTGACTAAGTGCATTCCGGCGGACGTGCCGTTTGAGAAATCTCTCACCGAGCCGCAGAGCGGCGGTATAGGAAAGCCCGGCATGGAAATGCCGGATGGACCAAGAGGAAAGACAAGAGTCCTGCAGGGACGGCGCCGCTCAAGGAAGGCGCTCTACGGACCGCGCCGCTTCCAATTCTTTCCCAATGCTGTCGAGCACGCCATTAATAAACTGTGCGGATTCGGGAGAAGAGAACTTTCGCGCAATCTCGATCGCTTCATTGATGATCACGGCGCGGGGAGTGGTAGGGTACCCGAGCATCTCCGCAACCGCCGAGCGAAGAACGTTGCGGTCAACGGCGGCCATGCGGTCCATACGCCAATTCTGGGCGTGATCTGCAATCAACTTGTCGATCTCGGCGCTGCGATCTTGCGCCACGCGAAATATATCTTCTGCGAAGCCTTGTACGTCGCGCTCCACTTCGCCGCGTCCGCGCCAGAACGTTTTGCGGACGTCCTCGATTGGTTGCTGGCCGAGATCGGCCTGAAACAGCATTTGCAGAGCCAGTTCGCGAGATTTGCGGCGGGTGCCCATGGAAGCGGTCGTTGGTCGTTCGTCATCGGTCGTTGGCAAAAGCCAGACCGCTGTCGGTCATCGGCTTTCGGTCTTCGGCTTTCGGTCTTTGGCCAACCGATTAACGAACAGTTTTCAGTTTACAGGAAGAAAAACGGGATTCAGCGTTTGCGTTTACCGCGGGCCTTCTTGCCCCTGCCAACGACCAACGACGAACGACCAACGACGGCTTTCACGGCTGACGGCTGACGGCTGATGGCTTTCTTCAGATTCGCCATCTCTATCGCTGCCAGCGCGGCTTCAAATCCTTTGTTGCCCATCTTCAGCCCGGCGCGATCAATCGCTTGTTCGAGATTCTCGCAGGTGAGGACGCCGAATGCATGGGGCACTCCAGTCTCCTGCGCCGATTGCCCAATGCCGCGCGTGACTTCGTTGACGATGACGTCGTAATGGGCGGTATCGCCGCGAATCAGGCAGCCGAGGCAGATGATGGCGTCGTATTTTTTTGTTTCGGCGAGAGTTCGGGCGGCGGAGGGAATTTCGAATGAGCCCGGCACTCGGACAATTTCGATGTCCTTGGCTCTAGCTCCTGAACGTACCAGTCCGTCGTACGCGCTGCGCAACAACCGGTCCGTGATGAACTCGTTGAAGCGCGAAACCACGATTCCAAATCGCAGCCCGCGCGCGTTCAAGTTTCCGGCAAGCGTGTTCTTGCGAATTTTGTCCTCGGTAAGCTTCGCTGTGTCGCGGGTTGGAATGTCTTTCATCCGAAATTTGCGCCTGAGGACAATCGTGGAAGAGCGGCGCTTCAGCGCCGCCGTGAATCCATTAAAGAAAGTAACGCGGCCCTAAAGGGCCGCTCTTCCACTGAGTTCCAAGGCGACAATGATAAAGGAAATGCGCGGAAGCTCGCAGCCAAGAGGTACCTGTGAACCTCTGTGTCCTCTGTGGTTCAAGCTTGTGAAAATCTAAACCAAAGAGGACACAGAGTTCCACAAAGGCAAACTGAGGTCACTTGCCTTTGAATTGCGGCTGTCGCTTCTCCAGAAAAGCTGTCGTTCCCTCTTTCTTGTCTTCCGTGGCGCAGGCCGCACCGAACAAAACCGCTTCAAGATACAGTCCCTCGGACAGCGTCATCTCCATGCCTTTGTTTACGGCTTCCATCGTGTACTGCACGGCAAGCGGCGCGTTGGCGATGATCTTCTGCGCAATGGCTTCTGCGCGCGGGATCAAATCTGCCGGCGTGGTGACTTCATTCACCAGACCAATACGATGCGCCTCCTGCGCGCTGATCATTTCACCTGCGAGCAAGAGTTGCATGGCGATGCCTTTGCCCACCAGCCGCGGAAGACGCTGGGTGCCACCGTAGCCGGGAATGATTCCCAGTTTCACCTCGGGCTGGCCGAGCTTCGCGGTGTCGCTGGCCAGACGCATGGTGCAGGCCATGGCGATTTCGCACCCGCCACCGAGGGCGAATCCATTGATGCAGGCGATCACCGGTTTGCCAAGATTCTCTATGAGGTTGAGCACGCTCTGCCCGCGATGCGTGTACTCTTTGCCCGAGACCGCGTCGTGCTTGGCCAGTTCGCCAATGTCCGCTCCGGCGATGAACGCCTTCTCGCCCGCCCCGGTCAGGATAACCACGCGTACGCCAGCGTCATTCTTGATCTCATGAAACGCCGCGCGCAGCTCTTCCATCGTGGCCATATTCAGCGCGTTTAGTACCTTCGGCCGGTTCACGGTGACGTAGGCGATGGAGTTTTTCTTTTCGAAGAGAATGTTGGAAAAGGTCATGATTGATTCTAGTCGCCCGTCCGGTGGTGCTTCGCGACCTGTCATCCTGAGCGGAGTTGAATCATTCGTTCGCGAATGATCCAACGCAGTCGAAGGACCTGATGCAACTTTAAATCAGGAATGGCGCCTAAGGGAATTCTTCCAGGCTGGCTTGGTCGAAATGCCTTTCAAATTCCTTCTACTCCGCAAGACAAAATCGCTTCACGAAGTTTTTCTGCGCTCAGGATGACAGCCTATTTGGTAGCGATTGGTTCGCCCGCAAACGCCATCTGCGCTCCCCATTTTTCTGCCAGGTCAATCCAGCGCGGGTTCTTCGATTCAATCAGCGCGATCTTCTTTCGTCGTACCCACGCTTTTAGTTGCTTCTCTCGGTCGATCGCTTTCGTGACATCATCAAAGCCTTCGTAGTAAACCAGGCGAGTGCAATTGTGCTTGGCCGAGAATCCTTCAATTTCACCTCGCTTGTGTTGGAGTACTCGGCGATAGATGCTGTTCGTCATCCCAATGTATAGCGTGCCCGAGTTGCTGCACACGATGTAAACGAAATATTCGTGCTCTTTCATGAACCTAAATCAATCCATGTCATCCTGAGCGGAGCTAATCATTCGCTCGCGAATGATTCAACGCAGTCGAAGGACCCCATGCAACCTAAAATCAGCAGCGGCGCCTCGGGGAATTCTGCTGCGCTGCTTTGGTCGAAATGCCTTTCCATGTCCGTTCTACTCCCCGAACAAACAAGGGATCCTTCGACTCCATAAGAACTTCGCGTCGCGAAGTCTTTACTGCGCTCAGGATGACATGGCATGGTTCAGAGTTTATTCACTTTTGGATTATTCGGGTCAGCATAATCGTAAAAGCCCTTGCCCGATTTACGCCCGTACCAGCCCGCCATCACCAGACGCTTCAGCAGCGGAGGTGAGGCAAAGCGGCGCTCTTTAAATTCGTCGTACATCACGTGCGTGATGTAGTACGTCGTGTCGAGGCCGACGAAATCGAGCAGGGTGAACGGCCCCATGGGATAGCCGCAGCCGAGCTTCATGGCATTGTCGATGTCCTCGATCGAGCCCACGCCCTCTTCGTAAGCACGGATGGCATCGAGCATGTAGGGAACTAACAGCCGGTTGACGATGAATCCGGTCGTGTCCTTGGCGCGCACCGGAACTTTGCCCAGCTTTTTCGCAAATTCGTACGCGGACTGATAAACGTCGTTGGCAGTGGCGATGGTGCGCACCACTTCGACCAGCTTCATCAGCGGCACAGGGTTAAAAAAGTGCAAGCCAATGAAACGCTCCGGGCGTTTCGTCGCGGTCATCAGCTCGGTGATCGAAATAGATGAAGTGTTCGACGCGAAGATGGCGTCTTTTTTGACGACGCCATCCAGCCCGGCAAACATTTCTCTCTTCTGCGCGAGATTCTCGATGATGGCTTCAATAACGATGTCGCAATCGGCGAGGTCCGCAGGCTTGGTCGTGCCCTTCAGCCGCGAGAGAATTTCCTTTTTCTGTTGCGCCGTGATTCCGCCCTTCTCCGGCGGCCTCTCGGCAAATTTCGAGAGAGATTTCTCGATTCCGGCAAAGCCTTTGTCGAGAAGCTTTTGCTCGACTTCAAGCACGGTCACATCGAATCCGGCAGTGGCCGCGACTTGCGCAATGCCGGAGCCCATCAGGCCGCAACCCAATACTCCTACTTTGCTGATCATCTTTCGTTACCCCAGATCCCTCGCGCCGCTCGGGATTTCGCCTGCGGTCTCTCACACGGCAAACCGGGCTCGACTTTCTTAATTTCCATACACCGCCTTTCAACCAGGAAAAACCGAACTGATGTTACCCGATTTCCGGATCACTTTCGTGCCGCCAGGGACCCCGGCTTCTTAGAACAAACCATGAAGCAATCGAGAACAGTGCGGCAATTGCAAGCACTGTGATCACGACCGTGGCAAAAGCACCTTCGAATCCGAGCTGCAAAATATGATTGGCGAAATCGAATAAAGCGTTACAGGCACGATTGCTTGATTCACAGAGCAAGAATGTGAACACAATGCTTAATAACGGGCCGGCAACGAGAGCAGCAACTAGCCTAAGGAGCATCAATCTCGTGCTTCGCCTCAATGTTGACTCTCTTCGGTGGCTCAGTCTGTCGGCGACGACATCAATTCAAGTTCTCCACGATCATCGCAATGCCTTGGCCGCCGCCGATGCATGCGGTCGCCAGCCCATATTTTTTCTTGCGACGGCGCAGTTCGTATAGCAACGTAACCACCAGCCGCGTTCCGGTTGCGCCCAGCGGATGTCCAAGCGCGATCGCGCCGCCGTTCACGTTCACCTTCTCGCGATCAAGGCCGAGTTGCTTTTCGACCGCCAAATACTGCGCCGCGAATGCTTCGTTCACCTCGATAAGATCGATATGCTCGAGGGTCATGCCGGCTTTCTGCAAGGCAACCTTCGTGGCCGGAACCGGGCCGCTGCCCATGATCTTCGGATCAACTCCGGCAACTCCCCAACTCACAATGCGGCCCAGCGGCTCCATTTCCCGCTTGCGTACTTCGTCCAGAGACATCAGCACCACCGCTGCCGCGCCATCCACGATGCCGCTGGCGTTTCCCGCGGTAACGGTTCCATTCTTCCCAAAGGCCGGCTTCAGTTTTGCTAGTGCTTCCATGGTCGTCTGCGGACGCCGGTGATCATCTTCGGTCAGCGATTCTCCCGTGAACTCGCCTTTAGAATTTTTCAGCTGCACCGGAACCAGCTCGTCCTGAATGCGTCCAGCTTTGTAGGCATCGTCAGCGCACTTCTGCGAACGCAGCGAGAATTCATCCTGCATCTCGCGCGTGACTCCATGTTGCGACCCATAAAGCTCGGCTGTGTTCGCCATGTATGAACCACAGTAGCTGTCGAGCAAAGCGACCATCAGCGAGTCTTCCAGGTTGCCGCCCGGAGCCAAGGAAAAACCATCGCGGCCGCGAATGGAAAACGGCGCTTGTGACATGGCTTCCATGCCGCCGGCAAGAACGCGCGAAGCTTCTCCAAGCTGGATCATCTGCGCGGCATTCACAATCGCTTGCATGCCGCTGCCGCACAGGCGGTTCACCGTCAGCGCGGGGGTCTCAATCGGCAATCCCGCCCGCAATCCCACGTGCCGCGCGCCATACAACGCATCGCCCGAAGTCTGTTGCGCATTGCCGAAGACAACATGGTCGAACTTGTCAGCGCCCAGCCCGGCTCGTTCGATGGCGCCTCTGGCCGCGATTGCGCCCAATTCCTGCGCCGTAAAATCTTTCAGCTTGCCGCAATAACGCCCAAATGGCGTGCGCGCGCCGCTAACAATTGCTATGTCGCCTGGTTTAAGCATGAGGACCTGCAGTCAGAAGGATTCTAATCGCGTGGCAAACAACGTAGTTTATCAGGGATGGGAGAACCTATGGGGAATCGAGGTTCCCAACCTTGCGCGGACACCTTTAACACCTGCGCATAGTCATTTCGACCGCAAGATTCGGATAGCCGAAACCTGCACCGCGCCTTACGATTCAAAACATGTGCCTACGCAGGCAGCACCAATTCTGAATCCACTTGCGAGTTAGCCTCGTCTTAATATCTATCGCTAATCGCCGATCATGTCCCCCAGTCACCCATCCCGCTTCATGCTCGGCCTGAACTTTGGCCTGGTCTATCTGTTCTGGGGTTCGACCTATCTCGGCATAGACATCGCCGTCGAACACATTCCCCCGGCGTTGATGTGCGCCACTCGGTTCACTATCGCGGGCATCATTATGCTCGGTTATTGTTTGTTGAGCGGGGAGAACATCCGCTACAGCGCCAAGAAGTTATTGCAGCTCGCGATTGTTGGGAACCTGCTGCTTGTGGGAGGCAATCTCACGCTTTCCTATTCAGAGCAATACATTCCGAGCGGCCTGGCTGCCATGCTCGTGGCCAGCATCCCGCTATGGTTTCTGGTACTCGATTCTCTTCTGCTCGGTCACACTCGATTATCTGGACGGAGTATCGCAGGCTTGGCCCTTGGTTTCACCGGCACGATGGTTCTGCTCTGGCCGCAGCTGCGAGCCACGGGTCAAATTGGTCAGCGGCAACTTTGGTGGTCAGTGGCTCTCATCGTCGGGGCGATGAGCTGGGCTTTCGGATCGGTGCTTTCGAAAAAATGGCAGTCCGGTCCGCCAACGTTTGCGGCCACGGCCTGGCAGGTTTTTTTCGCCGGCGTGGGCAATTCCGTTTTCGCGCTGCTGAACCATGACCTCGCTCGCGTAACCTGGACAGCTCGTGGGATCGGCGCCGTCGCCTATCTCGTGGTCGGCGGTTCGCTTATCGGCTACACCGCTTACATTTACATTCTGAGTCACGCGCCCACGGCGAAGGTCTCGACTTACGCCTACGTGAATCCCATTGTCGCCATCTTTCTCGGATGGCTGGTGTTGCACGAAACCGTAGATCGTTATGTTGTGGCGGGCAGCGTGATTGTGATTGCGTCGGTAATACTCGTGACCAGCGCCAGCGTAGCCAAGAAACCCGAGAAATTGCAGATGTCGGAAGCCGCGGCGGACTAACTCCGGGTTTTGCCCCGCGTGGTCCGTGTGGGTCGGACATTCCTGTCCGACGCTTTTTGACTTTCTTGATCTACCACACACCAAGGGTGCCCACCTTTCGCGGTTTTCGAAAAAGCCTGCCCCGAGCAGAGTCGAAGGGTGAGATCCACGGCCCAGTGCTAAACTGTTCGCCGTGACAAAGTTCCTGCTGCTCGCCTTATCTTTAATCAGTGTGTCCGCGCCGCTGCGCGGGCAGGACATTCCGCGTCCTTCTGTGCCTGACCAAATCAAGGCGCCGGCAAATGAAGACATAATCCTTGTCGCGCACGCCACCGGCTCGCAGATTTATACCTGCGAACTCACTGGCGGCACATACGGCTGGAAACTGAAGGCACCCGACGCAGAGCTTCGCGATTCTCAAGGAGCGATCATCGGCCATCACTTCGCCGGCCCGACGTGGAAGCACAATGACGGAAGTGAAGTCAGCGGCAAGGCCGTCGCTAAGGTCGATTCCCCGCAATCGGATTCGATTCCCTGGCTCCTCGTCACTGCAACCGGTCACTCAGGAAATGGCGTCTTCACCCGCGTAACCACCATTCAGCGAATTAATACCCAAGGCGGCCAGCCGCCTCCAGCTGCTGACTGCAATGCGTCGAAGACGAACAACGAAACCAAGAGCGCCTACACCGCGGATTATTACTTCTACGCGCCTCGACCTGTCCAACCGCACTGAATTAATTGCGAGATTATTCTGGACAAACGAAAAAGACCACGCTCCTTTACTCGATCGTGGCCTGATCTTCCTCTCCGCCGGACAGTTCATTACGTTAGTGACGTTGCTTCGCGATCTGCTGCACCGGAGAATTCACTTCCAGGCATCGGTGAAACGACTACTTCTAATCATCGCGGTTCTCGTCGCCGTCGGGGCGGCCTGGGCCCTCGTGCGCAGAAAGATACCCAGTTCAATCGACTATCGCGGGCAGCAGATCAAGCTCACTAAGTATTACTTCGACTATGACGACTATAAGAACGATCCCGACAACATCGATCCCTCAGAGACCGCCCGAGTTCAGCGGATGGTGTCCGAGTCGCCAATCGCCCACTCATTCGCAAGCCGAAAGGATGCGGTGAGCGCGGTTTTTGAGATTCACTTCCCCGGCTATGGAGTTGGCGGTCTTGGCTCTATACAGGAAGGAGAAGGCGCTCTAGACGGAATTTCAATCGAAATTCCAAGGGCGGACAAGAACCGCTACTTCATCTTCCGCAACGTCCACGGCAGTTACCTGCTCGTCGACGACTTCCAATCCGACGCAGGAATACAAACCGTGCGCGAGGAGCACGGCAAGCTTGTTTACTACACACCTTCCGGGCAAGCCACGCTGACTCGCCCGATCATGATCGCCAGGTAGCGCCACTCCGAGCGGATTCTGGACGTCTTGCCGGGGGTCCGATGCCAAACCCGTCGATGGAAACTGAAAACGCAGCGACCCAACCTTGCTCATCGTGACCTTTCATCGATATTTGCGATTGTATTCAACCTGAACAACTTCGTTGCAAGGGCGCGAAGTCCGATGTTAGTGCGACTGGAGCAGCCGCCGAGCGTCACTTCAGTCCCAACTTAGCTGCGACTACAATCAGAGCACGCATGCTTCGGTATCATCTCGACGGCCTAGGCCCCTACCAATTCGAAAAGCTGACCCAGTCTGCGCTCAAAGCTACAGTGGGACTCGGGGTGGAGTCTTGGGGAAACCGCGGAGACTGGGGAAGGGATGCGTACGCCGCGGCCTCACTTCGATTTCCTGACCCGAACGTGCAAGTGGCGGGCCCGTTCATCTTCCAAACCAAATTCATTGAAGGAGCGAACGCTGCAGGGTCAAAACCCAGTCTGGCTTTGCTATCTAGCGCTTCGAAGGAGGTAGTACGGATTTTAGATAGGAAACAGCGGCGCCTGTGGGCCGAGCCTGCATTTTTTGTATTCATTACTAATTCACTTGTTGATGCAAAGAATCGCGAAAAACTCCGGGAAAAATTCCGCGAAGCAATGCCGTCGGCTACGATTCACATTTGGGGCGGTGACGACGTTTGTGACGTACTCGACCAACGCTCATCCATTGCGCGTGCGTTCCCCCAGCTCCTTAGTATTCGCGATCTAGATGAGCTGATTAGATTCGCTCTAAATGCAGAATCCAGGGCAAGGAGCGATACTGGGCTTCAACTCGCTCAGGAGTTAGTTCCAGTGTTCGCACCTACCTCTTCGTACGAGCGAGCCTGGAAAGTTTTGCGCAAGCATCATTTCGCAGTACTAGAGGGACCACCGGAGGTAGGGAAGTCTGCAATCGCCTGGATGGTTGGTCTCACCCAAGCCGCCCAAGGATGGGAGACGATCGTCTGTCGCACTCCGGATGTGTTTTTCCAGACTATTAATAGCAATCAGCCCCAGGTCTTCATTGCTGATGACGCATTTGGCCGAACTGAGTATGACCCGACTCGAACTTCCAGGTGGGAAGCGGATCTTGACCTGGTACTGCACCGTCTAGACAGGCGCCATTGGCTTATTTGGACGAGTCGAAAGCATATCCTAGAGAGAGCCTGCGAAAAGATGGACGCACAAGGCAAGGCAAGGTCATTTCCCGATCCAGGAGCGGTCTTAGTCGACGTCAGCGAGCTCTCAGTCGAGGAGCGTGCGCTAATTTTGTTTCGTCACGCCAGATCTGCGTCGCTCGAACGCGAAGCTAAAAAGCTCGTCCGTGGGTATGCTACAGAAATTATTCGAGACCCCGAATTTACCCCTGAAAGAATACGAAGATTCGTTCACGAAGGTTTGCCGTCCATCGTCTCAGAGATCAACACTGACAAAATCACGGCAGCACAGATAAACCTTGCAATAAAGGAAGCGCTCCGCAATCCGACCAAGCAGATGCGCGTCACGTTCGAGAAGCTTCCACCGGCGTACAAGTGGTTTCTGGTCGCGTTGCTTGAGACACCGGAAATGGAAGGTCCAAGCCTGCTACGGATCAAGGGCAACATCGAAAAGCTTCGATCGGTGTATGACGCCTATTGTCCCGATAAGGACCACAAGCCTTTCGAGATCATAAGGGAACATCTCACAGAAGCGTTTGTGAAGGTACGAAGCACCGAGTGGGGTGGAACGTCGGTCGACTGGATTCACCCTAGCTATCGGGATTTGGTGATCGATGAGCTGATCCAAAATGCTGACCTTAGGAATACGTTCTTGCGCCGTGCGTCTCTGGTGGGAGTGAAGCTTGCGGTATCGGATACGGGTGGTCAATACGGCAATCGCCGGCTGCCATTTATTAGATCAGCTGAGAGCTGGGACGTTCTCCAGGAAAGATGTTTGTCGCTTGTGAAGGCTGACGCAGGCGATCGGGAGGTTTTGGAAACGCTAGCAAATGCAGCTTCTCAGAGCGCGTCGCCGGAGCAGGCGTCTAAGTGGGCGCGAATGACGGCACTGGTCTGCAAAGCAGTGAGGGAAAAGTGGGACACGCAGGGACGCTTGCTGGACGCTGCCGACATCGAGGCGTTCGCTAAAGCTCGCAGCCACGCCGAGCCTAAGCCGACCATGCCAAACTTGCGGCAAACGTGGGATACGCTTGATGCGCGCTTCAGAGAAAGCGTCCGTGTAGCAAAGGATGATGGTGAACTGGACTATAGCGCGTTCGACGCATTGACGACATTTGCCGATGCTCTAAGGCTTTGCGCTCCGGATTTCCTTGAGGAACTTCGATTCCCCGATAGGTACGATGCGGAGATCACAACGGTCATATACAACGCCGCCAATGAAGATTCCAATAACAGACACACCACCGATCCGGATGAACTTCGTGCCTCAGCAAGGCGAATGGACTCCGTCGCATCATCGTTGGAACGATTGAACGGCTTTTCGAGTGCTCACGGCAAGAAGGCTCATTCGGTTGCCAATCGTCTTCGTACTCATTCCGAGCGCTTAGAAGAGAAAGCTGTCGAGAATGAGCCCCATGAGCCGGATTATGATTCCGATAGCGACGACCGCAGTCGAGTGGAGACAGTAGTATTTGATATCGGGAGGCTGTTTTCGGAATTATGAAGCGGAACCCAAAAAAACGGCCACGCTCATTTCTGAACGTGGCCTTTGATTTTATCCCGGCGACGACCCCATCTCCCATACACTTTCACGTGCAGTAAAATCGGCGCACAGGCGTCAGTGCTCTCTCACTCGCGAACAAGCCGCGGCCCGACTGGGCACACTAAGTGCTTGGTTCCCGTCTCTCTGTAACAAGGCGGGAACCCCGCTCATCTTGCGGATTGCGTGATGGCTTACTGCACCTCAACCGTAAAGTGCATCCAGGGGTGAATGCAGCATTGGAAGTGGTGCGTGCCTTTCGACAGACCTGTGACCAGCGACGTGCTGCCCTGGAGGATTCGCGTCTTGGCCACAGCTATGCCCGCGGGTGTGCCGTCGAAACCGGCAGCGCACTCGGGCACGGCCGCTTGCCCGCCGTTGAGGGGGCCGATGAACCCGCCGCCAAATTGCTGTACTTCGGTAAAAGTGTGAGGTTCGCCGCCTTGGTCAACCACTGAAAGTATCGTTCCTTCCTTGACGTTGAGTGTGTCAGGTTCGAAGTCCCACTTTGGATCTGGATTTGGCGTGGCGGCTTCGGCAAGCAAGGTTGAAAATTGAGTTGAAAATCCGAGGGCGATGTTTTTGCAGAAGTCCGGGCCGACCCCGGTCGGGGCGTTGAACGTAGCCGGATCGCACTCATCGAGGGCCACGACTTGCGCTACCCGCGGCGAATCATCCGGCGCGACGGCGGCGACGAATACTAAACCGCAAACCAGCAAACCGACTACTACGAGTTGTTTTTTCATAAATTCTCATCCTCAATTCCTGGGTATGTGTTCGGAGGCGTCGCGGCTCGCGGCTCAATCACAACCGGCGTTCCATAGACGATGAACGCGCAGATTGTTGCCCGAGCGGTTGCGGCGAGTCAATCTATGGTGTCTCCTTCTCTCCCCAAAGTTTTCCCATTGGCTAAGCCACTAAGAACAAAGCGTTTTTGGTGTAACTGGGACCGTCTCAAATCGCGAAGAACTGTGATAGGCTTTACCAGTTTTGTAAGTGTGATGGCCACCGTGCCTCAAGCTACGTCGTCGGTTCTGCGTTTTGACCTCTTTGAGCTGGATACCCGCGCGCTCGAACTTCGGAAACGAGGCGCCAAGTTGCGCCTGCAAGGACAGCCTCTGCTCGTGCTGGCGGCATTGCTGGAACGTTCCGGCGAGTTGGTGACGCGCGAGGAGTTGCGCGCCCAAATCTGGCCGGCTGACACCTTCGTTGATTTCGACCACAGCCTGCACAACGCCATCGCGCGCCTTCGCGAAACTTTAGGCGATTCGAGCGAGAAGCCCCGCTACATCGAAACCCTGCCGCGGCGGGGATATAGGTTCATCGCACCGGTTGAGAGAGTGTCAGCTCCAGAAGCACAGCCTCAGCTGCAGCGTGAACCGGCAGGTGAACAAGCCGAGCGGCTGACGAAAACTCGACCTCGTCCGATTTACGCGTACGTAGTTTCCGGCGTCCTTATTCTTGCGGTCGTTCTCGGGATGCTGCTGGCGGCGTCACATCGCACCAGCGCTGCATCATCTGTGCACTCCATCGCAGTTCTTCCGCTGGAAAATCTGTCTGGGGATTCGTCACAAGATTACTTCGCCGATGCGATGACCGATGAGTTGATTACCGATCTCGCCAAAGTAGGCGCTCTCCGGGTGACCTCTCGAACTACGGTTACGCTTTACAAGCACACCAATAAGACGCTGCCCGAGATCGCCCGTGAATTGGGCGTGGATGGCATTGTGGAAGGTTCGATCGTGCGATCCGGTCAGCGTGTACGAATTACGGCGCAACTGATTCGCGCACCTGCGGATCAGCACGTCTGGGCGGAAACCTATGAACGAGATTTGGGGGACGTCCTTCGGCTTCAGAGCGACGTCGCACAAGCGATTACCCAGCAAGTCCGCGCGCAACTAACACCTGAATTAAAAGAGCAATTCAACCGAACAAAACCCGTGGCCCCTGACGCGTACGATGCCTATCTTAAGGGCCGATTCTATATTTACAATCAGGCCGCTGACCCAGTCTCGCTGAATCAGGCGAAAGCCAACTTTGAAGAAGCAATCCGAAAAGATCCCAATTTCTCTCCTGCCTATTCCGGTCTGGCGGAAGCTTACATCTACCTGGTACTTTTTGGCAGCAGACAAATTACGGCTGCCGACGGCTTTCAGGCTGCTCGGAACGCGGTGCAAAGAGGGTTGGAACTTGATCCGAATAATGGGGAAGCCTATGACGCCCTCGGGGCATTGAATTGGCATGCAGACTTTGATTGGAACGCCGCCGAACGATCGTTCGACAAGTCCCTCGCTCTGGCTCCGAGCTTCAGTTGTGCTCATGAAGATCGTGCGATGTTGATGGCGCTGATGGGAAAAAGGGACGAAGCTCTAGCGGAACTCGAAAAGGTCAAACAGATTGATCCCGGGCCTGATTCGGCGGGTATTGAATCAGCCGTTTACTTGCAGCTCCGAGATTGGGAGCATCTGTTGGAATCGAGCCGGGCGGATCTCGCTTCGGATCCGAATAGTCCTGAGGCGCATTTATATATCGGCATTGCTTTTGAGGGAATGGCGAAACTTCCGGAAGCGATTGCCGAATATCAGGAGGCGGTCGAGCTATCGAATGGTGCGCCCGATTCAGTTACTTACCTTGCCCACGCCTATGCGGTGATTGGAAACCGCGCCATGGCCGAAAAGCTTTTGCGCAACATTGAAGAAAAGTCCAAATCGGGTGAGGTTTCGCCCTATCTCGCAGCCACTATCTACGCTGGACTTGGCCAAAAGGACAAGGCGATGGAACTAATAGAAAAGGCGTACCGCGAGAAGTCATTAGATGTAGCCTGGATACTGAAGCCCGACACGCGGACCGACAATCTCCGCTCCGATCCCCGCTTCCAGAGCTTGCTTAGCCGGGTGGGCTTGAGCAACTAGCCGTGTGTGGACAAACCCGCCTAGGCAGTACCTCCGTAATCCATCGCTGCCGAATTGACTAGGTCGCCGCCCGCGCCCCGGCAAATACTCTTATTATGAGGATTCTTTCAATCGCCACGCTGCTGCTCTGCGCCTTGGCCGGGAACTCGCATGCGCAAAATCAGACTGTCTGGATTGCCGCCGACAGCGAGAACATCCCTTTGGAGCCTGCCAGCCTGCACGCCGGCCGCGTCTACCATCCCGCAGTCGGGGGCGGAGACATGCATGTGCAAATCGACTCCAGATATCCGGTGACCGTGGCCATGGCTTGGGCCGACGAATGGAACGCCGCCATGCGCCCCGGAGCCCCCGCGAATTTAAGCTTCCTCTGCGTGCAAGAGCATGTCACCAGCGCGATTTACGAGTGTCATCTTCCCTCGGATCGGCCGATGATCATCACCTTCCGCGATGAGCGCCGGCCCGAGAAGCCCGTCATCGCCACTATTGGCGTCATCCTTGGGCCCGGAGCGCGGCAATTCATTTCCCCCAACGATCTCCACATCCAGTACTACAATTGCCTTCAGCCTGAGTTCCGCTGGCGCAGCATTCTCGACGAAAAATACCAGATCACATCGGTACCCAAGGTCTACAGTCTGATGACTCCGGACCACGACGGCCAGGAACTGAGCGTGAAGATCAAGTCGCCCATCCCGCTGACGGTCGCTCTGCTGCCATCGCATCTTGCCGACCAGGTCTACGACAAGACCATAACCCTCACCGACGCCCTCGACCAAACCGGCTGCAAGGAACGTGGCGTCCAGTCAATGAGCTTCAACTGCACTTTTAACGTCGCCAATGGCACGCAAACCCTGCTG
>Ga0185299_10001163_pt1 | contig 55535 bp, 51 predicted proteins | sample PaiPotPPA55metaG_FD_128002 | JGI IMG/M metagenome (GOLD analysis project Ga0185299, IMG submission 128002) | Iron sulfur acid spring bacterial and archeal communities from Banff, Canada, to study Microbial Dark Matter (Phase II) - Paint Pots PPA... ... | reverse complement strand
AACGACACTCTTTTTCGCCAGTGCTCGGAGCACGTAGGCATGCCGCAGCGCTTCGTCTGCGCGCTCGTGCTGGCCGTTTGATCGGAGCGCCGCCGCGCGCACAGCTTCACGCTCTGCGATCTGCGCGACATCGTCATCCGCGTCGATTGCGTTGCGGGTCTCTTCGCGCTCGTCATCGTCGAGGGCGAGAGTGTCGAGCTGCTTTCCGAAGTGGTCGCGGTGGCGAAATTCATCGCCGGGAAAGTATTCGTCTTTCGGTGCGTTGAGTGGTTGGCCGTTTTTGTCGCAGAGCGCGCGCGCGAAATTCTGCTCAACGGTAAGTGAGTGGTCGTACATGGTGATGATAGCCGGTCAGGTCGTGGTGATGGGATTGGGAAAAGTGAGAGGCGCGCGTTACGCGGCCTTGGCTTTGACAACGGCGATGGGCAGGCCGTTGGCGAGGCTCTTCACATAGCTGTATCGCCAGCGGGACAAGCGGCCGATCTTGATCGGCTTCGCGATAACGCCAGCCTCGATCAGACGGTAGACCGTCGAGACGCCTGCGCCGATGAATGCGGCGAGCACGTCAACGTCGGTCAGCCGCTCCTGAGCTTCAGGCTCATTCCAATCGGGCGGCAGAGATACGTGTTGACGCTGTGCGGTGGGCGTAGTGGTGGCGTCTTGGGAGATGGTGGGCATGGTTGCGGCCTCTGAAAAGGGTGGCGTTGATTGGGTTCAGAGGACGCCCCTCCCGCAGGGGGCCGTTTGTCGCTCCGGTGTGCGACTGCCGGTTGTGATCCGGTAACACGCTTGCGCGCGTCTGAGGCTGCTTCCCCACTGTGCTAGAAAAGTACACCGTGACTTCGTCTAGCCGCGCCCGCTACTACTTCCTCGTTCACGGGCCGCGTTTATGATCTCTTGGTAGCTAAACGCCTGAAGGCTGGATTAGTTTTCCAAAGCCGTCCCGCGTTGTCTCAAGGCGCATATAGCCAACAGTTTCGATTTCCCGATATTAAAAACAGTCAAAAGTCAACCAAGTTGTGGCATAGCTCAAATGCGTTTTGCGAATTCATCCGGGTAATATCGCCCTCCCCACCTATCGGCACTGAGGGACCGTAAGGCTTTGGGGCTTCAGTGCTCGCCCCGGTCAGCCGCACAGAAAGGTCGCCGGGAAAGGGACCCCTAACCGAAAAAAGTTGCCCCGTGGGGTATGACGTGGGGGAGTGCGAAATAACGCCGAAAAGACTAATTATTTCAATTGCGTAAGGATGACACCCCTTCCGCCAGTATGTTGTTCTCCCTGGTTCGCCACCGTTCGGAATCCACAACAATCTCACCGCTTTGCTCCGAGGCGAAGCGGTTGGCCGCTCACGCAAGACGGCCCAGGCGGTAACGCCAAACCAGCGGGCGCGGGCTTCGGTCCCGCTCCCCGGACTTAATCATCAATTAACCGTTCCGGCGCAAGCTTGACCGGGGCAAAATAGAGCCGTCGCTGATCTCAACCCAGCGGCGGCTTTTTCATAGGGCGGCGCCCGATGAACTATCAAGCGTTCACGAATGACAGCCTGACCTTGATGTACGAGGCCGTCCGCGGCGCGCTGGCGGCCGACGATGCCCTGAAGCGGCAGGAATCGGAAACCAAATTCCGCGTTCGTGAGACTCCGGATTGGAGACACCACGCCGCTGACCTCGAGGCGGAAATGCTCAAGCGCGGAATGATGTTTGAGGTCATCGACTGGTCGGAGGACCAGGGAACGTTGCCCGGATTTTAACGAGCCCCGAGCAGGCCCGGGCTGGTGTGCGGTATTTGCCCGAAATACGCCCACCCGTGATTTCCAATCAGGCCATTATCACGGACAGTTTAATAGCGATGGCGGATAGCGAACCTACATCGGAATCGTGCCGGGCCGCCCCCGGCACAAGTCCCTCAAGACGGCCTCAGCTTCCCCCCGAGCTGGGGCCGTTTCTTTTGGACTCTGGCTGGTGCGCCCGTGCGGTGCCGGGATCGCCCGGCACATGACGGCCAGCAAATCCGGGTTTATCGGGCCGTTGCGCGCTTCTGCCGTGGTGGCTCTGTTGGCTGAACTGCAGGGGCCTGCTGAGCGCTTGCGATAGAATGTTGCAGGGCTTCAAGTTTACCGGTCAGCGCCGTGACGTCGTCGGACAACCGCTTATTCTCGGCCCGATCGGATGAGACCGTTTGCTGAAGGGCCCTTAGTTGACCGACGGCTTGCTGCAGAGACGCCCCCAGGTCATGGATCGCCTGGGCAGTCGGATCTGGTGGTGGTGCTGCGGTCGCCTTGTGCTGCTTCACAGGAATGGTTTCGTAAACGCCCAAAGGTACGATCAAGGCGACGGCCAGCAACGTCAGCACGAAGATGCGCCCCCTCCGAGAGTGGCGATCAGGTCCTGGTGGACGCTCGAATCTCGATGGATCGCCCATGAAACAAAAATCCTGGTTTGCAGGGTTCTGAAATTTACGCGGCCCGGCTCAGCTTATACGATTCCACGACCGCGCCAGCGTGGCGCGCCGTGCGATTACCGGGGAAAGCCCGGCAATTCCAGCCCGCGAATCCCGGACTCACCAGCGACCTTCCCGGGGGGAACTTCCGGGAGGGGCGCCAGCATTGCCGGCAGGATGCCCGACCGGAGAGGCATCGGTGTTTGGATGACGCTGAGTCAAATTGCCGCGCGGCCTGCCTCGCCGTCGTCAGAACCGTGGGTTAGAGTTTTCGATCGTCGAAAAACGCTGCAATTTCAAAAGGGGTTGACTGGGAGCGGCCAGATCGCAGCCATTCCGAAAACGGCCTATGCTTTATTACCCGGATTATGTGGGCTTGGCACAGGACGGGCCCCGGGCAGGACGAGGGAGAGTATCGTGACGGTACATGCGACGGCGCAGGCCAACGAGCCGCGCTACATAAGGCTCGATGCCAATGACAATGTCGCGATCGTGGTCAATGATTTCGGGCTACCGGCGAAAACCCGCTTTCCCTGCGGCCTCGAACTGCGCAGTTTTGTGCCGCAAGGTCACAAGGTCGCACTTTCCGATATTCCGGAAGGCGCCGCGATCCGCCGCTACAATGAGGTGATCGGGACCGCCGCGCAGCCGATCCAGGCGGGCGAATGGGTGGATGAAGCGCGCATTCGCATGCCGACGCCGCCGGAACTCGACAAGCTCGAACTCGCCACGGCCGTTCCCGCAGCCCCACCACCGCTCGAAGGTTACACCTTCGAGGGCTTTCGCAATCCCGACGGTTCCGTCGGCAAGCGCATCAAGGCGGAACTTCTGCCGAAATATCCCAGCGTCGACGACGTCGTGGCGCTGACGCATAATTACGGCTGCGGCGTCGCGATCACCGCGCCGCTCGCGATCGTGCCGATCCGAACCTTGCAGAACATCGCCCGCAATCCGAATTTCGGCGGCGAGGTCATGGTGGTCGGCCTCGGCTGCGAAAAGCTGGTTCCCGAACGTCTGCTGCCAACCGAGGCAGCCGACCGCGTCGCGCGCATGCAGGACGAGGCGTTTGACGGTTTTGGCGCCATTGTCGACGCCATCATGAAAATGGCGGACGAGCGGCTCGCCGTGCTCAACCGGCGCCGCCGCGAAACCTGCCCGGCCTCCGATCTCGTTGTCGGCCTCCAATGCGGCGGCTCCGACGCCTTTTCCGGTGTCACGGCCAACCCGGCCCTCGGCTTCGCGGCCGACCTGCTGGTGCGCTCGGGTGCGAGCGTGATGTTTTCCGAAGTCACCGAAGTGCGGGACGCCATCCATCTGCTGACGCGCCGCGCCATCGACGAGGATGTCGGTCGCGCCTTGATCCGCGAAATGGATTGGTACGACGATTATCTTGCCAAGGGCGATGCCGATCGCAGCGCCAATACCACGCCCGGCAACAAGAAGGGTGGCCTTGCCAACATCGTGGAAAAGTCGCTCGGCTCGATCGTCAAGTCCGGCTCGAGCGCGATCGTCGACGTGCTGTCGCCGGGCGAGCGGGTGCGCAAGAAGGGCATGACGTTTGCGGCGACCCCGGCAAGCGATTTCATCTGCGGCACGCTGCAGCTCGCCTCCGGCATGACGCTGCAGGTATTCACGACCGGCCGCGGCACGCCTTACGGGCTCGCCGCCGCACCGGTGATCAAGGTGTCGACGCGAACCGAGCTGGCGCGCCGCTGGAAGGATCTGATCGATTTCGACGCCGGCCGCATCGCCACCGGCGAAGCCACGATCGAGGAGACCGGTTGGGACCTGTTCCGCCTGATTCTGGAGGTCGCGAGCGGCCGGACCAAAGTGTGGTCGGATCGCTGGGGCATTCATAACGATCTGACGCTGTTCACTCCGGGGCCGGTGACCTGAGCCGGCGAAAAGCCGGTCGCACTTTAGACGTCGGCCTGCATCGGCGGGAATGCCTCGCGGCGTTCGCATGCAATTCGACCAAACCGCTCAAAACATCCGCAAACGCATTTGTGATTAACCCCGGTCAAGCCGAGCCGCACAATCGCCCATAATCGCGGTAAGATTCCACGTTCACTCTGATAGAGGCCTGCGCCTCGGAGCGGCGTGGGTTGGCTATCTCGATCGAGGAGCAAACCAAATGTGTGACTATAGTCTGCACGCTGTAGCAACGCGTCCTGCCCAGGTTGGAGAGACATTGATCACGACCACGTTCCGCGGCACGTCGACGCGCGGTTTCGCGTCGCAAAGCGAGCCGAATGTGGCGGTCTGCATGCTTCCTGGCACCGAACTGGCGTTCGCCGAAGACGTTCGATACGACAACCGGTGGATCTGGACGCGGGTGACCAATTTCCGGGTCGGAAAATTCGGCCAGATTGAACCAGATGTTCCGCACCGTCACCACGATGCGATCGAATTTCCGGATGGAAGCCATGTGCTGGTGACGCAGCTCTGTGAGGGGCAGCGTGCGACGGTGCTGCAATTGCCTGTCGTTCATCAGCCGGGTTCCCACGCCAAGCCCGCTATCGAGACCTATCCGGCAAGGCCGCTGTCCGTCGGTTGAGATCGTTATCCGAATAGCCCCGCTGGTTCCGGCCGGCGGGGAATAGCGACGCCGCATCGCACGCCGAATGCGGCGCGTTGGATGTTGTGCGCTCGACATAGCTGATGGCGAGCTTTGAAGGCGGCGCGCCTTGAACTTCCGCGATGTCCTGCCTGCCCTCCGTCGTTATGCCAGAACATTGTTCGCCAGGCGGACAGATTCCAGCACGCAGGTGCGGTCCACGGCCACGGCGGTTTTTGCAATCCGGCCTCGGGCGACCGAATTGTTGCTGATCGCGGCATTCCGTGCGCGGCCGATAAAGATGCCGCTGTTCGCGGTCTCGCCATAAAATTTGCCGGCATCAAACCTGCCGCGAATGAAGGTCTGGCCGATCACATTGTCGATGATGCGCACGCCATCGGCGTTGCCGACGAAAATCCCGTAGATGAAGGAATTGTCGATCCGGTTGCCTTGGATCGTGATGTTGCGATTCTGGAAGCTGTTGGCAAAACCCTTCGCGCCCTCGGGCGTCACCAAGCCGACATAGATGGTGCCGAGCGCGCCGCTGCCGTCCGTCAGCGCATTGGCGCCGGTGATGCAATGGTCGAAATGATTGTTCCTGAGCGTCAGATTGTCCGCAAAGCCGGCCTCCGACCAAAAGCCGATATCACTCCCCGCCTGCAGTGCGTTCCCCGAGGAATAGGTGAACTGGCAATCCTCGACGACGGAACTGGGTGACTTCACAAGGACGCGGCCGCAGGCGTGAAAACTGCATCGCCGAACCGCGGTACCCGTACCGATCCGACTGAGCGAAGTCACGGAATCGGCGACCTTGAGCGGCAGATCCTGCGCCAGCTCGATGTCGTAGACCAGATCGGGCTGGGTGGCCGGGCTTTTGTTCTTCCAGATCGCCGTGATCTTGGCCTTGAGCTCGGGGGCCTTTCGCTTGGTCAGTTGAACGATCTTGGTGCGCCCGAGCGAGCGGAACGCGCCCTGCTCGCAGGTCTCGATCACGTCTCCGGCCATCAGGCCGATATCCCATTTGGGACTGACGATGTAGCGCCGCGGCGCGGTCTTCTGCACCACGTAATAATAAAAGCCGTGGACGTTGACGGCATCGTCCGAGGTGTTGGCGAAGGTGCAGTCCTGGATTGTCGGGCCGCGTTCGACGGTAATGAAGTGCGTGCCGTCGGAATTGGTGGAAACCAGCCGATCCGCGCTCGCGCCGGCCGGCCTCGGCCCGGGAACGATGGATACGTTCTGCAGCACCATCCCGCCGGGTCCGCCGTTCTCCAGGATGCCCATGCCGGGAGAGGCCAGGAGTTTCAAACCGTAGAACGTGGTCGCGAGACTGCCGTCGACGACGATCGCATGGGAGTAGCCGTTGCAAATCGTCACCACGTCCCCAACCGCGATCGGCAATTGGCTCGGAAACCTATCGTTGGCGCCCCATCGCAAATAGACCCTGATCAGTTTGTCGCCGATCCGCTCGATCCGGCTCGGGCTCAGAAAATCTCTGGCGCCAGGCTTCAAGGCGCGGGTGCGGCGGTCCATCACCTTGAAGAAGCCGTCATTGATGGTGGCGAGAAATTTTGGATCGTCGGGATAACCGGGATCGACCTTGACCGTGATCTGCAGCGCGGCATGGTCGAACGCGCTGATGGTCCATTGCGTGAACGGCAGCGGGTCGTAGTCGATCGCGAGGTCGCGGACGGTGACGTGGTTCGCATCAGAGATCAAAAGCGTCGAGGAAAGCGTCGTGTTGACGAGCCGCGCCTCGTTTCCATTGAGCTCGAAATCCCTGAGTTGTTTGAGCTGGAGAGGCTGCTTGATCCTGTAGGTGGCGTTCTTTTCCAGGTTGAGAACGATGGGAACCGGTTTGCCGGCATTGCTCGCCTCGCCGGCCGATTTGGAAATCGCGGCGATTGCCTTGGCAAACGCAGCATCGGCGTCGGCCGCGCCCTTGCTGAATTCCGCCATCTCAAAAACGACGGCGCCGGGTTTGATCTGCGCGCGGCTTTCGGGGCTTTTCAACAAGGCAAGTGCCGCGGCGAACGACGAGGCGAGCTCCATCGCCTGCCGACGGTTGAGGAACTGCATTTTCGAGAATCTCCTGCTCGGGATTTCTACGCCGGGAACGGTTGCGTGATAAACTCCGGGGTGCCGTCGTCGCAGCAATTTGATCGAGTCTCGTCACAGCTCGCGTGCCCGAAAACAATGCACGGATCGAGGTGCTCGCTCAGAAAACTACCCTGCATTTTATCGCGCCAATCGCTCTGGTTCGCTACCCCGAAGGGCCATTGCCAGGATTGCCGTTTCAAGCTAGCGAACGGCTCGCGTTTTGAATGTCCAGCGTCGGTTTTGGAGCAAAGCCGTTGATCAATATTCGCCGCGCCGTTGTCACCGGTTTGTCGCTGGCAGGGCTTGCCGCTTTCGCCGGCCTTCTGCAACTCGATCCGGTCGGCAACGCCATGGCTGAAACCGCAACGGCCGCCCTTGTGGCCAAGCCGGCGTCGCTCCCGGACATGGCGCTCGGCCCCGCCAAGGCTCCGGTCACCATCGTCGAATACGCCTCGTTGACCTGCCCGCATTGCGCGGCATTTGGCGAGAACGTGTTTCCGATGCTGAAGTCGAAATATATCGACCCCGGCAAGGTGCGCTTCGTGTTTCGAGATTTCCCGCTCGACATCAAGGCCGCGGCAGCCTCGATGCTGGCGCGTTGCATCGCCAATGGCGATGCCGGGAAATATTTCGGAGCCATCGAGCAGCTGTTCAAACAGCAGGATCAGCTGACGGATCAGACGACTGCCACGCTGAAGCAGATAGGTGGACAGCAGGCCGGGATGAGCGAGGAGGCGGTCAAAGCTTGCGTGCAGGATCAGACGCAGCTCGACAAGCTCAAGTCCGATCAGGACTTCGCCCATAAGGAATTGAAAGTCGAAGCGACGCCGACCTTCTTCATCAATGGCGAGATGACCAAGGGCGCCATGTCGTTCGAGGAGTTGGACAAGAAAATCCAGTCGCTGTTGAAATAGCGGCCTGGATTCATTTGTCCTGATGCCGCCGGTCTTGCGGCATGGCAGCGAAAGCCACGCCGATCCGGTTTTGCTGGATCCAGATCGTCTTGCATTCGTAGACCGAAGAGTCCTTCGCTATCACCAGGCGAAAGCGCGGGGGTACGAAGGCCGGATTATCGACGTCGATCGCGGCGCCCTCCGGCGAGATATTCCGGACGACACAGCTCATGACCGATCCGCCCGACGAGACGTAAGCCGCCTCCTCGATTTCGGTCCGCGGGTGTTTTCGCTTTTCTTCCATAGACTTCCGGCCTGACGGCAACCAGGGGACGGCAAGTCTAGCCGCAAACCTTAAAGAAATCGGACGCTGCGGCTTGCTTGCCGATGAATCCGTGCCCCTTTTTGGCGGGCGTCGTCGCAGCGCGCCCCTGCGCGGATGCATGGGTGCCCACCTCGCGCGGCCCGGGCTTCCGTTCGCCACATCGAAAGCGTAGCATTTGAAACGATCGGCGGGGTGTAGGCGCGACGCCCGCTCGAAAACGAACATGCGCCAAGGGGGAAACGCCATGTTCGAGATACTCGATCGACGCACGAGTCTGACCGGAAACCAGCTCAAAATCCTGGCTGCCGCCATCATCGGCGATGCGCTGGAATTCTTCGACTATTTCCTGATCGGCTTCGTGCTCGCCTTCCTGATCGGGCCGTGGAAGCTCACCTTCGGCCAGTCGGCCACCGTGCTGATGAGTTCCGGCATCGGCGCCATCATCGGCGCCTATGCCTGGGGCTGGCTTGCGGACCGCATCGGCCGCCGCAAGGTCTTTATCGGCACCGTACTGAATTTCTCGATCGCCACCGGCCTTTTGTATTTCACCCCCGACAATGGCTGGATCTATCTGTCGATCATGCGCTTCTTCGTCGGCGTTGGCGTCGGCGGACTCTATTGCGTGGATCTGCCCCTGGTGCAGGAGTTCATGCCCTCCTCCAAGCGCGGCTGGGTCGGCGGCCTCGTGACCTGCGTGATCCCGCTCGGTGTCGGGCTCGGTGCGGTGATGGGCGCCCTGGTCGGCAGCGGTGACTGGCGGCTGTTGTTCGCGATCGGCGTGCTGCCGGCCGTCCTCGTTCTCCTGGTCCGGCTCTGGGTGCCGGAATCGCCGCGCTGGCTCTGCCGACAGGGGCGCTATGAGGAAGCCCGCAAGTCGCTCGCCTGGGCGCTGCAGATGGACCCGTCCACATTGCCGTTGCCGACGGCCGCCGATGCGGGGCCGATCATCAAGAGCAACTGGCTCGACCTCTTCAAATATCCGCGCAGCCTGATCGTCTCGTGGCTTGGCAACGCCGGCGCGCAGACCGGCGTTTACGGCATCACGCTATGGGCGCCCTCGCTGTTCGTCGTGCTGTTGAAGGTGACCCCGCAGGAAGCCGCCAAGATGATGATCCTGCTCTCGGTGTTCGGCTTCATCGGGCGGCTGTCGTTCTCGTTCTTCTCCGAGTTGATGGGACGCCGGAATGCCGGCGGCCTGCTCGGCTTCGGCGCCGGGGTGATGACCATCGTGGCGGGTTACAATTACGATGCGATGTTGATGGGCGTCTCCGCGTTCTGGTTGCTCTTGGCGGTCGCCTTCTTCTTCGCCGATGGCGGATTTGCGATCGTCGGCCCCTATGCGGCGGAAGTCTGGCCCTCGCATCTGCGGACCTCGGGCATGGGCTCGGCCTATGGCTTCGGCGGCATCGGCAAGATCATCGGGCCGGTCGGCCTCGCGCTGATCGTGGGCTCGGGCAACTACCTCAAGCCCGACGTACCGTTGCCACAGATTCCACTGGCCTTTGTCTATCTCGGCTGCTGGTTTTTGATGGCCGGCGCGGTATATTATTTCCTCGGTATCGAGACGAGGGGCAAGTCGATCGAAGAGATCGACAGGGATTTGGCGCTCACACTTGATCCGCCCGCAGCCACAGCCTCCGTTCGACAAGTATAGGCGATCGCGTGCGCCGATATCGATTTAACCTTCCTCTCAAGGAGAAGCCCCTATGCCACTCGGCGGACTGCAACATTACACCATTGAACCGCAGGATCTGGAACGCACCAAGGAGTTCTATTGCGAGGTGCTGGGCCTTGAGAACGGCGACCGCCCGCCGCTCGATTTCCCCGGCTACTGGCTCTATTCCGGCGGCACCGCGACGGTGCATCTGATGGGCACCCGCAAGCCCCGCGAAGGCATCGTGGTGCGCGGCACCGAGAAGAAATACGAGGACACCGGTCGCCTCGACCACATCGCGTTTGCCGCGACCGATGTCGAGGGCGTGCGCAAGCGCCTGCAGGCCAAAAACGTAAAATTCCGGGAGAGCATCGTGCCGCGTACCGGCGACACGCAATTCTTCCTCTACGACCCCGATGGCGTCGGCGTGGAGTTGAATTTTCCGAAGACGTGAGGCGTCGCCCGGCCAGCACGATCAAGGTTCTGCGCGTTGTTCCCGACAAGGTCACGAGCCCGCCACCTCGCGGGCGCGGAACCGTCAGTATTTGTCCAATTTTGCATGACGAGTTGAAGGGCCGCGCCGCTGCGGCAGGGTAGCCGGGTGCTGCGCCCTTTACCCCCTACCCCAGGGGGCGCGTGTGCCCGGCTATTCGCGCGCACCGGGCAAGACGCGCGCACGCCGACCGTTCCCCGTCGGATTACGGCCTAATCGAGGCCGCGCTCGTGACTAAGGCTGACCATTTCCTGGATGAAGAGCGCCTTTTGCTTGTCGTCAAGGCTTGCAAATAGCGGCTCGGCCGCATCGGCGACATTGCGCTGATCCACCGCGCGATCGTTGAGGAACTGGGCTTCGTTGCGCATCTGCTCGATAATATCGTCGGGCGGGTCGCGCTTGGCGCGCGCAATGCGCAAGTTGAGACGGTCGGCCCCGTTATGGCCGAGATAGTGCATCGCGCTCGAGAACCCGGCCCAGTTCTTCTCCTGCCCGGGCGTCAGTTTCAATTCGGTCTTGATCCGCTCGATGTTGGCATCGCTGCTGGCGACGATCTGTTCGGCGGTGAGTTGCGGCTCGCCCTCCTGGGTCAGCACCGCCTGCTTGGTATCCTTGGCGCCCTTGGCTCCCTTGGCATTCTTGGCGGAACCGGCCTGCTTTGAGGCCGCCGGCGGCGCCTGTCCGCTCTTGCCGACACCGAGCACGCCGGTAAACACACCGGTCACACCGCCGATCGCTCCGCCGAGCACCGCGCCAACCGGTCCGGCCGCCTTGTTGCCCTCCTTGGCTCCTTCTTGAACGCCTTTCACCAGCCCTTGCGCATCCGCGGCCGAAGGCGCGTTGAGGAGCAGGACGACAACGGCCCCAAGCACGACGCGCAATCTCAACCGCGCATGCGCCTTCGGTGTCGAACTGATCATTTTTTAATCTCCATGGTCGATCTGGATTTTCGGGCTGGGTGTTCGTTGGAGGGCGGCATTCAACCTGCCGTATCCGGACATTATCGTTTCCGCGGCCAGCAAGTCTACCGTCCCGCCGCCTTGTCCACGATCCGGAAATTGGTGCCGCAAGAGCCGGTTACGCAGGATGAAACTGGACCGGGGCGCAATTGCGCAGCCGTGCCCGCGAATCGTATGTGCAGCGCAATAACCGGTTTCATCGCAGGACGCGGCTTGAAATGGTGCGAGCGGGATGTTCGCGTCGCTGATTTGGCCGCGACGTTAGTACTAGAAACGCAAGGCGTGTGATTTCTCGACAGACGTCGGCAATTCTGCTCTGATTGCGACAACGAAATCACCGCGAAGCCCCGCAGCGCCATTTTTGGCCAACCGGCGGCAAAGAAAAAACACGGGATTTCCAAGCTTACCAGGGATGGGCTCACCAGGGAGGGAAGAACGCCATGTCAGGGAAGAAGCTTTCTCGTCGGCAATTCGTTGCCGCTACTGCACTATCGTCCGCAGCGCTGATAACAGCGCCCTATGTTCGAGGCGCGTACGCCGCCGGCAAGCTCACGATGGGCTTCTGGGATCATTGGGTACCCGGCGCCAACAGCGCCTCTACCGAACTCGTCAACGAGTGGGCCGCCAAGGAAAAGGTCGAGGTTTCGATCGACTACATTACCAGCAACGGCAGGAAGAACGAGATAACGATCGCCGCAGAGGCTCAGGCAAAATCCGGCCATGATATCCTCGCGATGGCGACCTGGTGGCCGCATGCGCAGTCCGATCTGCTCGAGCCGATGAACGATGTTGTCGAGCCGCTCATCAAACAGAACGGCGCGGTGAACGGCACGGTACAATATCTCGGCAAGCTGGGAGACAAGTGGCTGGCCGTTCCCGCCTGCATCGGCAGCCAGATCAAGGGGCCCTGCTCGCGCATCGATCTGATGAAGAAATACGCCGGCATCGACGTGCAGGAAATGTATCCTGCGGGCAGCCCGCCGAAAGCGGACAACTGGACCACGGACACTTTCCTCAAGGCCGCCGAGGCCTGCCACAAGGCCGGTTTCCCGTTCGGCATCGGCCTCGGTGAGACCAGCGACTCCGTCGATACGGTCGGCGCGTTCTTCCTGGCTTTCGGGGCCGAGGTGGTCGATGCCAAGGGCAACGTCGTCGTGAAGAACGACAATGTCCGGCAGGTTCTCGAATACTACAAGAAGCTGATGGCATTCCTGCCGCCCGATGCGCCGGCATGGGACGATGCCTCCAACAACCGATGGCTGGTCTCGGGCAAGGGCGCCCTCATCATGAACCCGCCGAGCGCATGGGCTGTCGCCAAGCGCGACGCGCCGCAAATCGCGGAGCAATGCTGGACGCACGGGTTCCCGGTGGGGCCGAAGGGCCGCTTTGCACCCTACCTTCCCTATTTCTGGAGCGTGTGGAATTTCTCCAAGAACAAGGAAGCGGCCAAGAGCCTGCTGACCCATTTGTCGCAACCAGCGTCGATCGAGAAGCTGGTGGTCGCGAGCGGCGGCTATGACCTGCCGGCGTTCGAGAAGCTCACCACCCTGAAGGTCTGGGCGGAAGAAGGACCGCCAAAGGGCACCCTCTTCCACTACCCGAATCCGTACAATCACCAACTGCTGTCGATCTCGGCATCGCCGGCGCCGCCGAAGATCGCCCAGCAGATCTACGTGCAGGCAACGCTGACCAAGATGTGCGTGCGCTTCTATCAGGGCGAAGCAATGGAGAACACGCTGGCCTGGGCAGAAGGCGAGCTCGAAGGTTTTATGCGGAGCTGAGGCTCAAGGATATCGCCGCAACGGCCGTTCGATCGCGGCCGTCGCGGCGCGCATCCGCCCTTAAACCAACGGGAGACGACGTGACGTCGGCTTCCGGGCCTGAGGTGAAACGCGCGAGGAAGATCCATCATGGTCGATGTCGCATTTCAGCCCAACAGCGTTCCTGCAACGCGATCGGCGCGCAAACGCGCCAGTTTGCGGACGGCGCTCAAGCGCAAGTCCACTTCGGCTTTTCTGATGACGTTGCCGTTAATCCTCCTGATCGGCATTCTGGTGATCTATCCGGCGTTCTATTCCATGCATCTGGCAACCCTGAACAAGTCGATGCAGCGGTTCGTTGGTCTTGGCAATTTCGCATTCCTGTTCAAGCGCGAGACGTTCTGGCTGGTGGTGAAACAGTCGTGCATCTTTGCGATCTCGGCGGTGTTCTTCAAAGCGCTGATCGGCTTCATCGTCGCCCATTTCGTTCATAACGTCCCCGCGAAGGGCCAGCGCAAATGGCGCGGGATGCTGCTGGTACCGTGGGTTATCCCCCCGGCGATGAGCACGCTGGCCTGGCTGTGGCTGTTCGATCCGTCCTATAGCGCCTTCAACTACACGCTTGCGTTCTTCGGCATCGGGCCGATCCCCTGGACCGGCGACGCCTACTGGGCACGGTTCTCGGTGATCCTGGTCAACATCTGGGTCGGCGCTCCGTTCTTCATGATCATGTACCTGGCGGCGCTGAAATCGGTGCCGGAGCAGCTTTATGAGGCTGCCGCTATCGACGGCGCCAATTGGTGGCAGCGCATATGGTTTGTGACGCTGCCGATGATGCGCAACATCATCGCGATCACCACGCTGTTCTCGCTGATCGTGACCTTCGCCAATTTCGATATCGTGCGAATCCTGACCGCGGGCGGCCCGCTCGACCACACGCATCTGTTCGCGACCTGGGCGTTCCGCCTCGGCATCGAGGGCGGCGACATCCCGCTCGGCGCCAGCGTGTCGCTGTTCATGTTCCCGATCCTGGCGATCGCGGCGGTCTTTATCCTGCGCGATATCAATAAACGCGGGAATGAAGCCTGATGGCCAGCACCCTCGTGATCGACAAGGCGGCGCCGACCCGAAAAGTCAAATATGGCAGCATGAGCCGCGACCGCACCTGGGCGCTGCGATGGTCCTATTTCTTCCTCACGCTGTTTGCGATCTTCTCGCTGGTGCCGCCGATCTACATGCTGATCACCTCGCTCAAAAGCAGCGCGGAGATTTCGGCGGCGACCAACCCCTGGTGGGTATTCCATCCGACACTGTCGAATTACATCGAATTGCTGACATCGAACCAGTTCCTGACGTTTTTCCGGAACTCCGCGCTCGTCTCGATCTTCGTGGTCACCATCACGATGCTGATCAGCGTGCCCGCGGCCTTCGCGCTGTCGCGCATGCGGTTCTGGGGCTCGGCGACGCTCGCGACCGGAGTATTCCTGACCTACCTGATCCCCGACACGCTGCTGTTTCTTCCCCTGTTCAAGATGTTCGTGGTGTTCAGCGACTGGACCGGCATCCAGCTGATCAACAAATGGTATGTGCTGCTGATCCTGTACCCGACGCTCACGGTACCGTTCTGCACCTGGATCATGATTGGCTACTTCGCCTCGATCCCGAAGGAGCTCGATGAGGCCGCCATCATCGACGGCGCGTCGTGGTTCCAGACCCTGACCCGGATCTTTATTCCGGTGGCGCTGCCCGGCCTGATCGCCGCGACCATCTTCGCCTTCACGGTGTCATGGGCGCAATTCCTCTATCCCCTGGTGTTTACGACGTCGACCGATCAACTGGTGTTGCCGGTCGGCATCATCACCACGTTGATCAAGGGCGACGTCTTCAACTGGGGGCAGATCATGACCGGTGCGCTACTCGGCGCCGCGCCGCCGCTGATCATTTACGCGTTCCTGATGGACTACTACATCGCCGGCCTCACCGCCGGCGCGACAAAGGGTTGAACTCATGGCTGACGTGACGTTGCGTAAGGTGATCAAGCGTTATGACGAGGTCGAGGCGGTGCGCGGCATCGATCTCGACATCGCCGACCATGAGTTTGTCGTGCTGGTCGGGCCGTCCGGCTGCGGAAAATCGACCACACTGCGGATGATCGCGGGGCTCGAGGACATCACCGACGGCGACATCATGATCGGCGGCGACGTCGTCAACGACGTGCCGCCGAAGGACCGCGACATCGCGATGGTGTTCCAGAACTATGCACTTTACCCGCATATGACGGTCGCGGAAAACATGTCGTTTGGATTGCGCCTGAAACATTATCCGAAGGCCGAGATCAAGAGCCGGGTCACCGAAGCCGCCCGCATGCTCGACATCACCGATCTGATCGACCGCAAGCCGAAGCAGCTGTCCGGCGGCCAGCGCCAGCGCGTCGCGATGGGCCGCGCCATCGTCCGCAATCCCAAGGTGTTCCTGTTCGACGAACCGCTCTCCAATCTCGATGCCAAGCTGCGGGTCCAGATGCGTATCGAAATCAAGAAAGTCCATCAGAAGGTCCGCACCACCACCGTCTACGTCACCCACGACCAGGTCGAGGCAATGACGCTCGCCGACCGGGTCGTGGTGATGAACCACGGCCGGATCGAGCAAATCGGGACACCTAACGATCTCTATCACCACCCGGCGACACGTTTTGTCGCCGGCTTCATCGGCTCGCCCGCGATGAATTTCGTGCCCTGCCGGCTCGAGGAGGTGTCGGGCAAACTGAACATCCGCCTGACCGACCGCATCGCCTTCCCGCTGCCGCCGAAGCGCGCGGCGCGCTATCAGAATGTCGCGCGCAACGAGAAGCTGCTGCTCGGCATCAGGCCGGAGCATATCACCGAGGCGAACTCGCATCTGGAGCCCGGCGTCGAGCCCTTCGACGCGGTCTTGGACGTCACCGAGCCGATGGGCATGGAGACGCTGATTTATTTCACGCTCGAAGGCGCGCAGATCTGCGGCCGGGTCAATCCCAACGCCGGCGCGCGCGACGGCGGGCCGTTGCGATTGGCAGTGGACCTCAACAATATGCACCTGCTAAATGAGGTGACCGGCGTCGTCCTCTGACGACCGCAAACAACAAGAGCCCGCCGGGGGCTGGCAGGGAAACGGGAATGGCGACCAACAAGAAGAAAATTTTCGTAACTGAATCTATGTCACAGCAAGGGCGGGCTTTATTGCAGGTACGGGACGACATCGAGCTGGTCGAATTCCCCAACATGATTTCCGCGCCTGATTTCGAGGCGATGCTGAAGGCGCAGGCGCCGGTCCATGGCGTGGCGCTCGGCGCGACAAAATTCGGCGAGCCGGAGCTCGAAGCCTCCCTGGACATGAAGGTGGTGACCCGGATCGGCGTCGGCTACGACGCCGTCGATGTCCCGGCGCTGTCCCGCCGCAAGGTCCCGCTGATGGTGGCCGGCACCGCCAACTCGCCGTCGGTCGCCGAACAAGCGCTGTTCATGATGCTGACGCTCGCAAAACGCGCCGTGGAAATGCATTCCATTGTCAAGGACGGCAAATGGGGTCATCGCCTCGGCATGCTGCCTTATGATCTGTTCGGCAAGACCGTGCTGATCGTAGGCTTTGGCCGCATCGGCACGCGTACCGCAAAGCGCTGCCTTGCCATGGAAATGAACGTCCTGGTCTATGATCCCTACAAATCCGCCGCCGAGATCAAGGCGGCGGATTGCGAGCCTGTCGCCGATCTCGATGCGGCGCTGCCACGCGCCGATTTTGTCAGCGTCCACTGCCCGAAGACGCCGGAGACGGTCGGGATGTTCAACGCGGCGCGTTTGGCGCGCATGAAGCCCACCGCCTACCTCATCAACACCGCGCGCGGCGGCATCGTCGACGAGCGGGCGCTGTATGCCGCGCTGGTATCGGGCAAGCTCGCCGGCGCCGGTCTCGACGTGTTCGAGCAGGAGCCGCCGCCGATGGGGCATTCGCTGTTCGAACTGCCCAATGTCATCATGGCCCCGCATGTCGCCGGCGTCACACGGGAAGCCGTCGACCGCATGAGCGAGCAGACCGCGCGCAATATTTTGAGCGCGCTCGACGGTGAGCCGATCCGGCAGAACGTCATCAATCAGGACGTACTCGGCTGACCCCGGTCGCTTCGCCGGTTTCGTTGCTTCATGACCGCGGGTAATGCAAATGGCCTTTCGCGAATACGGTAACTATGACGCGGTGGGTCTCGCCGACCTCGTCCGCAAGAAGCAGGTCAGCGCGAGCGAGTTGCTGGACGAGGCGATCGCCCGCACGGCCAAGGTCGATCCGCAAATCAACGCCGTGGTCGTGAAGCATTACGACTATGCCGAGCGGCAAATCGCGCGCGGGCTTCCGGACGGCCCGTTCGCCGGCGTGCCGTTTCTGTTGAAGGATCTCGACCTTCTCGAGGGCACGCGGACGACGTCGGGCGCCAGCATTTACAAGGACAATGTCGCCGATCATACCGGCACCCTCACCCAGCGCTTTCTGGATACCGGCCTCACGATCTTCGGCAAAAGCTCCAGTCCGGAATTCGGATTGATGCCGACCACCGAGCCGCGCCTGTTCGGTCCGACCCGAAACCCATGGAATCTCGCGCATTCCTCCGGCGGCTCGTCCGGCGGCGCGGCGGCCGCCGTTGCCGCGCGCATCCTCCCGGTCGCCCATGCCAGCGACGGCGGTGGCTCGATCCGTATTCCGGCTTCGGCATCCGGGGTGTTCGGAATAAAGCCGACGCGCGCGCGCAATCCGGTTGGGCCGGACCGCGGCGAAGGCTGGGGCGGATTTTCCTGCGGCCATGTCGTCAGCATCAGCGTACGTGACAGCGCGGCGATGCTGGACGCCGTCCACGGACCCGAGCCGTCGAGCCTCTATTACGCGCCACCGCCGGAGCGGCCATTCGCGGAAGAAGTCGGCCGCGATCCCGGGCGCCTGCGTATCGCCTTCACCGACAAGTCGCCCTATGGCGACGCCATCGATCCCGAAATCGCGGCAGCGACGCGGGATGTCGCCTCGATGCTCGCCGGGCTCGGCCATGACGTTGAGGAGCGCGCGCCTCGGCTCGCCGCCGATCCGGCCGCCGTGATGTCGACCATCGTCGCCGCCAATACCGCGTACAGCGTGCGGCTCACCGAACAACGCTTTGGTCGCGCGATGACGGATCAGGATTTCGAAATCTTGACACTGGCAAGCGCCCATAACGGAGAGAAGGCAACCGCGACCGACTACGTGGCGGCGCAGCTCGGGGCCTTCCAGATTTCCCGCGGACTGGCGGCGTTTTTCCAGACCTGCGACGTGTTCCTGTGTCCGACGCTGTGCCTGCCGCCGCTGCGGATCGGCGAACTGAACTCGATGTCGCGGGACCTGTCGCATATCGCGCCGATCTTGCGGCGCTACATCCCGGCAACCTCGATGTTCAACATGTCCGGTCAACCCGCGATGTCGGTGCCGCTGGCCTGGAACTCGGCCGGACTACCGCTCGGCATGATGTTCGCCGCCCGCTTCGGCGACGAGGCGAGCCTGTTTCGGCTGGCGGCGCAACTCGAGCAGGCGCGGCCCTGGAAGCACAAATTGCCGCCAGTTTGCGGTTAAACCGACAAAACTCAGCCTTATTCGGGGACAAGGTAAGCGTATCGGAACGGCGGAATCGCATTGTCGCCGACTGCCGGATATCTGGAGGCCGAACCTTTGAGTCAAAGCGACCCGACCGACGACGCGCTCGCGACCATCGCCAGCATTCTCGATCAAGGAGAATCCGTTCGCGCGCCGGACAGGCCCGCGATTGAGGAAAAGCCCGCAATCGACAAAAAGCCTCTCGTCCCAGCCCTGACCGAGGCCGACGGTTACTCGAAATTCGGTCCCGGTCCGATGGCCGCGATCCGCCTGAAATGGACGGTTCGCCGCGAGGGCAGCGAATATTATGTCGATGAGACGATCGGCGAGAATTCAACGCCCGTCGTCAGCGGGCCGATGTCGCGGGATGCGGCGGTGTGGTTCGTGGACGATCGCGAGAGCGAGGCGCGGCGCCGCTTCGAAGAGCTCAAGAGCGAAATGTCCGGCCGGGCGGCGGCGGCGAGTATCGTTCGCAGGGACGGCGGCGAAATCTAACCCTCAAGCAACCCGCTCGGCGTTCCCAGAAAATCCTTCTTGACGAGATCGACCCCGCAATGGCGCAGGATGTCATAGGCCGTCGTCACGTGGAAGAAGAACTGCGGCACGCTGAACGTCAGCAAGAGCGATTGGCCGGTAAAACTTCTCGTTGAGCCACTTCGAAACGTGAAGACCACCTCTTTGTTGGCCGCGCCGTTGATCTCTGCGGGCGAGAGGCTCCGGACAAATTCGATCGCGGTCGCGATCCGCGCCTTGAGCTCCGGAATATCCGGCTCGGCATCCGGATAGACCGGCGGATCAACGCCCACCAGCAGACTTGTGGAGAGAACCGCGTGCCTGATGGCCTCGCCCACCTGGCGCGTGAGGTTGTACATGTTGGGATAGAGCCGCGCGTTGAGCAGAATGGCAGGATCGATCTTGCGCGCTTCGGCGTGATCCGCCGCGCGGTCGAGAAGATGCGACAGACTGCCGAGAAACTGCACGAAGACGGCGACTGACGAATTATACATCGAGATTGGCATATTGGATCCTGTCCACGAGGGCCGTGACGTCTGAAGCCGCCGATTTGATCGCCGACCCTAGCCCCCCGTTCAGCAACAAACCATCGCCTTTCGGTATTTGCCTTGTTGATAGCGGACATCGCTGCGATATGTTGCGCGGCATCGTGATCCCCGACTTTTGACACCGGATCCGGCTTCTGGAGAAAACTTGATGCTTCGCGTTCTATCCGGCCTCGCCGCACTATTTTTTCTTGCCGCAAGCGCGGCGCAGGCCCAACAGCCGTCACGCCTCGACGAGATCATCAAGCGCGGGAGCTTGCGCGTCGGCATGACCGGCGACTATCTGCCGTTTACCTATCTCGACAGGGAGACGAAAAAATTCCGTGGCTTCGACGTCGATATGGCGGAGGCGCTGGGCAAGGCGCTCGGCGTCAAGGTCGAGTATGTTCCGACCGCCTGGCCGCAAATGATGAAAGATTTCGAAGCCGACGATTTCGACATCGCGATGGGCGGCGTCTCGATTACGCTCGACCGGCAGAAAAAGGGCATGTTCTCCATGCCCATCATGCGCGAAGGCAAGACGCCGATCGCCCGCTGCGCCGACAAGGATAAATTCCCGACCATTGCCGATATCGACAAAGCTGGCACCCGTGTGATCGTCAATCCCGGCGGCACCAATGAGCGATTTGCCCGGGCCCACATCAAGAATGCCGCGATCGAGACCTACAATGACAACGTCACGATCTTCGACGAGATCGCCAAGGGCGACGCCGATTTGATGATCACGGACGCGTCGGAGACGCGCTACCAGCAGAAGCTTCATCCCGGCGTGCTCTGCGCGGTGCACCCGGACACGCCGTTCGACTTCGCCGAGAAAGCCTACTGGCTGCAACGCGACCCTGCGCTCAAGGCCTTCGTCGATCAATGGCTGCACATCGCCTTTGAAGACGGCAGTTTCAAGAAGATCTATGCCTCCTGGTTTGAATAGACCGGGCGCGGTGCTAAATTCGGCTGGCCGGGCGCACGTGGGTTGAACCAAACGCCGCCCATCCACGACTCATAGCGATGAAAGTGATCTAGATCACGTTGACGAAAGCTGCCGAAGCATAGGCTCGGAGTTCGGGACGTCCCAACTTCGGACCGGGATTTCGACTGCTCAGGGGGTCAATATGAAAATCGCAACAGGGCTTCTTGCCGTCGTGGCCTTTGTGCTGGCGAGCAGCGCCGCGCAGGCGCAGTACACTTTCGAATATGGCGGGCGCACCATTCGCATCGATCCGGATCGCGGCACGGTTTCGATCCCGGGCGTCTACGACAATACCGGGCGGCGCTCGAAGCGCGCCCGCCGCGATCAGGACACGACGCGCAAGCCGTCGCCCGAGCAGGCGAAGATCGACCCGCAAGCGCCGGCTGCTGCCCCCGCGCCGGCCGAACAGACCCCGGCGCCTGCGCCAGTTCCCGTGCCTGCACCAGCGGTCGCTTCGCCCGCGCCATCCACCACCACCGCGGCCGCGGCGCCGTCATCGGATACCATTACCTCGACACAGCCCGCGGCCAGCACCCCTCTGCCCCAAATACCGCAAGACGTTGCCCCTGCCCCCAGTCTCGCGCCGCCTCCGGTGGTGGCGGCTGTTCCCCCGGCGGCACCGGTCCCTGCCCCAGTGCCCGCTCCTCAAGTGGCAAATTCGCCGCTTGGCGTATGGCTGACGGAAGAGAAGGAAGGCAAGGTCCGGATCGAGCAATGCGGCGCCAATCTCTGCGGCTATTCGGTGGATTCGAAATCGAACCAGAATACCGAACAGGTTCTGATCAATATGAAGCCCGGCAAGGACGCCAAATGGAGCGGGCGGATTCTCGACCCGAAATCCGGCTCAACCTATGATTCGACGATCGCGTTGAAAGGCCCCGATACCCTGCGCGTGCAGGGCTGCGCCTTCGGCGGCATGTTCTGCGGCGGCCAGACCTGGAGCCGGGTGAACTAATTGGCGCGTCACCGCTAGCCGCATCGGCGCGGACCTCTGGCACCAGGGTCGTCGGCTCTGTCACGCCGGCGTGACCCCCATCACATCATCTCGCGACGCATTCTGTGACTGTACCTCCGTCCAACAACGGGGGATCTCATGGAACGCGTTTGCAAAATTGCAATCGCCAGCCGCCTCGTCTTGCTTCTGGGTATTTCCGTCGCGACGCCGGCCATGGCCACGACCTATGACGGCGCCTGGGATGTCCAGATCGCCTCGCGGAATGCGTCGTGCGGCAACGGTGCCACCGTCTCGATCGGCATCAAGGACGGCCAGGTGGCGTCGGCCAATCCAATGATGACGGCATCGGGCCGCGTCGCGGATGCGGGAAACATCCGCGTCACCCTGGCGAGCGGTATGAAGCGCGCCACAGGCTTCGGCCACCTCACGGCGACATCCGGATCGGGCACCTGGCGGGGCGCAATGTGCTCGGGCACCTGGACCGCGCACCGCATCTGACCGCGCCGCTACCCTCCGTTACGGCTGAAATTCCGCGGTCCCGGTGGCCGCGGCTGCGGCGATCTCGGGCTTCCTGTTGCCAAAGGTCGTCTCGTGAATCTTGCCGTCGACGATATGGATGCGGCGGTCGGCGCGCGCCGCCAGCGCGGCGTCGTGGGTTACCACCACCACGGTCTGACCGTTGTCGGCGATATCGCGCAGGATGCCGAATACCTGTTCGGTCGAGGCGGTGTCGAGATTTCCCGTGGGCTCGTCGGCGACGATGATCTCGGGGCGGTTGGCGAGCGCGCGGGCCAGCGCCACGCGCTGCCGCTGACCGCCGGAGAGCTGATTGGGGCGTTTTGCAACCTGTTCGCCGAGACCGAGCGACGACAGCAGCGCCATCGCCCGCCCGTGCATGTCCTTGGTCGACATCTTGCCATGGGCCCGCATCGGCAACAGCACGTTTTCCAGCGCGGTGAACTCGGGCAATAGAAAGTGGAACTGAAACACGAAGCCGCATTTGGTCAGGCGAACGTCGGCGCGCTCGGTTTCCGATAATTTGGATGTCGGCTGGCCGCAGATGATGACCTCGCCTTCGGTCGGCGCATCGAGCAATCCGATCAGATAGAGCAGCGACGATTTGCCGGATCCGGAAGGTCCGGTGATGGCGAGGAATTCGCCCTTCTTCACTGTGAGATCGATGCCATTGACGAGCGTGTGAGAGATAACGCCCTGAACGCGGCGGACCAGGCCGACGACCTCCAGCGCGGTCTCGCTCACGACGCCCCCCGGATAATCTCGACCGGATGCACCCGCGTCGCCTTGCGCGCCGGAAAGAACGCCGCGATCGCGCAGCACAGAATGGCGATGCCTCCGGTGGCGAAATAATGCGTCGGCGAATAGTAGATCGAAAGCGGTACGGTTGCGCCCGTGAGCGTATTGTAGATGGTGATCCTGGACCACGCATAGCAAAGCAGATATCCGAGAATCCATCCGAACAGGATTCCGACCGATCCCATCATCATCGATTCCAGGATGAAGATTCGCCGCACCGAGGCTTCGCGCATCCCGAGCGACTTCATGATCGCGATGTCGTGACGCTTCTCATGGGTGATGGTGGAAATGATGTTGTAGGTCGCAAATGAGGAGGACAGCAGCATCGCGCCCATCACGGTGAGCACGATGAAATCGCGCGTTGCGAAGCTCGACAAGAGATCGGCATTGGCTTCCTGCCATGATACCGACTTGTAGCCGGTCTGCGCCTCGACCTGCGTCGCCACTTTTTGCGCGATCAGCGGATCGTTCAGCCGCAGCCGCAATTCATTGATGATCCCGTTTTGCCCCATCAGGGTCTGGGCCATGCCGATCAGCGAATAGATCTGCCCCTCATCGACCCGCTTCAAGCCGGAGCGGAAGATGCCGACCACGGTCGCTGAAATCTGGGTGCCCTCGCCTCCCGCCAGCACGACCGTATTTCCGGTTTTCACCGCGAGCTTTTCCGCCAGCGCCTGGCCGATGATGATCCCGTTCGCCGCCTTGGCGAGATCGCTCAATTGCCCCTCGCGCATCTGCGAGGCGAGTTTTGACACCCGAACCTCGAACCGCGGATCGATTCCGGTCAGCGTGACGCCGATCCGGCCGCCGCCGTGGTCGATGATCGCCGTGGTCCGGACCGACGGCGCGACGTCGCCCGGCAACCACGACTTCAGCGAGGCCATCAGCGCATCCGGATATCGGATCCCCGGGCGCGGATTGACGTTCGCCACGTTGGACATCGCCACCGCAGCGTATTCCTGGTCCGCCGGCTGCGACGGGACCGACCGTCGCTCATCGCTCACCGTGATGTGGGGCATGGTGTCGACCAGTTGGCGCAGAAAATCGATCTGCGATCCCTGCATCAGGCCCGCCATCATGATGGTGAAGCCAACGCCCATGGCGACGCCAAACATACCGACCAGCGTCTGCCGGACGCGGCTTGAGACGTGGGTCCAGGCGATACTCAGCACGAGGTTCGTTGCCATGCCTTTCACCGGGCCGCGGGGTATTTGGCGACGTTCCTGCGGGCGTCGTTGACAATGGAATCGACGTGCGCCGTCAGCGCCGCCGATATCACGGCATCATCAGGATCGGCGGAACTGGCGACGACGGGCGCGCCGCGGTCGAGCGTCGACGTGAGGACGGGATTGGGCGCCGGTTCGGTCGGAGCGTCAGTCGCCTGCTTCGCCGGCACAGCGACGTTTTCCACGTGGACCCGGGTACCGTCCGCCAAATCCGCACGCGCCGGCGACAATACGGTCAAGTCCTGCATCACATCGCCGATGATCTCGACATTGCGGCTGCCTTTGATCCCGACACTGACGGGAACACGATGAACCTTTCCGTCGCGCACCACTTGAACCGCATTGTCGATTACGGCCTCGGCAGGCACGACAACCGCTGCGGTCTTTTCGCGATAGATGATGTTGACTTCGACCGTCATCCCGATCCGCAACGGCGTATCGGACGGCAATCGCAGATAGACGCGAAAGGTTTTTCGCGCCGGATCGCCCTTCGGCGTGATCTGCGAAACGGTGGCGCGCAGCGCCTGGGTGGCGAAGGCCTCGCTTCGCAAAAAGGCCTTCTGCCCCACGGCAATCCTGGTGATTTCCTCTTCATTGATTTCCGCCACCACCTGCATCGGCGTCGGCGGGCCGACCCAGAACAGCACGTCGGTCGGCCCGACGATCTCGCCGACCTCGCCGTCGCGCCGCAGCACCATTCCATCCAGCGGCGCGCGCAGTACGAGTGAATCGACACGCACTTTCTGGGCGCTGATGCGCGATTTGGATTCGTCGAACTGGGTCTGGCGCTGCTCGTATTCGGTCTTCGCCGCATCGCTCTTGTCACGGTCGCGTTCGGCGCGATCGCGGTCGCGATGCAATTGTTCATTGTTGATTTCGAGTTCATGCAGCGCGGAGACTTCCTCGGCGTCGTCCTGGCGGCCCAGGATTTGGCCGGCGCGCACCGCCTGCCCCTCGCAGCGGCACAGATCGACCAGCCGCCGCCGCTGCAGCGGGACGACTTTCGCCCAGCGCTCGGGTTCGACGGTTCCCGTTCCATAGATCGCTTCCGAGACCGGCGCGAGGATGGACGTTGCCGCGGTGACGGTCGGGGGGCGAAAGAAGTCGGGATGTTCCAGGTAGGCTCCGCCAACCGCCACGGCTGCAAGCGCTGCGAGTACGGATCCGGACCAGACAAGATTGCGCGAGGCCATCGGCACTCCCTCTCAGAAGCCAAGCCGCTTGCGCAGCTCGGACGGCATTTTGTCCATCAACGCGTCGATATCGTCTTTCTTGCCGCTGCCGCTGCGTGGCCCGGAATCGGCGGAAGGTGCAAGAGGTGCCGGAGCAACAGGGGCGGCGGTTGCGGGCGGCGATTGCTTCAAGACAATCGGCGGCGGCGGCGGGCTGTCGGGAGTGGCAAACCTGGCTTGGCTTGGCGCGGCTTGGCTTGGCGCGGCATGCCAGCTCGCGGCCGCGGCCCTGGCCTCGTTGAGTTCTCCCGGCGTCATCCTGGTTTCCAGAACGCCCATCAATTGGCGGGCACCGTTGCGGAACTCGTCTACTCGGGTGCCGACGGAAACGATGTAAGCCCATTTGTAGGCGTTGACGTTGTCCTTCGCCGTTCCCCGCCCGATCGCATACAATCCGCCGAGCACCAGCATCGCGTGCGAATGACCTTCTTCGGCGGCGCGCGAAAACCACTGGAAGGCTTGCTCATCGGATCTTTGCCGCCCGACGCCTGCGGAATAAAGCGCACCGAGATAAAACTGGGCGTCGTTGTCTCCGGACTGCGCGGCCTGAAAATAGCGGTCGGCCATCTCCTTGTCGGATATCGGATCGGCGGCACAGACAACGGAGTTCGCAATGAGAGCGGCGCCGCAAAAAATTGGCAAAAGGGCTCGCTTCATCGAATTCTCCGGGAGTTTGGGAAAATCACCCACCCTGACTTATATCGCTGCTCTCACACACCTTTTCTTCTTGATCGCTTCCGCAAAGAGGTCTTGCGAATTGTACACCTCTGCAGTGACCGTTCAAGAAACTCGCAAGGCGCGTGTCCGAAACCTGCGCTTTACCGTGACTTCGAGCACGTCCCGGCAAGGTTGACGTTAGTCGATGGCGCGGGGCTACCGGTGTGATTCCAATCACATTCCCGGACAAAAGGACGTGCGACGGTGTCGGTGTCGAACCAACAACGGGGGATTGTCATGCAACGTTTTCGCACCGCCACTGTCGCGATCCTGATGCTCGCCGGAATCTCTGCTGCGACGCCCGCCGCTGCGGCGGCGGCCTATGACGGCGCCTGGAATGTCCAGATCGCTTCATCGAATTCAGCCTGCGGCGGCGGCACAACGGTGTCGATCGGAATCAACAATGGCCAGGTCGCCTCGAACAATCCGCTGATGACGGCATCGGGCCGCGTGGCGGATGCCGGCAACATCAGCGTGAGCCTTGCCAGTGGCACGAAGCATGCCGTTGGCTTCGGTCATCTCTCGAGCACGTCTGGGTTAGGCACCTGGCGCGGCGCGTTGTGCTCGGGCACCTGGACCGCGCAGCGGATTTGAGCAGGACGCGACGGCTACTTGCCGACCTCTACGGCAAATTCCGCATCCGTCACATGCTCCATCCAGGTCACGTGACTTCCGTCCAGCCCTTCCTGTATCGCGACGTGGGTCATGCCGTTGGCCGGCGAGGCGCCATGCCAATGTTTCTCACCGGGCGGAATCCAGACGACGTCGCCCGACTTGATCTCGCGCACCGGGCCACCCTTGGTCTGTACCCGTCCGACACCGGAGACGACATAGAGCGTCTGGCCGAGCGGGTGCGTGTGCCATGCCGTCCGCGCGCCCGGCTCGAAGGATACCCGGTTCGCGACAACCCGTGCCGGCGCCTCGGTCGCAATGATCGGATCCTGCCAGACCGTACCGGTAAAATACTCTTTCGGTGCCCGGCGCGTCGGCCGCGAACCGGCGAGATGGATATTCATGGTGTTTCTCCTTGTTGTGATGGACGCTGTTCCGCCGCGTCCTGATTACTTTTTCGACGCGGCATAGCGCGCCTTGGTCTCGGCATTCATGGGATAGAGACCCGGTAGCACCGCGCCCGAGTTCACTTGATCGACGATCCAGGCTTCCATTCGTTCCTGTTCGGCGCCTTCGGCCAGGATCAGGTCGACAAACGCTTTCGGGATCACCACCGCGCCATCCTGATCGGCAACGATGACGTCATCCGGGAAGATCGCGACACCGCCGCAGCCGATCGGCTCGCCCCAGCCGACAAAGGTCAGGCCCGCAACCGAGGGCGGCGCGGCATACCCGTCGCACCACACCGGCAGACCCGTGCCGAGCACGCCTTCGAGATCGCGCACCACGCCGTCGGTCACGAGCGCGGCGACGCCCCGCTTGACCATTCGCGCGCACAAAATATCGCCGAAGATGCCGGCGTCGGTGATTCCCATGGCGTCGACCACGGCGATACAGCCTTCCGGCATGGCTTCGATCGCGGTGCGGGTCGAGATCGGCGACGACCAGGATTCCGGCGTCGCCAGATCCTCGCGTGCCGGCACGAACCGCAGTGTAAAGGCCGATCCGACCAATCGCTTCTGTCCCGGGCGCAGCGGACGCGAACCGCGCATCCAGACGTTTCGCAGGCCCTTTTTGAGGAGAACCGTGGTGATGGTGGCGGTGGATACGCCGGAAAGGGTCTTGATCGCTTCGGGGGATAGGGACATCGAACGGGCAACTCCGGTTTGCGGATTTATTGGACGGACGCATCTTGCGGGGCACGGGCATCGCGTCAAGGGCCGTCGCTAGCAGGTGGCCGAGAGGAGCTCTATTGCGCCGGCGCAATTAGGGTATCTTATCACGATCGTGCGGATTAATTTATTGAACTTGCAGGCGGATTTTCATGATCCCGAATTCCACTCCGGCGCAAAACACGCTAGAGCTTGCTCTCCACTGAAGATCTTTGAGGCCATGGCCGCGACGCGCTCCCCGCCCCGTATTCTGCCAAGTGGCGACAGCGCCATCACGGTCGAATTCAGCCGCGATATCGACGATGCCGCAAACCAGCGGGTGCTGGCGCTCGATCGCACGCTCGCCGGCGAACCGGTTGCCGGCGTGACCGAGACGGTGCCGACCTATCGATCTCTGCTGGTACATTACGATCCCGAACGGATCGATTTCGACACGCTGGGCGCAAAACTCGTCGCGCTCGCGCGACGGCCGGTTCCGCCGGAGACCAAGACGCGGCGCTGGCGCATTCCCGTGGTTTACGGCGGCGAGCATGGCATCGATCTGGAGGATGTGGCCAAGACACTCAAGACGACCCCGGACGATATCGTCGCGCGGCATGTCGCCGGCGATTACCGGGTCGCCATGATCGGCTTTTCGCCGGGCTGGTCGTATCTCAGCGGTCTCGAGAAATTCCTGCATATGTCGCGACGGCAGAACCCGCGGCTCTTGACGCCGGCCGGCACGATTTCGGTCGGCGGCGTGCAGGCCGGGGTGCAATGTCTGGCTGGTCCGAGCGGTTGGCATCTTCTGGGGCGGACGGCGGTTAGAACCTACCAGCAGCATCGCGATCCGACTTTTCTGCTGGAACCCGGCGATCGCGTCACCTTTTCGGCGGTCGATGGCAAGACCTTCGCTGAGCAGGATCGCGCCGCGGAAGCTGGCGAGATTGTCGCCGAGCTGATCGCCGCATGACCAAACTCGTGGTGTCATCGATAGGGCCTGCGAGTTCTGTCCAGGACGGCGGACGGCATGGCGCACAACGTTACGGTCTGACGCCGAGCGGCGCGATGGACCGGATCGCGCTGGCCGCGGCGAATGCGCTGGCCGAAAACCCGATCTTCGCCGCAGCGATCGAAATCGGTCCCTTCGGTGCGGCGTTCACGGCGCGCGAGGGCGCGGTTCGCGTCGCGCTTTCCGGCGCGCCGCGAACAGCCGACATCGCCGGGCGCGCGGTGCCGTTCGATACCTCCATGACACTTGCCGACGGAGAAGCGCTGACGCTGGGCTTTGCCCGCGGCGGCGCCTTCAGCTACCTCGCAATCGAGGGCGGCATTGAAGGTGAGCCGATGTTCGGCAGCCTCGCGGTGAACGCGCGCGCCGGGCTCGGCAGCCCTTTTCCGCGCCCGTTGCAGGCGGGTGATACGCTGCTCACCAAACCGGCGAGCGGCGGGGCCGAGCGCCGGATCGAGCTGCCCAGTCCGGTGCCCGGACCGATCCGCGTCGTGATGGGCCCGCAGGATGACGAATTCGGCGACGATGCCAGAAAGCTGTTTCTGGACAGCGAGTGGAAGATATCGGCGACCAGCGACCGCATGGGCTACCGGCTGGACGGTCCGGCGATAAAACATCTGCACGGTCACAACATCGTCTCCGACGGCACCGTCGATGGCAGCATCCAGGTGCCCGGCAACGGCGCACCCATCGTATTGATGCGGGACCGCGGCACCACCGGCGGCTATCCCAAGATCGCAACCTTGATATCCGCCGATCTCGGGCGCTTCGCGCAGATTCCGGCGGCAACCGGGTTCCGGTTCAAGGCCGTCCCCATGGCGGAAGCGCAAGCGGAAGCGCGAAAATTCTGGAAGATGTTGCGAACCCTGCCCGACCGGCTACGCGCCATCGAGAGCTTTGATCTCAACATCGAGGCGCTGCAGGATGCTAATGTCGCCGGTAGCGCGGTCAGCGCGGTCGACACCGTTACCTGGCAGATTGCATCAGGCGCAGATGCACTGGGACCGGACTGACCAGAGATTACCGCGAGAAGAGGATACCCAAATGAAGACCATCGATCTCAATTGCGATCTCGGCGAAGGATTTGGCGCCTGGGACATGGGCAATGACGCCGCCATGATCGAGCTCGCCACCTCGGTCAACATCGCCTGCGGTTTCCATGCCGGCGATGCCGACATCATGCGCAGGACATGCGAGCTTGCGAAAGCACGCGGCGTCTCTATCGGCGCCCATCCCGGTTACCGCGATCTGCACGGTTTCGGCCGCCGGCCCTTTCCGGGCATGAAGGCGTCTGAGATTGAAAATCTGGTCGCCTACCAGATCGGCGCGTTGCAGGCCATCGCGACGGCCGCCGGTCACAAGGTCACCCATGTCAAGGCGCACGGCGCGCTCTCGAATGTCGCCTGCGAGGACGATGCGACCGCGAAGGCGATTGCCTCCGGCATCAAGGCGGTCGATCCCAAACTCATCTTCGTGGTGCTGGCCAATTCGCGCCTGGTGCAGGCGGGCGAAGCCTTGAACCTGCCGATGGTGCACGAGGTATTCGCCGACCGCGCCTATGAGGACGACGGCTCGCTGGTGTCACGCCGCAAGCCCGGCGCGGTGCTGCACGATGCAAAACAGATCGCCGAGCGCGTGGTGCGGATGGTGCAGGACGGCGCGGTGGTATCGGTGACTAGCAAGGTGATCAAAATGCGCACCGACACCGTGTGCATTCACGGCGACACGCCGGGAGCAGTCGATATCGCGCGCGGTCTGAGGCAGGCGTTGAAGGACAGCGATATTGCCGTGGCGCCGTTCAAGAAAGCGAGTTGAGCGCGCCGCTTAGAACGGGTGAACCGACAGCGTGCCGAACAGCACGGCGACAATGAATGCGAACGCGCCATAGAGCGCCGCTGCATGAAATCCGGTTCCAGTTCGTCGGGACAGGGAACGCGCGTAAAGGTGCAGGCGGGCTTCCGCCGATAATTCGCGCATGGTCGATCTCCAACGCCGCATTTGCGGAGAAACCAAATACCGATCGCCGAGGGATTCAAGACGACCCACAAAATAGTGATACGGATGCTCCGATGATGTCTCTTCGCAGCTAAAAATTTCTCCGCGCCGAAGTCCGGCGAGAATTTTATTCGTTAGGATTTGATGCTGATTGAAGCGGAACCGGTTCCGTCAGTAGACGTCCTGCTGGAACCGGCCCTTTTTCTTGAGATCGGCAACAAAGCTGATCGCCTCGTCGGTGGAACGGGCGCCGAACTGCGCCACGATATCGACCAGCGTGCGTTCGACATCCTTGGCCATCCGCTTGGCGTCGCCGCAGATATAGAGATTGGCGCCCTCGGCGAGCCAGGTCCACATTTCACGGCCGACCTCGCGCATGCGGTCCTGCACATAGAACTTCTTCTGGCCGTCGCGCGACCATGCCAGCGACAGCCGCGTCAAGAGCCCAGAGGTTTTCATGGCATTGAGCTCGTCGGCATAGAAGAAATCGCAGTCGCTGCGCTGGTGCCCGAAGAACAGCCAGTTCTTGCCGGGCGCGCCGGTCGCCTTGCGGTCGAGCAGGAAGGCGCGGAACGGCGCGATGCCGGTGCCCGGCCCGATCATGATGATCGGCGTCTTCGGGTCCTGCGGTAACGCAAAAGCGTGGGCCTTCTGGACATAGACTTTTACAGCGTCGCCCGGCCGGATACGCTCGGCGAGAAAGGTGGAGGCGAGGCCCAGGCGCTTGCGCTTGCCGATCACGTAGCGCACGCAATCGACCGTCAGCGACAATTTTCCAGGGGTCGCATTGTGCGACGAGGAGATCGAGTAGAGCCGCGGCTGCAGCGGCTCCAGCGCCTCGACGAAGGCTTCCGGATGCGGGCGGACATTGGAGAATTTCTGCAACGTCGCCATCACATCGAGCGTGGCGGCATCGCCGTCGGGATCCTCGCCTTGTGCCAGCGCGCGCGCCTTCTCCCGCTGCGCGCCGCCGGTGAGGTACGAGAGCAGTTCGAACAGCGAATCCGGCGCCAGCGCCAGCGAAACATCCGTCGTCAACACCTCGCGCAGCGTCTTGCTCCTCACTTCAGTGGTGTGGGAAGCGCCGAGCAGCGCGATGATCTGATCGACATGGCCGAGATCGTTTTGAGCGAAGATGCCAAAACTGTCGCCGACGACATAATCGAGGCCGCAGCCGCTAAGATCGAAATCGATGTGCCAGGTTTCCTTTTCCGATGCGCCTTTGTTGAGCAGACGCCGCGAGACGAATGTCGCGGCGACCGGATTGTCGCGCGAACGCCCCGGCTCGGCCACTTTCGCCGGAGCTGCCGCCACCGGTGCCGTCGCCGGTCTCCCTGAGGCCGCCGGAGCCTTCTCCAGCTCTTCGTGCAGGGCTTTGAGCATCCGGGCGGTTTGCTTGCCGCCGGGGACGCAGAGATTGAGGCGCGCCTCGGATTTGCCGGCGATCGCCTCCGAATAGTCGTGGCAATTGTAGCCGCACTGGCCGCAATCCTGCTGCGCCATCGCCGCCATCATGCGCCGGCGCAACGGGCTGCCTTCCGCGAGTTTCATGCGCTCGCCGATCGGCAGGGTCTGGTCGTGCCAGGGGGCTTCGCCGTCGTCGCCACTGCCGCCGGCCGGCCCCTGCAGCACGGCAGCGCCCTGCTCCGCCGACAACGGCGCAGGGCCGTCAGACAGAAGTCCGGCAAAGAAGCCGTTGAGCCAGGAACGTTGCGCTTCGGAGAATGGCGCACTGGACGGGATGATCTCGATCTTCGGCGGAGCCGTCATCTGGTTCATGAGGAAACCTCGGCGTCGGCCAGCTTGCGCAGCGTTTCGCCGTCGTGGCGGCGCGCGAATGAGAGGAAAGTTTCGTCGGGCGAGGCGCGATGCGCGAGGTACGCCTTCAACAGTTTCTCGACGGTCTTCGGCGTGTCATCCGCCGTGAGATCGTGAAAAACCTCTTGCCCGACATCGGCATGTGGACCGAACCCACCGCCGGCGAACAGATGGTACCCCTCAACGGTGTCGTCCGCCTCGCCGACCGGCACTTTTGCGGCGATCAGGCCGATATCGCTGATGTAGTGCTGCGCGCAGGAATGGTGGCAGCCGGTCAGATGGATGTTCAGCGGCGTCTCGATTTCGACCCGCGGTTCGCACCAGTCACCGATCGCGGCGGCGTGGCGCTTGGTGTCGGAGGCCGCGAACTTGCAGCCGGCATTGCCGGTGCAAGCGATCAGCCCGGCGCGGATTTGCGAGGCCGTTGTCGCAAGTCCAATGGCTTCGATCGCGGCAACGACAAGGGCGACATTCTCGCCGCGTACACCGGGGATCAGAAGGTTCTGCCAGACCGTAAGGCGGAGTTCGCCATCGCCGAGATCGCGCGCGATTTTTGCCAAGCCCCGGATCTGCTCGGAGGTGATCTTGCCGACCGGCAGCGCGACGCCGATCCAGTTTAGGCCTGCCTGCTTCTGCCGGTGCACGCCGATATGCGCCATGCGGTCGAAGGCCGGACGGGGGTTAAGCGCTTCCGGCGGCACACGGGTAAAGGCGTGGCCGAGTTTTTCTTCCACCCGGTTAAGGAACTTCTCCATCCCCATGCCGTCGATGACATATTTCAGCCGCGCCTTGAGGCGGTTGGTGCGGTCGCCGAGATCAATGAAGACGCGGACAATGGCGTCAGCGACTTTGGTCGCGTCCGCGGGCTTCACAATGATGCCGGTCGATTTGGCAAAATCCTTGTGGCCGGTGATGCCGCCGATCCCGAGCGAAAACCAGACACCGGGTTCGACCCCAAAACCGTCCTTCACCTCGACCGCCGCAAACGCGATATCGTTGGTGTCTTCGAGCACCGCGATCTTGCCGGCGCCGTCAAAGGCGACGTTGAATTTTCGGGGCAGTCCGGTCAGCGAGCGGTCGTTGAGAATATGGTAGTGCCATTCGCGGGCGTATTCGCGGGTATCCAGCAGTTCCTGCGGATCGATGCCGGCGGTCGGCGTGCCCGTGACGTTCCTAATATTGTCGGCGCCGGAGCCGCGCGAGCACAGGCCGAGGTCCTGGATGCCCTCGATCAGCGCGATGGTATTGCTCGGCGGGATTTCGCGGAACTGCAGATTGGCGCGCGTGGTGACGTGGCAAAACGGCCCGCAATAGCGCTCGGCGAGATCGGCCATGCCGGCGAACTGCCAATGCTTGAGGATCCCGTTCGGAATCCGCAACCGGCACATGTAGGAATCCTGCGCCGGCGCGACGTAGAACAGGCCAAAATAGCGCCAGCGGAAATTATCCGCCGGCGATGGCGGCGCGTTGGCGAGCGCCTGCTGCTTCAGCCGCGGATAGGCATCGAACGGATGCTCCTCGCGCTTGAATTTCTCCTGATCCACAAGCTTCTTGCCGGACGCGATGACCCGGTCCTGCGCCTTGATGTGCGCGGCATCGGGCCCGGTAGGTTCGGTATCGGCTTTGCCGGCATTGGCGCCACCGAGGCCGCGTCCGACCTTGCTGATCTGCAGGCCGGTGGCAAAACCTTCGAGGTAGCGCTTCTGCTCGTCGGTAAAGTCGACTGAGAGAGGATCGATTTTCATGGCGGGCGACGAAGCTCCTGCGGCCACTTTCGGTGGCGCCAACGGGAATTGGGATTGCGACCGCACTGAAATCGGCTCGGCACCAAAGCGCCGGTTCGATTTCCAGAGAGCGGTCCGACCAGCCTCGTTGCTGCGGAAATCCATCTTGGACGAAAGCCAGCGGGCATCTGCGACGGCTGGCTGCACTGCAGCATACAAATTGCGTGCCATCTCTATGTTACGAAAATAGCAAGCAAAATCAGGGTATTAAAATTGGTGGTTCGGAACTTGCGTGCGTGCGCCGCCACTGATTTCGAGCAGATAGCTCAAAAATTAGACTATTGGAGCCCCTGCCCAAGATTGTCCCAGCGGCCCGGTCTCAGGGTTTCCGGCGTCCGATCTCGAAGGCCGCTAGATGCCCGGCGATATCGTCGGCGTCGAAGGCTGGGCCAGCGAAGGCGCCGATGGCGTCGGACGCATCGGTGGACTTCCCTTGGCGCCCCAGCGCCGCGTCGTATAGGTCGGGCCGAAAAACCGCGTGCGCGGTCCTGAGCGCCTCGGGACGGATCGTGGTCTGCCCCCAACGGACCATTTGCGCGTAGAGCCAGGCGGCCTGCAGCGGTTCCGGGCGTGCGGCCCCTTCCCGGGCGACCAGCAGATAGCGGCTGCTTTCCCGCATGGTACCGTCAGGCGATATCTTGAGACGGCCATCCAGCGTGCGCTGGATGACGTCGGCATCGACCCCGATGCGTTCCGGCTGGGCCAGGATGCGCGCCGCCTCGGCGCGGTTTTGTGGCTGTTCGATGAATTCAGCGGCGCGATGCGTGGCGCGGATCAACGCGGCGACCACTTCCGGATTCTTTTCCGCCCAGTTCTGTCTGATCGCGAGCACCTTCTCGGCCGCGCGGACCAGAATATCGGAAACGAAGTGCAGGATATGGCCGACGCCGAGATCGACCGCGACCGAGTTCCAGGGCGCGCCGACGCAAAATCCATCGACGTGACCGCTGGCAAGGCTGTCCACCATATAGGGTGGCGGCAGCACCACGAGGTGCACATCCTCGTCGGGGTCCACCCCGCCCGCGGCCATCCAGAAGCGGAGCTGATAATTGTGGGTCGAAAACGGAAAGGTCATACCGAAGGTCAGCGGTTCGGCGCCGCTTTTGCGGCGCGCCGCGACCACGCGCGATAAGGCCTGCGCCGTCGCCATCGGATCGAACGGATCGCCGTCGACTTCGCCGACGATCGCCGCATGCAGCGCGGGCGATACCGTAATCGCATTGCCATTGAGACCGAGATTGAAGGGCGCTGCGATTGGCACCTTGACGTGCCCGAGCCCGAGGCTGGAGGCGATCGCAACCGGAGCCAACAGATGCGCCGCGTCGAACAGGCCGATGTTGAGTTTGTCGCGGACGTTCGACCACGACACCTCCCGCACCAGCGTGACATCGAGCCCTTCGGCGGCCGTAAACCCCTTGTCGACGGCGACGATCAGGGCCGCGGCATCGACCAGCGGGATGAAGCCAATATGCAGCGGGGCCGTCATTTCAACATCTCCGACGCCGTCAGGATCGATTGAGCGATCTCCCCGATCTTCTTTTTCTCGCGCATCGCCGTAGAGCGGAGCAGGATGTAGGCCTCTTCTTCGGTCAGGCCCTTCAGCTTCATCAGGATACCCTTGGCGCGATCGATCACCTTGCGGTCCTCGAGCGCGGATTTGGCGCGGTCGAGCTCGTCCTGCAGTTTGGCGAATGCGTTGAAGCGGGAGATGCAGAGGTCGAGGATCGGCTTGAGCCGCTCCTTCTTCAATCCGTCGACGATATAGGCGGAGACGCCGGCATCGACGGAAGCCTGGATCGAGGCGGCGTCGCTCTGGTCGACGAACATCGCGATCGGCCGGCGCACCGCGCGGCTGACCTGGAACATCTGTTCCAGCACGTCGCGGCTGGGATTTTCCAGGTCGATGACGATGACATCGGGATCGAGCGCATAGATCCGCGCCAACAGACTCTGCATTTCGCTGATGTGAACGACGTCGGAATAGCCCGCTTCCCGCAACCCTTCCTCGAGAATCGCGGCACGGATCGGGCTTTCATCGACGATGACGATCTTAGGAGACTGGTCGGCGCTCATCGATCTCTCGCATTCCGGCAGCCTATCCATATCACGCCCGAGCCCTGCTCAAAGCCTTGTAATTGTGAGCAATTGGGACTAGCTCCTGTCAACTAATCGGACAGATCAAACATGCAACAGGCCGCCGCGCCTAAAGTCAGCTTTGTTTCACTGGGGTGCCCCAAGGCGCTGGTGGATTCCGAGCGCATCATCACGCGGCTGCGCGCCGAAGGCTATGAACTGGCGCGCAAGCATGACGGCGCCGACCTCGTCATCGTCAACACCTGCGGCTTCCTCGACAGCGCCAAAAAGGAATCGCTCGGCGCCATCGGAGAAGCGATGGCCGAGAACGGCAAGGTCATCGTCACCGGCTGCATGGGCGCGGAACCCGAACAGATCGAGGCGGCCTATCCCGGCGTGTTGTCGATCACAGGTCCGCAGCAATATGAGAGCGTGCTCGATGCCGTGCATCGCGCGCTGCCGCCGGTCCACAATCCCCATCTCGATCTGGTGCCGCCGCAGGGCATCAAGCTGACGCCGCGGCACTACGCTTATTTGAAGATTTCCGAAGGCTGCAACAACCGCTGCAGTTTCTGCATCATCCCCAAACTGCGCGGCGATCTGGTGTCGCGGCAGGCCAATGACGTGCTGCGCGAGGCGGAGAAGCTGGTCAGCGCCGGCGTCAAGGAGTTGCTGGTCATTTCCCAGGACACCTCAGCCTATGGGATCGACCTGAAATATGCCGCAAGCCCCTGGAGGGACCGCGAAGTCCGCGCCAGATTTTTCGATCTGGCCGAGGCGCTGGGCGAATTCGGCATCTGGGTGCGATTGCAATATGTCTATCCCTACCCGCATGTCGATGAAGTGATCGGCCTGATGACGCAAGGCAAGATTTTGCCTTACCTCGATATCCCCTTCCAGCATGCGAGCCCGGAAATCCTCAAAGCCATGAAGCGCCCGGCGGCGCAGGAGAAGACGCTGTCGCGGATCAAGCAGTGGCGCGAGCAATGCCCCGATCTGACCTTGCGCTCGACCTTCATCGTCGGTTTCCCCGGCGAGACCGATTCCGATTTTGCGCAATTGCTCGACTGGCTCGAAGAAGCCGAGATCGATCGCGTCGGCTGCTTCAAATACGAGCCGGTCGCCGGCGCCCCTTCGAATGCACTCGGCGCCCACGTGCCCGATGCGACAAAACAGGAGCGCTGGAACGCGCTGATGGCGCGGCAGCAAACGATTTCCACGCGCCGGCTGAAGCGCAAGGTCGGCACGAGACAACAGGTGATCATCGACGAAGTCGGCCCGACCGTCTCAAAGGGCCGCTCGAAGGCGGATGCGCCCGAGATCGACGGCGCGGTCTACCTCTCGAGCCGCCGCCCACTCAAGGTGGGCGAGATCGTCACCGCCAAAATCGAACGTGCCGACCAATACGATCTGCACGGCAGCGTCGCGGGATTTTGACACGCTTGACATCGACTGCCGTTCGGCGGTATGGCCCTGCCCCCATGAACCTTACCCGGACCCATCTCCGCGCCACCTGCCGTCGTCGCATCATCGACGATGATGGGTCGCGCCATGTCCGACGACAACGCTGAACAACTAGATCAGCAACGTTTTCGAGAAGGCCGCACCCGAGAAAGTGCGGCCTTCTCGCGTTTTGGCGCGCTTTCTCAAATCCCAACCGCAGGAGCCCGACATGAATATCGCCACCCATCCGTTTGACGCATTGATGGAAATTACCGTGCGCCCGCAGGTCATCTTCGTTCGCGGCGAAGGCTCGTTGTTGTGGGATGACGCAGGCAAGTGCTATCTCGACTTCGTTCAGGGCTGGGCCGTCAATTGCCTCGGCCATTCGCCGCCGGCCGTCACTGAGGCGCTGGCGGCACAGTCAAAACTGCTGCTGACGCCGAGTCCTGCGTTTTACAACGCCCCGAGCCTGAAACTAGCAAACGCGTTGGTCGAGCAGAGTTGCTTCGACCAGGTGTTCTTCGCCAATTCGGGCGCGGAAGCCAATGAGGGCGCGATCAAACTCGCGCGCAAATACGGTACCCTGCACAAGAATGGTGCCTACGAGATCATCACCTTCGAAGGCGGCTTTCACGGCCGGACGCTGGCCACCATGTCGGCGTCCGGCAAGAAAGCCTTTGAGCCGCTGTTCGAACCCAAAGTCTCCGGCTTTCGCAAAGCGCAGTGGAACGATCTCGCTTCGGTGAAGCGGCTGATATCGGACAAAACCATCGGCGTGATGCTGGAGCCGATCCAGGGCGAAGCCGGCGTCTGGCCCGCAACGGATCAGTTCCTTTGCGAACTGCGGGAATTGACCAGGGCGCACGGCCTGTTGCTGATCGTCGATGAGATCCAGACCGGCATGGGCCGCACCGGAAAACTCTTCCACTACGAGCATGCGGGCATCGAGCCCGACATCATGACGCTCGGCAAAGGCATTGGCGGTGGCGTTCCGCTCGCCGCCCTGCTGGCCACGGAAGCGGCTTCCTGCTTCGAACACGGCGACCAGGGCGGCACCTTCAACGGCAATCCGCTGATGTGTGCCGCAGGCGTTGCCGTTCTGGAGCAGGTCGGCACGCCGGATTTCCTGAAATCGGTCGTTGAGACCGGCCTCTATCTGGAAAGCGAGCTGCAGCGGATCTCCGCGCGCCACGGTCTCGGCGAGGTTCGCGGCCGCGGGCTATTGCTGGCGCTGGATTTGAAACATCCGATCGCCGCATCGATCGTCGCGCAGGCCTTCGAGGACGGTGTGCTGCTCAACGCGCCGCGGCCGGACACGCTGCGCTTCATGCCGGCGCTCAACGTCACCAAGACCGAGATCGCCCTCATGATCGACGGCCTCGACGCGATCCTGACCAGGATCGGTGCAGCAAGGCGGGTCGCTTAGGTCGACCTTTATGAATCGTCATGGCCGGGCATAGCCGTCCGAAGGACGGCGTCGCTTCCGCTCGCCTATGCCCGGCCATCCACGTCTTGCTTTGTCGCCGCACCAATAAAGACGTGGATGCCCGGCACAAGGCCGGGCATGACGGAGATGAATGCCGTGACGCCGGAGTTGCAATGAGGATCGCTACGGCCTCAAAATCGACGCGCCGGTCGTTGCCCGGCTTTCCAGATCGATGTGCGCCCTCGCCGCATCCTTCAGCGCGTAGGCGTGGTTGATTGGCACGTGCAGTATGCCGTTGATGACGGCGGCGAACAATGTGTCGGCGCCTTCCAGTAGCTCCGAGCGCTTGCCGATATAGTCGTTGAGCTTTGGGCGGGTCGCGAACAGGGAGCCGTGATTATTGAGTTCGGCGATCGAGAATGGCGGCACCGGGCCCGAGGCGTTGCCGAAACTCACGAACAGGCCGCGCGGTTTCAAACATGAAAGCGAGCCCGGAAACGTTGTTTTGCCGACGCCGTCATAGACGACATCGCAGAGTTCGTTGCGGCTTATTTGTTTGACGCGCGCGACAAAATCCTCGTCGTTATAGAGGATCACATGATCGCAACCATTGGCGAGCGCGAGATCGGCCTTTGCCTTGGAGCCGACGGTGCCGATGACATGGGCGCCCATCGCCCTCGCCCATTGGCACGCCATGAGACCGATGCCGCCGGCGGCGGCGTGAATCAGCACCCGATGGTGCGGCTCGACCTTGAATGTCTTGTGCAGGAGGTACCAGACCGTCAGCCCCTTCAGCATCAGGACCGCGGCCTGCTCGTAGGTGATATGGTCGGGCAGCTTTACCAGCTTGTCCGCGGGAATGTTCCGCTCAGAGGCATAGCCGCCGAGATTGAAATAATAGGCGACGCGGTCGCCGGGGTGGAAGTTGGTGACGCCGGGTCCCACCGATAGCACTTCGCCCGCCGCCTCGTTGCCGGCGATGAACGGCAATTCCGGCGCCTTGTAGAGGCCGGTGCGGTAATAGACGTCGATGAAGTTCAGGCCGACGGCATGCTGGCGGATCCGCACCTCGCCGGGTCCCGGCGCGGGCACATCCACAGGCTCATAGACCAGGGCTTCCGGACCCCCTACCTTGTGCACGCGCACGGCCTTGGTCATGTCGGTCTCCCTCGGCGTTCCCTTAAGCATGAAGCGAAAGCCATCGAGGCCACGTTGTCAACTGAGTGGTCGCCCGGCGGCGTCGCCCAACTAGTTAACGGCCTTTTTGCGGTTGCGTTTGGCGAGCACGTTGAAGGCCTCGACGAGGGCCGAGAACGCAATGGCAAAATAGATGTAGCCGCGCGGGATATGAAACTGGAATCCGTCGGCGACGAGAGCAACCCCGATCAGCACCAGAAACGCCAGCGCCAGCATCTTGGTGGTCGGGTGCTCCGCCACGAATCGCGCGACCGGCCCCGACGATGCGTACATGATGATGCAGGCGATGACGACGGCCGCGATCATGATGGCGAGATCCTGCGCCATGCCGATCGCGGTGATGATCGAATCCAGCGAGAACACCATATCGATGATGATGATCTGGACGATCACCCAGAAGAACGCGCCTGACTTTTGCGTGCCGTCACCCGCCTCATTGCCCCCTTCCACTTCGCCATGAATTTCATGCGTCGCCTTGCCGATCAGGAACAGCCCGCCGCCGATCAGGATGATGTCGCGCCACGAGAACGCCAGGCCCTTTACGGTGAGCACGGCCTGCGTCAGGCCGATCAGCCACACCAACAGGCTGAGCAGCACGATGCGGAATACCAGCGCCAGCGCCAACCCGATTTGCCGCGCGCGCTTCGCCTGTGGCGCGGGGATGCGGGAGACGATCACCGACAGGAAAATCACGTTGTCGATGCCGAGAACGATCTCCAGCGCCGTCAGCGTCAACAGGGCCGCCCACGCTTCCGGGCTCGTCAGCAGCGCAATCATGCCTTGAGCGATCTCAAAAGCCGGTACGCCGCATCGCTTGCCACGACATAGATGGCAATCCCACAGAGCCCAATCTTGATCGGCGCGCCCACCTCAAACTCGTTGACGAGCGTCGCGACCCCAAGCACCGCCCATACAACCATCAACGACAGCGTGAGCCAGCGCAGCCGCACCACGCGCACCGGGTGAAGTACCCAGAACGGGAGAAATGTCGACACGATCAAGACAAGTGTCCCAAGGCTCGAAATCGCCGGCGGCGGATGCAGCAGGAACAGATAGAACGCGGCGACATTCCACAGCCCCGGAAATCCGCGGAAGTGGTTGTCCGCGCTCTTCATGCGGCGATCGGCAAAATAAAGCGCACCCGACATGGCTATCCCGACGCCGAGCAGCGCCGCGGTCGGCGGCAACAACAGGCCGCTCGCAGTGATCGCATAGGCCGGCACGAAGACATAAGTGACAAAATCGACCACGAGGTCGAGCACTTCGCCCGACCAGTTCGGCTGCAGCCGCACGACATCGAGCCGCCGCGCCATCGGGCCATCGAGCGCATCGACCAACAGTGCCGCCCCGAGCCAGGCGAACATCGCCGTCCAGTGCTCGCGGACGGCCTCAAGTAGTGCCAGCAGGGCGATGCCCGCCCCGAGCGCCGTGAACAGATGCACGGAAAATGCGGCCGCCCGCTTCGCCGGCGAAACCGATGGAGAATCCTGGCGGTTGATCTGGTCCATTTGGCCGGCAGTGCTATCAGGAATCGCCCCGGTTTGCACATCCGCGCCCAGCGGCGTTCCGCCGCGCAATTCGCCGCAAATTCCGCTGCCGACGCGGGCTTGAAAATGCCGCGGGGAACGTCAATTGTCCCGGTATGAACGATGCACCCGCCCCCTTCGACACCGCCGTGATCGGCGGCGGTCCTGCCGGACTGGCGGCCGCGATTGCGCTGGCGCAAACGGGCACCAAGGTGGCCCTTATTGCCCGTCGCGCGCCCTATGCCGATAATCGGACCACGGCGCTATTGGGCGGTTCCGTCGATCTTTTGCGAGAGCTCGATGTCTGGCCGCGCTGCGAGACCAGCGCGGCGGCATTGCGCGCCATGCGTCTGGTCGACGATACCGGCCGCCTGATCCGCGCGCCCGAGGTGCGGTTTTCCTGCGACGAAATCTCTCTGGATACCTTCGGCTTCAATATCGAGAACCGTCTGTTGATGTCGGCGCTGGAGGCGCGCGCCGCCGAACTCCCCGCGCTGACCCGGTTCGACGATGAGGCCGAAACCATCAGTCCTGAGCAAGCCGATGTCGCGATCCGCACCGCCAGCGGAACATCGCTGTCGGCACGCCTGGTGGTTGGCGCGGACGGGCGGCAATCGCTGTGCCGCGATGCCGCCGGCATCGCGGTGACGCGCCGCGAGCTCAGGCAGTCGGCGTTGACGTTCAACGTCAGCCACTCGCGGCCGCATCGAAACATCTCAACCGAGTTTCACACCCCGCAAGGTCCGTGCGTGTTCGTACCGCTGCCCGGCGACCGCTGCAGCGTGGTGTGGGTCGCGGCACCGAAGGAAGCTGAACGGCTGATTGCGCTCTCCGACGACGAACTGTCCGAGGCTGCCGAAAAACAATCGCATTCCATTCTCGGCAGAATTCACGTCGAGCCCGGACGGTATCTGTTCCCGCTCGCGATCGAGCGGCCCGCACGATTTTCCCGGGCTCGCGTGGCGCTGGTCGGCGAGGCCGCACATGTGGTGCCGCCGATCGGCGCGCAGGGTTTGAATATGGGACTGCGCGATGCCGCCGATATTGCCGACATCGTGGCGCGCGCGATGGCCTCGGGCGAGGATCCGGGCTCGGAGCAACTGCTAAGACGTTACGACCAGACGCGGCGCGCCGATGTCCTGAGTCGGACGTTCGTCATCGACATGGCGAACCGCTCGCTGTTGTCCGATTTTCTGCCGATGCAATCGCTGCGCGCGGCGGGATTGCATCTGATCGGTTCGATCGGCCCGCTGCGCCGTCTCGCCATGCGCGAGGGTCTCGCGCCCTCGTGGCGGCCGACCCGGCGGGCAAGTTAGGTCACGGAAACACCAGCCGCCCCGTCTGGATCATCCACATCACGCTGGTCAGCGTGACGACGGAGGCGAACGTCCCAATCAGCACCGCGACCGACGCGGGCTCGATCCAGCTCTCGTTTTGCCGGGCGATCACGAACACGTTGAGCGCCGGCGGCAGCGACGCCATCAGGACCGCGGTTGCCGCCCAGGGCTGCGCGAATGGCCCGAGCAGCAGCATCAATCCGAAAACGACCAGCGGATGGATCAGGAGTTTTATCGCGATCACACCGGGCACTTCCCAGGGCAGCCGGCCGAACGGGCGCAGCGCTACGGTGACGCCGAGCACGAACAGCGCCACTGGCGCCGCGGCGTTCTGCAAAAACAAAAGCGTGTTATCGATCGCAACCGGCGGATGAAGGTGCAGCGCCGCTGCGAGCGCACCGGCGCAGGCCGACATGATCAGCGGATTCAACACGATTTGCCGCACCACCACGCCGAGCGAGTGCAACAAGGTCTCGTGCTCGCGGTCGGTCAGCGCGATCAACAGCGGCACGATCGTGAACAGGAAGATGCTGTCACAGCAGAAAATCAACGCGGTCGGGGCCGCGGCCTTGGCGCCGAGCACCGCCAGCGCCAGGCCGGGGCCCATATAGCCGATATTGCCATAGGCGCCGGAAAGGCCGGCCAGCGTCGCCTCGCGCCACACCAGCCTTCCAATCAGCCGGCCGGCCGCCAGCGCAAGCACGAAGGCGGTGGCGGTCCCAAGCGTTGTCGCGATCAGGAACGGCGGATTGTTGAGTTCCGCAAACGGCGTCTTCGACATGATTCCGAACAACAGCGCCGGCAGCGACACGTACAATAGGAAAAAGTTCATCCATGTCAGGCCCTGCTCCGGCAGGCCTTTGGCCTTACCGCAGGCGAAGCCGATGAAGATCAGGCCGAAATAGGGCAGCGCCAAATTGAGAATGTCGACCATGGGGATGGCGTCTTTTTCATTGTTGGCCCCGGTCGGCAACCCTAGGCGGACTGATCACGGCAAGGATTAGGCAAAGGTTAATTCGCCGCTTTGCCTCTAGCATCGGCCACAATCATGGTCTATTCGACGAGGCATGATAAAGACGCGGACCGCCAAATTTCAGATCGGACAGATCGTGCGCCACCGGGTGTTCTCGTTCCGGGGCGTGATCTTCGATATCGATCCGGAATTCAACAATACCGAGGAATGGTGGTTGTCGATCCCGGAGAACGTCCGGCCGCACAAGGACCAACCGTTCTATCACCTGCTTGCCGAGAATTCGGAATCGGAATATGTCGCCTACGTCTCCGAGCAGAACCTGCTGCCCGACGATTCCGGCGAACCGATCCGCCACTCGCAGGTCGCCGAGATTTTTGTCAAAGACAAATCCGGCAGTTACCGCCCGCGCAATCCCTCGCTGAACTAGGCCCGCCACCGGCCGGGCCACCAATTAAAAAAGGCGCCCGATCCGGGGCGCCTTTTTTCTCATTGAACGCGAGCCGTCTTACTTCGCGGCCGGAGCGGCCGCCGGTGTCGGCTGAGTGGCCTCGAGCTTCTTGCGAGCTTCCTCGGCGCGCTTCTGCAATTCTTCCTGCAGCTTTTTCTGGGTCTCTTCGAATTGCTTGGGATCGGTCGGCGGACCGTCATAGGCCTTGGCGAATTCGGCGAGCGGCAGCGGCAGCGTCAGCGGCGCGCCATTGGAATTGATCGCCTGTACCACGAGGTTCTGCCCCTTCTTCATGTTGGCGAGCAGCTCGGGGGTCACTTCATAGTCGGACATGCAGCCATTGGCGAAGCAGATCACATAGGGGCTCTGCATCGGCGCGTTGTTGTCGACGATGACGCGGGTTCCATGAACGAGCTGCATGCCGAGCGGCAGCGTGACGCGCAGGATCTTTTTCGGCTCGCCTTCCGGTTCGATGATGACGGCGGCGATCACCGGTTGGCCGGACTCGATGCGGCCATCCTTGCCGGTGAAACAAACCTGTTTGGCGTTGGCGTCCTGCCCCTTGAGACAGAATTTGGTCCACGGCGCATAAATCAGCTGAACCTGCTGGTCCTGGGGCTGACCGCCCGCCGCTGCGGGAGCGCCGGCCGGCGGGGCACCCGCCGCGGGCGGAGCTTGTTGAGCCTGCGGCGCGGGCGCCGCGGGAGCGGCCTTGGGGGCCGCCTTGGCCCTGGCCCTGGGCGCAGCCGGCGCCGGCGCCTGGGCGTTCACGTCGGGAGCCTGCAATGACACGGCCAAGGCGGTCGCCGCCAACAAGGCGAAAACCCGCCCACGCGGCCGGACCGTCGCGGCCAAGATACGGAAATTCATTGCGGAAAACCCTTTCTGAACGGGAGCACCCGAAACCGCTGCAGGCGCTGGTACTTAGCCATTGCACCTAGCCGTTTGGGGCGGCTGCTGTCTCCTTGCCAATTGAGGCGGTTAAGTGACAGGCCTTGGCGCGTTGGTCAATGGCGGCCTTCATACAGCGGCGCGCGAAAAGATCAATGCCGACAAGCATCTTTGGCACACACCGGCGTCACATTCCGGCGACCATGTTAAGACTCGGCGGTGAGCAATCGCGAATCAAATGAGCATCGTCAATTGCGCGTATCAATGCTCCCCCGTATTGGCGCCTTTGTCAGTGCCGCGCTGGCATTCGGCATCGCACTCGCCGTCGCGGCCGGCCACGCCCGGGCGGAGCCGAGCTACGCCATCGCCATGCATGGCGCGCCGGCTTTGCCGGCTGGCTTCACGCACATGCCCTATGCCAATCCCGACGCGCCCAAGGGCGGCCGGCTGGTGCAGGGCATTCTCGGCACTTTCGACAGCCTCAACCCCCTGATCGTCAGGGGCCTTGCAGTGCAGCAAATCCGGGGCTTTGTGGTCGAGAGCCTGATGGCGCGCGGCAATGACGAGGCATTCACGCTGTATGGCCTGTTGGCGAAGAGCGTCGACACCGACGACGCCAGGAGCTACGTCACCTTCCATCTCGATCCCCGCGCGCGCTTCTCCGATGGCCAACCGGTGACCGCCGAGGACGTGCTGTTTTCCTGGGCCTTGCTGCGCGACCACGGGCGTCCGAACCACCGCCAGTATTATGCCAAAGTCGTAAGGGCTGACGCGCCCGACCCGCTTACGGTGCGGTTCGACCTGACGGGTGTGAACGACCGCGAGCTGCCGCTGATTCTCGGGCTGATGCCGGTGTTGCCCAAGCACGCCGTCGATGTCGCAACCTTTGAGGAAACGACAATGACCGGGCCGGTCGGTTCCGGCCCCTATCGCGTCAGCGCGGTGAAGGCCGGCGCCAGCGTGACGCTGACGCGCAATCCCGACTATTGGGGCCGCGATCTGCCGGTCAACAAGGGGCTGTGGAATTTTGACGAGATCAGGCTCGATTTCTATCGCGAGGCCAACAGCCAGTTCGAAGCGTTCAAGCGCGGCCTCTACGACTTCCGGGTCGAGACCGAACCGCTGCGCTGGCACGACGGATACGACTTTCCGGCCGCCCGCGCTGGCGAGGTGATCCGGGATACCATCAAAACCGGGATGCCGCAGCCGTCGGAATTTCTGGTGTTCAATACGCGCCGTCCGGCGTTTTCCGACATCCGCGTGCGCCGGGCGTTGACGCTGTTGTTCGATTTCGAATGGATCAACCGCAATTATTTCTTCGGACTCTATGGGCGCTCGGCGAGTTTCTTCGCCGGCTCCGAATTGTCGGCCTATGGCCACCCCGCCGACGATCGCGAGCGCGAGTTGCTAAAGCCGTTCGCATCGCAGATCGCACCCGAGATTCTCGACGGCAGTTACCGCCTTCCCGTTAGCGATGGTTCGGGGCGCGACCGCATAACACTTCGGGCCGCGCTGGCGCTGCTATCGGAGGCCGGCTACGAACTGGACGGCACGGTGTTGCGGCAGCGCTCGACCAAAGCTCCCCTCGCCTTTGAAATCCTGGTGTCTACCCGCGACCAGGAGCGGATTGCGCTCGCCTATGCGCGCGATCTCAAGCGCGCCGGCATCGAGGCCTCGGTGCGCGCGGTCGATGCCGTGCAATTCGACCAGCGCCGGCTCGGTTACGATTTCGACATGATCCAGAACCGCTGGGATCAGTCGTTGTCGCCAGGCAACGAGCAGTCGTTCTACTGGGGCAGCGAGGCCGCCGACATTCCGGGCACGCGCAACTATATGGGCGCCAAGGATCCCGCCATCGACGCCCTGATCGCGGCCATGCTGAAGGCGCGCGAGCGTCCCGCCTTCGTCTCCGCGGTGCGGGCGCTCGATCGGGTCCTGATGTCGAACTTCTACGCTATCCCGCTCTTTAGCATTCAAGAGCAATGGATCGCGCGCTGGAATCGGATAGAACGGCCTGAAGCCACCGCGTTGACGGGATACCTTCCGGAAACCTGGTGGCGGAAGCCGCAAGCCCAATCCAGGCCAGACCCGCAAGCAAAGTGATCCCGTGATCCAGACCAACGCATCGCCGACGCTCGACGGATTGTTTCGACGGGTCCTGGCGCGAAAGCCGGATGGCTTGGCGCTGCTTGATCCCCTCAACAAGCCGCGCATCACCGGCCAATTGCCAAAGCGCCTGACCTTCACTGAGGCCGACCGGGCGATCACGGCACTGTCGGCGCATTTCATCGAATCGGGATTGCCGAACAATTCCGTGATCGCGGTTCAACTGCCGAACACCGTCGAGTTCATGCTGACCGTGCTCGCCGCGCACCGCGCCGGCCTCGTCGTCGCCCTGCTGCCGCTGTTGTGGCGGCAGGCCGAATTGACGGTAGCGCTCAATCGCACCGGCGCGCGGGCGATCGTGACCACCAGCAAGATCGACGGCGTCAGCCATGCCGATCTGGCCATGAACGCCGCGGCCGAAGCGTTTTCGATCCGCCATGTCTGCGGCTTCGGCAATGATTTGCCGGAAGGAATGGCTTCGCTCGACCTGGCGCTGGAAACCCGATCGACGACCACGCGCGCAGTGGTCCAGGACGGCCGCAAGGCGGCGATCATTTCCTTCGACGTCACCGCCGATGGTTTCCGTCCCGTGCCCCGCACGCATCTCGGCCTGATCGCCGGCGGCCTTGCTTTGTCACTCGAAAGCGACGTGCCTCAGGGCACGACGGTGATGTCGGCCTTCGCGCCGTCATCGTTCGCAGGCCTGACCTCATCGCTCGTGGTCTGGCTGCTGTCGGGCGGCGCGCTGGCGCTCCATCATCCGTTCGACGCCGACGTGCTGGAGCGGCAGATCAACGAGCATGGCTGCGAAACCCTGATCGCCCCGGCGCCGCTCGCGCTGCGCTTGACCGAGACCGACATGGCACAGCGTCTGCCGGCCTTGCGCCAGGTGGTCGCCCTTTGGCGGGCGCCGGAACAGGTCGCCTCCAGCGCACTCTGGGACGCCGGAACGGCTAGCCTGACCGACGTCTATCTGTTCGGCGAGGCCGGCATGTTCAGCGCCCGCCGCGGGGACGATGGCGCGCCGGTGCCGATCCTGCCGGGGCCGCATGGCGCCCCGCGCAATGTCCCGGGCTCCTCGATCGCAGGCGAAGTCCTGCTGACGCCGAAGGGAACGCTGGGGCTGCGGGGACCGATGGTGACGCCCGCGGCCTACGCGCCGGCGCTCGCGCCGCCGGGCGATCAATTGATGGCGCAGCCACCGCGCGATTACGTCGATACCGAATATGCCGCCCGGCTCGACCGTTCGACCGGCGCGATCAACATCACCGCGCCGCCGTCGGGCGTGATGGCGGTCGGCGGTTACCGCTTCCGGTCGCATGATCTGCAGGAATGGGCGAAACGGCTCGGACAGGGTGCGCTGCTCACCGCATTGCCCGACCGGATCAGTGGCCATCGGCTCGCCGGACGCGCCAATGACAACGCGCGCGCGCGCGAAGCGCTCAACGAGCTCGGGCTCAATCCCTTGATGGTGGAAGCGTTTCGCGACCGGGCGAATTCAACTTGATCGAACGTGGCGACCGCATGTCCCAAATCTGTGACTAGCCAATGGCTTGCGCCGCCCAGCTACCAAAATGGTTTCACGCAATCCCCGTCTTCGATTCGTCCGATCGCTCTCTTCTCTTTGCCACTTGTCTCCTTAGCGGAGTTTTTTGGGCAGATGCGTCTCGCCTGAGAAGAGAGACTTATTTCAGCGACGTGCTGATCGTGTTGAAATTGGTGCTCAGCTGAGTGCCCACACCATTGACGGCCGTGATGATCGCGATCGCGATCCCGGCGGCGATCAGGCCGTATTCGATGGCGGTCGCGCCTTTTTCATCCGCCAAAAACCCGAGAAAACTCCGCTTCAATATTGCCTCCTCATGTGATGCTTCGGTTCCAATCCCGTATCTCTACGGTAACCGATCTAAAGTTGCGTAAATGGCTGAGATACAATTTATCTTGATTTTCAAAACCGAATATTGTTGTGACGTCTAAGCTAAGTCATTGAAACAAATACACTAAAATTACTTCTGGCTTTACGCGACATTAAGCCGGTCGAATTAGGATTTGGGCCGCGCTCCATTGATCGCGTCGATCCGAGTTTTTTCAGATGTCCCAGCAGGGCCCGATCATTGTCGTCTCCGCCGCCACGCGGCCGCCATTGGTATCGGCGCTGGACCAGGCCAATTTGTTTCCGGTGATCGAGACCGTTTGGGCGGAGGCGCCGCGTGCGGTCGAGCAACTGCAGCCGGCCGCGGTTCTGGTCGCACTGTCGGACGCCGCCGCGCCGGGCTTTGCGGCGCTCGCAAAACAGATCGCCGCGCGCGCGCTTTACCTGCCGCTGATCGCGGTCGATCCCGGCGCAACCTTGCCCGAGAACGCTCTTCCCTTTTCGCACAGCGGCGGCAATTTCGATCGCCTGCTGGCGCGGCTGCGCGCCGCCCTTCGGGTCAGAACCCTGCATTCGACCGTGATGCGCCGGCTTGACGACGAGAAGACGGCGCGAACGTCGATCCCCGACACCGATCCGGCGCGCGATGCGACGGTGCTCCTGATCGGCCGCGGCGCCGCCTACCCCACGCTGTCGGTGTCGCTCGGCGAGCGCATGGGGGTGGTCGGCGCGCTCTCGATCGAAGCCGCCGCAAAACATCTCAGCGCGCGCGACATCGACGGCATCGTGCTCGGCGAAGGCTTTAGCGCCCGCGTCGAAGACGCCTTCCTTACGGTGCTCGCGGAGGATGCGCGATTCCGTAATCTGCCCATCATCGTGACGTCGAATGAACTGGCGCCCGCCTACGATCTGCCCAATCTCGAAATCGTCTCCGGTGAGCCCGCGCGCGTCGCCGCTCATGCCCTGCCGCTGATCCGCCAGCGCGCGTTCGAGGCGCATCTGAGCCGCACGCTGCGCGCGATCGACGCCGGCGGCCTGCTCGATCCCAGGACCGGCCTGTTGACACAGGCCGCGTTCAACCGCGATTTCGCCACCGCCGTCTACCAGACGCAGTCGCGCGGCGGAGGCTTGTCGGCGGCACGCTTTGCCTTCGATCCGGACCATGCGCGCGCGCAGCTTGACGGCGCGCGGATCCTGAGCCGCCTGATGCGGCAGATGGATTTTGGCGTGGCCGAAGCAGATGGATCGATCACCGCAGTGTTTCCCGAGGCCGATCTGCGCACCGCGCATATGATTGCGCGGCGGCTCTCGAGTGTGATGCGCCACACCGCGTACGGCAAACGCGATGCGCGCTCCGAGCCGGTCGTTACGCTCGCGACGCTGTTGCCGAAGGATACCGCGAAGTCGTTGCTGGCGCGGCTTCATGAGGATACCCATCGCGCGGCGTCGTGATGCACTCACGCCGCCTTGCGGTCCTCCGCAAGATTGGCCAACTGGCGCAGGATCTCGGTGGTGCCGGCGAGCCGTTCCTCCGGCGTTTCCCAGTCCTGGAAGAACACCACCTTCATATCCGGCCGCACCCTTGCCGCCTGGCCGTGCTGGCGGATGAAATAGACCAGACGATCGGGCTGCGCGAACTTGTTGTCGCGGAAGGTGATCACCGCGCCCTTGGGCCCGGCATCGACCTTCTCGACATTGGCCCTTCGGCAATAGCCCTTGATGGCGGCGATCTTGAAGAGGTAGCGCACTTCGTCCGGCAATACGCCAAACCGGTCGCGCAGCTCGGCGGCAAAATTGTCGATCTCGTCGTCGGTATCGAGGTCGGCCAGCCGCCGGTACAGCGACAGCCGCACCGAAAGGTCGGCGACATATTCCTCCGGGATCAGCACGGGCATGCCGACGGTGATCTGCGGCGACCAGCGATCCGCCGCCGGTTCGGCAACGCCTGCCTTGAGGTTGAGGATCGCTTCTTCGAGCATCGATTGGTAGAGTTCAAAACCGACTTCCTTGATATGCCCGGATTGTTCCTCGCCGAGCAGATTGCCGGCGCCGCGGATATCGAGATCGTGGGAGGCGAGCTGAAATCCGGCGCCCAACGTCTCCAGCGACTGCAGCACTTTCAGGCGACGCTCGGCTTGGGCGGTGATCTTCTGCTGCGCCGGCAGCGTGAACAGCGCGTACGCCCGCAGCTTCGAGCGCCCGACCCGGCCGCGCAACTGATAAAGCTGCGCCAATCCGAACATATCGGCGCGGTGCACGATCAGCGTATTGGCGGTCGGGATGTCGAGACCGGATTCGATGATCGTCGTCGAGAGCAGGATGTCGTATTTGCCGTCATAGAACGCCGACATGATGTCCTCGATGACCGTCGGCGCCATCTGGCCATGGGCGACCGCGACCTTCATCTCCGGCACGTTCTTGTCGAGGAAATCCTTTACGCCTGCGAGATCCTCGATCCGCGGCACGACATAAAAGGCCTGCCCGCCGCGATAGCGCTCGCGGAGCAACGCCTCGCGGATCATCAGGGGATCATGCGGTGCCACGAAGGTGCGAACCGCGAGGCGATCGACCGGGGGCGAGGCAATGATCGAGAGGTCGCGCACGCCCGTCAGCGCCAGCTGCAGCGTGCGCGGGATCGGCGTCGCGCTCAGCGTCAGCACATGCACCTGGGCGCGCAGCTGTTTCAGGCGCTCCTTGTGGCTAACGCCGAAATGCTGCTCCTCGTCGACGATCAGAAGGCCGAGATCCCGGAATTTGATCGACTTGCCGAGCAGCGCGTGGGTGCCGACCACGATGTCGATCTCGCCCTCCCCGAGGCCCTTCTTGACCTTCGTCAACTCCTTCGGCGCGATCAGCCGCGAGGCCTGCGCGACATTGACCGGAAATCCACGGAACCGCTCGCCAAACGTCCTGGTGTGCTGGCGCGCCAATAGCGTGGTCGGCACCACGACGGCAACCTGTTTGCCCTCCAGCGCGACCGCGAAGGCCGCGCGCAGCGCCACCTCGGTCTTGCCGAAACCGACGTCGCCGCAGATCAGCCGGTCCATCGGCCGGCCGCTCTCCAGATCCTTCAAGGTGGCCTGGATCGCGCCGAGCTGATCCTCGGTCTCCTCGTAGGGGAAGCGCGCGCAGAACTCGTCGTAGACATGCGGCTGCACCGGCATCTTTGGCGCTTCATGCAAATGCCGCTCGGCCGCGATCTTGATCAGTTCGCCGGCGATCTCGCGGATACGATTCTTCAGCTTTGCCTTGCGCGTCTGCCAGGCACTGCCGCCCAAGCGATCAAGCTCGACATTGGCGTGATCGGAGCCGTAGCGCGACAGCAGTTCGATATTTTCCACCGGCAAAAACAGTTTTGTCTCTGCGGCATAATGCAGTTCGAGACAGTCGTGCGGCGCGCCAGATACCTCTAACGTCTGCAACCCGACAAACCGGCCGATGCCGTGCTCGACATGCACCACAAGATCGCCGGCAGCCAGGCTCGTGACCTCGGAGATGAAATTGTCGAGCTTGCGGGTCGCCTTGCGCGGGCGCACCAGGCGATCGCCGAGGATATCCTGTTCACTGATGACGGCGACGTCGTCGGTTTCGAAGCCGGATTCCATGCCGAGCACGGCCAGCATGGCCTCATTGCGCGGGGTGGCCAGCACCGTGCGCCAGGTGTTGACGCTGGTGAGATTTAAAAGCTTGTGATCCCGCAGCATGCTGCCCATGCGGTCGCGCGAGCCTTCGCTCCACAGCGCGATCACGACTTTCTTGCGTTGCGCCTGCAACGCCCCGACATGGGCGACGACGGTTTCGAACACGTTGACGGCGGTGTCCGTGCGTTCCGGCGCAAAATTGCGACCCTGACGGGCGCGGGCATCGACGGTGTTGGTGCTGCCTTCGGGCACCGCAAACGGCGTCAGCCGCGCCAGTGCCGACTCGTCCAGCCGTTTGCTCCATTCGTCCTCGGTCAGATAGAGCCGGTCGGGCGGCAGTGGCTTATAGACCGCGCCGCCGCCTGGATGTTCCAGCGCCTCGCGCCGCGCATCGTAGTAGTCGGCGATCTGCTTGAACCGCTCGCGCGCGGCGTCCTCGCCCTGCGGCTCGATCGCGATCGGCGCGTCACCAAGGTAATCGAACAGCGTGTCCATCCTGTCCTGGAACAGCGGCAGCCAATGCTCCATGCCGGGATGGCGGCGGCCTTCGCTGACGGCCTCATAGAGGGGATCGTCGCGCTCCGGCGCGCCGAAGGCTGCGACATAGCCCATCCGGAAGCGGCGGATGGTTTCGGTGACCAGCTGAAACTCCGAGATCGGCACCAGATCGAGCGAGCGCATGTCGAGATGCGTGCGCTGGGTTTCCGCATCGAACGAGCGGATCGACTCGAGAGAGTCGCCGAAAAAGTCAAAACGCACCGGCTGGTCGAGGCCGGCCGGAAACAGATCGAGGATGCCGCCGCGAATGGCATATTCGCCGGGCTCGCGCACGGTGGAGGAGCGGTTGTAGCCGTTATGCTCCAGCCACGACACGATCGAATCCATCGGCACGACATGGCCGGGCGCCACCGACAGCGCCTGCGCCGCGATGATGTCGCGCGCCGGCACCCGCTGCACGATGGCGTTGACGGTGGTGAGCACGATCAGCGGCTTGTCGCTGCCGGCAAGACGCGCCAACCGTGCCAGTGTGGTCAGCCGCTGAGCAAGGATGCCGCCATGCGGCGACACCCGGTCGTAGGGCTGGCAGTCCCAGGCCGGAAATTGCAGCACCGGCAAATCCGGGGCAAAAAATTCCAGCGCGCGGGCAAGCTGCTGCATGCGCGCGCCGTCGCGGCAGACCACGGCGAGACTGACCGCCGGCCGCTTTGGCCGCGCCGCGATCACGCGAGCGAGGTCGGAGATGACCAGGCCTTCGGCACCCTCGGCGACATTGGCAAAGGTCAAGGCGTGGCCGGGCGCGAGCAGTTCGGCCGGCGATCGGGTGGGTGTTTTCATGCGTTGGGGTCCACGCGAAACGCCTTGATGCGATCAAAAAGCGCGCTGGCATATTCGCCTGCGAGCGCCTTGCCGCCGGTCAGCGCGGCATAAAGATCGGGGTCGGGAACCTCGATCAGGCGTTCCAGTTGCGCCAATTCGTCATCGCGGAGGCTTGCGATCTCGACGTCGGCAAAACGGCCGAGAATCAGGTCCATTTCACGGGTGCCGCGATGCCAGCAGCGAAACAATAGCCGCTTGCGGCGGTCATCGAGGCCACCGCTCGATCGTGTCGATCCCGTCATTGTCCCATTCCATTCCAACGCGAAAAGCCCGGACGTGCCGGGCGGGGTTGATATAGCGATGGGAAAGGCGGATGTCAGCACCTGCATGCTGCGAAATATCGACACTGTTGCAACGGTGTGGTTCCCCGGACGCGGCTTCGCGATCTCGCCGCGTGTTTTGCGCGAGGTTTTGCTTTGATGTCCCGCCCTCTCAATTCAGAGGGCGCAGGGAATGCCGGGCGCCCGATGCGCCCGATAGCCGCGTGTGCAATGATAGTGTGAGAGCGCACACGCGTTAGTCAGGTCACACCGGAATCACCCGGCATTCCCCACGCAATGGT
>Ga0185299_10001162_pt1 | contig 55593 bp, 50 predicted proteins | sample PaiPotPPA55metaG_FD_128002 | JGI IMG/M metagenome (GOLD analysis project Ga0185299, IMG submission 128002) | Iron sulfur acid spring bacterial and archeal communities from Banff, Canada, to study Microbial Dark Matter (Phase II) - Paint Pots PPA... ... | reverse complement strand
GGCTTTGAAGTTGATAACAGGGAGGCGTCAAACAGAGTGGACAGGAGCCACTCGGTGTCCAAACGAGGACAATGCCAGTCATAGGTGAGAAAGCTTAATCAATCGTAAACGAACGATTTTATTTAGGCTTCGTTTGCCATGTCGGCCATTGGCCGAGTGGCTGCATCGAGCGCCGTGCGCCCCCTCTCCCGCGCTTGCGGGGGAGGGCTGGGGTGGGGGCTCTCTCCGCATTGGGATTCGTGGAGAAAGCCCCCACCCGCCTCGCTTGGCTCGGCACTCTCCCCCGCGAAGCGCGGGAGAGGGAAGAAAGGGATCGCGCGCTCTTATGATCGGCTCTACGACTTAAAAAAATTATTCGCCGCTTCCTTCGAGGCGCGCTTCTTGGTCGTCGCCGCCTGCAGCCGCTCGATTTCAGACGTCATCAGCGCGATGCGCTCGGTGAGTTCCTCGACCGATAGCAATGACAAATCCTGCCCGATCTCGTGGGTGATTTTCTTCCGCGGTTTGTCGTCATCCTCGATCGCCATGGTCTCCTCCTTGGCCAGAGAGGCGGTTGCAAGCCGCGGCGCGGCTGGCTAATCAGATGCCTCTTCAAATTTTAGCCGTTGGCCAAGGAAAAATCATGGAAAAGGTCCCTTCGCAAATGACCGTGATCGGCATCAGCAAGCCAGGCGGCCCCGAGGTGCTGTTGCCGGAAACCCGCATTGTGCCGACACCCGGGCCTGGCGAAATCCTGATCAAGGTCGCGGCCGCCGGCGTCAACCGTCCCGACGTCGCGCAGCGCTCCGGCGTCTATCCGCCGCCGCCTGGCGCCAGCGATCTGCCGGGGCTTGAAGTCGCGGGCGAAGTCGTCGCCGTCGGACCGGGCGCGACAAAACACAAGATCGGCGACAAGGTGATGTCACTGGTCGCCGGCGCCGGCTACGCGCAATATACCATCGCGCAGGATGCCCAGGCGATGACGGTGCCGTCGGCGCTGTCGATGCTCGAGGCCGGTGCGATCCCGGAAACGTTGATGACGGTCTGGCACAATGTGTTCGAACGCGGCGCGCTGAAGGCCGGCGAGACGCTGCTGATCCATGGCGGTTCCTCCGGCATCGGCACCATGGCGATCCAGCTCGCCAAGGCGTTTGGCGCCAAGGTGATCGTCACTGTCGGATCGAAGCAAAAGGCTGACGCCTGCATCAAACTCGGCGCCGACCGCGCCATCAACTACAAGACCGAGGATTTTGTCACAGAGGTAAAGACCGCGACCGACGGTGCCGGCGCCAACCTCATCCTCGACATGGTCGGCGGCGACTACATCGATCGCAACTATGATGCCGCGGCGGTCGACGGCCGCATTGTCCAGATCGCGACCCTTGGCGGCCCCAAGGCCACCGCCAATTTCGCAAAACTGATGGTGAAGCGGCTGCACCACACCGGCTCGACGCTGCGCCCCCGTAGCAATACGGACAAGGCGGCGATGGTCGCCGCCATCGAGGCCAAAGTGATGCCGCTGCTCCGCGAGGGGCGCATAAAACCCCTGATGGACAGCACATTCCCGCTGGAAAAGGCCGCCGACGCCCACCGGCGCATGGAGACCAGCGAACATATTGGCAAAATTGTGTTGATCGCTTAACGCTCGCGAGCGACGGGCGGCCGGAAACCCTTTGATTTTCCTCGCATTCATGTCATTTATCCGAGAACGCCGGGCGGGCCGCTTTCCGCGCGGAAGCATCGTGTGATCGCGGAGAACTGACATTGCGTCTGATCAGGTGCCTTGCGCCCCTCGCGCTGGGCCTCATGATTGTTGCCGCGGCATCGCCGGCGCGCGCCATCGACGCCGTCAGCGTCCGCGGTGACGCGCCCGCGATCGACCTCACCGCGGTGCTCGACCATCAGCACAGCGACACCGACCGCATCCAGGTCTCGACCGCCCCCGGCACTGACGGCATCGTCCGCCGCATCGAGGTCCGCGCCCGCGAGGGCGGCCAGAACTGGGTGGTGTTCGCGCTCGCCAACAACACCGACGACCAGCTCGACCGCCTGATCGTCGCGCCGCATTACCGCATCGTCGCGTCGGGTCTGTTGTGGCCCGACCTTGGACTGTCGCGCATCGCCACCATCACGCCCTCGACCGGCGACCGTCCCGAGCGCCAGGAAAGCCCCACTGCCGATATCTTCCGCATCACGCTCGACCCCGGCTCCGTCATCACCTTTGTCGCCGAATTGCGCACCGACAAACTGCCGCAGCTCTATCTGTGGGAGCCCGACGCCTACAAGGACAAGGTCAACTCGCTGACGCTCTACCAGGGCATCGTGATCGGGATTACCGGACTGTTGGCGCTGGTTTTGACCATCCTGTTCGTGGTCAAGGGCAGCATCATGTTTCCCGCCGCCGCAGCGCTCGCCTGGGCGGTGCTGGTCTATATCGGGGTGGATTTCGGATTCTGGGGCAAAGTGCTCGATATGTCGAACAACGCCGAGCGGATCTGGCGCGCGGCGGGCGAAGCGATCCTGGCGGCGACGCTACTGGTGTTTTTGTTCGCCTATCTCAATCTCAGCCGCTGGCATGTGCGCTACTCCCATATCACCCTTGGCTGGCTCTTCTTTCTCGGTTCGCTGGTGGCGCTGGCGCTGTTCGATCCGGCGGTCGCCTCCGGCATCGCGCGGATGTCGCTGGTGTTGATCGCGTTCGCAGGCTTTGCGCTGATCGTCTATCTCTCGACCCACGGCTTCGACCGCGCGGTGCTGTTGATCCCGACCTGGTTCCTGCTGGTGGTCTGGGTGATCGCGGCCGGCATGACGGTCGCGGGTTCCGTCACCAACGATATCGTCGGCCCGGCGCTGCTCGGCGGCCTCGTGCTGATCGTGATGCTGATTGGATTCACGGTGATGCAGCACGCCTTCGCGGGCGGCGGCGCCACCACCGGCGTCGTCTCCGACGTCGAGCGGCGGGCGCTGGCGCTGACCGGTTCGGGTGATCTGATCTGGGACTGGGATGTCTCGGCGGATAAGGTTTTCACCAGCCCCGAGACCGAAGCGCTGTTGGGCCTGAAACGCGGCACGCTGGAGGGCCCGGCGGCGAAATGGCTCGAGGTGCTGCATCCGCTCGACCAGGATCGCTTCCGAGCGGCGCTCGACAGCGTGCTCGACCAGCGCCGCGGGCGGCTGGTGCAGGATTTTCGGCTGCGCACCCCGGACGGCCATTTCATGTGGTTCGCGCTCAAGGCCCGCCCGGTGGTCGGCTCCGACGGCGAGGTGTCCCGCGTGGTCGGCACGCTAACCGACGTCACCGAGGCCAAGAATGCCGAAGAACGCATGCTGCACGATTCGGTGCACGACAATCTCACCGGCCTGCCGAACCGCAAATTGTTCATCGACCGCCTGGGGGCGGTCGCCAATTTCGCCAAGACCATGCCGAACCTGCGGCCGACCTTGATGGTGATCGATCTCGACCGCTTCAAACAGGTCAACGATTCCGTCGGCATCGCGGTCGGCGATTCGATCCTGTTGACGCTGGCGCGGCGGCTGACCCGCATTCTCAAGCCGCAGGACACCTTGGCGCGGCTGGCCGGCGACCAGTTCGGCCTGATCCTGATGTCGGAGCAGGAGTCGTCGCGCATCACGGCGTTCGCCGAGACCATCCGCAAGACCATCCGCGCGCCGATTGCCTTCAACGACCGCGAAATCTTCCTGACCGCCTCGATCGGGCTCGCGCTGTCCGATCCGCAGACGCAGCTGTCCGAGGAGATCATCAAAGACGCCGAGTTGGCGATGTATCATTCCAAGCGCATCGGCGGCGACCGCATCGACGTCTATAAGCCGGCGATGCGCGCGCGCAAAACCGACCGGCTGACCCTGGAAAGCGAACTGCGCCGCGCCATCGAGCGCGAGGAAATCACCATCCTGTACCAGCCGATCGTGCGGCTGGAAGATCGCTCGATCGCCGGCTTCGAGGCCCTGGCGCGCTGGGATCATCCCAAATTGGGCCGAATGTCGCCGGTCGAATTCATCTCCATCGCCGAAGAGATCGGCCTGATCGTCGATCTCGGCATGTTCGTGCTGGACCAGACCGCAAAGCAGCTCGCGATCTGGCAGCGCGCGATGCGCTCGCGCGAGCCGATCTTTGCGAGCGTCAACGTCTCCTCGCGGCAATTGCTGCGCCACGATTTGATCCACGACATCCGCACCGTGCTGTCGCGCTCCTCGGTGGCGCGCGGCACGCTGAAGCTGGAACTGACGGAATCGCTGGTGATGGAAAATCCGGAGCACGCGGCGCAGATGCTGACCCGCATCCGCGAGCTCGGAACCGGTTTGTCGCTGGACGATTTCGGCACCGGCCATTCCTCGCTGGCCTATCTGCAGCGCTTTCCGTTCGACACCATCAAGATCGACCAATCCTTCGTCCGCACCACGAGCCGCGGCACCCGCCCGGTGATCCTCAAATCGATCATCGCGCTCGCTCACGACCTCGGCATGGACGTGGTCGCCGAAGGCGCCGAGACCGATTCGGACGCGGTCGAGCTCTATCAGCTCGGCTGCGAATACGCCCAGGGCTTTGCGTTCGGCGAGCCGATGGACGCCGATGCCGCGATGCGGCTTTTGACCGAAGAGCGGCTGGAAGCGGCGAGTTGAGTTTGTCGTCCCCGCGAAAGCGGGACGGGATTTTGCAACGGCGCGAGAAGCGAGCCCACGACCGTCGCTTCTGTGCGATAGCGCGGCAGATGGTCCTCGAGCGAGTAGAAAACGCACAGCGCGAGGCTGGCCCAGACCGCCGCCGTGAAATAAAGCGACATCCAGGCAATCTCGTCTTTCCACTGCGCAAGGTCGTGCGTCACGACCCAACGCGTGCTCACGTCACGGAGACCCTCGAGAGGTCCGAGATGTCTGCTGCCGTCGGCAACCCCGGCCCGCCATCGGCTCAGATACATCGGGACGTCGACGGTCATGAGAAACGCCAGATAGCCCACAATCCCGACGATTGCGACGACGAGGACGACGCGAACCGGGCCATCGAACTCCGGCAGCAACCGGCAAAGGCCGATCCCAACGATGAAGAAGACAACGGCCCATATCGAATTTTCGATGGCGTTGCCCAAATAGCGGGTCGTCAGCACCGCATACCATGAGAAGCATTCCGCGATCAGGATCAACGGCACGATCACGGATGCGGCGTTCAAGGTGGTGTCCGTAGCCGTCATCGTGCCCAGCTGGTGCAGGATAATCGCCCATTGCGCCGCGAAGCAGATCTCGGCCACGGTTGCGACCGACCGGCCGACGACAACGCTCGACAGCCAGGTGTCGAACAGGCAGATGCGCTGAACATCCGCACGCGGAAGGAACGACCTGAATGCGCAGCCAAAAACATAGGCCGCACAGAGCAGGAGCATCGATCCGGTGCCGGGCGGGCCGCCGAGACTGCCAGCCGGCGGTTCGTGGAGTTGGCGGTACAGCAGGAACCAAACCGCGATATTCGCACCGCTGACCAGGGTTAACACCGCCCACCACCAGGCGAGGGGATTCGACCAAGCCAGCGAACTGGATACGGAACTTGACCGCGCCCGCCATTCCAAACTCATGAGCCGCTCCGCGTGTAACCGAACTGACATTTGAACGTATTAATTCTGTCATGGATCGCGGCGAATCACGACACAAATATGTGCCCGGCGGGGGCTTGCGGGATGATGGCGGGGTGATAGCGGGCGCGTCCCCGGTCGGTGCCAACGGCATCAGAGCCTGATTCAACTGAGTTGAATCAGGCTCTAACGTTATCCTTTTGTTTGAGCATGATCTCCGCGCAAACGCGTTCCGCGTTTGTCGCGAGGGAAAACCGGTTTCCACTTTTGCGCATCATGCTCGAGTCGGTCCGGAACAGGCCGAGCCGCGCAACCAACACTCTCCCAACCAGGTCGGCTTGAAGCCGGCTTCACGCGGCGAGCCGCCAGCAGGCCTGGCAGGGTTCAGGTTTGAGTGAAACGCTCCGCTGCCAAATTGCAAATTGAAAACGAGCAGGTTTTTCAACAGGAACATTGGCGGCCCGCTCGCCGGTCGGCGCTGTCGGCAAGCCCAGAGAACGGCAATTCGCGGGACGCGATTGCGATTTTGCGCGCGCGTCGCCGCCGGCCAAACGGCGGTGTCGCGAACATCGGCGGTTCCAATCGCTTCCACAACCAGGCGTCATCGAACCGTCTCCAAAAAGGTAAACAATAACCGGGAGCCAAGAGAAACGGCTCGACAAAAAAATAGGGAGGCGCGTAATGACTAGAAACCGAAAGATGTTGTGCACCGTAGTCGGCATCCTGGCAGCAGCGATGTTTGCGACCGGCGCATCCTCGAGGGAGGGCGATCAAAACAACGGGGCGGTCCGTTTGCTGAGGACGGTTCCGATCCCTGGAACTCCGGCGAACACAACGGCCGGCAACATGTACATATTCGACATCAGCTTCGTCGATCAGACGACGCAGACGTATTATCTCGCCGATCGCTCCAACGCCGTCGTCGATGTCGTCGATGCAAGATCCAACCAGCTGATTACCCAGCTCAATGCCACGCCGGCGTTCAAGGGCTTTACCGGGAACAACGGCACCTCCGGACCGAACGGCGTCGTTGCCGCGTTCCCGTGGCTCTTTGTGAGCGACGCCAACAGCCGCGTCGTCGCGATCGACCTGCGCAACGGCAAGACGGTGGGCGACGTGTCTACCGCCGGCGCACCGGGTCTTCGTGCGGACGAAATGGCCTATGATGCCAAAGATGGACTGCTATTTGCCATCAACAACGCTGATACGCCTCCCTTTGGGACGTTAATCAACGTCAACCAGGCGAACGGTGCTCTCACCGTCGCAAAGCGAGTAACTTTTGATATCGTACATACCGGGGTCGACGCGACCAATGGAGCCGAACAGCCGGTGTGGGAGCCGGTTTCGGGTAAGTTCTATCTCTCGATCCCGCAGACCGGCCCAAACGCCAAGGATGGGGCCGTGGTTCGGATATCGACTGCCGGCACGGTAGAAGCACAATATCCGATCGAGTTCTGCTCCCCGGCAGGTCTCACACTGGGCCCCAACGTCGATCTGCTCGTGGGCTGCAACACGATCTTTGACACCGCGGGCAATCTCTGGGATTCGACCAAGAATGTGACCGCGGCGCCGATCCAGGTGATTATCGACGCTTGGACCGGTAAAATTGACACTATCGTGCCCGGTGTCGGTGCTGGCGACGAGGTCTGGTTCAATCCGGGTGACGGAAATTACTACACGGGCTCCGCGACCAGCCCGTTGCGTCCAACCGAAGTCATCGGCGGCACGCCGCTGACGGCGCAGGGTGCCGCGATCCTCGGCGTCATCGACGCGCGCGATAAGTCCCTCAAGCAACTGGTACCCACCTTCAACACGCCTGCGGTAGCCACGGGCCCAAGCGCCCATGCCGCGAGCACCGCCCACTCGGTTGCCGCCAATGCCGGCAACAACCATGTGTTCGTTCCACTTGGCGCAAATAATGTGTTTCCCGACTGCGGGACCGGATGCATCGCAGTATTCGGAACGACCGAAGGCAGAGACGAAAGAGCTGAAAGATAAATAGAGGGAGCCAATCATGGGGTCGCGGCTTAACTGCCGCGACCTCGTCTCCAGGTGCATGATCTCATTCGCACAAGCCGGCCTAGTTCAGCCTCAGCTCCGTGATGTGCCGCGGATCCGGGCTCAGCTCATTACGTTCCACGCGCTTGACGATGTCCGTCAATACCGCATTGGCGCTGCAGGCGAGGCCGACCTTCTCGCCCTCGCGCACCACGAACCCGTTGAGGAATTCGATCTCCGTGCGCCGGCCTTTTTGCATGTCCTGGCCCATCGAGGGACGCTGCTCGGAAGAGGTGCGCTTGCCATCCTTGAAGCGCTGCTCGTCGCAGGCGCGCATCGCCGCCTCGTCGCCCTCGCCGGCCCGCGCGATCGTCTCGGGTGCGAGATGCAAAATCTCCTCGAGTTGATAACCGTGCGCTTGCCCGACCCGGATCGCTTCGCTCCCGAGCCTGGTGGAGAAGCGGCGGATCGGCTCGCTTTCCAACATCTGTCCGCCAGGCAGGCCGGTGCAGGCGGAGAGCCCGTTGCCCATGGCGTTGGCAACCAGTTTCGACCAGCGCTCGCCCCATAGATTGCCGGTTACCTTCGCGCTGTCGGCGTAGCCGACCAGGCGGCAGATTTCCTCCGCACGTTGCGTGATACGGCCGTGCACTTCGCCGGTGCGAAATACGGTGTGGGCCGCCCCGCCCTTGCCGGCGCCCCGATGGATGTGGCCCGGCTCAGGCAGGTTGACCGTGATACTGCTCGCAATGCACCCGAGCGTCTTGCCCCAGCCGACGATGCCGGCGATCGTCTCTTCATTCATGCAGTTCTGCAGCGACACGACATAGCCGTCCGGTGCCAGATATTGCCGGATCAGCGTGGTGGCCCAGGCCGTGTCGTACGACTTCATGCACACGAAGGCGATGTCGACCGGCGTCTCCTTGGCCAGCTGCTGCGCGTCCGTGACGTGCAGCGCGCGCACCGGAACCGAGAATTCCGCGACATCCCTTGCATGGGTGACGCGCAGGCCGTGCTTCCTCATGTGCCCGACATGCTCGGGCCATGGATCGATGAACGTCACGTCCTCGCCCGCCTGCACCATATGGGCGCCGGCATACCCGCCGACGGCCCCCGCTCCGACGATAGCTATCTTCCGACCCATGCTTTCCTCCCGGCATTGCTGGCAGCCGAGGTTAGCGCACCGGCTGAGCTCACCGCAAATGATGAACCGCGCCGCACCAGGCGCCAAGCGCTATTCGCTTGCGACGTCCAGTTTGGGTCGTTGAGCCGGCAGTCGCAAAGCGGATGTGCGCGTCACTTCCGCTGCATTTGGCTGCCGATTGTGGTTCGCTGATTCGCTGGACCGGCGTTCTGATCGCCGGCGGCAGGCGCTAGACCGCCTCCAGCGTGTGAACCCAGGCCTCGGGATAAAGCGCGTAGGCGTCGCCGCGCCGGGCCAGCCGCGAGAATGACGGGAAATGCAGGTGCATCCCGGCGACCAGGATGCCGTCGGTCGAGACGCGATCGAACATGCGTCTGCGCGCAGCCGCCGCCGCGGCCAGATCAGTATCGAACGCCATGCCGGCCTCGGGAAATGCGGTCTGCACTTCCGGTACGTGCACGGTATCGCCCCAGATCATCAACTGCTCGTTGCCCGATGCGACGAGGTAGGCGGTGTGGCCCGGCGTATGCCCGAGGCTCGGCACGGCAGCGACGCCGGGAAACACCTCGCCCTGCCTGAATAATCGCGTCCGGTTCTTGTAGGGCGCGACCTGCTCGCGGCCGGCCATGAAATAGAGTTTCTTTGACCGCTCGTCGGCCTTCGCCATCGCGCCATCGTCGAACCAGTGCGCCAGTTCGCTTTCGTGCATCACCAGTTCGGCGTTCGGAAACAAAAGCCCGCCGTTCGACATGTCGGTCAGCCCCGCGGAATGATCCGGGTGCATATGCGTAAGCAACACGGTATCGATCGACGTCGGATCGATACCGGCTGCCGCGAGGTTGCGTTGAACGAAGCCGGCGGTGGGCAGAAGATAATTGCCGGATCCGGTGTCGACGATCGCCATGCGGCCCTTTGAATGGATCAGGAAGGCATTGACATTGGTTCGCCGCGCCGGCCGGAACGCCTCTTTAAGGATCCGATGCGCCTGTTCGAGATCGACATTGCGCATCACGTCCATGCTGCCGTCCAGATAGCCGTCGCTGATCGCGGTGACGACGATGTCTCCTATTCTGCGATGATAGACGCCGGGAATCTGCTGGGTGGGTTGCGGTGTCATGCGGGAAGACCTCGGTGGGATTTTGGGAAGGGTGAGGCTCGATCAGGCGCCGATTTCTCGGAGGAAAGCGTCGATGCGATCGTAGATCAAATCGGGCGTTTGCACCGCCATGTAATGGCCGGTGCGGAGTTCGACATAGCGCGCGCCGGGGATGGCACCGGCCACGGCCTGGGCCAGCGGCGGCGGGCGCACGCGATCAAGACTGCCGCCGATCACGAGCACGGGACAGCGCAGCGCCGTCAGTTCGTCCTGCATGTCGGCTCCCGCCAGCATTCGCCAGACCGTCGCATAGCTTGCGGGGTCATTGCCGAGCCAGCGCGCCCGATAACGCTCGAAGCGCCTGAGGTCAGAGCGAAGCTCCGGGGCATAGCCGTTTTGCATCGCATCCTCGACCGCGAATGCCATGCCGGCGGTCTCGATCTTGGCGACCCGTTCAAGGGCAGGGACGCGGCGCTCCGGCGCGATGCCGGTCGCCGGGCTGCCGACCGCGACGGCGCTCGTGCGCTCAGGGTATCGGGCGGCGAAATGCAGGGCGATCGCTCCGCCGACGGCGATACCCGCAAGCGCAACCTTGCCGGCAATCCCGCGATGATCGAGGAGGGCTGCGATATCGTCGGCCATGGTATCGAGGCTGAGCTCGCCACGCGCCTTCTGTGATAGTCCCGCCCCGCGGGTGTCGTAGCGCAATACGCGGCGAGAGGCCGCGAACCGGGGAGCGACATCCTCCCAGCTTTCGAGCGAGCCGCCCATTTCGTGCACCAGCACCAGCGTGCGGTCGCCCACCCCGCTCAGTTCGTAGCGAAGGGCTGTGCCTTCCAATTCGATAAAATCCATCCCGCGTTCCTCGTTTCTTTCGCTCTTTTTTTGTCCGGGGACCGGCGGCGGCCGATCGGGATTCGCGACCTGACGATATGGGACACCACACCAATCCCAAAATGAAATTCGCAGGAGTCCGGGAAGCCGGCTATCCGGCGGCAAAGGGGACTTTCCGCAGAGCCCATCTCGGCCTCGGTGTCGCCCCGCGGTGCAGCATTAAAGAAACCGCATCACTCGGTTAATACATTCGCTGGAATCGTCAGACCGGAGCCGACGCCACCTTTAGATTGATGATCATCTCAAAGGTTGTCGCCTGTTCGGCAAAATTTCCGGGCTTCTCAATGGCCCATGTGGACAGCACCGCCGAGCTTGACCTTGCGGAGCGCAAGCGCGAGCGGCACGGCGGAAAGCGAGATCAGCATCAGCACCCAGAACGCATCCATGTAGCCCAGGAACGACGCCTGAGCCTGCACCTGCTGCCCGATCCACTGGATGGCCTGATCATGCGCCTGCGCCAGCGAACTGCCATGGGCAGCAAAGTAGCTCGTGACCTGTTGCAGCGTGTTCTGATATTGCACGCTCGACGGGACCACCTGATCGACGAGCCGGCTCTGGTGGAACTGCTCACGATGCGTCAGCACGTTGGAGACGATGGAGACGCCGATCGAGCCCCCGGTATTGCGCGCTGCGTTGATCAGGGCCGAGGCCTGGTCGGTCAGGGATGGCGGAATGCCATCGTAGGATGCGGCCATGATCGGCACGAAGACGAGCGGCAATCCAACGCCGAGCAGCATTCGCGACCGCGCCATGAACCAAAAGCCGAGATCGCCGTACACGTTGGTCATGCCGTACATCGAGAGCGCGATGATGACCGCGCCGGCGATGATGAGATATTTGGGCTGCACCTTGGCCGCCACGCGGCCGACCACGAACATCATCGCCATGGTGACCACGCCGCCTGGCGATAGCACGAGGCCGGCCCAGGTGGCGGTGTAGCCGAAATCCTGCTGCACCAACAGCGGGAGGAACTGGGTGGTCGCGAGCAGAATCGCGCCGGTCGCCAGCATCACCAGGAAGCAAGCGCCGAACTGGCGTGTCGCCACCATCCGCAAATCGATAATCGGATTGCGGCGGGTCAACCCCCACGGAATCATCAGCACGAACGCCACACCGCAAATGACCGTAAACGTGGTGATGAAGGATGAGCCGAACCAGTCATCCTCCAGGCCGCGGTCCAGTACGACCTCGAGCGCGCCGAGGAAGGTCGCGACCAGCATGAAGCCGACGACGTCGAACCTGATGCCTTGCTGCTGCGCCCGGGTCTCTGCCCGCGCGGTCGGGGACTCGCGCAGGACCAGCGCGATCAGCGCCATCGCGATTGCGCCGACTGGCGCGTTGATCAAAAAGCACCAGTGCCAGGAGATATTGTCCGACAGCCAGCCGCCGAGTGTCGGCCCGACCACCGGGGCAACCACCACCGCGACGCCGAACACCGCAAAGGCCTGGCCGCGCTTCGCCGGCGGAAACGCATCCGCCAGGATCGACTGCGCGACCGGCACCATGCCGCCCCCGCCGAGGCCCTGCAGGATGCGAAACAGCAACAGCGCATTCAAATTCGGGGCAACGCCGCACAGGATCGAGCTTACCGTGAATAGGCCGAGAGAGATCAGGAAGAAGGTTTTGCGGCCGAGCTTCCGAGCCAGGAAGCTAGAGGCGGTCAGGATGATGGCGTTGGAGACCAGATAGGTAGTGACCACCCAGGACGCTTCGTCCTCGCTTACCCCCATGCCGCCGGCGATGTAGGGCAACGCCACGTTGGCGATGGTGCTGTCGAGCACCTCCATGAAGCTTGCGAGCGCGACCAGTATGGCGATCACCCAGGGGTTGACCGCGCCGGTGCCGCTCGCGGATGCGGGAGGGCCGGCCTGGATCGCTGCGGCACTCATAGGTACCTCCTCAGCCGCTCATACAGCGACGGCTTCGGATTGATCCGCACGGTCGGGACCACCGACATGCCCGGGCCGAGTGCGACGTCGGTCGGCGGATTGTCCATGACGAGCTTGACCGGCACGCGTTGGACGATCTTGACGTAGTTGCCGGTGGCGTTCTCGGCCGGCAGCAGCGAGAACGCGGTGCCGGATCCGGGCTGAACGCTGTCGACATGGCCGCGGATCGTGCGTTCCGGATAGGCGTCGATCTCAAGCGTTACCGGATCTCCGCGCCGCATATGATCGAGCTGAATCTCTTTGAAGTTGGCCGTGACCCAGATTTCATCAGGCACAAACATCGTTAGATTCGTGCCCGGCTGGGCGAACTGGCCGACTGCGGCGCCGAGGTTGACAACACGTCCCGGCTGGGCGGCCGTAACCGTCGTATAGGAAAGATTGAGTTTTGCCTGGTCACGCTGGGCTTTTGCTTGCGCGAGGCTGGCGACCGCGCTGCTGTGTTGCGCCTTCAGCGCCTCGATCTGCCGCTGCGCGAGCCTGAAGGTCGCTTGCGCACTCTGCAGCTGAGCCTGCTGCTGATGCAGTTGCGAGGTGTACTGCTGGGCGTTCTGAACGGTGCCGTAGCCCGTTTGCTCCAGGTGCTCGTAGCGCTCCGCCTGCTGCTGCGCGAACACCAGCGCCGCCTGCGCTTGATCCACCTGCGCTTGGTTGGCGCTGATCTGCGCCTGCTGCACGTTGAGCTGTGCGTCGATGTTCTCGATACTGGCCTGCGCGGCCGCGACCTGGGCCTCCGCCTGTTCGAGCGCAATGCGATAGTCGCGTTCGTCGATGCGGGCGATCACCTCCCCGGCGGCGACATGCTCGTTATCGGTGACCGGGACGGCGGTGAGATAGCCGGACACCTTCGGGGCGATCGAGAATTGCCGCGCCGCGATGAAGGCATCGTCGGTGGACTGAAAACGCTCGGCGTAGTCGAGGTAGACATAGCCGCCGCCCAGGGAAGAGGCGAGAAGTATGGCCGCGACGGCGGAGACAACGGGGCGGCGATGCAGCACGCCGTTGCGGTGCTTCTTGCCGATTGGCCGCGGTTGCGGTCTTGCCGGCTCAGGGGATACGGGTTGCCTGGCGGCAGGACTTTCCTGTTGCAAGAGAACGCGTGCCTCCTCTTGCCAGGACTCAGCGTTCGGCTCGAGAAGTGAGCCCGGAACGGATTGTGGGCTTTCAAGCTCTTCGAGCGCGAGTTTGTCACTCTCCAGAACATTATCTTCGAACATGATCGTCGTTCCTGTGTGGCAAGCGAGTCCCAGGCGAGGCCCCGCAGAGAAGAAACCGTTCCTTGCGTTCAGTTGAGTAGGTCAGGCCGTCCTTGATCGTGGCTGCGCGAGACCACCATGCCGTCGCGCGGCGTAGTCCCAGCCGACGGCTTCGCGCCAACATGGATCAGATTGAACAGCATCGAGAGCAGGATGACCGGGAGTATGTCGCCGCGTGCGAGCGCGAAGCTCGCCGCAACCAGGCTGGCCTTCAGCGTGGCCACAATCGCAAGAAGCTTGGACATTGAACACCTCAGTGGCTTTCGTGCTCTCTCGCAGTCGCACCCAACGGCCCAGCGAATGCTCAGGTGCAATGCCCGCCTGCGACGATCCCGTAGATACGCCTCTTGCCTCAGCCGGATTAGCCCGTATCTCTTCCCATGAGTTTTGAATTTCCGTGGGGAAATCGATGGACCTTCTGGGCGCGCTCAAAGTCCTCGTGCGGGTCACGGAGACCGGTTCCTTCTCGGCTGTGGCCCGTGAACGCGATCTAACCCAAGCTGCAGTCGCCAAGCAGATTTCCCAGCTTGAAGAGCATTTCGGCGTGCGCCTATTCCACCGCACAACAAGAAAGCTCAGCCTGACGGACGATGGACTGATGGTGCTGGACTTAGCGCGGCCAGTACTGGACGGCGTCGAGGGAATCGAAGCGTCTCTTGGAAGACAGAGTGCCTCGCCGGTGGGGCTGGTGCGCGTGGGTGTCAGCGGAACAGGCAGTCACTTCCTCGCTGAACGCCTGCCCTCCTTGCTCGCCGATAATCCGGGGCTGAAGGTCGAGCTCGTGGTGAGCGATCGCTTCGGCGACATGGTCGAGGACCGGCTCGACCTTGCCCTGCGCGTAGGCGAGATCACAGATGCATCCCTGGTGCAGCGCCGGTGCGGAATTTTTCCGCGGGTTGTCGTGGCTACGGCGAGTTACATCGATCGATACGGAAAGCCCACAACCCCTGCCGACCTCGCGAGCCACACTTGCATCGTGCTCGACGTCGGCCCGGATTCGGACGCGTGGACGTTTGTTATGCCTGAAGGCCCCGAGGATTTTCGGGTATCCGGTGGATTTCTCGCCAACGATGCCCGTGCGATCCACAGGGCTGTCCGTAGCGGATATGGAATCGCTTTTCTCGGGTTGCTGGAGGTGTTGGACGACCTGCGGAGCGGTGCACTCGTTCGCTTGCTGAACGAATTTCCCGCCCCCGTCTGGCCGCTAAGTTTGGTTTATTCCTCGCGGCGGCATCTGGCCCCGCGCACTCGTCTCGTCCTGGAGTTTGTTTTGGAGCAAGTTCGACAGGCTCAGGCTCTGATGGCGGCGGCCTCGGAAGAGACACGAAGCAGCACAAGTCGCTCCGATTTTGTTAGCTCGCGGACCGGCAACTGAGACGTGACGCCGATGCCGTCGACATGCGAGCGCCGATTCCAGGAATCATCCTCTCAAAGTCAATGACCTTCGCCGACGGTTACGCCAGTCTGGCCCGGTTGCTTCGGCCGTGACCCAGACTTCGCAGGCGGGTTCTCGGAATTAGTGTTCGGGCTTGCAACATCGCGTGCCATTTCCAGGCAGGTCAATAGCTCGACGTAGCTTGAGAAACCGCCGAGCGTCGCCTCGAATGTGCAGGCCTTCCTGTCCGTACCGGCATATTGCGCCCACGCCTCCTGGATCTGCCGAAGTGCGGCAGCTTCGTCGCGAGAGCAGCGGGCCACATCGACGTTCGGTCCACCCTCAACATTGCACTCCCTCACGATGTCGAACTTGGGCAGCGTGTCGGAGACGGCGATGGGTGAAAGCGTTGCCAGGATTACGATTGGAAGATGAAGCAGCATGTCAGCCTCCTTGCGAGAAGTTTCGTCGAAAAGGGTCCCCCGAGCAGAACTCCATTGATCAGCTTATGTGCGCGGCGCGGTGGCGTCAGGGCGCGGCTGTACCTTGGCGCCATCGATCAGAGTGACTGGCGGATTGAGGATCACTTGCTCGCCGGCTTTCAGTCCAGCGTCCACTTCCACCCGCGTGCCCAAGTCGCGCGTAACTTTTACATTGCGGATCTCGGCTTTGCCGTCTTCGACCACTGCGGCCTGCAGGCCGTTGCGATTGAAGATGAGGGCCTCTGCCGGAATGAGGAAGGACGGCGTCTTGCGCGGTATCTTCAGCTCGACCGAGCAGTAGCTGCCGGGCGACAGCGCACCGTCCGGATTAGGGATATCGATCTCGGTCAAGAGCGTGCGGGTGCCGCTCTGCAATGCGTCGGCGATCCGGGTTACCTCGCCCGGAAACTGGCGATTCGGAAGTTCGGGCACGCGCACGATTGCATCGACGCCCGGGGCAACGCCGAACGCCGCGTCTTGCGGCACATAGACCCACACGCGGATCACATCCTTCTGCATAATCTCGAACATGAACGTGCCCGTGTTGGCGTTGCCCTGCACCAGCGAGCCGACATCAACGTTGCGCTGGGTGATGACACCGTCGAAGGGTGCCACGACCGAGGCATAAGCCCGGTTCTGACGTAGCACCCCGAGCAAACGCTCCTGTGCTGAAACATTCGCTTGCGCGACGCTGACGGCGGCCTCATCGGCCTTGACAGTTTGGAGATCGATATCGCCCTGGTGCCCGGTCACCCATCCATCCCTAAGCAAGGGTTTGTCGCGGCCCCAGGTCGCTTGCGCGAGCGTCGCGTTGGCTTGCGCCTGTTGCACAGCGGCATTGAGTTGCTCGAGGGTGGCCTCGTTCTGCGAGATCTGGTCGTCGATCTCGGGGACTGCAAGCTCGGCCAGCAACTCGCCCTGTTTGACGCTGTCGCCGATATCGACATTGCGTTTGCTGATGTAACCGGTGGCGCGAGCGTAGATATTGGCGGCGGCGAAGGCGGCCGTGGTCCCCGGCAGGGTGACCGACACGACCGACGGGCTTGCCTCAACCTGACCGACACTGACTGTCGGCGCAAACTCGCGCATCTCTTCGGCGGTCGCCATAACCTGCCGTCGCTGCGAATGGTGGCGCGAGGCGCCGAACGAAACGCCGGCCGTCAGCAACAGGGCGGCGCCGGTCGCGAACAGAACTCCGCCCCAGCCCCGACGAACCCGCGATCGAGGCTTCGGGGAATTTGGCCATTTGCGCTCGGCATCTGTCCTGAGCGTTTCGTCTCGGTCGTGGATAGGGGTCTCATTCATCGGGGAGCTCCTCAAACACGCTATGAGCGGGCACGCCGTCGTTGCGCTTGCGCAGCATGGCAAACAGATAAGGGACAATCAGCAGAGTGGTCGGGGTGGCGAACAGGAGCCCCCCGATCACGGCGCGCGCCAGTGCCGCATTCTGTTCCTCGCCCGCGCCGCCGATCGCCATAGGGATCATGCCGACGATCATGGCCGCAGCCGTCATCAGCACCGGCCGCACCCGGGTCGCCCCCGCATCGATCGCCGCCCGGAACGCGGTCCTGCCCGCAAGCTGCTGCTCTCGTGCGAAGGTGACCAGCAGGATGGAATTCGCCGAGGCAACCCCCACCGCCATGATCGCCCCCATCAGCGACGGAACGCTCAGCGTCGTGCCCGTGATGAACAGCATGGTGACGATCCCGCACAACGTCGCCGGCAGCGCCAGGATCACGACGAACGGATCGCCGAAGTTCTGATAGTTCACCACCATCAGGAAGTAGACCAGCACCGCCGCGAACAACAGCCCGATGCCGAGATCGCGGAAGGAGTCGTGCATGCTCTGGATTTGGCCGACGACCTGGATCGTGTTGCCGGGCTTCAATTGCTTCTGCAGCTCCGCGACGATCTTGCCGATATCTTTCGCAACGCCGCCGAGATCACGGTCCTGCGCGCTGGCATAGATGTCGTACACCGGCTGGATGTTGGTCTGGTTCAGATTGGTCGGAACGCTGTCGCGCTTGAGCGTTGCCACGTTGCTCAGCAGGCCTGGGATCGGCGGCCCGGCCGCAGCGATCGCAGTGGAGACCGGGGTATTGCCGATCTCGCCGAGCGAACTCACGAGATGCTCAGGCGTCTGCACCGTAATGTAATAGGGAATCCCATTTACAGGGTCTGTCCAGAAATTGGGGGTGACCTGTTCCGATGAACTAAGGCTGATGTTGAGATCGTTCGCGATCGCTTGCGCGCTAAGACCAAGCTGTAGCGCCCGGGATCGGTCGATATTGGCCATGAACGCAGGCGCATCGAGCTCCTGCTGCAGGTGGGCGTCGGCGATGCCGGGAATGGCCGCCATGCGGCGCCGCAGCTGATGCGCGACCTCCAGATTAGTGGCGCGGTCGCGGCCGACGACGCGAACGTCGATTTGTGCCGGCACTCCGAAATTGAGGATCTGGGTCGTCATGTCGGCGGCCTGGAAATAGAAGGTGTCGGATGGAAATGCGGCCGGGAGCACTTCACGGAGCTTGCGGACATAGTCGGATGTCGGCGCGTGTCCGTCCTTCAACGACACCAGGATCACGCCGTCATTGACGTTGATGGTCGATCCATCGGTGAAGGCGAGATTGTAAACGCGCTGCGGAACGCCAATATCGTCGACGATGAGATCGCGATCGCGTTCCGGAATGACCTCCCCGATCTTGTCTTCGACCTCCTGAAAGATGCGCTCGGTGGTTTCGATGCGCGTGGCGGCCGGGGCACGGACGTGCAGCTTGATCTGTCCGCCGTCAATCTCCGGGAAGAAATCGCGCCCCACCGATGTCAGCATAACGCCGCCCAGCACGAGCATCACAACGGCGACGGCCGGGATGATCGATCGCCGCATCAAGAGCATCGTGAGCGCGCGGACATAGCCGCGACGAAACCGCGCGAAGCCGCGCTCGAACGCTTGGTGAAGACGCGCAAACCAGCTGCCCGAGCCGGGCGTCGCGTCGTGATGTTCGCCCTTGAGCAGCAGGCCGATTATGACCGGCGTCAAGGTCCGCGACAGCCCATAGGACGCCAGCATGGCAAACACCACCGCGAGGCCAAGCGGTGTGAAGAGGAATTTGGCCGGCCCCTCGAGAAATACCACCGAGGTGAACACGCAGCTGATTGCAAGCGTCGAGACCATGGTCGGGACAGCGATGCCGGCGGAGCCATGCAGCGTCGCCGCCGCAAGGCTCATGCCTTCGCTGCGCAACCGGTGGGTGTTCTCGATCGTCACCGTCGAATCGTCGACGAGAATGCCGACTGCGAGCGCAAGTCCGCCCAGCGTCATGGTGTTGAGTGTCTCGCCGAGGAAGTGCAGGACGATGATCGAGGCCAGGATCGAGAGCGGGATTGAAATCAGGACGATCAGCGTCGACCGCCAGGACCCGAGGAACAGCAGGATCATCAGCCCGGTGAGGCCGGCCGCGATCGCGCCCTCGCGCAGCACGCTCGCAATCGATGCCCTGACGAGCTTCGATTGATCGAACAGCTCGTTGATGCTCAGCCCGGGAGGTGCGGCCGTGCGCGCGACCTGCAGCACCTTGCGGACCCCGTTGACAACGGCAAGCGTCGAGGCGTTGCCGTTCTTGATGACGCTCAGCAGGACGGAGCGCTTGCCGTTTTCATGGACGATGTTCTGCTGCACCGCCCAGCCGTCATGCACCTGGCCAATATCCTTCAGGAACACCGTCGGGCCGTTGTTGTATCGAATCGGAATGTTGTTGAGATCGTTGATTGTAGTGGGCATCACGTCGGTGCGCACCGTGTATTGCGTGTCTCCGATCTTGGCGAGACCCGACGGCAGTGTCAGGTTCTGGGCATTGACCGCGTTGACCACGTCCGCTGGCGTCAAACCTCTGGCCTGAAGCTTGAGCGGGTCGATGTCGACCATGATCTGCCTGTACTTGCCCCCGTCCGGCGTCGGGAAGGTCACACCCGGCACCGGAGCGAGCTGCTGACGCAGATTGTAGTAGCCGTAGTCGTACAGCTTCTGCTCGTTGAGGCGGTCGGAGCTCAGACTGAGCTGCAGCACGGGGACGCTGGAGGCATTGTACTGCACCACGATCGGAGGCTGGATGCCGGCGGGCATCAGCGCACGGATCGAGTTCGTCGCCGCGACGATCTGGGAGATCGCCAGATCGAGATTGACGTCCGGCTGGAAATAAATCTTCTGGACCGAGATGCCATTGAGCGTCTGCGCCTCCATATTTTTGATGCCGTTGACGCTCGAACTCATCGAGTACTGGCTGTAGGTGGTGACGCGCTGCTCCATTTCCGGTGTGCTCAGGCCGGTGTACTGCCAGATCACGGAGACGACCGGAATGTCGATCTGCGGAAAGATGTCGGTCGGCGTGACCGCAATAGCCGAGACGCCAAGAAATAGAATAAGCGCGGCAAGAACGTAGAACGTGTACGGAAATTTGAGCGCAAACCGGACGATACCCATGAAACACCCTCACATCACCAGAGACTTGGCTGCGTGCATTCGAAATCAACGGTTGCGGTCATCGCTCGGCGAGACGACATTGGCGTCTCGCGGCACCGTCTGGCCGACCGGCTTCGTGCCAAGCTGGACAAAATGGAACAAGGCCGAGATTAGAATGACCCAGACCATGTCGCCCCGCGCGAAGGCGATGCTGGCTGCGAAAAGAGTGGCTTTCAGAGTGGCTGTTGCTGCAAGAAGCTTTGACATCGGTCACCTCGCTGCCTTTCGGGCTTGATCGCAACGGCGGCGGGCGGCTCAGTGAATGCTTGGGCACAACGCCGGTCTGCGACGTTGTTGAGGTACGCATCTTGTTTCGGCGCGATAATCCAGCTTCCCTTTGAATGATCTTTTACTTTTTTAGGGGAAATCGATGGACCTTCTGGGTACCCTCCAAGTCCTCGTGCGAGTAGTGGAGACCGGTTCATTTTCGGCTGTCGCCCGCGAACGCGATCTGACCCAGGCTGCGGTCGCCCGCCAGATTTCTCAGCTTGAAGAGCATTTTGGGGTCCGCCTGTTTCACCGCACGACCCGGAAGCTCAGCCTCACCGACGATGGGCAGATGCTGCTGGGTCTCGCGCGGCCGGTCCTTGACAGCGTGGAGGGATTGGAAGCCGCTCTTGGGCGCCAGAGCGCCTCAGCGGTCGGGCTGGTTCGCGTGGGAGTCACGGTAACCGTGAGCCGCTTCCTCGTGCAGCGTTTGCCGACTTTGCTTGCCGGTCACCCGGGGCTGAAGGTCGAGCTCGTCATCAGCGATCGATTCGGCGACATGATCGAGGATCGGCTCGACCTTGCCCTGCGCGTCGGCGAAATCACGGATTCGTCATTGGTCATGCGCCGAAGCTGGACGGGGGAGCGCATTGTGGTCGCTGCCCCGAGCTATGTCGAGCGGCATGGCACACCCTCCGTCCCTGCCGATCTCGAGCGCCACATCTGCATCGTCCATAATGTCGGAGCGGATTCCGACGTGTGGACATTTGTCATGCCCGAAGGACCCCAACAGGTCCGAGTGCCTGGTGGATTTCTCGCCAACGACGTTCGCGCGGTACGGCTGGCTGCCGAAATCGGTTACGGCATCGCTTTTCTGCCTTTGCTTGAGGTGTTCGACGATCTGCGCAGGGGCGAATTGGTTCGCCTGCTGAGCGGCTTTCCCGCTCCCGGTATACCGGTTAGCCTGGTCTATCCATCGCGGCGGCATCTAGCGCCGCGCACGCGCTTGGTGCTGGAATTTGTCCTCGATCAGATTCGAGAAGTCCGATCCACGATTGCAGTCGAGGACAAGGCACGCAGCGCCTAGGAGCGCTGCGTGCGCTGGTCTTGAATACCGGTGACTCCCGTTATGTCTGGCGATGCTTGTGGGTCATCCGCTTGAACCGGACGCTCCTGCCGTCGGCCTGCCGTGTCGCGATGTAGCCGCCGGCAAGACAGGCTTCGCGCTGCGGCATCTTTTCCTGCGGGCTGCGCAGCGTCTCCCACCATGACGCCCGATGCGCGGCGCGCGGCAGCGCGGCGTCGATGATCTCCTCGATCTGCTCGAAGCTGAGCACGAATTCCGACAGCTTCTGCTTCTTCAGGTAATCGCGCAGCGCGTCGTAGTCGTTCACAGGCGAACTCGCTGGTTGGTCAAGCGGATTTCGCCAGTGCCCGTGTCACGGCCTCGGGTTCCTTTTCGACGACTTTGAGCGGGATACGCGCCCTGCGTTCCGGCTGACGGCGGCCCTGCTCCCAATCTCGCATCGCCGACAGCGCGAACCCGTAGGTTTGCGCGAAGCTCTCTTGCGAGAGACCAAGCCGCATGCGTATTTTCTTCACGTTCACCCGCGCCGGAACATGAATCCCATAGCCGCGTTTGTTTCCCGACCCATCGAGAAAGGCTTTGGCGTCGTCGAGCCCGGCCGTGATCTTGTCGAATGCGGTTCTTGTCATTTTTTATCTCCGATAACTTTCGACCATTTCGGTAACGAACCTGGCTAGCGCATTACGTTCAGCTGCCGATAGGTTGGCTTTCTCGTTCCTGACGAAAACCGCTTTCGCTGGTGGCGTGAGGGAAAATGGTCCTCATCCTGAGAGTTTGTGAATGTATTCGAATTTCGACGGTTTCTAGGGGTCTAAGCCCTTGATTTGACTCATGTCGGAAAACGCAAAAATTGAAAGATTCACAGCCTCTGAGGAGCTTGCCGCCGGGTCCGCGCCAACGGGTCGCGCGAATGCGCGCCCGATGACAGGCTCCGCGCGGCCCGATGATAAACTCCGCAAGCGTCTCGAAGGATGGCCTCAAACGCTGGACTCGCGGCCGTCCTCCGAGACGTGCGCACCGGACAGCGCAAGCGCGCTGCCGGGGGAGCGCGCTCCTCAGAGGCTGTGAATCTTTCAATTTTTGCGTTTTCCGACATGAGTCAAATCAAGGGCTTAGACCCCTAGAAACCGTCGAAATTCGAATACATTCACAAACTCTCAGGATGAGGTCGGAGATGCACTCACAGCTTCCTCACGGCTCCAGATATTTCTTCATCTCGGCGCGCAAGGCCTCGCGCAACTCGGCGCGCGCCATGCCGTAGGCGATATTGGCGCGGAGGAAGCCTGATTTCGAGCCGCAATCGTGGCGTTCGCCCTCGAACTCGACGCCGTAAAAACTTTGCGTCTTGGCAAGGCCGATCATGGCATCGGTGAGCTGGATCTCGCCGCCGGCGCCGCGCTCCTGGGTTTCCAGTATCTTGAAAATCTCCGGCTGCAGGATGTAGCGCCCGGTGATCGAGAGATTGGACGGCGCCGTGCCCTTGGGCGGCTTTTCCACCATGCCGTCGACCTCGAACAAATTGGCCTGCTTGTGACGTTTGCCGACGCCGCAGATGCCATATTGATGGGTGAGATGGACGGGCACTTCCTCCACCGCGATCAGGTTGGACTTTTCAGCGAGCTTCCCGGCGGCCTCGATCATCTGTTTGAGGCAGCCCGGCGTGTTCAGGACCAGTTCGTCCGGCAGCACCACCGCGAACGGCTCATTGCCGACGATGTCGCGGGCGCACCACACCGCATGTCCAAGTCCGAGCGGCGCCTGCTGGCGGGTAAAGCTCATGGCGCCGGGCTCCGGCTGGTCGCGCGCCAGAATCTCGATCTCGGCCTTCTTGCCGCGCGTCTGGAGGGTGGTGTCGAGTTCGAACATGCGGTCGAAATGATCCTCGATCACGCCCTTGTTGCGGCCGGTGACAAAGACAAAATGCTCGATGCCGGCTTCCTTCGCCTCGTCGACCACATATTGGATCAGGGGCTTGTCGACGATGGTCAGCATTTCCTTCGGCATGGCCTTGGTGGCGGGCAGGACGCGGGTGCCGAGGCCAGCGACCGGGAAGACGGCTTTGCGGATTTTCATGGGGCGGAGGTGGCCTTTGCTTTTGCTAGTGCGTGCGGAAGGACTTCGAGCGGAGGGCTCCTTTCTACCGCACGTTCGTAACGGTTTTTCAGCCGGGAACAAAGGCGGATGTGTGGTCGGCGATACGGGCTTGCTTCGGCTTGGCCTCCCTCGCGCCAATTTCACCGGATGGCATGATCGGTTCCAAGCGCGGGCGCCGTGATTGCAATGTCGGTAACGTCTGCCGCACCGGCCGCGCGGATGGTGTCGCCGATGTCGAGGTCGATGGGGGTCTTCCATTTCGGCAGGCCGTAACCTTCAACGCCGCGAAGGCGCACGATCTCCTGCTCGGTCATCGGCTTCGGCGCTGCAAACATTTTCGAATGCTTGCCGAGATCGAGGGGCACCGCCGGCGGCGCCCAGGTTTCCTGGCCCGGATTTTTCATCATCTGTCGTCCGGGATGATTGAGCTGCAGCCGTTGGGAAGTGCCAGGGTTTTGGGGAAGTGCCAGGGTTTTGAACGCAGACATGGCGGCTTCTCGTTGGCGCTGGCGCCGTTCCAAGATTAAGGCTAACTTTAAGGTCAAGCTCGAACGACAGGACGCTCGGATGAAAATCGGCCAACTGGCGAAAGAGGCGGGATTGGCGCCTTCGCGTATCCGCTACTATGAGGCGCAGGGCCTGATCGGCTCCGTCGATAGGGGGTTGAACGGCTATCGCCGGTATTCGCGCGAAACCAGACAGATCCTGGAAATCATCGTCACCGCCCAGCAAGCGGGATTCTCGCTCGACGAAATCCGGAATCTGCTGCCGCAACAGGGAAAGACCGGCCGGAGCCACCATAAGCTCTTGGCCAGTCTCAAGAAGAAACTGGTCGACGTAGAAGCGCTGCAGGCAAGATTGATCGAAACCCGCGCCGGTCTGAAGGCGGTGATCGCCCGGATCGAAAGCATGGCTCCGGGCGGCGACTGCTTTGACAACATCGAAGGTGTATTGGCGAGTCTGAGGGATCAGCCCTAAACCGGGTTGATCGTGCGAAGCATCCGTGAAGCGCGAGGCGAGATCGCGAAAAACCTCTGATGCGAAAATCTCGCCTCTGTTAAGTTATTGGAAACCGTGACGAGGCCTCCTGAGAGCCGGATAGTTCGGACCGGTACCGGGTGGAACATGGAGCGAAGGACGGCACCATTGGAAAGGAGGCGAACCGGCGCGGTGATCCTTGCGGCAGCGTTGTTGCTGTCCGGCACGGCACATGCGCAGTCCTCGGGCGGCGGGCTTTCGAACCTGTTCGGCAACATCTTTTCCGGACCAAACGCCGCGTCCCCGGCGCAACCGCAGACCGCACCGGGCGGCAGCAGCGCAGCGCTGCCGTGGAGCGGCGAGGACGGCGCATCCGGCCATCCGCTGATGACCGCGAGCGCGATCCGGGAGGCGGCAGCCAACTTCGACAATTGCGTCGCCGCGATGTGGCCGGATGCCGCGCGCCGCAACATCACGCAGGAGAACTTTCAGCGCTTCACCGCAGGCCTGCAGCCTGATCTGCGCATCATGGATTTGATGGATTCGCAGCCGGAATTCACCAAATCGATCTGGGACTATCTTGATATCCTGGTGAACGACAACCGCCTCGCCAAGGGCAAGGAGATCCTCGCGAAATACAAGGCGCAGTTCGATGCGACCGAAAAAGCCTATGGCGTCGACCGCTATACGATCGCGGCGATCTGGGGCATCGAATCGAATTATTCGACGCAAATGGGCGACCGCAGCGTGCTGCAATCGACCGCGACGCTGTCCTGCATCGGCCGCCGCCAGTCCTATTTCAGGGACGAGTTCCTCTCGGCGCTGGAAATCCTCAACCGCGGCGATCTCAAACCCGAGCAGATGCGCGGCTCCTGGGCCGGCGCATTCGGGCCCACCCAGTTCATGCCGACCGCGTTCAAGCGCTACGCCGTCGATGCCGATGGCGACGGCCGCCGCGACGTGGTCGACGATCCCGCCGATCTGATTGCATCGACCGCCAACAATTTGAAAAAAGACGGCTGGCAGAACGGCCAGACCTGGGGCTACGAGGTCGTGGTGCCGCAGGGTTTTAATTACATGCTGGCGGACCGGGCGAAGATGATGACCATCGCGCAATGGGAGCATTTCGGCATCAAGCGCGCCGGAACCCAAGGCTTCCCGCATCCCGCCGAGAAAGCCTATCTGTTGGCGCCCGCCGGCGCCGAGGGGCCGGGTTTCCTGATGCTGCAGAATTTTCGCGTGATCATGAAATACAACCCGGCGGAGGCCTATGCGCTGGCGATCGGCCACTTCGCCGACCGCTTGCGCGGCGGTCAGCCCTTCGTGCAGCCCTGGCCGCGGCAGGAGCGCGAATTGTCGCGGGCCGAGCGGCTGGAACTGCAACAGCTTCTGGTCCAGCGCGGCTTCTATCGCGGCATCCCGGACGGCCAGCTCGGCGGTCAGACCAGGGAGGCACTGCGCAGCTTCCAGGCCTCGATCGGCGCGCCCGCCGACGGATTTGCCTCCTCCGACGCGCTGGAGCGGCTGCGTGGGCGGTGAGGCGCCCCCTTAGATCATTGAAACTAACCTTGAAAACCACGTTTTCGGACGGTCCTTGACGGCCGCCGAAAATGCCCGGTTTATGGCGTCGAAATCTGCCCGCTTGCGGCCCGATTCCGCTATTATGACGATTGCCGAACGATCGATTGCGACGAAGCCGCATGAACAAGAAAAATTCCTTTTTGCGCCTGTTCACCGAGACCGGTCCGCTGGTCGCGCTGGCGATTGCGATCGCGCTGTTGGTCGGGATCGCAGGCCCCGCATCGGCGCAGTTTTTCAATTTCGGCGGTTTTGGCGGGCCGCCACGGCCGCAACCGCGCAGCAATGGCGGATTCGGCGGTGGTGGCGGCGGCTGGTTCGGCGGCGATCTGTTCGCGCCATTCCAGCAGCAGGCGCCGAGGCGGCCGGCGCCGGTGGAGAATTATTCCAAGGCGCCGCCGCCGGAGAAGCATGAGAACGCGGCAGCGCCGGAACGCAATGTGGTGGTGCTCGGCGACGCCATGGCCGACTGGCTCGCCTATGGCCTCGAGGACGCCTATGCCGAACAGCCCGACATGGGCGTGATCCGCAAGGCCAAAACCGTCTCCGGCCTGATCAAATACCAGCCCAAGGGCGAGCCGGCCGATTGGGCCGCCGCCGCCAGGGGCATCCTCGCCACCGAGAAGCCGGACGCCATCGTCGTGATGCTGGGGCTCGACGACCGCGTCGCGCTGCGCGAGCCGGCGGTCGACAAATCCGACAACAAGTCGTCGGACAAGTCAGACAAGAAGAGCGGCGACAAGAAGGACGCCAAGACCAAGTCGGATACCAAGCCGGATGCCAAGCCCGACGGCACGGCTGACGCCGCCGCCAAGCCGGATGAAAAGACGGTCGATACCGAATTGTCGCCGGAGGATGCTGCCGACAACGACACGCCGGCCCTGGCGCCGGAGAAAAGCACGCGTTCGCCGAACGGCATCTATCAGTTTCGCGAGGAACGCTGGGTCGAGCTCTACAGCAAGAAAATCGAAGAGATGATCGCGGTGCTGAAATCCAAGGGCGTGCCGGTCTTGTGGGTCGGCCTGCCCGCGGTGCGCGGCCCCAAGGCGACCTCCGACATGCTGTTCCTGGATGCACTCTACCGCGATGCCGCCGGCAAGGCCGGCATCACCTATGTCGATGTCTGGGACGGTTTTGTCGACGAAGCGGGCCGCTTCCTGCAGAAGGGCCCGGATTTCGAAGGCCAGATCCGCCAGTTGCGCACCTATGACGGCGTGTATTTCACAAAGCCCGGCGCCCGAAAGCTCGCCCATTATGTCGAGCGCGAGGTCACCCGCCTGTTGGCCGCGCGCTCGGCGCCGATCGCGCTGCCGACCGAACCTGCGACCCCGGACGCCAATGCGCTGCCCGGACAGCCGGCGCCGCGGCCGCTGGCGGGACCGATCCTGCCGCTGGTGGCGTCGTCGGTCGGCACCGATCAATTGCTCGGCGGGCCGGGCTCGCGCCCGGCGGCGGTCGATGCGCTGGCGGCGCGGACGCTGGTGAAGGGTGAGCCGCTGGCGCCGCCCGCCGGCCGCGCCGATGATTTCGTCTGGCCGCGCCGCGAAGTCGAACGCGAACAGGCCAAGGGCGAAACGCCGGTGGCTTCCGTTGCCCCCAACGGAACGGTTGCCGCGCCAGGCGCGCCGCCGGCAGCGCCGCCGAAACCGAAAAAGCCGCTTCCCGTCCAATCGGGTCAATCGCGGCCGCCGCCCGGGAATTTCTTCGGATTTGGCAACCCACCCCCACCGGCGCACCCGCCGGCCGCAGGACCGCGCCCGTTCGGCAACATTCCGCGCCCGCCGGCCAATGTCGGACGCTCGGCGTCGGTACCGGATTTCTTCTCGCGGTGGTGAGGAGCGCGTCTCGTGCGCGAACCATGAGGCCACGGGACTCGCAGCCATTCCTTCGAGACGCGCGCAAAAGCGCGCTCCTCCCGATGAGCACAATTGCGCTCATGCGGGGATGAGGCCGGAGATAGATTCACTTCCTCAGAGAATGAGCCCGCCATCGACGACCAGCGTCTGGCCGACGATGTAGGACGCGAGCGGCGAGGCCAGAAACAGCGCCGCGCCGGCCATGTCGGCCGGCGTCCCCAGCCGCCTCATGGGGATGCGCTCGATTGCACCTTCGAGCCGTTTTGGATTCGACGTCGTGACCTTTGTCATTTTGGTATCGACGAGGCCCGGCGCGATGCCGTTGACGCGGATGCCGTCTTCCGCCCACGCTTGGCCCAGCGTCCGGGTCAGCCCGACCGCGCCGGTCTTCGAGGCGTTATAAGCCGGATTGCCCTTTGTCGAATGATAGGCGGCGGTCGAGCTGACGATGATCAGCGAGCCGTTGTTCGCACGCAGCATCGCATGGAATTTCCCGGCGCAGGCCATCAGGCTCATCAAATTGACTTCGAGCACCTTGCGAAAGCCTTCCATCTCGAATTCGCCGCGCTTGTAAATCACCGCGCCCTGCGCCAGCACCAGCACGTCGAGGGCGTCGAACGAGGGCTTGAAATTCTCGATCGCTTTGGGATCGCTGACATCGAGCTGCGCGTAATCGAGACCGGCAAGCTGCGATCCCTCGGCCGGCGAGTAATCGGCGGCGGACGCGCGGGTGCCGCAGACATGGACCTGCGCGCCATGGCCGCGAAACGCCTGCGCGATGCCGTTGCCGATGCCGCTGGAGCCGCCGACCACCAGAACCTGCTTGCCGCCAAAATCCAGTTCGTTCATCGTGCGCCTCGAATTTTTCGGTTACGCCGAAAACATAACAGCAAATCGTTCGGGGAAGAAACGCATGTCCGATTTCAAACAGCTCAGCCGCTCGGTCAGAGGACTGACCGTTCTCATCACCGGTGCTGCCAGCGGCATGGGCCGCGCCACCGCGCAGGTGTTCGCGGCCGAGGGCGCCAAGGTCGCGGTGACGGACTTTGCGGCCGAGGGTGCCAAAACTGTCGCCGCCGAGATCGCGGCCAAGGGTGAAATTGCAAAAGCCTGGACGCTCGATGTCGCCGACCGCGACCAGATTATCGCCGTGGTCGACGACGTCGCTTCGCATTTCGGCGGGCTCGATATCATCGTCAACAATGCCGGAATGTCGGTCCACGCCAAGATCGACGAGGACGGCTATGAGGAGGCATGGGCGAAGGCGCTGGCCGTGATGTTGACGGCGCATCCGCGGGTGATCCGCGCGGCGCTGCCCTATTTGCGGAAATCGAAATCACCGCGGATCGTCAATATCGCCTCCACCGAGGCGCTCGGCGCCACCGCCGAACTCAGCCCTTATTCGGCGGCGAAGGCGGGCGTGACCGGATTGACGCGCTCGCTGGCGGTCGAACTCGGCCGCGAGGGCATCACCGTGAACTGCATCTGCCCGGGCCCGATCACGACCGCGATCACGGCGCGAATCAGCGACGAGCACAAGACGATCTACGCCAAGCGCCGCACCGCGCTGCGCCGCTACGGCGACCCCGAGGAGGTCGCGCATATGACCTTGAGCCTGTGCCTGCCGGCGGCCTCGTTCCTGACCGGCGCGGTGATCCCGGTGGACGGCGGCCTGATGGCCCGAAATGCGTGAACGTTCTTCGAAATGCAGTGCAGCACGCTACGTCCGGGACACGAGCCATGCATCGCAAAACGTTGACATCGCACTCTCAGAGGGTAATTTTTTCGCCAAAATAAAGCAGAGCAACCGCTCCCGTTTTCGACCAGGAGAAACGCCATGACGGTCTCGATCCGGCAGCTTCAGGCGCATTTTTTCGGCGAGGTGTCCGGCGTCGATTTGCGGAAAGCCCTGACGCCGCAGGAGGCGCGCGACATCGAGGCCGGCATGGACAAATACGCCGTGTTGCTGTTCCGAGACCAGGACATCACCGACGACCAGCAAATGGCCTTCGCCTTGAACTTCGGCGAGCGCGAGAATCCGCGCGGCGGCAATATCATCAAGCCGCAGGAGTCGCGGCTCTCGACCGGGCTGAACGATGTCTCCAACCTCGGCAAGGACGGCAAGCCGCTGCCGCGCGACAGCCGTGTCCATCTGTTCAATCTCGGCAACTGCCTGTGGCACTCGGATAGCTCGTTCCGCCCGATCCCCGCAAAATTTTCGCTGTTGTCGGCGCGGGTGGTGAACCCCAAAGGCGGCAACACCGAATTCGCCGACATGCGCGCGGCCTATGACGCGCTCGACGACGAGACCAAGGCCGAGATCGAGGATTTGATCTGCGAACATTCGCTGATGTATTCTCGGGGATCGCTGGGTTTCCTCGATTACAGCGAGGAAGAAAAGGCGATGTTCAAGCCGGTGCTGCAGCGCCTGGTGCGGACCCATCCGGTGCATCGGCGCAAGTCGCTGTATCTGTCCTCGCATGCCGGCGCCATCCTCGGCATGAGCGTGCCGGAGGCGCGGGTGTTGCTGCGCGACCTGACCGAGCACGCCACGCAGGGCGAATTCGTCCACGTCCACAAATGGAAGGTGCATGACCTCGTGATGTGGGACAACCGCCAGACCATGCACCGGGTGCGCCGCTACGACCAGTCGCAGCCGCGCGACATGCGCCGCGCCACGGTGGCCGGCACGGAGCCTACGGTCGCGCAGCAGGCGGCGGAGTAGCGGGCGCTGCTTGTGAGAGGCCAGCGAGCCAAATCACCACCGCTGTCATCGCCCGCGAAGGCGGGCGATCCAGTAAACGCAAATCTTGATAATTACGGGCGCCGGCGATTACTGGATGCCCCGCCTTCGCGGGGCATGACAATCTATTTTTTGGCGACGCAGCGGCGGCTACGCGTGCCCGGCTTCGTTGGACAGCACGCCAGGGTCGATTCCGATCTTGCGCAGTGCGCGGAGGTATTTTTCTTCGACGTCGCCGCCGAAGATCAGATCCGGATCGGCATCGCAATGCAGCCAGCCATTGTCCTGGATTTCGTTTTCCAATTGCCCCGGCGCCCAGCCGGCGTAGCCGAGCGCGAGGATGGCGTGCCTGGGGCCGGCGCCGCGCGCGATCGCCTTCAAAATATCGACGGTTGCGGTCAGGCAGATATCGTCGTCGATCCGCAAGGTCGCATCCTTGATGAAGAAATCGCTGGTGTGCAGCACGAAGCCTCTCCCGGTATCGACCGGGCCGCCCTTCAGCACCTTCATGCTCTCGGCGTTGACCGGCAGCTTGATCTGGTCGGCCTTCGTGATGATGTCGAGCTGCACCAGCAGTTCGGGGAAATCGATACTGCCCGCCGGGCGATTGACGATGATTCCCATGGCGCCTTCGGAGGAATGCGCGCAAAGATAGATCACCGAGCGCTCGAAGCGGGGATCTCCCATTACCGGCATCGCGATCAGCAATTGACCATCGAGATAGCCGCGATTGGGCAAATTGTCGCCGATGCCGGCTTCCTTGCGGCGAACCATCTTTGGTCTTTTGCCTTCAGGGTCCATCCGCAAAGGACTCTCGTGTCGAACCGCATCCTGATATTGGGTGGCGCATCTGTCAATCAAGCATGAGAGCCGCCTTTAGTCACACATCACAAGCAATTCAATGGTTTGCACTTCCACCAGCCTGTAAAGACGTCTCATGATCGTCACAGTTCCCCTGCGCGCCACGCGCGGTTTTGCCGCAACTTTATGTGCGTCATCCCTGTTTGCGTCAGCCCTGGCGATGGAGGCGCGCGCCCAGGATGCCTCGCCCTGGCTGCGGGACGGACATTCCGCGGTGCGCCTCCTCGCCGGATCGCGCAGCGGCACGGTGCTGTTGGGCGGTATAGCCTTTCAACTGCAGCCGGGGTGGAAAACCTACTGGCGCACGCCTGGCGATTCCGGGGTACCACCGCGCTTCGACTTCTCCAAATCGGACAATGTCGAAGCCGTGACCGTATTGTGGCCGGCGCCGACCAAATTCGACGACGGCGCCGGCGGCCATTCGCTCGGCTATCACGACCAGATCGTGTTGCCGCTACGGATCGTTCCGAAAAGTGCCGACAAGCCGGTAACGCTGCGCGCCGATATCAACTACGCGGTATGCGAAAAGCTCTGCATTCCCGTCGAAGCCAGCATCGAACTGCCGTTCGCCAGCGCGGCGAGCACCGAAGACAGCGCGCTGCTCGCAGCGCTCGACACCGTGCCGAAGCCGGCCAATGTCGGTGATCCCAATCCGCTGACCATCCGCGACGTCAAGCGCGAGGGGAAATCCACCGTGCTGATCGACGTGGTCAATCCCGATGACAGGGCGGTCAACCTGTTTGTCGAGGGGCCGACGCCGGACTGGGGCCTGCCGGTTCCGAAATTGCTCGAACATGGTCCGCCCGGGGTCAAGCGTTTTGCCTTTGAGCTCGACGGCGTACCGCCGGGAGTGAATCCCGACGGCGCCGCGCTCAAACTGACGCTGGTCAGCGGCGACCGCTCCTACGAGTTCAATATCAATCTGGATTGAAGCCTCCGTCATTCCGGGATGCGCCGCTTGGCGCAGGCCCGGAATCCATAACCCCCAATCGTGGTTATGGATTCCGGGCTCGCGACTTCGTCGCGCCCCGGAATGACGGCGAGAGAGCCTCGCCCGCCCAACCGAATCTTAACGAATAGTTGATACGTCCGCACCCATCGCCGCCTCGGTGCGGTTCCTCGGGGAACTCCGGCTGTGGCCGTGATGGACACTCAATCCGCAACAGTTTTGCCCGGCGCGATCGCGCGGCTGCGTTCGATCGTGGGCGGCGGCACCACCGAAGCGTCGGTGACGCGGCGGCTCGCCGGCACCATCTTCATCATCCGCGTGATCAGCGCGGCGCTGGCCTATCTCTCGCAGATCCTGCTGGCGCGCTGGATGGGCGGCTCGGATTACGGCGTCTATGTCTATGTCTGGACCTGGGTGCTGCTGCTCGGCAGCATGATGGATTTTGGCATCTCGGCATCCGCGCAAAAGATCATCCCCGAATACCGCACCAGCGGAGAGCACGCGCTATTGCGCGGCTTTCTCTCCGGCAGCCGCTGGATGACGTTTGTGGTGTCGTCCGCCGTCTCGCTGCTGCTGGCGGGCGTGATAAAATTGCTGTCGCCCTGGCTGGGTGCGAACGAGATCGTTCCGCTTTATGTCGGTTGTCTGACGCTGCCGCCATTCGTGGTCGCCAATACCCAGGACGGCATCGCGCGCTCGCATGACTGGATGCGGCTTGGGCTGATGCCGCAATTCATCGTCCGCCAGGCGCTGATCATCGGTTTCACCGCCGGCGCGTTTGCGCTCGGCTTTCATCTCGGCGCCACCGCAGCCATGCTCGCCAGTGCGGCCGCGGTGTGGATCGCCATGATCGGACAGATGGTGGTGCTCAACCGCAGGCTCAAAGGCCATATCGAGCCCGGCCCGAAGGCTTACGATTTCCGCGGCTGGCTTGCGATCTCGCTGCCGATCCTGCTGGTCGAAGGATTCTATCTGCTGCTGTCCTACACCGACGTATTGGTGCTGCAGCAATTTCGCCCATCCGAAGAGGTCGGCGTCTACTTCGCCGTGGTGAAGACGCTGGCGCTGGTGTCGTTCATTCACTACGCGATGTCGGCAACGACCGCGCATCGCTTTGCCGAATATCACGCGCAGGGCGACAAAGCGCGGCTGTCGGCCTATGTCGCGCATGCGATCAACTGGACGTTCTGGCCCTCGCTTGCCGCGACCATCGTGCTGTTGGCGTTGGGCAAGCCGCTGTTGTGGCTGTTCGGGCCGCAATTCGTTGTCGGCTACGACATCATGTTCGTCGCCGCCATCGGCCTTGTGGTGCGCGCGGCCATCGGCCCGGTCGAGCGGCTTTTGAACATGCTCGGCCATCAGCATATCTGCGCGCTGGCCTATGCGCTGGCCTTCGTGATGAACCTCGCGCTCTGCGTCGCATTGGTGCCGCGTTTCGGCGGCCATGGTGCTGCCGCCGCGACCTCGATCTCGCTGGTGTTCGAGACCGTGCTGCTGTTCTGGATCGTGCGCCGCCGGCTCGGGCTACACGTGCTGGCGTTCGGGAAGCGTGCCGCCTAGTTGCCTGTCATAACCCGCGAAAGCGGGTGATCCAGTAAACATTGCTGTCAGCGATCAATTCGATAGGTCGCGGCGTACTGGATGCCCCGCCTTCGCGGGGCATGACAGAACGAGCCTACTCCGCGGTCCATCCGCCGTCGATCGAGAGGTTGGCGCCGGTGATCTGGGCGGCGTCGTCGCCGCACAGGAACAGCGCAAGTGCCGCGACCTGCTCGGAGGTGACGAACTCCTTGGTCGGCTGCGCCGCCAGCAGCACGTCGCGGATGACCTGCTCCTTGGTCATGTTGCGCGCCGTCATGGTCTCCGGAATCTGATGCTCGACCAGGGGCGTCCAGACATAGCCCGGGCTGATGCAGTTGCAGGTGATCTTGAAGGTCGCAAGCTCGAGCGCCACCGTCTTGGTGAGGCCGGCGATGCCGTGCTTGGCCGACACATAGGCCGACTTGAACGGCGAGGCCACCAGCGAATGCGCCGATGCGGTATTGATGATGCGGCCCCAGCCGCGCTTCTTCATGCCGGGCACGGCGGCGCGGATGCCGTAAAACGCCGACGACAGGTTGATCGAAATGATCGCCTCCCATTTCTCGGGCGGAAATTCCTCGATCGGCGAGACGAACTGGATGCCGGCATTGTTGACGAGAATATCGACCGAGCCGAAGGTCTTTTCGCCGAGCGCGATCATGTCGGCGATCTCGGCGGGCTTGGTCATGTCGGCGGGCGAATGAACCGCCTTGACCTTGAAATCGGTCTCGATGCCGGAGCGTTCCTTCTCGATGTCGGCGGGCGCGCCCATGCCGTTGAGGACGATGTTGGCGCCGGCGCCCGCAAACGCGCGCGCGTATGCGAGGCCAATGCCGCTGGTCGAGCCAGTCACCACCGCAGTCTTGCCTGTCAACGTTCCCATTTTTCTTACTCCTGTTTGCCGTCGAGGGTTTCGGTGCCATCCCCGGTGAGATCGTAGGTCACCATGGTCTCGCCGTTTTGCGGCCGCTCCAGCCATTCCTTGTGGCGCATCGACAGATGAACGTCGCGCACGCCTGATTCCCAGTGCTCGACCATGCCGACATGCGAAAAATCGTAGTCCTTGGAACCGGACTCATAGTTCTTGCTCTTGTAGATCAGGTGCACCACCGTGACGGTGTTTTCCTTGGCCGCCTCGCACAGGATTTCGACCGACGGATCGTTCCTCAAATGATCGGGCAGCTTCTCCAACAACTCGCGCAGCGCCTTGCGGGTATTGTGGATCTGTTTGTTCTTGTCGGTGTTCATGCGGGTACGGCTGGAATAGCGGATATCCTTCTCGCGCTCCGCGGCCTCGAGCAACGAAACCGGCAATGGGCCGCGCGCGCTGAACAAATCGACCTGGAAGATCAGCAGGTCATTACTGGTTTCCATATCCAGCACATAATCGAGCGGCGTGTTGGAGGCGACGCCGCCATCCCAGTAATGCTCGCCTTCGATCACGATGGAAGGGAAACCCGGCGGCAATGCGCCGGAGGCCATGATATGTTCCGGACCGATTTTCTTGCCTTGTTTCCTGAATTCGAAATTGTCGAAATACCGGAAATTGCCCGTGGTCACGCTGACCGCGCCGACGCTGAGGCGGCATTTCAGATCGTTGATGCGGTCGAAATCGACCAGGCGCTCCAGCGTCTTGTGCAGCGGGGCGGTGTCGTAATAGCTCTGCGACTGCGGGCTGCCGGGCGGCCACAGCGGCGCCGGCGGAATGCGCGGGGTGAAGAAACCGGGGACGCCGAAGGTCGCGATCAACGCGGCGCTGGTCTCGTTGAACAACACGCGCCCGCGGTCACTTTTGGTCACGGGATTCCACGGCACCGGTGCTGAAACCATCTGCCAGAATTCCTTGAGGCGCTCCACCCGCTGTTCCGGCGGGTTGCCGGCGATGATCGCCGCGTTGATGGCGCCGATCGAGATGCCCGCGACCCATTCCGGCTGGAAATCGAAGCGACACAGTGCCTGATAGGCCCCGGCCTGGTAGGAACCGAGCGCGCCGCCGCCCTGCAGGACCAGTACGCGCTTCGCCTTCGCAGGTGTCGTCGCTCGCTCTGGGCTGGAAATATCCATCATGACCGCTCGATCAAATGACAAAAAGCGATTGCACCGTGGCGTCAGTTAGCGATGGCGTCAATCGGCGAGACGGACAAGGCGGATCACGCCGAGTTTATCGCGGGTCCGAGGATGCCAGAATAAGCGTCCAGAACACCTTGTACTTGGTATTTGGAGCATAGCTCGCGGCGATGCCTAATTTTGTGACACCATTTTTGAGCATATTCGCCCGGTGCGGGGGCGAGTCGCGCCAGCCCGAAAAGGCCTCGGCCAGCGTGTGATATCCGGCCGACACATTTTCTACCGCCTGGGTCGCGGGATAGCCAGAGGCGTTAAGGCGTTTGGCGAGCGGCGCCTTGACGTCATGGTCCATCTTGTTCGCGCTCGCCATCGCCTGCGACTGCTGCTCGGCGAGCTTCATCAGATCGGGATCGACCGTGACGGCGCCGATGCCATTGTTCTGCCGGTACTGCGAGATCATCGAGGCCGCGGCCTGGGTATCGAGCTTGGCCGCGGGATCGGCCATGCTGACATACATCGAGGGCTGCTCAATCGGCGCTTCCGACGCGCAGCCGGCGAGCGCCAACAGCCCAATAATGGCGAACACCGCCCGCATGATTCGAAGTTCCCCCAAATGAGGAAGGGTTGTTGCATACCAACCGTGGCTGAAAGGTGAAGATCGGGCGAATTCAGTCGTCATTCCGGGGCGCGCGGAGCGCGAACCCGGAATCTCGAGATTCCGGGTCTGGTCCTGCGGACCATCCCGGAATGACGGGTCAATTTTACGACGTGGTAGCGGTATGAATACCGCATTCGGACTTGGCGCGGCCACGCCAGCGGCCGGCGCGGGCGTCCTCGTCAGGCGAGGTCCGGCTGGTGCAGGGCATGCATCCGACCGACAGGAAGCCCGATGCCGCGAGCGGGTGCGGCGGCAGGTTTGCGCCCTTGAAGATCGCCTCGATCGCCTCGCGCGAGACATTTGCAAAGGGATTGAATTTCAGCCTGATGCCATCCTGCTCGACGACGGGAATATCGGCGCGCAAGCCTCCCTGAAAGCGCTTGCGGCCGTTGATCCAGCCGGCAAACGGCGCCAGCGCCCGCTTCAGCGGCTCGACCTTGCGGATCCGGCAGCAGGCATCGGGATTGCTGAACCATAATTCGCGATCGGGATCTTCGCGTGACAGCGTCTCGTCCAGCGGCTTGATCGACCGGACATCGCGCAAGCCCAGCTTTTCGATCAGCGTGTCGCGATAGGCGAGCGTTTCCTCAAACAGCCATCCGGTGTCGAGAAACACCACCGGGATCGCCGGATCGACATCGGCCATCACCTTGAGCAGCGCCGCCGACTCCGTGCCGAACGAGGACACCAGCGCAAGACGCTCGCGGCCCACGGTCTTCAAGGCGGCGGCGATCACCTCCGAAGGCGATGCCTGGCGAAGCGCGCGATCGAGTTCCTCGGCCGGCGGCAAGTTGGGTGCGGCCGGGTCCGGCAACAATTGTTGTACGACTGCACTCATGGATTGGCACGCTCCGAATGACGCAGCATCATCCGCCGGTGCAGCGCCGACATGCGGCCATCGCCGGTCGGCTGATAGAACACCGAATAGCGCCTGACCGTATTGGCAAACGCCTCGGCGTCGGCCGGCTTTTTCACCTCGAACGCGTCGAAGCCTGCGCGCAGCATGAACAGGAACTGGTCGCGCAGCACCTGGCCGGTGGCGCGCAACTCGCCGCGGTATTTATAGCGTTCCCGCAGCAGCCGGGCCTGGCTATAGGCGCGGCCATCGCGGAAGCTCGGAAACACCAAAGCGACCACCGCGAGGCGGTCGAGATAGGGCACGAGATCGTCGACGTCGCGATTGTTCGGCCAGATCACGCCGGTGCGGCCGGCGCGCCGCGACAGCGCCTCGGCATCCTCGAGAAATCGCGCGGCGGAAACCAGGATCGCGCCGTCGCCGGAGATCTCGGCGTCGTCGGCGACATGGACGAACGCGTCGCCCGATATTTTTCCGTCCTTAACGAGTGGCATAAACCCGCTCCCTGAAAGGTTCGACGCCGAGCCGCTTCACGGTGTCGACGAAAAGCTCGTCGGGGCGCTCGCGCAGCGCGAGATAGGCTTCGACAATGTCCTCGACCACATCGGCAACATCGCCATAGCGCACGGCGGGTCCGATCAGATTGCCGAGCTCGGCGTTCTCGTCGGCACGGCCGCCGATCGTAATCTGATAGAATTCCTCGCCGTTCTTCTCGACGCCGAGAATGCCGATATGGCCGACATGGTGGTGGCCGCAGGCGTTGATACAGCCGGAGATATTGATATGCAGCCGCCCGATCAAATTGGCGGTCTCGTGATTGGCGAAGCGCCGGGTCAGTTCCTGCGCGATCGGGATCGAGCGCGCGTTGGCGAGCGAGCAATAATCCAGTCCCGGGCAGGCGATGATGTCGGAAACCAGGTTGACGTTCGGCGTGGCGAGGCCGATCTTGTCGAGTGCCTTCCACAGCGCCGGCAGGTCGCGTCGCGCGACATGCGGCAACGCGAGGTTCTGCTCGTGGCCGACGCGAATTTCCCCAAAGGAGTATGTGTCGGCGAGATCGGCGAGCGCATCCATCTGGTCGGCGGTGGCATCGCCGGGCGGGCCGCCCACCGGCTTCAGCGACAAGGTCACGATCGCATAACCCGGCACCTTGTGCAGCGCGACGGAATTCTTGCGCCAGGCCTCGAAATGCGGGTCGTGCGCGGCCTTCTTCAATTCCTCCGGCATGTGCGGCAATTTTTCGTAAGCCGGATAGGTGAAGCGCGAACGGATGTCCTCGACCATGGCGTCGTCCAGCGTCAGCGCGGTGTCGGTGGCGCGCATCTGCTGCCATTCCTCTTCGACTTCCTGCGCGAATTTCTCGATGCCGAGTTCGTGCACCAGGATCTTGATGCGGGCCTTGTAGATGTTGTCGCGGCGCCCGTACTGGTTGTAGACGCGCAGGATCGCCTCGACATAGCTCAATAGATCGCGGCCGTGCACGTATGACTTGATGGTCTTGGCGATAAACGGCGTGCGGCCGAGCCCGCCGCCGACGAGTACCTCGAAGCCGGTTTCGCCTTCGGCGTTCTTGTGCAGGCGCAACCCGATATCGTGGATTTTGATCGCCGCGCGGTCGTGCGCGGAAGCGGTAATGGCGAACTTGAACTTGCGCGGCAGGAACGAGAATTCCGGATGCAGCGTGGTGTATTGCCGCAACAGCTCCGACCAGATCCGGGGGTCCTCGATCTCGCCGGGCGCGACGCCGGCCCACTGATCCGAGGTGACGTTGCGCGTGTTGTTGCCCGACGTCTGCATGGCGTGGATGCCGACTTCGGCCAAATCAGAAAGCGCATCCGGCAATTCGGCGAGCTTGATCCAGTTGAACTGGATGTTCTGCCGGGTGGTGAAGTGGCCGTAGCCGCGGTCGTAGCGCCGCGCCACATGCGCGAGCCGCCGCAATTGCTTCGACGACAGCGTGCCATAGGGGATCGCCACGCGGAACATATAGGCGTGCAGTTGCAGATAGACGCCGTTCTGCAGCCGCAGCATCTTGAATTCGTCCTCGCTGAGCTCGCCGGACAGTCGCCGCTTCACCTGATCGCGAAATTCTTCAACGCGTTCGCTGATCAGCGTGCGGTCGAGTTCGTCATATGCGTACATGATGGATTGGCCTTATGCCGGAACCGGAAGATTGATGGTGACGCCCTGGAGGCGGATATGTTCGCGCAGATTGCCGGGCTTGATCTTGCCAGAGTCCTTGATTTCGACCGGCGCGATATAGGCGCCGACCGCGCCGATGTCATCGGCGACTGATTCGGCGAGCAGCGCACGCGCTTCATCGGAGGTGCGAACGATCGCGGCATCCGACAGCTTTGCCGACCAGTCCTGCTGCGCGGTCCGGTAGATGACGATACCGTCCCAGGTGCGGTTGGCGGTCACCACCGAGGGGCCGGTAATTTTGATTTTCTTCTGTTCGAGCGGAGAGGTCATTCGGCTGCTACCTGAAAATAAGAGGCCAGTTGAGCGAGGTTTTGGTGACGCCATGGCGCGGAGTGCGCCACCACGTCGCCGATGATGAGAATGGCGGGACCGCCGTCGATCTTTGCAACCAACTCCGGCAACTGATCGAGCCTGCCGACGGAAGCTTGTGCGTCCGGCCGCGTCACCCGCGCGAATATTCCCACCGGCGTCTGCGGCGAGCGCCCGGCGGCCAGAAGACCAGCACGGACCGACGGCGCCGCAGTCATCCCCATGTAGACAACGATCGTCATCTTCTCATCCGTGAGCGTCGACCAGTCGACGGTTTCGGCATCTTTGGCCTTGTGCGCGGTGAGGAAGGTAATGCGCAGCGCCTCGTGGCGGAAGGTGAGCGGCACTTCGAATTGGGCGGCAGCGCCAAGGCCTGCGCTAATTCCGGGAACCACCGAATAGGCGACGCCGGCTTCGCGCAACGCTTCGATTTCCTCGCCGCCGCGGCCAAACACAAAGGGATCGCCGCCCTTCAGACGCACCGCGCGCTGGCCTGATTTGGCTGCGTCAATCATCAGTTTGTTGATGGCGTGCTGGCCGATGCCGGGTTTTCCGACGCGGCGGCCGACGGCGATGCGCGCCGCATCGCGGCGGGCGCGATCGAGAATTTCCGGCGACACCAGCTCATCATAAAACACGACGTCGGCGTCCTGCAGCGCGCGCAGCGCCTTGATGGTGAGCAAATCCGGATCGCCCGGACCTGCGCCGACCAGCGTCACCCGGCCCTCGGCCTGACCTGACATGGACGCACCGGCAAAGGCAGTGGGATCGGCGATGTCCTTCAACGCCGCTTCAGCATCACTGCCGCGCCCGCCGAGCACCAGCGCGCCGATCGGGCCATCGACCACGCGCTCCCAGAAACGACGCCGCAGCGCGAATTCGGGAATGTGGCCGTGGATCGACTTGCGCCAGCGGCCGATGAACGTTGCGAGATCGCCAATGCGCGCGGGCAGCGCCGCCTCGATGCGCTCGCGCACCCGCCGCGCCACCACCGGCGAGGCGCCGCCGGTGCCAACGGCAACGACGACGTCGCCGCGATCGACGATCGCGGGGAAGATGAACGTCGAATGCTGGAGATCGTCCATTACATTGACGGGCAGGCCCACTGCTTTCGCGCGCGCCGACATCGCAGGTCCGAAATCGCCCGCGCCCGCACACAGGACCGCAACCACGCCGGACAGATCGGCAGCCAGCGGATCGCCCTCGGCAAGCTCGATCCGGGCCGCTTCAGCGGCTTCCAGGAAGCTCGCATCATGATGGCCGTCGGTTGCGTACCAGCGGACATGCGCGCCTGCGGCCGCCAGCAGGCGCAGCTTCGCCCGCGCCAGATCGCCCGCGCCTATCAGAAGCACGGGACCGGTGCGCAGATCGAGAAATACCGGCAGGAATCGCATGCGACACTCGCTTCCCCAACTTCCGGGGTTGACTGGAATTATTTTCTATATATGTGTCTTTCGACCGCCGCAAAGAGAAAATTCTTTCTTCTCTATTGCGCTGCAACTATAGAATTTTCGCCTCTCAAGTCCAAGGGCCAGAGATGCATCTTCTCGACAACAACTCCGCTGAAAACCGGTTGCCCAGGGCGGATGCGCCAGGGGCCCCGGTGGCGACGAAAATTTCCACCCATCCGCGCTTCGATCCACCGACGATGGATCATCTCGACGCGCTGGAAGCCCAAAGCATCTACATTTTCCGCGAAGCCTTCGCGCGGCTGAAGAAGCTCGCGCTGTTATGGTCGCTGGGCAAGGATTCCAACGTCATGATCTGGCTGGCGCGCAAGGCCTTCTTCGGCCGCGTGCCGTTCCCCGCATTGCATGTCGATACCGGGAAGAAATTTCCGGAGATGTATGCATTCCGCGATCGCTACGGCAAGGAATGGGAACTTGATCTCCGGATCGAGCCCTGCCCGCTGCTGGAAACCATCGATCCGACGTTGCCGCCGGCTGCGCGATCCGCCGCCCGCAAAACCGAGGGACTAAAGCTCGCGCTCGCCAAATATGGTTTCGATGGATTGATCGCCGGCATCCGACGCGACGAAGAGGCGACCCGCGCGAAAGAGCGCGTGTTCTCGCCGCGCGGCACCGAGGGCGGATGGGACGTGCGCGATCAGCCGCCGGAATTCTGGGACCAGTTCAACGCCTCGCCGCCGCCAGGCGCGCATTTGCGCATCCACCCGATCCTGCATTGGACCGAGGCCGACATCTGGGCCTACACCCAGCGAGAAAACATTCCGATCATTCCGCTTTATCTCGCCAAGGACGGCAAGCGCTATCGCTCGCTCGGCGATCAGGACATCACCAATCCCGTGGTCTCGAACGCCTCCAATATCGAGGAAATCCTGATCGAGCTCGACGGCACCAAGGTGCCGGAACGCGCGGGGCGCGCGCTCGATCACGAAACCGAAGACGCTTTTGAGCGGCTGCGCGTCGCCGGCTATCTCTGAACGAATATTGGAGTTGGGTGCCCAGATGAACATGATCGTCCCATCAAGCGTATCGTCGACGCCGAATGGCACCACGCGCCCCCAGGTCCGCATCGTCATCGTCGGCCATGTCGATCACGGCAAATCGACGCTGGTCGGACGCCTGCTGCACGAGACCGGCAGCCTGCCCGACGGCAAGCTCGACATGCTCAAGGCCGTCAGCGCCCGGCGCGGCATGCCGTTCGAATGGTCGTTTCTTCTCGACGCGCTGCAGACCGAGCGCGACCAGGGCATCACCATCGACACCACGCAGATCCGCTTCCGCACCCATTCCCGCGACGTGGTGCTGATCGACGCCCCCGGCCACGCCGAGTTTCTGCGCAACATGATCACCGGCGCATCGCAGGCCGATGGCGCGGTCTTGATCATCGACGCGCTGGAGGGCGTGCGCGACCAGACCAGGCGCCACGGCTATCTCCTGCATCTGCTCGGCATCAAGCAGGTCGCGGTCGTCGTCAACAAGATGGACCGGGTCGATTTCAGCGCGGCGCGATTTAACGCGATCAGCGAGGAGATTTCGACGCATCTGACAGGCCTCGGCGTCACGCCCGCGGCGGTGATCCCGATTTCGGCGCGCGACGGCGACGGCGTTGCGGAGCGCACGCCGCGGATCAACTGGTACAAGGGACCAACCGTGGTGGAAGCGCTCGACGCGCTGGAGCCGGCGCGTCCGCTTGCAGAGATTGCGCTGCGGCTGCCGGTGCAGGCGATCTACAAATTCGACGACCGCCGCATTGTCGCAGGGAGGGTCGAGTCCGGAAGTCTTGCTGCCGGCGACGAGATCGTCATCATGCCAGCCGGCAAGATCGCCAAGATCAAAAGTGTCGAGAGCTGGCCGGTGACGCCGGTCCGGGGACGCCAGGGCGCCGGACGCTCGGTCGGCATCACGCTCGACCGCGAATTGTTTATCGAGCGTGGCGACGTCATTGCGCATGTCGGAACCAGTCCGCGCGATACCAGCCGGATCCACGCGCGAATTTTCTGGCTGCACGACAAGCCGCTGGCAACGGGCGCCTCGATCCTGGTCCGCCTCGGCACCAGGGAAACCCGCGCCACCGTGGTCGCAATCGAGAAGGCGGTCGATCCCGGCGAATTGTCGAGCGTCGAGACAAAATCGATCGCGCGCAATCATGTCGGCGAAATCGACATTTCGCTGGCCCATCCGATCGCCGCCGATCCCTACACCGACAATCCGCGCACCGGGCGGCTGGTGATCGAGGTCAACGGCCGCATCGCCGGCGGCGGGCTCGTGCTGTCGGTCGATGCCGGACAGCGCGCCATTCCCGTCGATATCGTGCCGGTGGAATCCGCGCTGCGTCCCGACGAGCGCTCCGCGCGCTATCGGCATAACGGCGCGGTGGTGTGGCTGACGGGACTGCCGGGCTCGGGAAAATCGACATTGGCACGGGCGCTGGAGCGCCGGCTGTTCGGCAATGGCGGTTCGCCGATCCTGCTCGACGGCGACACGCTGCGGGCCGGCCTCAACGGCGATCTCGGCTTCTCGGCCAGAGATCGCACCGAGAACATCCGCCGGCTTGCCGAAGTCGCCACGCATCTTGCCCGCAACGGCCACATCGCCATTGTCGCCGCAGTGTCACCGTCGCGCGAAGATCGTGCCGCGGCGCGCCGCATCGCCGACGATCTGTTCCGCGAAATCTATGTCGCGACACCGGCCGAAGTATGCGAGAGCCGCGATCCCAAGGGCCATTACGCCAAGGCGCGGGCCGGCACCCTGCAGGCCTTCACCGGCATCGGCAATGATTACCAGCCGCCGACATCGAGCGAATTGACCATCGACACTTCGGCGCGCCCGGTTGCGGAGGCGACCGACGAGATCGAGCGCATGCTGGCCAAATCAGGCATTCTGTTCGACGAGCTGGTCGACCTCGCCGCCAATATCTGAGGCCCCCGACAAATTCCGGCCGCCTTCGTTATGAGCAATCGCGGCCGGCCTAGGGCCTTCTCATAACCCCGACTTTAGCGCTAAAAGGTCGGTGAATAGTGCCCTTTGCGGGGCTCTTTGTCGTTTGTCCCCCTGAAAACCGCCGAGCCCTGCGGTTTCCGTTAAGAAAAATCCCATCATGAATCGCATCGAAGCCCACGGACTGAAGATCGCCCCTGTTCTGTTCGATTTCATCGCCAAGGAAGCGACCCCGAAAACCGGAATTTCCCCGAATGCATTCTGGGCCGGACTTGCCGCCATCATCCGCGATCTCGCGCCGAAAAACCGTGCGCTATTGGCGACGCGCGACGCCCTGCAGACCAAAATCGACGACTGGCACCGCGCTCACAAGGGCAAGGCGTTCGACATGAACGCCTATACGGCATTCCTCAAGGAGATCGGCTATCTCCAGCCGGAGCCGCCGACCCGCAAGGTCGAGACCGCCAATGTCGACGAAGAAATCGGCAAGATCTGCGGACCGCAATTGGTCGTCCCCCTCACCAATGCGCGCTATGCGCTCAACGCCGCGAATGCGCGCTGGGGCTCACTTTACGACGCGTTTTATGGCACCGACGCGATCCCCCACGATCCGAGCGAAGCGACAAAAGGGTACGATAAGGCGCGCGGCGACAAGGTGATCGCCAAGGCCAAGGCGTTTCTCGACTCCGCGGTGCCGCTGGCGACCGCAAGCCACACCGATGTGACCTCCTACAGCGTCATCGCCGAGCAGTTGGCGGTCAAACTGAAGAGCGGCAACGCCACTGCGCTGAAATCGAACGCGCAGTTCGCGGGGTATCAGGGCGATGCCTCGGCGCCCAGCGCGATCCTGCTGGTCAATAACGGCATGCATATCGAGGTCAAGATCGACCGCGGCCACATCATCGGCAAGAACGATCCGGCCGGCGTTGCCGACATGATCCTGGAATCGGCGGTCTCGACCATCCTCGACATGGAAGACAGCGTCGCGGCGGTCGATGCCGAAGACAAGGTTTTGGTCTATCGCAATACGCTCGGCCTGATGAACGGCACGCTGTCGGCGGACTTCGAAAAGGGCGGCAAGACGCTCAAGCGCACGCTCAACCCCGACCGCGTCTACAAGACAACGGACGGCAAGGAACTCACGCTGCACGGGCGTAGCCTGTTGTTGATGCGCAATGTCGGCCATCACATGTTCACCGACGCGGTGCTGGACCAGACCGGCGCTGAAATTCCGGAAGGCCTGCTGGATGCCGCCGTTGCCGGCCTGCTTGCGCTCCACGATCTGAAGGGCAATTCGAAGCTGCGCAATAGCCGCACCGGCTCGATCTACATCGTCAAGCCGAAGATGCACGGCCCGGACGAAGTGGCGCTGACCTGCGAATTGTTCGGCCGGGTCGAGAAGCTGTTGTCGTTGCCCGAGAACACCATGAAGGTCGGCATCATGGACGAGGAGCGCCGCACCACGGTCAACCTCAAGGCCTGCATCCAGAACGCGCTGGAGCGCATCATGTTCATCAACACCGGCTTCCTCGACCGCACCGGCGACGAGATCCACACTTCGATGGAAGCGGGCGCGATGATCCGCAAGAACGACATGAAGGCGCAGCCCTGGATCAAGGCCTATGAAGACTGGAACGTCGATATCGGCCTGATCGACGGCCTGCCCGGCCATGCCCAGATCGGCAAGGGCATGTGGGCCGCGCCCGACAAGATGGCGGACATGCTGGTGCAAAAAATCGCGCATCCGCAGGCCGGCGCCACCACCGCCTGGGTGCCGTCGCCGACCGCGGCCACGCTGCACGCGTTGCATTATCACCAGGTCAACGTGCTGGCGCGGCAGCAGGAGCTGGCGAAGAATGGCCCGCGTGCGAAACTTTCCGACATCCTGATGATTCCCGTGTCGAAATCGAACTGGGCGCCTGATGACGTGAAGCAGGAGATCGACAACAACTGCCAGGGCATTTTGGGCTATGTCGTGCGCTGGATCGACCAGGGCGTCGGCTGCTCCAAGGTGCCCGACATCCATGACGTCGGGTTGATGGAGGACCGCGCTACCTTGCGCATCTCGAGCCAGCACCTGGCAAACTGGCTGCACCAGGGCGTCATCACCAAGGAGCAGGTGATGGAGTCGCTGAAGCGGATGGCGGTGGTGGTGGACAAGCAGAATGCCGGCGATCCGCTGTACCGGCCGATGGCGCCCTCGTTCGATGGAGTTGCCTTCAAGGCCGCCTGCGATCTGGTGTTCAAGGGACGCGAGCAGCCGAACGGCTACACCGAATACATCCTGACCGCGCGCCGCCGTGAAGCCAAGGCGGCGGGCTAAAGCGTTTTCGGGCGAAAGCCTGCCCCGGACTTCAGAACCGAGGCTCTAGGCGGCACGTACGGTCGCCAGGAATTTCTCCACCTCGAGTTTGAGGTGGCTGCCTTCGTTCGCCAGCGCGTGGGCGAAACCATGGACCTGCTCTGCCGCAGCGCCAGTGTTTGCCGCACCGCGGCTGACATCTGCAATGCTGTCCCCGACCTGAATAGTGCCCTGCGCGGCCTGTTGGACATTGCGCGCAATTTCCTGGGTCGCCGCCCCCTGCTCCTCGACAGCCGCTGCGATTAAGGTGGATATCTCTGAAATCTGCCCGATGGTCACGCCGATTTCCTTGATGGCCGAAACCGATAGCTGCGTCGCGGACTGCATCTGGGTGATCTGCGTTCCGATTTCCTCGGTCGCCTTGGCCGTTTGGGCAGCGAGCGCCTTGACCTCCGATGCAACGACCGCAAAGCCCCGGCCTGCCTCGCCCGCGCGCGCAGCTTCGATGGTCGCATTCAACGCAAGCAGATTGGTTTGCTCGGCGACCGACGCAATCAGCTTCACGACTTCGCCGATGCGGCCGGCGGATTGCGACAGCTCAGATATCTGCACGTTGGTCTGTTCTGCCTGACGCACGGCGGCGTGCGTGATCTTTTCCGATTGCTGAACCTGTCGACCGATTTCCGTCACCGAAGAAGCCATTTCCTCGGATGCGGTCGCTGCCGATTGTACATTCGCCGATGAACGATCCGACGCGACTGCGGCCGCCGACGCGAGCTCATGCGTGGTTTCGGCTGTCCTGGTCAGGCTGCCCGCGGCGAGCTCGATCTCGACGGATGCTGACGACACGGCCTCGACGATCTTTCCGATAACCTGCTCGAAGCCATCGGCGACGCGGCTGATCGCGGCCTTGCGATCTTCCTCCGCTTTCAGCTTCAGGCCGGCCTGCTCGGTTTCCATCGCCCGAACGCGCAAGGCATTTTCCTTGAAAACCTGGACCGCCCTGGCCATGGCGCCAACCTCGTCGCCGCGTTTCAGGGAGGGTATCTCCGTATCCAATGCGCCGCCGGCGAGACGCGCCATCACGCCCGTCATCCCGGTCATCGGCCGGATCACACCCAAGCCGACCCCGAAAATGCCGCCGCCGATCATGAGGAAGACAAGGCCTGAGATGCTCCACAGGATCGCGGTAAAGTTTTTCACGCGCTCCGTCGCGCCGGCTTCGATCGCCGCGTTGTCGTCGTTGGTCTTCTTGACGATCTCGTCGATCAGGGCGCGATGGGCGAGATAGGCCGCCGTCAGCTCGGCATAGGATTTCGTCGCCGTGGCCGTATCCGCCTTGGCCAATGCGGGCAGGAACACCTGTTCGACGGCGTTCCAGAAACGTTGAACCTCGCGGTGCGATTGCTCGATCAGCTTCGCCTTGATGGCGGGATCAAGGTCCGATTTCGACCAGTACTCGCGGCGCTCGTCATATTCCTTTTTCAATTGAGCCAGACGGTCGCGACGGGTTGCAAGCTCGGCCGGATTATTCAGCGCAAGCGTTGCCTCGAGGTAGGATTCAATCACGTATTCCGGCGGAGGCAGGATATCGGCCACAAGATCATTGCCGAGCTTGATCTTCTCGTAGAGTGGCCCGCCCACTTTGACGTCGCTCAGCGCGTAGAGGCCGGTGAACACCACGGCTCCAAGACCGGCCGCCGTGACAAGCCCGAATATAAACATGGCGCGAGAGATCGTTAGGCGAATCATATCAGACTACCCCCAAATTACTACTAGAGGTCGAATGCTGCCGGAGGGTTAATTTTGAAACTCCGCGAAAAAAATACGGGAACGCGTTCCCGTGCGCGACGCGATCCGCTTTTGCCGGTCGCGCGCTCGGAACGTTTGAATTGCCCGTTCGTTGATTTGACATCAACGCAAAAGGAGATGGCGAATGGATTGGAACCAGGTGGAAGGCAACTGGAAGCAGTTCAAGGGCAACGCCAAGGAGAAGTGGGGCAAGCTTACCGACGACGATCTCAACGTGATCGAGGGGCGCCGCGAACAGCTCGAAGGCAAGCTGCAGCAGCGCTACGGTTTTGCCAAGGATCAGATTCACAAGGACGTCGATGACTGGTTCGGCACGCTGAAGTAAGCTGACGCACTGAACGATGGAAAGCCCCGGCATCCGCCGGGGCTTTTTTCGTTGACACGCTGCGGGCGTCAGAACACCGCGATGTATTTCAGCAGCGAGATCACGCCGAGGATGATGACGACGACGCGGGCGATTTGCTTGGCGCGGCCGTCGAGCGGCAACATGTTGATCAAGTACAGAACGAGAATGATGACGAGAAACGTGATGAGTACGCTGACAATCATCCGAAGATCCCCAAGCCATGCGAGAAGCCAAATTAAGCGTTTGTTAACGCGTGTCGGGCTTCCCGGTTCCTTCTCAGGAACCGCGGCTGCCGCCACCCAAACCGTACAAGTACGGCAGCCCTGCTGCCGAAATATTTACCCTTTGTGGCCTAACTAGATCAACTTTGGGGGCCATTATGTTCAATCGCTTAACCGTATCGGCGCTGCTCCAGGCGGTCATCCTGGCAACCGCGTTCTGCATCATCGCCGGCTTCTCGCTCAACGCCTGGGAATCCTGGGGGCGCCTGCAGGCCACCAACCGGAGTTCGCTGATCGCCGATGCGTCGTCGAACATGTTCAGAGCGATGGATCGTCTGCGCAGCGACCGCGCCACGACCAATCGGCTCCTGAATTCCGACCAGTCGCTCGACAACGAGATGGACAAATATCTGCGGGGTCTTCAGGATTCGGAAATGCAGGCCATGAGCCACGCGATCGAGGTGCTTCCCAGCATCGAGTTCGTCCAAAAACAGACGCTGATTAGTGATTTCGACCGCCAGCTCAAGACGTTGTTCGCCGAACAGAAGGAATTCTGGGAGGAAATCACCAAGCCGAAAGCTTCGCGCCGCCTGGCTCTCGGCAAGGAGTATATGGATACGGAAACGGCACTGCTCGGAACCCTCGACAACCTGTCGGGCGCGCTTGCCGCCGCCATCAATCATCAGGATGCCATGATCGACCAGTTGCTGGCGATCAAGCAGATCGCCTGGCTGTTGCGCAACACCGCCGGCGAGACGTCGCTGACGGTCTCGAACGGCCTGGCCGCCGGCAAGATTAGTCCGGAGAACCAAAAGGCCTACACGAAATTGCTGGGCGGCATCGACATCGCATGGAAGGCGCTGGAATTGACGACGGCGGGAATGCAGTTGCCTCCGGCGCTTTCCGCGGCGATGGCCGCAAACCACACCGCTTATTTCGACCCGCAATATGTCAGCCTTCGCGATCGCCTGCTGAACGCGGTGGCGACCGGCGAGAAGCCGGAAATGACGGCCAACCAATGGAGCCCGTATACCGTCGGACGCCTCGCTAGCGCGGTCGGCGTCGCGGAGGCGGCGCTCAACGCGGCCAGGGAATACATCGCCATCCAGCACGCCGAAGCGCTGCGCTCGCTGGTGGTGCAACTCGTGCTGCTGACCGGCGCTCTCGCCCTGACCTTCGGCGCCATGATGATGGTCACCCGCCGCGTCATCAAGCCGCTGCACAACATGCGCGACGCCATGCTGAAGGTGGCGGCCGGTGATCTTGCCGTCGACACCGGATACACCGCGCGCCGCGACGAAATCGGCGCGCTTGCCGGCGCGCTCGAGACTTTCAAGCAGCAGGCGACCGACAAATTGCGGATCGAAGCGCAGGAGCGCGAACGCAACGCCGGCGCGGCCGCCCGCCAAAAGGCGATCGATGCCTATGTCGGCGACTTCGAAGGCATGGTTCGCCAAAGCCTGCAGCAATTGGGCGACGCCTCGAACCAGATGCGGACGACCTCGTCCTCTCTGTCGGCGGTTTCGCGCCAGACCAACGAACGGGTTCAGGTCGCCGAGAAGGCCTCCGGCGAGGCCTCGATGAGTGTGGAAACCGTCGCCGCCGCGTCGGAAGAATTGAGCGCGTCGATCAACGACATCAGCCAGCAGGCCGCGCACGCGGCCGGGATCGCCAGCCGCGCGGTCAGCCAGGCGCGGGAAACCGACGGCACGGTGCAGGGGCTCGCCAAGTCGGCGGGCCGAATCGGCGAAGTGGTCGGCCTGATCAATACCATCGCCGCGCAGACCAATCTGTTGGCGCTGAACGCGACCATCGAGGCGGCACGCGCCGGCGAAGCCGGCCGCGGCTTTGCCGTGGTGGCCTCCGAGGTCAAATCGCTGGCGAGCCAGACGGCGAAAGCCACCGAAGAAATCTCCGAGCAGATCTCCGACATCCAGAAGGTCGCCAATGAGGCCATCGACGCCATCAAGGGCATCGGCAGCATCATCGGCGAGGTCAACGAGGTCGCCACCGCGATCGCAGCCGCGGTGCAGGAACAGGGCGCCGCTACCCAAGAGATCACCCGCAGCACGCAATTCGCCGCCCAGGGCACCAAGAACGTCTCGGAAAATATCACCGGCGTCAAAACCGATGCGGACGCCGCCGCCGCCGCGGCGGAGGATGTCAAATCTGCTTCGCAGACGCTGGAAACGCAGAGCCAGCAATTGGGCACCCAGGTGACGGACTTCCTCGGCAAGATCCGCGCGGCCTAGTCATTCCCCCGAGCCACCAGCGGCACGCGCTGATAGCGCGCGCGGATCCGTTCCGGGGCGGGCGAGAAATTCAACGACGCGCCGCGTTTGTCGGCGCCGCGGCCGGCGGCCATCAGCGCGCCATCGGCACCGACCACAATGTCACCCTTGCGCAGCGTCGGGTCGTCCTCGATCTTGACCGGAGCGAGACCGATCTGGTCATGGCCGTTGCAGGTGCACCCCGCGACGATCTCGTTCCGATAGCGAAACGCGTTCGGCAATTCCGAATACGGTTTGCCGCTTTCGGTCGCGGCATTGTCGATATCGCTGCCGTAAACGATCTCGGTCTTGCTCGCCGGGCAGAAATTGTTGCAGGAAGCCGCCCGGCTCTGGCCGTCGGAGGCGATAATCGGAAAATAACGCCCGTCGCAGGTGCGCACGCAATAGGCCTGCCCGCCGGAAGCTGCGCGTGGGCGCACATCGGCGGGCGGCGCGATCGGGCCGCCCTCATTGGCGAATGGCAACGAGATCGCCGGCGGACGGCCGCCGCCGAAGGCGCCGAACAGCGCGGAGAGGAAGTCTTCGGCGTGCGCGGCTTGAGCCAGGGCGGAGGCGCCCAGCACCGCTGCGACGCCCAGCGCGATCTTCCGGCTCGATCTCGTGGTCATCCCGGTCTCCGCGAAGAGGTCTCCCTCGCCTCAAGGCGTGGCGCATGCTTCGGCAGCACCACGACCTTGGTGCCGACATTGACCCGGCTAAAGAGGTCGGCGACGTCTTCGTTGGTCAGTCGGATACAACCCGACGAGACGAACTTGCCGATGGTGGTGGGATCGTTGGTGCCGTGGATGCGGTATTGGCTGGAGCCGAGATACATCGCCCGCGCGCCGAGCGGATTGCCGGGGCCGCCGGCGACGAAGCGCGGCAGATAAGGCTGGCGCGCGATCATCTCCGCCGGCGGATACCAATCCGGCCATTCCGCCTTGCGGCTGATGGTCTGCACGCCGGACCAGGTAAATCCCTCGCGGCCGACGCCGACGCCGTAGCGAATGGCCTTGCCCTGGCCGAGCACATAATAGAGCGCGGTATTTCCGGTATCGATGATCACGGTGCCCGGCGCTTCGCCGGTGTTGTAGGCGACCGTTGTGCGCCGCAACCTCTCCGGCAGCACGGTTGTGCTGCCGTCGCCTTCATCCGCCGGCGCAGTTGGCGTCAACACATTGTCCGAGGGAAATCCACTCTGCGGTGCAGATGCGTAGCCGAGAATTTGCGCATTGGCCGCGCCGGAGAAGATTACCGGCGAAAGCAACAATGCCGTACCAAGAACCAGCGCGCCGCTTGCGCGCAACGATGATCTGCCGATGCCTGCGATGTTCTGTGTCATGAGCTGCCCCGTTCGATATGCATCACGGTGATGCTCTGGAGGACAAACGTCGCCGGCGCTCCGCGGTTCCATCGCACGCCGAACAGAGCGCCGGCCTGTCAACCCGGCCGCGCTCACGTTTCCGCGATGGAACCTTTGCATGCCGCACCCGTTGGGCGGTCGGGAGCCATCGGTGAAACAATTGCGCATCCTTCCCGACCAAGCGGCCGGTACCCCACTTTCCGACAGCCATGCCGAACAACCGCCGCTGATCCGGCGCGCGGAGGCGGTTGCGTTTGCGCAGGTCGGGCTTTTGTTGATCTGCGTCGTCGCGGTGCTCTACGTCGCCAAGGGGTTCTTCCTCCCCGTGGTGGCCGCCTTCATTGTCGGCACCATGCTGTCGCCGGCCGCCGGATTTCTGGAGCGGCATCGCATTCCCCGCGCGGTCTCGGCGGTCTTGATCGTGAGCGCGGTCGGCGCCGCCGTCACCTTTATCGTCGGCCTGATCTCCTCGCCGCTGATGGAATGGAGCACGCATTTGCCGGAGTTGGGCACGCGGCTGCGGGACAAGCTGCACGTGTTCGACCGCCCGCTGGCGCTGTGGCAGGAACTGCAGAACATGCTCGGCGGCTCGGACCGGTTTTCGGGCGCGCCGTTCCAGCTGCCGAAATTCGACTGGGTGCAGCCGACCATCGAATTCCTCTCGCCGACCTTCACCGAATTCCTGCTGTTCTTTGCGACCCTGATGCTGTTCATCGCGAGCTGGCGGGACCTGCGCCGCGCGCTGATCATGAATTTCACCGAACATGACGCGCGCCTGCGCACGTTGCGGATCCTCAACGAGATCGAGGGCCAGCTCGGCGGCTATCTGCTCACGGTCACCGCGATCAATCTCGGCGTCGGCGCCGCAACCGGCATCATCTGCGCGCTGACCGGCATGCCCAATCCGGCCGGCCTCGGCGCGCTCGCCGCGACCTTGAACTTCTTTCCGATCATCGGCCCGGTCGCGATGTTCGTGACGCTGGCGGTGGTCGGCGTGATCAGCTTCTCGACGCTTGGTGCCGGCCTGATCGCACCGCTGGCTTTTGTCGGACTCACGTTCCTCGAAGGTCATTTTGTCACACCCACCATCATCGGCCGCAGGCTCGAGCTCAACGCGCTCGCGGTGTTCATGGCGCTCGCGTTCTGGACCTGGCTGTGGGGCCCGATGGGCGGCTTTCTGTCGTCGCCGCTGCTGATCGTGGCGCTGATTCTCAAAGAGCATCTCTTCCCGGCGCATTCGCCGCAATTGCCGCCGGACTGATCCAAATCCGGAACTTCCGCCAGTGCAGGACGTTCCTCTCGCATGCAATTTCAGTTTCAGGGAGCTTTTGATGTCGAGTACCAATGGCGAAATGGGAATGAGAGACATGGCGGATAAAGCAACCAGTGAGCGTCTCGAAAAGGAGGTAGCAGCCGTGAAGAACGATATTTCAGCTCTGACCGACCAGATCACCGACGCGCTCAACTCGTTCGCCGGCACCGCCAAAAAGCAGGCGCGCCGCGGCTACAAGCAGGCGCGCGCCAATGTCGATACGGCGGTCGACGACCTCTCGGAACGCGGCAGCGCAGCGCTCGGTGCCGCGCAGGACGCCGCGCTTTCGATTGAAGAGACGCTGGAAGACGTCATCACGCAGCGCCCGCTGGCGACCGTGGGCCTCGCGCTCGGCCTTGGTTTCCTGATCGGCGCGACGTGGCGGCGGTAAGTGCGGCCGAAGCAATCGTTCGATCTGAGCAGCGGTGCCGACGCGCCGTTGCTGGTTTTGTTGGCATTATTTTAAAGCGAGGCGGCGATGTTTGCGCGCTTGATCGATGATTTCAAGGACAGGACCGGGACGGCCTTGCGGCTGACGTCGCTCGCCGCAATCGCCGGCTTCACATTATTCATCGCGATCGCGTTTCTGTGCGCCGCGGGTTTTATCTACGTGCTCCGGACCTATGGCCTGATCGAAGCCTGCCTCGCGGGAGGGGGCGTATTCCTTGTGATCGCGTTGATCATGATCGGCGTCTACGCCTCGCGCAAACGCCGGATCGAGGCGCGCGCGGCGGCGCACACCAAATCGGCGATGCAGACCGCGCTCGCCGATCCCATGGTGGTGGCGGCCGGCATCCAGATGGTCCGCGCAATCGGCGTCAAGAAATTGATCCCGATCCTGGCGGTCGCGGGGTTAGCGCTGGGATTTTTGGCGAGCCGCAATAGCGTCAGCGAAGAGGCGCCGGCGGAGTAGGCGCAACCTCTCGGGCCGCCGCATAAAGGTCGTCATACCCCGCGACCCGTCTACGCCGAAGCCTTCGACGGTTCGCGGGTGATGACACCAAAGGGCGTGCGACGGATTCGAATTTCAAACAGCTACAGCTTCGCGATCTCGCCGCATGTTTTGCGCGAGGTTTGCTTTTAATTCCTTACCCCCTGAAATCAGAGGGCGCAGGGAATGCCGGGCGCCCGATGCGCCCGATAGCCGCGTGTGCAATGATAGTGGTAAAGCGCACACGCGTTAGTCAGGTCACACCGGAATCACCCGGCACTCCCCGCGCAATGGTTTTACGGCTTATATCGTGCTCTCCCCGGTGAGCCGGGCTTT
>Ga0185299_10001161_pt1 | contig 55595 bp, 50 predicted proteins | sample PaiPotPPA55metaG_FD_128002 | JGI IMG/M metagenome (GOLD analysis project Ga0185299, IMG submission 128002) | Iron sulfur acid spring bacterial and archeal communities from Banff, Canada, to study Microbial Dark Matter (Phase II) - Paint Pots PPA... ... | reverse complement strand
GAACGATGGAGCCGATCACGCCGCCGAACAATCCAGTCACGATCCTGCCGAGCAGGAGTATGTGATAGTTCGGCGCAAGGGCGCAAAGCGCCGTTCCTGCGGTGAAGCCGAGATAGAAGAACAACAAAAGACGTTTGCGATCGAATCGATCGGCGAAGCCGGCGGCGAGGATGCCTGAAATCCCCGCGCTGAATGCGTAAGCAGAGACCGCCACGCCGAACTGCCCGGCCGTAATATTCAGCGCGGGCATGATGATGGCGCCGAGCGGCGACATGATCATGAAGTCGAGAATGATCGTGAACTGGACGAACGCGAGCAAGGCGACGAGGAGCGACTGGTAGCGCGAGAAGCCGCGTTGCTGTTCTTGCGGATCGTTGATTGGCGCTGCCAGGGTTTGTTCGGTCATAACACTCATTCAAAAGGGGAGAGAACGGAGACGCCGTGGACAGGCAGACGCGTGCTTGCCGGCAAAGATGGGATGGCTATAGCGTGATTCAACGACGCTGGCGCGAGCCAGCAATGCCGAGCGATCGGGTTCAAAGACCAAAAGCAGGCGAGACGTTGTCCGATCCGGATAAACATTTGCGATCGGGCACCTATCTCGAGGGCGGCTTGACCAGCAGTTTCAACGCCTGTTCGGCGCGCTGCATGGGTTCAAGGCTGCGGTAGGTCCGCGCCAGCAGCAATGCACCTTCGAGCTGGCTCAGCACCAAAGTCGCAACCAACTCGGCCTCGCCGGAAATCATGCCGAAGCGCTCCAAACCCCCTTTGATTTCGTTTTCCCACGTCTTGAAGGCGTTGCGGGTGGCCGCGCCCAACACGTCGGACTGCGCAGCGGTTTCCAGCGCGGTGGTTGCGATCGGGCAGCCTTCACTGAAGTTGGACTTTTCCAGATCGGAGGCCATGCCGCGCGCGATGCGCGTGAGAAATATTTCGGCGTTTTCGGAGGTCTGCGCGGCGTGCGCGATGGCCTGGCGCACGGCCTCGCCGGCAAGTGTGAGCGCGGCCTCGCCGATCTCCTCCTTGCCCTTCGGAAAATGGAAATACAGCGAGCCTCGCGGCGAGCCGCCGGCGGCCAGAATGTCGTGCAGGGCGGTCCCGTGATAACCCTGCCGGCGAAACAAACGGGCCGCGGCGGCCAGCGTTTTCCCTTTGGAATCAGAAGCTTTTGCCATAGGCGAAAATATCAGTTGCAAATCAGTATGTCGACCTTCATAATATGTAGGATGACATACATATTTCTCCTGATCGCCGCGCTCTCGCTCCTCCCGCTCCCGACTCCGGGCCATGCGCAGGCGGACAGAATACCCGTCAGCACCGAGGAAAGAGCCATGACCAGCCTCACCGAAGAACAAGCCCGCGCCGTCATCGCGCCCTGGTACAGCCTGTTCAACGTCGCCAGCCGCGGCGACGTCAAAGCCATTCAGGAGCAAATCCTGACCGAGGATTACGAATCCTGCGCCGGCTATCTGCCCGGCGAATGCTGGGGCCGTGAGGCCTCAATCAAGGTGGTCTCGAATTTTGCCAACAGCATTCCCGACATGAAATTCGACATCAAGGAAGTGCTTGTGGCTGGCGACCGCGTGATCGTTCGTGGCGAGGTCACCGGCACGCCGTCGGGCGACCTTTTTGGCGTTCCGCACTCCGGCAAAAGCTTCAGGATCATGGCCGTCGATATTCAGACCGTCCGGGATGGCAAGATCGCCAAAACCTTCCACATGGAAAACTGGCTCAGCGCCATCGGGCAGCTTCGCGCCAAATGAACCTGGCGGGATTTCCGAACACTGTCGCGAAATCGGAGCTCTGGCGTCATTTGGCCCGATTTTATTGATCTCAGCGGCGCCTCTGCCGCTCGCCTCTTTCGAATTTGAGCGGTAGTTTGGGCCGCATCGATTCGACGAGGTTCGAAAAACGCCATGACCGTACGCCTGCATCGCGGCGATTTGCCCGATCTCACCCGCTATACCGACTCGGTGGCGATCGATACCGAGACCATGGGGCTGCATCCGCATCGCGACCGGCTCTGCGTGGTGCAGATGTCGAACGGCGACGGCAGCGCCGATGTCGTCCAGATCCCCAGGGATCATGGCAAGGGCTCGGCCGACGCGCCGAACCTGAAGGCGCTGCTGGCCAATCCCAAGATCACAAAGATTTTTCATTTCGCGCGCTTCGACCTCGCCGCGCTCTACAACGCCTTCGGCGTGATGCCGCAGCCGGTGTACTGCACCAAGATCGCCTCGCGCCTAAGCCGCACCTACACCGATCGCCACGGCCTGAAGGATCTGGTGCGCGAGGTGCTCAACATCGATCTGTCGAAGCAGCAGCAATCGAGCGACTGGGGCGCCCAGACGCTGAACGAGGCGCAGCTGGCCTATGCCGCCTCCGACGTCTTGCATCTGCACGCCTTGCGCGAACGGCTCGACGCCATGCTTGCGCGCGAGGGCCGCCTTGGGTTGGCGCAAGCCTGTTTCGAATTCCTGCCGACCCGGGCGAAGCTCGACCTGCAGGGCTGGGACACCGAGGACATTTTCGCGCATTCGTGAGCCGCGATGCCGTTTCGGGAGTCGTATCAGCCACTTGTTAGTCACTTGCGCCCCGTTTCGGACACACTCCTAATACGAGGTTCCGGCTGCGCGACCCGGCGATCCCGGATAGAATGATCAGGTGACTTCGCCTGGAGCAGTGGTGAATTCGGTTCAGAATCCTGTCTATCAAGACGGAATGGAAGCGCGCTTTGCCATCGCCGCGCGCCACAGTCGGATTGTGCGGGCGCTGCGCATTGCGGTGCCCGCGGCGGTGATCCTGTCGATGGCGGCGATCGTTACGGTGTCGATCTTCAATCCGTTCCGGATGCTGTTGCCCAAGCTGCCGCTCGAGATGGATAACCTCGTCGTCTCCGGCACCAAGATCACGATGGAATCGCCGCATATGTCCGGGTACACGCAGGATCGGCGGCCCTACGAAGTCTGGGCCAAGACCGCGACCCAGGACGTGACCGATCCGGATCACGTCGACCTCAAGACGTTGCGGGCCAAGGTGCTGATGGAGGATCAGTCGACCGTGACGCTGGATGCGCTCAACGGCCTGATGGATACCAAGCAGCAATTGCTCGATTTGCATAAGGATATCTACTTGCAGACCTCCGCGGGCTATGAAGCGTGGCTGAGCCAGGCCTTTGTCGACATAGTCAAGGGCTCGGTGACGTCGGAAGAACATGTCGATGTGAAATGGGCGGACGGAACGGTGTCCGCCGACAAGCTCAGGATTACCGGCGGCGGCGAGGTGGTGAGGTTTGACGGCCACGTCGTGATGAACATCGACAAGCTGCCGCCTCCCGAAACGGAGCCTGCCGCGCCCGAGCCTGCGCCTCCGGCTGTTCCCGCCCATACGGCCAAGACGCGGCCGATCTCCAGCAAATCCGCTAACTCGAAATGATGTTCATGCGAATGGTTTCGGCTTGCAGTACCCGGTTTCCGAGGATCGCATCCGGCGTCGGTGCGGCCGCGATGGCGTTTGCGATGGTCAGCGGTCATGCCGGGGCGCAGAGCGCGGTAACCGGCGTGCCCAATGCGATGCAGGGCTTTTCGCAAAACCGCGATCAGCCGATTCAGATTGAATCCGCCACGCTTGAGATGCGCGACAAGAAAAAGGAAGCGACCTTCGCCGGCAACGTGAAAGTGGTGCAGGGCGACACCACCATGACGTCGAAGACGCTGGTGGTGTTTTACGAATCGGGCGCGGCTGCCGCGACGCCTGCGCCCAATTCGGCGCCAGCGCCCAATTCGAAGTCCACGGCAAAATCGGCCCCGATCCAGTCCGCGACCCCCGGCCCCGGCGGCGCCTCGTCGATCAAGCGGCTGGAGGCGAAAGGCAACGTGATCGTGACCCAGAAGGATCAGGTGGTGACCGGCGACACCGCGGTTTTCGACACCAAGACCAACCTCGTCACGATGCTGGGCGGGGTGGTGTTGACCCAGGGCAAGAATGTACTGCGTGGCGACCGGCTGCTGGTGGACATGACCACGGGCGTATCGCGGGTGGAATCCGACTCAGGCCGCGTGCAGGGCCTGTTTCAGTCGTCGGGCCAAAGCGGCCCGCAGGCCCCCGGCGCTTCGCCATCGCCGCCCCCGACGGGACCCGCGGGCGCTAATAAACCGAAATAACATCAGTATCTTGCAAACTTATCGCGGTGGACGAGGTTGAAGCCCGCGACGCGACGCGGTATCTGGCGTTACGCCGGAAAAGGGCATGGCCGGCTTTCGCCAAACCGCTGACACTTTGGCGGGTCATGCACTGGCCCGGTGAGCCACCCGTCAAATCGAGGTGTTTCGCTGGGCAAGGAACATCCATTCCGTCATGTTGCGCGGGTGCGCGAATCGCCGCGGCGGGTCGCGGAACACCGTGAAAGGCTGAGCGAAGCGGGAATGGTGGATTTACTCGGCATGTTTCGTCGACGCCGGGCCAAACGCGGTGCGCCCGGATTTGCGCGCACGCACGCGGATATCACCGCGCTCGGCGAGAGCATGGGCGAGATGCTGACAACCCCGGTGCGCGACGCGCCGCCCTTGGCTCGCGCCGCGCCGCTGCCAAAACTGGACCTGCCCCGGGCCGAAAAGCCGCGCCCCACGCCAGCCAGGACCAACGGCGCCGCGGCCCCGCGGCCGGCGCCGCGGACGGGCTATCTGGCTGTGCATAGCGTGGAAAAGAGTTTCGGCACCCGTCAGGTCGTGCGCGGCGTCAGCATCTACGTCCGCCGCGGCGAGGCCGTCGGTCTGCTCGGTCCGAACGGCGCCGGCAAGACCACGGTCTTCTACATGATCACCGGCCTGATCAAGGCCGATCGCGGCAGCATCGAACTCGACGGCCACGACGTCACCAGGCTGCCGATGTATCAGCGCGCCCGGCTCGGCATCGGTTACCTGCCGCAGGAGGCTTCGATCTTCCGCGGCCTCACGGTGGAACAGAATATCCGCGCGGTGCTGGAGGTCGTCGAGCCCTCGAAGAAAAAGCGCGAGGCCGAACTCACTTCCCTGCTCGACGAATTCAACATCACGCGGTTGCGAAAAACGCCGTCAATTGCGCTGTCGGGCGGCGAGCGGCGCCGCGTCGAGATCGCGCGCGCGCTGGCAACCCGTCCCAATTACATGCTGCTCGACGAACCCTTCGCCGGCATCGATCCGATCGCGGTCGGCGACATTCAGGACCTCGTCCGCCATCTCACCAATCGCGGCATCGGGGTGTTGATCACCGACCACAATGTGCGGGAAACGCTGGGGCTGACGGACCGTGCCTATATCGTCTATGCGGGCGAGATCCTGACCGAAGGGTCACCGGATGAGATCGTCAACGATCCGGATGTGCGGCGGCTTTACCTGGGTGAGGAATTCCGCCTTTAACCTTGGCCGGAAGTCGGCCCTCTAGCCTTTTTTTCCAATACGTCAAGCCGTGTACATCCTCTTGGGACTAGTTTAAGCAAGAATCGGACCAACTTTTTGGGATCGGTTCTTGTCTCCATGGCGCTGACGCAGAGATTAGAGTTCCGCCAGTCGCAGTCGCTGGTGATGACGCCGCAGCTGATGCAGGCGATCAAGCTCCTGCAGCTGTCGAATCTCGATCTGTCGGCCTTTGTCGAAGAGGAACTGGAGCGAAATCCGCTTTTGGAACGTGCCAGCGACGGCCCCGAGGCGCCGGTGGCGGGCGAGCCGACGCCGGAGCGGGCCGAATTTTCCGAGTCCGGCGATTTGGGCGCCTATGGCAACGACGCGGTCGCCGAGCCCGGCGGTTCCAGCGGTGAAAGCTTCGAGCCGGTCCAGGAAGAATGGATGAACCGCGAGCTCGGCAGCCGTGCCGAGATCGAGCAGACCCTCGACACCCCCCTCGACAACGTGTTCTCCGAGGAACCCGCGGAGGCCGCCGCACGCACCGCGCAGGATGCGGCGCCGACAGCGTATACCGAATGGGGCGGCGGCGCCTCCAACGATGACAGCTATAATCTCGAAGCCTTCGTCGCCGCCGAGGTGACGCTCGGCGGCCATCTTGCGGAGCAACTGGCGGTGGCTTTCGCCGCCCCGGCGCAGCGCATGATCGGTCAATATCTGATCGATCTGGTCGATGAAGCGGGTTATCTGCCGCCGGATCTCGGCCAGGCGGCCGAGCGGCTCGGCGCATCGCCGAAAGACGTCGAGGCGGTGCTGGCGGTGCTGCAGAAATTCGATCCGCCCGGCGTCTGTGCGCGAAGCCTGAGCGAATGCCTGGCGATCCAGCTGCGCGAACTCAATCGTTACGACCCTGCCATGCAGGCGCTGGTCGAGCACCTCGATCTGCTGGCCAAACGCGATATCGCCGCGTTGCGAAAATTGTGCGGTGTCGACGACGAAGACATCACCGACATGATCGGCGAAATTCGCCGTCTCAATCCGAAGCCGGGTTTGAAATTCGGCTCGGCGCGGACGCAGACCATGGTGCCGGATGTCTATGTGCGGCCCGGGCCCGATGGCGGCTGGCATGTCGAACTCAACAGCGATACGTTGCCGCGCGTGCTGGTCAACCAGATCTATTATACCGAGCTGTCGAAGACGATCCGCAAGGACGGCGACAAATCCTATTTCAGCGATTGCCTGCAGAACGCGACCTGGCTGGTGCGCGCGCTCGATCAGCGCGCCCGCACCATCCTCAAGGTCGCAACCGAGATCGTGCGCCAGCAGGATGGCTTCTTTACCCACGGCGTCGCGCATTTGAGACCGCTCAACCTGAAGGCCGTCGCGGACGCGATCCAGATGCACGAATCGACGGTGTCGCGGGTCACCGCCAACAAATACATGGCGACCAACCGCGGCAGTTTCGAGCTGAAATATTTCTTCACCGCCTCGATAGCGTCGGCCGACGGCGGCGAGGCCCATTCGGCCGAGGCGGTTCGTCACCACATCAAGCAATTGATCGAAGCAGAAGAACCCGCGCTGATCCTCTCGGACGACACCATCGTGGAACGATTGCGCGAATCGGGCATTGATATCGCCCGTCGCACCGTTGCGAAATACCGCGAAGCGATGCGAATTCCCTCGTCGGTGCAGCGCCGGCGCGACAAGCAAAGCATGCTCGGCAACGCGCTTTCGGCGCCCGCCGCGTCCTCGGACCGGTCCCGGGACACGCAGCCCGCCTGATTGCGTCCCGGCGAAATCGGAATAGTGTTGGCTCGGCTCAAGAACGAGGCATCAACAATGACTCTCCGGATCTCGGGAAAAAGTATCAGTGTTGGCGACGCGTTGCGGGGGCGGGTCAGCGAGCGCACCGATGAGGTGCTGCGCAAATATTTCGATGGCAATTATTCCGGCCACATCACGCTGAGCAAGGATGGCTTCGGGTTCCGCACCGACTGCGCGCTGCATCTGGATTCCGGCATCACGCTCGAGGCGGATTCCAATGCCGCCGACGCCTATGCCAGCGCCGACCAGGCGTTGCTGATGATCGAAAAGCGGCTGCGCCGCTACAAGAGCCGGCTGAAGGATCGCTCGGCCCGAAAATCGCATGCGGAAGCGGTTGCGATGGTCGAGTTGACCTCGCCGACCCTCAATGCCCCGAGCTATGTGATTGAGGCGCCCGCGGGAGACGACGAGCACGACGAGACCGGTTACAGCCCGGTGATCATCGCCGAGGCGACGACATCGCTCAAGCGGATGTCGGTAAGCCAGGCCGTGATGGAACTTGATTTGACCGGCGCCGCCTGCCTGGTGTTTCAGCACGGCTCAAGCGGCCGGGTGAACATCATTTATCGCCGTCCGGACGGCAATGTCGGCTGGATCGACCCCCCAGTGGTTAACTCCGGGGGGTAGCGGGCCGATCGGCATTGACGGCCGCGGGGACCCTCCCTATGGTCCGCGCCCTTAAGGATAGGGGCCGGGAATAACTCCACGGGTGTTGGCACTGCTCTTGCGTTGGAGTAGAAGCCCCCCAATTAGGACCGGGCGGTAGGCCGCCTTTCCCGCTCTATCTTCTTGATGCCGCCCGCTGAACCCTGCTTTGCAACCTGACGGTCAATTTACCTCGGAACGCCCCATGACGATTACCGATCTGGTCGCACCCGAGGCGATTCTCCCGGCTTTGAAAGTCAACAGCAAGAAGCAGGCGATCCAGGAACTGGCGGCGCGGGCTGCCAGCCTGACCGGACAGAATGAGCGCGCGATCTTTGAGGTGCTCTTGCAGCGCGAAAAGCTGGGAACCACCGCGGTCGGCTACGGGGTTGCCATCCCGCACGGCAAGCTTCCCAAATTGGAAAAGCTGTTCGGCCTGTTTGCCCGTCTCGAACGCCCGATCGATTTCGAGGCGATGGACGGCCAGCCGGTCGACCTGGTGTTCCTGCTGCTGGCGCCGGAAGGTGCGGGCGCCGATCACCTGAAGGCCTTGGCGCGAATCGCGCGGCTGTTGCGCGATCAGGACGTCGCCAAGAAGCTGCGGGCCTCGCGCGATGCGCCGGCGATCTATTCGGTGCTGGCGCTGCCGCCGGCGAGTGCCGCTTAGCTGTTAGATCCTTTCGCTCTACGCGCGCTCGTTGGAGTGTTTTCCAGCGAAAGCCTGCCCCGGACTTGATCCGGGGTGGGCCCCGGTTCGCGTGAAGAAAACGCGTACAAGAATCTAGAGAACGAAACCCGCCGGCCCGTCATCGGCACAGGCAAAAGAACGAGTGTGCCGGCGCATCATGATGTCTGACCGAAGCAAACGCTTCCTGTTATGCTTGGCGATCGTCGTCGCCGGCATTTCGGCTTACACGATCTACCGGCGATCTCCGTCCTACACGTTTAACCCCACTTGCACCTACGATCTGACATACGGTTTGACCGCCACGATCGAGCTCGGCGGCGAACGATATTCTTCAGAAGTTATCCATCAGCGCTCACGGTCGCGTAAATGGGTGCAGGAGATCAATAGCGGCGGCTGCCAACAAACTTACGGCACCGCTCTGTCATTTCGACTTGCTGACCATCGGCTCATTCTTGTCGGCTCTGCGGTCTGTTCGGCCGCGTTACAAAAACTCGCCGGTTCCTTGAAGGACTTTTACAACGACGACTATGCCGCCGCGATGGTGCAGCATCGCAAGCTTGATCTGCTGCCGCTTTGCACAGGCATCGGCAGGCCCCGACCCCGCGACAAGGACGCCTATGAAGGTTTCCTGATCGACAATGCAGATCATCCAGCGTGGTGGGGCGGCTTCAAGTTCGGCAGTACCTTGCCCGGTTCGGACCAGGCGATTCATCTCGTATCAGCCGGCATGGAGGCGGCCGACATCTTTCCGAGCGACAACATCGAGAAGACCGCGCCCGAAATGCTCAAAACAGCGTTTGAGTACGACGATTGGTGGAACAGCCCCGAAAGGATTCTGTCGTTTCACAGGCGCCCACGTCCATATGCTCATACGGTGAAGCCAATTTGGCGCCTTCAAGTACCGCCCGAACCAGCCAACAAAATCCCGTAAGATGAATACGCGGAAATGTGGAGCCGCAAAAAACGAACGCTTGTCTCCCAGCCATGCCGGGGACAAACGCCCGCTTGTCGTCAATTTCGGTATGCGGCATCCGGGGCAGCGGGGCTGCGCCGCGCCTCGTAGGGCCAGCCGTCAGTGAACGCTGACGGCCTGCAGCTCGTTGCTCCAGGCGTTCGCGATCGCCGCTTCCCGGCTGTCGGTCAGCATGATCGGCGTGCCGTCGGCCGCGTGCAGCGCGAACAGCTTCAGTCCCGGTGCGATCTTCGGCGCCTGCGGAAACAGCCCCGGAACGTCCTCGGAGCGGATCTGCTTCACATAGGCGATATGGCCCTCGCCCAAGCTCGCCAGAGCCTCGGGCGAAACACCCGCCGATTCAAACACTACTTCAACTTCAGTCATGGTCTCGACTCCTCTGTCAGATTAAGCGGTCGAGTCCGCTACTCGTTCCCATTATTCGTGTTCATTGATAGCAATTGTCTTAACGAGCTTTTCCGGCTCCGGCCGGGCCAGATCGATCGACAACAGCCCGTTTTTCAAGTCCGCGCCCAGCACCTGCATCCCCTCCGCCAGCACGAAGGTGCGCTGGAAGTGGCGCGCGGCGATGCCGCGATGGATGTATTGCCGGGCCTTGTCGTCGTGCTGGCGGCCCCGAATCACGAGCTGGTTTTCCTCAATGGTTACATCGAGTTGGTCGCGGGTAAATCCCGCTACCGCCAGCGTGATGCGCAACCGTTCAGGCTGACCGTTGGCGCGGTCGCAGCGCTCGATGTTGTAAGGCGGATAACCGTCGGCGCCTTTGACGACGCGATCGAGCACACGCTCAATCTCGTCGAATCCCAGCAAGAACGGACTGGATAACGAAGGAACACGAGACATATTTTTGCAAAGTCCTCTCGAAGCGACTTTGAAGTTTCAGGGCCCTTGCGGCGCCCAACGCGATCCGATGGCGAATTGGCCCTCCGATCACTCACCAATATGGGCATATTTCAGGGGTGTTCAAGCACCCCAGCGCCACCCGTGAGGGAAGCGCACCCGGGAGATGCTGCGGCGCGTCGCCGCGGCCGGGAAGGCACAATACCAGACCAGTTTCCAGGGCTTGAATTTAGCGGTGTGCGTGGACCTACCAGCGTTGTGTTCGGGTAGCCGCCGCTTCAGGTCCGCAGTTGCGCCGATATGCTCTTGTTCGGGAAAATTCACGCTGCGGATGATGTAGACGCACCACATGGGCACCACGCTTCGCCTTCGGCTCTTGCGTGGCTGCGCCACGCGTAGCCGAAGGCGAAGCGTGGTGGAGCCAGGCGGGATCGAACCGCCGACCTCTTGCATGCCATGCAAGCGCTCTCCCAGCTGAGCTATGGCCCCTTAACTCTCTCGCTTGAGCATAATCATTTCGGAAAACCGGTATGCGCTTTTCCGGGATCATGCTCGGCCCACGCGCCTTGGGCGGCGCGTTGCACAAAACCCTGAACACAGTTCAGGGCCGATCTCAAGTCTCCTCGTCGCCGCCGACGTCGCCGATGATATCGGTGACGTCCTCGTCGCCTTCTTCCTCGTCGGCGATGAAGGTCGAATCATCGTCATCGTCGTCTTCGATGGTTTCGTCGATCTCGATATCGTCTTCCGATTCGGGAACAACGGCCTTGACCTTGCCGGTGTTCTCCTCCGCGTCGGCTTCCTCGAGCGGCACCAACTCCTCGGCCTCGACCGGCTCCGGCGCTGCTTCGGCGGCGGAAGCCGCCGCAGCGGCACTGGCGCGGGCGGCGGCATCGGCGCGGGTGCGCGGCGGCGGAATCGGTGCAATCGGCACCACCTCGCCGGTGTAGGGTGAGATCACCGGGTTCTTGTTGAGGTCGTAAAACTTCTTACCCGTCGTCGGGCAAATGCGTTTGGTTCCGAGATCGGATTTGGCCACGTGTGGAATCCTGGGAATTTTTTGAAAAACGGTGCTTCACTTGGCTAGTTGGCGCGCCGCTGTCAATAGCGCTTTATGGAAGTGGGACGGTCCGCGTGACGCGGTGCGCCCCATGTGATACCTGCCGCCCTCGCAGAGGACACAATCTTGACCCATTCGGATCACCTGCCCGATCACAAGACGCCGATGGAAGCCCGTTCGAGCGGATCCCTGACCGGGAAGGTCCGGGTTCCCGGCGACAAGTCGATTTCGCACCGCGCCCTGATTTTAGGCGCGCTGGCAGTCGGCGAAACCCGGATATCGGGCCTGCTTGAAGGCGAAGACGTGCTGAATACCGCCAAGGCCATGCGGGCCTTGGGCGCAAAAGTGGAGCGGACCGGCGATTTCGCCTGGTCGGTGCGGGGTGTGGGGGTGGCGGGGTTCGCCCAGCCCGACGCTCCGCTCGATTTCGGCAATTCCGGCACCGGCTGCCGGCTGGTGATGGGCGCGGTCGCCGGGTGTCCGATCACGGCGGTTTTCGATGGCGACGCATCGTTGCGCTCAAGGCCGATGCGAAGGGTGCTCGATCCCCTGGAATTGATGGGCGCGCGGGTCGGCTCCGGCGGGCAGGGCGGCCGTCTGCCGCTGACCCTGAGCGGCGCGCGCGACCCGTTGCCGATCGTTTACCGCACGCCGGTGGCCTCGGCCCAGATCAAATCCGCAGTGCTGCTGGCGGGGCTGGCTGCTCCCGGCATCACCACCGTGATCGAAACCGAGGCCAGTCGCGACCACACCGAACTGATGCTGAGGCATTTCGGGGCGCAGATCACCTCATTGCCGGAAGGCAGCCACGGCCGAAAGATCGCGCTGACAGGTCAGCCCGAACTGCATGGCGCCGAGGTCGTGGTGCCGGCCGATCCGTCATCGGCGGCGTTTCCGATCGTTGCCGCCTTGATCGTGGAAGGCTCCGACCTCGTTCTGTCCGATGTCATGACCAATCCGCTGCGCACCGGGCTCTTCACGACGCTGCGCGAGATGGGCGGCTCGATCGAGCAAAGTTTCGCCCGCAGCGATGCCGGCGAACCAATGGCGCAGCTTCGGGTGCGCGCCTCGAAACTGCGCGGCGTCGAGGTGCCCCCCGAACGCGCGCCCTCGATGATCGACGAGTATCTGGTGCTGGCGGTTGCAGCCAGCTTCGCCGAAGGCACCACGATCATGCGCGGCTTGAAGGAATTGCGCGTCAAGGAATCCGACCGGCTGGAAGCAACCGCCGCGATGCTGCGCGTCAACGGCGTCAAGGTCGAGATCTCGGGCGATGACTTGATCGTCGAAGGCAAGGGCCACGTGCCGGGCGATGGCCTTGTCGCCACCCACATGGATCATCGCATCGCGATGTCGGCGCTGGTGATGGGTCTGGCCGCCGATAAACCGGTCAGGGTCGATGACACCGCCTTCATCGCCACCAGCTTTCCGGACTTCATCCCGATGATGCGCTCGATTGGGGCGGAGTTTGTCGGCTAAAGAGATTCGGTCGCTCCAAAAAGTCCCGTATCTCGAATAGATGGTTCCTGATCGATCAATTGAATCACTCTACTGCGAATGGAATCTCTCTTGGTATGGGGAGAGGAGTTGATCCAACGTTGATAGTGGTTCTCTGAGATCCTCGAAGGGTGTTGTACAAAAACCCAAACAATACCTGCTGCAGACACTGCGGATTGATCCATTTTCCTGAAAGTAGCAGGGTGAAGTGCCTGCAAATGGCTCATTACGCGTTTGACGTATTCATTCGTTAATCCCAGCAAAACTACCAAACGCAGTCTCGGATTGGGCCTCAGCAGCCACTGATCCATGCAACTGACGATCCAAGCGTCAGCTTTAGCGTCACCCATTGCGTGCATCACGGGTGAGCCGGATGTCTTTCCATTGACGTCTGAGAGGGAGCAACGAAGCAATGATGCGAACGCGATGTTCTGTTCTGAAGCGGAAAAATGTTTGCCGAGATTTGCTTTATCGAAATGCACCGATATTCCGGCCAAGATATTCGCCAATCGGTCGCGCACACCCGCAAAGGCTACGGAATCGAAGTTATTCCCTAGAAGTTGACGTACTTGCGTATTTCCTTTGGATTGGCCCAAAACCAATACTACCGGGTCCGATGCTCCCCATAGCCCTGGGTCGTTTATCAGTCGCCAGCCATTTGCTTCTATTGATTGACTCTCGCTGGCTTCGAAGCACCTTGTGCAAGATAGCGGACCGTGTGCTTGAATTTCGTCCATAACGGCTCCCAGCAACTGCGGACTTTGATGGCACACTCTGTACAATCTTGCTTGGTTTGTTTGGGAAAACTTTCATGATCATCGCCATCGACGGACCGGCCGCGTCAGGCAAGGGCACGCTCGGCAAGCGGCTCGCCAGGCATTACGGCTATCGTCATCTCGATACCGGCGTGATCTACCGGGCGGTCGCCAAGGCGATGCTGGATGCCGGCGCCGACCTGACGAACGAGGTGCTCGCCGTCTCCGCAGCCCTCGAGCTTGATCCCGAAAAGTTCGGAAATCCCGCCCTGAAGACCCAGGCCGTCGGCGACGCCGCCTCGGTGGTGTCGGCGATTCCCAAGGTGCGGGAGGTGCTATTGAACTTTCAGCGGCAGTTTGCCGCCGATCCGCCGGGCGCGGTGCTCGATGGCCGCGACATTGGAACCGTGATCTGTCCGCACGCCGACGTTAAAATCTTCGTGCTGGCCGATCCCAGTGTCCGCGCCCGCCGCCGGACCCTGGAGGCGCGGGCGCGGGGCGAGGACGCCGACGAGGCCGCCGTGCTGGCCGATATCCTCAGACGCGACGAACGCGACCAGAACCGGGCCGTCGCGCCTTTAAAGCCCGCCGCAGATGCTTACTTGCTCGACAACTCCCATTTGGATATAGAAGGCGGCGTCCGGGCCGCCATCGACATTGTCGAAGCCGTCCGAGCGGGCCGGCAGCGGGTTTGAGCGCTTTTATTTGAGCGGCTTCAAACGAAACCGCTGCCGTCATTGGAGGAAAGCCCGCTCCAGGCTTCGAGATCGACACGCTCAAGGTTCCGGACAAAATCAACGTATCGAACGTGCAGGCAAGCTGCCGGCCCGCTCTCGCGATGTTTTTGCGAGGTGGTCGTTAGGGTTTGCGGACCCCTAACCCTTCACGCCCGATGCGCCCCTTAACCCGAATCGCCGGCTATACCCGCATCTGGAGAACAAATGGCTTCGACTGCTGCTTCCTATAATCCCTCCCGTGACGATTTTGCCGCCATGCTCGACGAGTCCTTCGCCGGCGGCAACCTGCAGGAAAGCTCCGTCATCAAGGGCATCGTTGTTGCGATTGAGAAGGACATGGCCGTCATCGACGTCGGCCTCAAGACCGAAGGCCGCGTGGCGCTGCGTGAATTCGCCGGGCCCGGCCGCGAAAGCGAACTCAAGGTCGGTGACGAGGTCGAGGTGTTTCTCGACCGCATCGAGAATGCGCTCGGGGAAGCCGTGCTGTCGCGCGACAAGGCGCGCCGCGAGGAAAGCTGGGGCAAGCTCGAGAAGGCCTTCAACAACAACGAGAAGGTTCACGGCGTCATCTTCAATCAGGTCAAGGGCGGCTTCACCGTCGACCTCGACGGCGCGGTCGCCTTCCTGCCGCGTTCGCAGGTCGATATCCGCCCGATCCGCGATGTCGCGCCGCTGATGAACAATTCCCAGCCGTTCCAGATTCTCAAGATGGATCGCCGCCGCGGCAACATCGTGGTGTCGCGCCGCACGGTTCTGGAAGAGACCCGCGCCGAACAGCGCCAGGAACTGGTGCAGAACCTCGAAGAGGGTCAGGTCATCGACGGGGTCGTCAAGAACATCACCGATTACGGCGCCTTCGTCGATCTCGGCGGCATCGACGGCCTGTTGCACGTCACCGATATCGCCTGGCGCCGGGTCAATCACCCGACCGAGGTTTTGACCATCGGCCAGACCGTGAAGGTCAAGATCATCAAGATCAACCACGAGACCCACCGCATCTCGCTCGGCATGAAGCAGTTGCTGGACGATCCGTGGCAGGGCATCGAGGCGAAGTATCCGCTCAATGCCCGCTTCACCGGCCGCGTCACCAACATCACCGACTACGGCGCGTTCGTCGAACTGGAGCCGGGCATCGAGGGCCTGATCCACGTTTCGGAGATGTCGTGGACCAAGAAGAACATGCATCCCGGCAAGATCGTTTCGACCTCGCAGGAAGTCGAAGTGCAGGTTCTCGAAGTCGATTCGGTCAAGCGCCGGATTTCGCTCGGCCTCAAGCAGACCATGCGCAACCCTTGGGAAGTATTTGTCGAGAAATTCCCGGTCGGCTCCACGGTCGAAGGCGAGGTCAAGAACAAGACCGAGTTCGGTCTGTTCCTCGGGCTCGAGGGCGATGTCGACGGCATGGTCCATCTGTCCGACCTCGACTGGAAGGTTCCGGGCGAGCAGGTGATCGACAACTTCAAGAAGGGCGACATGGTCAAGGCCGTGGTGCTCGATGTCGATGTCGAGAAGGAGCGCATTTCGCTCGGCGTCAAGCAACTCGAAGGCGATCCGTTCGCAGAACCCGGCGACGTCAAGAAGGGCGCGGTCGTGACCTGCGAGGTGCTCGAAGTGAAGGAAAGCGGCATCGAGGTGAAGATCGCCGGTACCGACTTCACCACCTTCATCAAGCGCTCCGAACTCGCCCGTGATCGCAACGATCAGCGTGCCGAACGTTTCGCCGTCGGCGAAAAGGTCGATGCGCGGGTGATCCAGTTCGACAAGAAGGCCCGCAAGGTGCAGGTCTCGATCAAGGCGCTGGAAGTCGCCGAAGAGAAGGAGGCCATCGCGCAGTACGGCTCCTCCGATTCGGGCGCAACGCTGGGCGACATTCTCGGCACCGCGCTCAAGCAGCGCACCGACAAGTAAGCCTTTCGGCGCTCTGCCTCATCAAACGGGCCCCGGTTTCGACCGGGGCCTTTTTTGTCACTCGCGACCGTCGTCCCGGCGAACGCCGGGACCCATACGCCGCGGCTTATCCCTTTTGGCGCGGTGGCAGACTGCATCCTTCGACAATCAAGTTCGGTGGATATGGGTCCCCGCGTGCGCGGGGACGACAAGCGGGCCTTGTTTTCTTCATATTGCACCGCAATTGATGTAATTAGGGCACGAGATATTAGGGGTATGCGGAAGAACACCGTGCGATCCCTTTCAAAGGCCACCTCCGGGAGATTTTTCGATGTCGCTTGATTCAGATGTCATCGTCGATCGTCGCAGGATACGGCGCAAGCTGACGTTCTGGCGTGTGGTCGCGGCATTGGTCGCGATCGCCGCGATCGTCACCGTCGGCATGGTCTCGACGCCCGGCGGACGTGATTCGCTCACGGCGTCGGGCTCGATTGCCCGCATCAATATCGAAGGTCTGATCCGCAGCGACCAGAGCCGCGTCGAGGCGCTGGAACGGCTGGAAGATTCGCGCGCTGCGGCCGTCGTCGTGCACATCAATTCGCCCGGCGGCACGACGGCCGGCTCCGAGCAGCTTTATGACGCGCTGGTGCGTCTGAAGGCGAAGAAGCCGCTGGTCGTGGTGGTCGAGGGGCTGGCGGCTTCGGGTGGCTACATCACCGCCATCGCCGCCGATCATATCGTCGCCCAGCAGAGCTCGCTGGTGGGTTCGATCGGCGTGCTGTTCCAGTTTCCGAATTTCACCGAATTGCTGAAAACCGTTGGCGTCAAGGTCGAAGAAGTGAAGTCGTCGCCGCTAAAGGCCGCGCCAAACGGCTTTGAGCCGACCAGTCCGGAGGCGCGCGCCGCGCTCGACGCGCTGGTGAAGGATTCCTACGCCTGGTTTCGCGGTCTCGTGAAGGAGCGGCGCGGCATGGACGACGGATTGCTCGAAAAGGTTGCCGACGGACGGGTGTTCACCGGCCGCCAGGCGGTCGATCTGAAGCTGATTGATCAGCTCGGCGACGAGAAGACCGCGGTGGCGTGGCTGGTGGCGCAAAAAGGCGTCAAGGCCGATCTGCCGGTGCGCGATTACAAATTGGAGCCACGCTTCGGCGACCTGACTTTCCTGCGCACGGCCGCCGCGGTGACGCTCGACGCGTTCGGTTTGGGTGCGATCGCGCGGCAGGTCGAGCAAACCGGCGTGGCGCAGGCCGTCGATCGTCTTGGTCTCGACGGCATGCTGGCATTGTGGCATCCCGCGGGGGCCGATTGAACCGCAAGTCCGGTTTCCGTCCCACCTCTCCCGCATTGCGGCGCGCCGCCGAAATACCCAATCCGGCCGTTTGTCACGCGTTTTCGCGTTCGCCAAATTTCATTTAGCGTCTTGACAGTCCAAGGCATTTTCACGGAAATGCGTAACTGCACCTTCCCGGGTCCCCGTCTCGATGATCAAATCCGAACTCGTTCAGCGTATCGCCGAGCACAACCCGCATCTCTATCAGCGGGATGTCGAGAACATTGTGAATGCCATCCTCGATGAGATCGTTGCGGCTTTGGCGCGGGGCGATCGGGTCGAACTGCGTGGTTTCGGCGCTTTTTCGGTGAAACATCGCCCGGCCCGCGCCGGTCGCAATCCGCGCACCGGTGCGCACGTTCCGGTGGATCAGAAGAGCGTGCCGTTCTTCAAGACCGGCAAGGAAATGCGCGAACGGCTGAACCGCGAAAGCGGGGGACCGGACGCCGGTACCTGAAGCTGATCCCGATCTCCATCAACGCGAGAGACGGTCATGCGCAAGTTTTTCACGGCTCTGGTCCTGATCCCGCTGGGTTTGATTTTTGTCGTCTTCGCGGTCGCCAACCGTCATCTGGTGACGGTGTCGTTCGATCCGTTCAATTCCAGCGACCCCTCGGTCGGGTTCACCTTGCCGCTGTTCGTCGTCATCATCGCGGTCGCGATTGCAGGCGTGGTGGCGGGCGGCACCGCGACCTGGTTCCGGCAGCGCCACTGGCGGCGCGCCGCGCGCCGGCACGAGGCCGATGCGCGGCAGGCGCGGGCGCAACTGGCCGATCTGCGTGCCGGCGCCCCAATGGCCTCGCGGCCGGATCGGCAGCGCCTGTCCGCCCCGTCGCAGGGCGGCGGATATGGGACCGCCGGGCGAGACAAGCAGGGCGCGACGTTGTAGAACGCGGCCCGCAAGCGGCAGACGCCTTTTCGGCCCTGCCGCGGTTCCTCCAAGGCGTGCCCTGAACCATGTCCCTGATCGTCAAAATTTGCGGCCTGTCCACGCGCGAGACGCTCGACGTCGCGCTGGACGCCGGCGCGGACATGGTGGGGTTCGTTTTCTTTCCCCCGTCGCCGCGCCACCTCAACATCGAGACCGCGCGTGATCTCGGCCGACAGGCCAAACGCCGCGCCTTGAAAGTCGCCCTGACGGTCGATGCCGACGACGCGACGCTCGCCAACATCGTCGAAGCGTTGCAGCCCGATATCTTGCAGCTGCATGGCCGCGAGAGCGTGGCGCGGCTGCGCGACATCAAGCAGAAATTCGCACTTCCCGTGATGAAGGCGATGGCGGTCGCAACCCCGGCCGATCTTGCAAGCCTGCCCGGATATGCCGCCGTCGCCGATCGCATCCTGTTCGATGCCCGCGCGCCCAAGGAGGCCACCCGCCCGGGCGGTCTCGGCGCCGTGTTCGACTGGCATGTCCTGGAAAATCTCGATCTGAAGCTGCCGTTCATGGTCTCGGGCGGCCTTCATGCCGGCAACGTCGCGGAGGCCGTTCGCGTCACGGGCGCGGGCGGCGTGGACGTTTCTTCCGGCGTCGAACGCACGCCGGGTCACAAGGATCCCGAGATGATCCGCGCCTTCATCCGCGCGGCGCGCGCAACCGACCTTAGCTCACCTCTCCCCGTTTACGGGGAGAGGTCGGATCGCCCTGGCGATCCGGGTGAGGGGGAGTCACCGCAGTCACGGCTGTCATCGAATTTGCGGAAAGAGCCCCTCACCCCAACCCTCTCCCCGCAAGAGCGGGGCGAGGGAGTAGAGACAGCGCGGCGACGCGGTAAAAAGAGTTGATGAATTGATGAATCAAAACTTACCCAATTCCTTCCGGAGCGGTCCCGACGAGCGCGGGCATTTCGGTATTTTCGGCGGCCGCTTTGTCGCGGAAACGCTCATGCCGCTGATCCTCGATCTGGAGAAGGCCTACGCCGACGCCAAGGCCGATCCGGCGTTTCAGGCGGAGATGAACGGCTACCTCAAGCACTATGTCGGCCGGCCGTCGCCGCTGTATTTCGCCGAGCGCCTCACCGAACATCTTGGCGGCGCCAAAATCTATTTCAAGCGCGAGGAGCTGAATCACACCGGCTCGCACAAGGTCAACAATGTGCTTGGCCAGATCATGGTGGCGCGGCGCATGGGCAAGAAGCGCATCATCGCCGAGACCGGCGCCGGCCAGCATGGCGTCGCCACCGCGACGCTGTGCGCGCGCTTCGGGCTTGAATGCTTCGTCTATATGGGCGCGGTCGACGTCGAGCGGCAGCAGCCCAATGTCATCCGCATGGAAATGCTCGGCGCCAAGGTGATTCCGGTGCAGTCCGGTTCGCGCACGCTGAAGGACGCGATGAACGACGCGCTGCGCGACTGGGTCACCAATGTGCACAACACCTTTTACTGCATCGGCACGGTGGCCGGCCCGCATCCCTATCCTATGATGGTGCGCGATTTCCAGTCGGTGATCGGCGTCGAGACCCGGGCGCAGATGCAAGAGGCCGAAGGCCGCCTGCCGGACTCGCTTGTCGCCTGCATTGGCGGCGGCTCCAATGCGATGGGGTTGTTTCATCCCTTCCTCGACGATCCCGCCGTGGAGATTTTCGGCGTCGAGGCGGCCGGCCACGGGCTCACGCAATTGCACGCCGCCTCGATCGCCGGTGGACGGCCGGGCGTGCTGCATGGCAACCGCACCTATCTGCTGATGGATGCTGACGGCCAGATCCAGGACGCGCATTCGATTTCGGCGGGGCTGGATTATCCCGGCATCGGACCGGAGCATTCCTGGCTGCACGAAACCGGCCGGGTGACGTACCTGTCCGCCACCGATGACGAAGCGCTGGCGGCGTTCCAATTGCTCTCAAGGCTGGAAGGCATCATTCCGGCGCTGGAGCCCGCCCACGCCATCGCCAAGGTGACGGAGCTCGCGCCCAAGCGGCCGAGGGATCATTTGATCGTGGTCAACCTCTCCGGCCGCGGCGACAAGGATATTCCGCAAGTGGCGGATATTTTGCGGGGGAAGAAGAAGTGACCACCCGCATCGACACGCGCTTCGCCGAGCTGAAGCAGGAAGGCCGCTCCGGCTTCATCACCTTCGTGATGGCCGGCGATCCCGATCCCGCGACCTCGCTCGACATCATCAAGGCATTGCCGAAGGCAGGCGCCGATATCATCGAGATCGGCATGCCCTTCACCGATCCGATGGCGGATGGTCCGGCGATCCAGGCGGCGGGATTGCGCGCGCTGAAGGCCGGCATGACGCTGAAGAAGACGCTGGCGATGGTGCGCGAGTTTCGCAACGACGATAACGCCACGCCGCTGGTGCTGATGGGCTATTACAATCCGATCTACATCTACGGCGTCGACAAATTTCTCATCGATGCAAAATCCGCCGGCGTCGACGGCCTGATCATTGTCGACCTGCCGCCGGAGGAAGACTCTGAATTGTGCCTGCCGGCGATGAAGGCCGGGCTGAACTTCATCCGACTGGCGACGCCGACCACCGACGACAAGCGTCTGCCGGCGGTGCTCGCCAATACGTCAGGCTTTGTCTACTACGTCTCCATCACCGGCATCACCGGCAGCGCCGGCGCCGATTCAACCGCCGTCGGCCAGGCGGTTACCCGTATCAAGCGACATACCAGCCTGCCCGTCTGTGTCGGTTTCGGCATCCGCACCGCGGAAGCCGCGCGCGCCATCGCGGAGCATGCCGACGGCGCGGTGGTCGGCACGGCGCTGGTCGATGCCTTGCGCGGCAGCCTCGATCCGGGCGGCCGGGCGACCGCCAAGACCGTCGATGCGGTCGCGGACCTCGCAGCCGCTCTCGCCCTCGGGGTCCGGGGAGCCAAGCAGGCCGCGGAATAAGCCACAATTGCGGGCGAGATAGCCCTCGAGGGGCGACTTGCCGGCCACTCCATCAGCCGCCATATATCGCACGCGATCTAATCGCCATTCGGAGCGAAGCATGAATTGGCTCACCAACGTCGTCCGGCCGAAAATACGCAACATCCTGCGCCGCGAGACGCCCGAGAATCTGTGGATCAAATGTCCCGATTCGGGGCAGCTCGTGTTCTACAAGGACGTCGAGGCCAATCAGTTCGTCATTCCCGTCTCGAATTATCACATGCGCATGGGCGCGGTGGCGCGCCTCAAATCGATCTTCGACAACGAGACCTGGTTCGACGTGGCGCTGCCGGAGGTGACCGCCGATCCCCTGAAATTCCGCGACGAACGCAGATATGCCGATCGCATCAAGGACGCGCGCGCCAAGACCGGGCTCAACGATGCCATCAAGGTCGGCTACGGCAAGCTTGAAGGCGCCGCCACCGTGGTCGCGGTGCAGGATTTCGATTTCATGGGCGGCTCGCTCGGCATGGCGGCGGGCGAAGCCATCGTGCGCGGACTTGAGCTCGCGGTCGAAAAGAAATCGCCGTTCATCGTATTCGCGGCTTCCGGTGGCGCCCGCATGCAGGAGGGCATTTTATCGCTCATGCAGCTGCCGCGGACGACCGTGGGCGTGCAGATGCTGCGCGAGGCAAAATTGCCCTACATCGTCGTGCTGACCAATCCGACCACCGGCGGCGTCACCGCCTCCTATGCGATGCTCGGCGACGTGCAGATCGCCGAGCCCGGCGCGCTGATCGGTTTTGCCGGGGCGCGCGTGATCGAACAGACCATCCGCGAGAAATTGCCGGACGGATTCCAGCGCGCCGAATATCTGAAGGACCACGGCATGGTCGACATGGTGGTGCATCGCCACGATCTGCGCCCGACGCTGGCCCGGCTCTGTCGCTTGCTGACCAAATCGCCCGCGCTGGGAACCGCGTCGAAGCCCGCGCCTGGTCCGGCTGCAATCGTATCGGGTGTGGAGATGGCGCCGGCAGCGCCCTACGCGTGAACGCGTCTACCGCCAAGCCGCCGCCGCTCGGCGAATTGATCGTGCGGCTGTCTGGCCTGCATCCGCAGCGCATCGATCTCGACCTCAAGCGGATGCACCGGCTGCTGGAACGGCTCGATCATCCGGAACGCAAGCTGCCGCCGGTGATTCATGTCGCCGGCACCAATGGCAAGGGTTCCACGGTCGCCTATTTGCGGGCGATCCTCGAAGCCGCGTCGTTGCGGGTTCACGTCTATACCTCGCCCTATCTGGTGCGAATCAACGAATGCTTCAGGCTGGGCCGGGCCGGCGGGGGCGTCCTGGTCGGCGATGACGAATTGCGCGCGGCGCTGGAACATTGCGAGCGCGCCAATGCGGGAGAGCCGATCACCATTTTTGAAATCGAAACCGCGGCGGCATTTTGCCTGTTCGCGCAGCATCGCGCCGATGTGGTGCTGCTGGAAGTCGGTCTCGGCGGCCGGCTGGATGCCACCAACGTGATCGATAAGCCGCTGGCGAGCGTGATCACGCCGGTCAGCATGGACCACACCGAATTTCTTGGGGACACCCTGATGACGATTGCCGGCGAAAAGGCCGGCATCATCAAGCGCGATGTCCCGCTGATTTGCGCCGAGCAGGCGCCGGAGGCGATCGCCGTGATCGAAGCGTGCGCCAGGCGCATGCATGCGCCGCTGCACAGAGCGGGGCAGGAGTGGCACGTCAGCGTCGAGCGCGGGCGCCTGGTCTATCAGGACGATCGCGGCCTGATGGATCTGGCGGCACCAAAGCTGTTCGGCCGTCATCAATTCGACAATGCCGGCCTTGCGATTGCAACGTTGCGCGCGCTTGACGCATTCAGGATAGAACCTTCGGCGTTCGAGGCCGGAATCGTCAACGCCGAATGGCCGGCGCGGATGCAGCGTCTGGCGTCGGGTGCGCTGGTCGACCAGGGGCCGCCGGGGTGCGAGATCTGGCTCGATGGCGGCCACAATGCCGAGGGTGGCCGCGTTGCGGCGGCGGCTGTGGGCGACCTCGAAGAGCGGGTGTCGCGTCCCCTCGTGGTCATTGTCGGGATGATGGCCAACAAGGATGCCGGCGCATTTCTCGCCAATTTCGCCGGCCTGACCCGCCACATCATGGCGGTGCAGATCCCCGATCGCGAAGGCGCGATGCCACCGGACCGGCTGGCCGACGCCGCACGCGCGCTTGGCATGCGGGTGGAGAGCGCGGCCAGCGTCGAGGCCGCGCTGCGTTCGCTGGCGCGGCTCGCCTACGAAGTGCCGCCGCGCATCCTGATCACGGGCTCACTGTACCTTGCCGGCCACGTGCTGTCGGCCAACGGCACGCCATTGGGGTGAGTTGCTCAGGCATTGCTGCAGGATGGACCCTGGCTCAGCAGCGCACCGCTTGCGCGCTGCGCCGCATCCGGGGACGTCATCAGTCGTAGCATTGGGGATGTACGTAACCCCGCAGCCAAGCGGAAACGCGAAACGGCCGGCTTTCGCCGGCCGTTCAAATTTAAGTCACTTGCGCGACGCGATCAGACCGCAGCCGTAATCCACTGCTGCAGCTTCTGCTTCGGCGCGGCGCCGACCTGGCGCGAAGCCATCTCGCCGCCCTTGAAGATCATCAGGGTCGGGATCGACATCACGCCGTATTTCGAGGCCGTCTTCGGGCTCTCGTCGACGTTCAGCTTCACGATCTTGACCTTGTCGCCCATGGCGCCGGAAATCTCGTCGAGCGCGGGAGCGATCATGCGGCAGGGGCCGCACCATTCGGCCCAGAAATCAACCACGACCGGGCCGGTCGCCTTGAGCACTTCGGCCTCGAAATCGGCGTCAGAAACCTTGCCAACGGCCATTGGAATACCTCGTTCGGTTTGGGAAGGATGCGGCTTCGAGAATCGCCGCCTGGATCATGCAACCAACGTATGAACGCACCGTTGCCGGGTCAAGCTCGGACATCCCCGCGCAGAATGGATGCCAGTCCGGCATCCAGCGCGGGAGCAGAAATTTCCATCATTTCAGGTGTTTCGGTCCAAAGTAATGCTGCCCGGATGGGCCGTTGGGGATAAAGCTTCTGCAGCACCGCGCGGTAGAGCGCGAGCTGGCGGATATAGGCCGAAGGAGCCTCGGAGGGAGAGCCTGGCGGAGTATGGTTGGTCTTGAAATCCACGATCAGGACCTCGCTTCCGGTCACTACCAGCCGGTCGATTTGCCCCGAAACCAGCGCAGGTGGCCGTCCCGGCCGCTCCAGCCGGCCGACGATCGAGACCTCGGCGCGGCTGCCGGCGCCGAAAACCGGGGCGAAGCGCCTATCCCCGATCAGGGCCAGCACACCTGCCGCGAGCGAATCACGCTCGCCGTCGCTCCAATCGCCGGCATTGCGGGCGAGAAAATTCAGCGCCGCGTCGTGCCGCCGCTCGGTTGCGACATCCGGCAGGGATTGCAGCAGCCGGTGCACCAGCGTGCCCCGACGCAAAGCGTGAGCGCGGGTCTGAACCGACTCGCCGGTTCGCAAGCCGCGGCCCTCATCCTCGGCAGGGTCCGAGGGACGCAACAGGATGTCGGCGGCGGCCTCCGGCGGCGCCGGCCTGCGTAACCATGATGGCTGCTCGATTTCCACAGTCGCGGTTGTCGCGGCGGCGCCTGTGGCGGTTGCGGCGTCCTCAAGCCGGGCGTAGCGCTTCACCACGCCGTCCGAAGCGCCGTCTGACGTCCGGATCGTCTGCAGAGGCAGTCCGGAATTTTCGAGACCTTTGACGATCAGATCGTACCAGGAGAATTTGCGCACCGTATTCATGTTGCCCGGCATGCAGCCGCCGACGATCAGACGATCCGCCGCGCGCGTCATCGCCACATAAAGCAGGCGGCGGTATTCGTCCTCGGTTTCGCCGAGCATCAAAGTGCGGGCCGCGGCGACGGGCAGCGGATCGTCGGCCTTCCTGCCGGCCCAGACCACGACGCCGGGGAAATGAGGGGCCGCCTTGTCGGGCGGCAGATGGACAAGCCGCAACCGCTGCGTATCTGACGGCGACGAGGTGGTATCCACCAGAAAGACCACCGGCGCTTCCAGTCCTTTGGCGCCGTGCACGGTCATCACGCGGACTTCGTTGCGCGAAATCTCCATATCGCGCTTTACTTCAAGGTCTGCCGTGCGCAGCCAGGCCATGAAACCCTGCAGCGAGGCGGGGGCCTTGCGCTCATAGCCCAAGGCGAGCTCGAGAAATTCATCGAGCGCGTCATTGGCCTCATGTCCAAGCCGCCGCTGAATGCGCCGCCTGCCGCCGTCGCCGCCGAGCAGCCACGCATAGAATGCGAACGGCGTTTCGCTGACGGCGTGGTGCGCGCAGGTTTCCAGGCGTTCAAGGGCGGTCCTGAATTTTTCGTCGCTGGCGGCATGAAGGCGCAAGGCGTCGCGCAGCGATCCCCGGCGCTGCCATGCCAGCTTGAACAGATCGTCATCGTCAAGGCCGAACAGCGGGCTCTTCAACGCCACCGCCAGCGCCAGATCGTCCTGCGGCAACAGCACCGCGTCGGCGAGATTCATCAGATCGATGATCGCGATGTGCTCGGTCAATTTCAGCCGGTCGGCGCCGGCGACGGGAATGCCGGCATGCTTCAGCGCCTGGATCACCGCGTCGAACGCATTGCCGCGCCGCCGCACCAGCACCAGCATGTCGCCGTAACGAAGCGGGCGGCGATCGCCGGCCCTGCCGGTCATGGTGCCGCCTTCGACCAGGGACTTGATCTCGGCCTGGATGCGCCGGGCAAGCCGGACTTCGGGAGACGTCACCGACACCGCATCGAAGGGCGCGCGCCAGCCCTCGATGTCCTGCTTTCCGTCCGGCAGCTGCAATTCCCAGAGATCGATCAGGCTCGGTCCGGCGTCGGCGAGGGAGTTGTGGACGGGATAGGCATTTTCGGCGTGGATGCTGCGATAGATGATCTCTTCGCGAAAGACATGGTCGACCGAATGCAGGATCGCCGCGCCGGAGCGGAACGAATAGGTGAAGGACACCGGATCGAATTTCAGGCCGGCGGCCTCGAATTTCGTCTTCAGTTCCCGGCGGCGCAAATCAAATTCATGCGGGGCCGCGCCCTGAAACGAGAAGATCGACTGCTTCTCGTCGCCGACCGCAAAGATGGTGCGGGTGACGCCGTCGCGCGCGCCTTCGCCGGAGGTGAATTCGGCGATGATATGGGCGATGATGTCCCATTGCCGGGGGCTGGTGTCCTGGGCCTCGTCGATCAGCACATGGTCGACGCCGCGGTCGAGCTTGTAATGCACCCAGCCGGACGACACGCGGTCCAGCATTTCCAGCGTCTTGTCGATCAGATCGTCATAGTCGAGCAGGCCGCGCTCCTGCTTCTCGCGCCGGTAATTTGCAGCCGCCGCGGTCGCGATATGGAGCAGCGCCTGGGTGCGGTCCCGGACCGTCACCGCGCGGCGTCGCTCGATCAGGGGTCCGAGGCGAAGAACTTCCTGTTCGAACAGGTGCGCGATGGCCCGATTGCTGTCGCAGAATTTCTTTGTCAACACTGTCTTGCGCGGCGCGCGCTCATCGGTGAGGAACACGCCGAGATATTCGTCCACTTGCGCAGCACCGGTGAATACAAGCGCCTCGCGAAGCCGGTCCGCCTGGTCAGATTCAGTTTTGGCGCCGGTATCAAGGACGAAGGCGATCTCCTCCCACCGCGATCGCGGCAGATATGGCCCATCGACAATCTCGCGCTCGACGTCTTCGATGCGGTCGCCGGCGGCAACGCCAAGCGCGGCCGACATCTGCGCTGCCGCGGCGTCGACACTGCCGGCAGCGTCCGTCCACGCCATGAAATGATCGCGGCTGAGGCAGGCCTCGCGCACCACCTCCTTGAAGGTGACGTCGGCGGCGCTGGCCATCGCCATCTGGAGCGCCCGGCCTGTTGCGCTATCCGGATCGCGGGAAGCCTCCAGCAACACCCTCAGATTGGCGCGCTCCATCATCTCGTTCTGGTCGCGATCATCGAGCACGGCAAAGCGCGCCGGCACGTTGGCCTCGAACGGGAATTGCTGCAGCAGCCGGGTGCACAGCGCGTGGATGGTCTGCACCTTCAACCCGCCCGGCGTCTCCAGCGCGCAGGCGAACAGCTTGCGCGCGGTCATTCGCAGCCTGGCGTTGGGATGGGCTATCCCCGTTTCAACGATGGCGTTGTCGAGGGCTGCGTCATCGAGGGTGACCCAGTGGCCGAGGGTGGAAAACACCCGCTCCGCCATATTGGCCGCGGCGGCCTTGGTGAAGGTGACGCAAAGGATTTTTTCCGGCGGCACATCCAGGAGCAACAGCCGGATCACCCGCTGCACCAGCACGTGGGTCTTGCCCGAGCCGGCATTGGCCGAGACAAAGGCGGAGGCAGCGGGATCCGAAGCGCGCGCCTGGGTGGCGCGCACCGCGTCGGGTATCTGGCGCGACGGCTTCACCATTCCTCGATTCCCAGGCCGCCGGCGGCCGACCATTCCTTGATGCGGGCGAGATCGTCGTAATGACCATAGCGGTTCGACCACATCGACAGATTAAGCGAGGTGTAGGGCTCGTTTTCGTCTTCGAATTTTCGGATCAGCACTTCGAGCTGCTGTCGCGCATAGTCCGCGGCCTCGTCGGGTGGTTGTGGCGTATCGTTCTGCCTGATCTTCAATTCCAGCGCTCGCTCTTCGCCCGGCGGGTTGTTGCCGCTGAGGCGTACATAAACCAGATGGCTGACCGATGCGCCGGCCGGAATGTCGGCAAAGCCGCCTTCCCGCAAGATCGCGGCTTCCAGGGTCAGCTGCGGCGACAGGCCCATCCGCACCTGTTTGCCGGTCGGGGGCTGCCCGGTCTTGTAATCGAGAATGGCAAACCTGCCGTCGCGGCGGCGTTCGATCCGGTCGGCGCGCGCCGACAAGATGAAGGTGCGCGCATTGTCGAGCGGAATCGGAATTTCGCCGCTGATTTCGGCCTCTATCCCGCTGAGATTGCCGCGCCGCGCAATTTCCCAATCGGAGAACCACGTGGCGATGCGCAGGAAGCGCGGCCACCACAGTGCCCGCGCCTCGGGGCGTTCCATCAGCGGCGCGAAGTATTTCTGGCCGATGCCGCGCAGGGTGCCCGCGGGATCGTCAGGAAGTGCCGTAGCGAAGCTTTGGGTAAATTCGCCCAACGCATCGTGGATCGCCGAACCGCGGTCGGCGGCCGACAGCGGCATGTCGACGGGATCGAGCGGAGCCAGCTTCAAAATGTATTTGGCATAGATCGTATAAGGATCGCGCAACCAGTCCTCGATCGCGGTCACCGACAATTTCAGCGGCCGGACGATGCGAGGCGGTCTTGGCGCGGGCTGCCGGACCGGCGCGACCTTGTCGGGGCTATCGAGTTCAGTTGCGAAGCGAACATACCTCTTGCCTGCCGACTTCGCGGCGTTCCAGCGCTCCTCGCCCGCGACCGCTTGCAGCCGGTGCAGGAAGCGCGACGCCACGGCGGGGGCGCCGCCGACCTTGGCGGCGTGACTGAGGATGACCTCCTCGGCGCCGAGCAATTGGGCGAAGTCATGCGCGGAGAGACCGATGCGCCGCTCCGGCAAATCGAGGCCCAGCTCGTGCCGCATCGGCCGGCTCAGCCACGGGTCGATCCGCGGCGCCGGCGGCCAGACCCCTTCGACCAGGCCGCCAACAATGACGCGGTCGGATTGGGTTAGTCGCGCCTCCAGGGGTCCGTATATTTTCAGATGAACATTGGCCGCCTCCGGCCGCCGCACCATGCGGTCGGCAAACGCGGTCTGGAAAATTTCCGGATAGTCCGTCAGCTCGACCATCAGGCCGCTTTGCGCGCGTTCGCCGAGCAGGTCATCGAACGCCGAGGCCAGCGCCGATCCCTGACGACCCTCGAAGACAGATGCGACGCCGTGCTCATCGCGCGACAGCTCGATCAGGACGCTGCGATGGCGTTGTGCAAGTTCGGCAAAATCATGGGCCTTCGAGGGATTGAGGCTTTCGAGCGGCGCCATTGCGCGCTGCAACCGGACGATCAGCCGATGTGCGCCGTCGAGTTCTTCCTCTGTCAGGCTGGTCCGCGGCTCGGAACGGTGCAGCGCGGACGTCGTGCCGGCCCGCAGGTTTTTCAACTCGAGGCGGAATCGCAGAAGGTCCTGCGCCAGTCCGCCACATCCGGCTTGCGGCCGCGTGCCGCGCAGCAGCGCCAGTTCGAGCGCCTCGGCGGGCTTCTTGAAGGCGCCTGGCGCGCCGTCTAACCGGCACAGCGGATGCTTCAGCAGCGCCAGGAGCGTCGGCGGTTCAAGCTGTCTGGCCGCCGCTTCGGCTGCGAGCCGCGCGAAAATTCCGGCCGGCGTGTCCATCAGCGCATCGCCGCCGGAATTGTCGAAAGCGAGATTCCAGCGGCCAAGCGCCGCGATCACCCGCCGCGCCAGCGCACGGTCCGGTGTCACCAGCGCCGCCGATCTGTCGAGATGCCGCGCTTCGCGCATCGCCACCGCGATCGCAAGCGCCTCCATTTCGGAATTGTCGGCCTCAATCACGGCGAGATTTGTCATGCCGCGCGAAACCTTCTCGGCGATGTCGGGCTCGGCCAGCCGCTGCTGCCATTGCGCGGTCGCGTTCGAGGGCCGCATCGCCTCGGATACGAGGACGTCGCGTCCCTGCGGTGCCGGTTTCCCCAAAATCTCCACGTCGCCGCGTTTGATCCCAAACCGATGCAGCAATGCGTGCATTGCGTATTGCGGATGATTTGACGCTGGCAGCGTCGTGAATCTGCCGTGTGCGTCCCGGATACCGCCGATGATCTGCCAGGCGTCATCGTCGAGATCGGTATCCAGTCCCGGCAGGACCACCGCGCCTTGCGGAAGCGTCGCGATGGCGTTGAGGAATTTTGCGGTTGCCGGCATCGAGCCGGTCGAGCCCGCCGCGATCACCGGGCCGCCGTGATGCGCGGTCAGGCGTTTGGCTTCCGCATCGATCAGGAGATCGCGCCGCGCCGCGGGTTCGATTTTCTGGATCTCCTGCAGATGCGCAGGCCACGCCTGCCGCGCGATCTGCAGGAATTGCAGCGAGTACTGCCAATATTTGTCGAGTTGATCCGGCACCAGCCCGTTGAGCGCGTCCCAGCCGACGCCGCGGGTGACCATGTCGTCCATCAGGCGCGCCAGGTCGCCGGCCAGCGCAAGGGTCGATGCCGGCCCGCCGATTACCTGCGGCGCCAACACCGGACGCTTGGCCCAGGCCGCGACGAGATTGGCCAGCGTCAGCCGGCGGTCGAGCTCGCCGAGCCTTGGCGGGATATCGAGCGGCGCCGTCCCGCCGAAATCTTCACCGTCCTCGGCAAACGCCAGCTCGTCTTCGTCAATGTCGCCGAGGGCGACGATGCGGGGCAGCAGCACGGCCTGCGTGCCCAGCACATCGAGGAAGATTTCCCGTACCATGCGCTCCGAGCGCCGGGTCGGGAGATAGAGCGTTACCTGCGCCAGTCCTTCCGGATGCGCGCGGGCCTCGAAACCATCGACCAGCCTGCCCTCGACCAGCGCGGCGATGACGGTGCGCAGGAACGGCGCTGATGCTGGAACGCTGAAAACGCGCATGGGCTTCCTGATTCGGGATCAGGCTGCATCATGGCATGGGCGGCAACGCGGAGGGAGTGGCTATAGCCGCGTGCCGTCATTCCGGAGCGCGTCGCGGACGCGAGCCCGGGATTCCCCGATGTGCAATTGCACATCTGAGGTCTGCGCCTTATGTCGCATCCCGGAATGGCCGGCGCTCACGCCACGCTTTCGAGAAAAGCCTCTTCCGCTGCATCGACCGCGTCGGGTGTTCCGACATGCATCCATACGCCATCGAGCCGCAGGCCGAACAGCCGCTCCTGCTCGTTGGCGGAATCGAACACTCTGATCAGCGAGAATTCGCCCTTTGGGGCACTCGCGAACAGTGACGGCGACATGATCGCAGCCCCTGCATAGACGAAGGGGACAACCTGGTGTTCCCGGCGCTTGCGCAGCGCGCCATCGGCCAGCATCGCATAATCGCCGCTGCCGTCGTATCCGATGCTGCTGGTCGTCGGCGCCATCAGCAAAAGAATATCCATGCGCGCGGGATCAAACGCTTCGGCGAGCCGCGCCAGATTGGGCCGCACACCGTCGATCCACATTGTATCGGCATTGACGAGAAAGAACGGCGCCGCGCCAAGCAAGGGCAATGCCTTGACGACACCGCCGCCGGTGCCGAGCACCTGGTCACGCTCGTCGGAGATGGTCACACGGGGTTTCGCTCGCGCCGTGACGTGATCGATGATCTGGTCGGGCAAATAGTGGACGTTGACGATTGCCTGGCTGACGCCGGCATTGCCGAGCTTGTCGAGCACATGATCGAGCAAGGCGCGGCCCGCCACAGGCACCAGCGGCTTTGGTATCCGGTCGGTCAAAGGGCGCATGCGCAGGCCGAGACCGGCGGCGAGGACCATGGCTTTAGCGGGAGTGACGGACATTCCGGAATTTCTCGAACCGTTGTTCCCAGCGTATTCCGCAACAGCGGCGGCTGGCTATGCGATCAGAATACGCGCGAGTTTGTCAAAATGACTGCAAATCATACCATGACGATTCCGGCGGCGCATCACTGGTTGATCGCCATAATCATCTGACATGACGGTGGTAAGACGGTGGCAACGAACCGGCCTCAGGCCTCGGCAGCGGCGCGCCTTGCCGCCTTTTTCTTCTTGTCACCCGTCTTAAGGAAGTTGACCCCGATCTGGTCGCCATTGACCCAGGACAGTTCGCAGCGGCGGTAGGCGAGGCCGGTCGACGACAGCAGCAGGAAGAATTCCTTGAGATGCAACCCCTCGACGGAGCCCTCGATGGTGAGCTTGGCGCCGGTCTCCGAAATATCTTCCATCGTGCAATCGCGCCGCCAGGTGCCGTCGATGCCCATCATATGAGCGGCGATCCCGCGCTCGAATGTGACACGCTCGCCCTTGCGACGTTCCGCCACCATGCTCTCGCTCCACCCTCAAGCAGCCGCCCCCGCGCTTTCGTGCAGGGGTCCCCGCTCAGAATAGCGGGAAGGTGGCTAACAACCGGTAAACTACGGGCCCGGCGCGGGAACCTTGGCGGCATACCACTCGCGAATGCCGGACAGTGCGGGGTGCGCCAGCGAGCGTGTCAGATAGGTCCAGATCCGCGGCTGATGGCGCAGATATTGCGGCTTGCCGTCGCGCCGGTTCAATCGTGCAAAGGTGCCGAGCAGCCGCGTGTTGCGCTGCGCCGACATGATCGCATAAAGCTCGGCGAAGCCCGCCGGATCGAACCTGTCGTCCGCGGCGTGCCTTGCCTTGATGTAGCGCGTCAGCAGGGCAAGTTCGAGCTGTTCGGGTATGTCGATCCGCGCATCCTGCAACAGTGAGACCAGGTCATAGGCCGCCGGGCCCAGCACGGCATCCTGGAAATCGATGATGCCCACTTTCGAAATTCCCGGCCGTTCGCCGAGCCAGATCAGGTTGGGCGAATGGAAGTCCCGCAGCACCCAGGTCTTGTCCCAGGTTTCGGAAACAGCGGCCTGCCCGCCCAGCAAATCGCGCCACATCCCGACGAATTCGGCGCGCATATCGGTGGTCGGCTCGGCGCCGCGATCCGGCAGATACCATTCGAGCATCAATCCGATCTCGACCAGCATGGCGTCGATGTCGAACGTGGGAATGGCATAGGTGATGTGCGGCGCTAGCGGCAAAACCTCAGGCAGGGGTTCACGGTGCAACGCCGCCAGCACGTCGACCGCGGTTTCATAGCGTTCCGCGATCGGGTCGGGCGGATCGCCTTCGATAAAGCCTTCGCTGCCGAAATCCTCGGTGATCAGGAATCCGGCCTCGAGGTCGGCGTGACGGATGAAGGGCGCGGAGAAGCCGCGTTCGCGCAGGCCATTGGCGATGGCGACGAACGGCTTGACGTCCTCGGCCAGATGCACCGCCGCGCTGTAGGATTTGTCGCCATAGACCGCCGGCCCGTCGGGCCGCCGCGGCGAGTTCATCAGAATGACGACGCCATCGTCGCGGATCAGCCGCGCATAGGAGCGCGTCGACGCATCGCCGGCCATGCGGACCCGTTTCGCGTCGGCGAAGCCGGTCTCGGTGAGAAACTGCCGCAGTGCCCTGAGCCGGGCGACTTGCGCGGCGGCTTTTCCGTAGCCGGTGATTTCAGCGGCGCGGGCCGTCGATCCCAGCGCCGGACGATGGTTCAGCGCAATGTCCATTCGGTCTGGCGGGAGTGCTGCGGGCGCGCGCTCGGGCCACTCGATCAGCGCGACAGTGCCTTCCGGCAGGGGCGACAGACCGATCTCTTCCAGCTCGGCGGCATCGTTGATGCGGTAAAGGTCCGCATGGACCAGCGGATACGCCGGCAGGTCGTAGCTTTGGGCAAGGGTGAAGGTCGGGCTTGGAACCTCGACCGAATCGTCGCCGGCGAGATAGCGGATCAAGGCGCGCGCCGCGGCGGTCTTGCCGGCGCCGAGATCGCCCGAAAGCGTGATGACGTCGCCGGGGCCGATCAGCAGCGCAAGGTCGGCCATCAGACTGGCGGTCGCCGTCTCGTTGGCAAGCGCAAGCGAGAATGTCGCGAAGTCGGTCATTCCGCGGCGTTGCGATGCGCCGCCTGATCGACCGGAAAGTCGCAGGTGACGGTGGTTCCCCTGCCGACGATCGAATCGACGCGCACCCTGCCTCCGTGCAGTTCGACGAAAGATTTCACCAGCGGCAGACCAAGCCCGGCGCCGCGGTGGCGCGAGCCGTTGGAATGGCTCTCGAACCAGTCGAACACCTTGTCCTTGACCTCGGACGGAATGCCGGGGCCGAGATCGGTCACCGCAAACACCACGCTGTGCTCGGTGCGCCTGGCGCTCAGCGTGACCGTGGAATCCTGGGGTGAAAATCCGACGGCATTGGCCAGGAGATTGTACAGCACCTGCACCACGCGGCTGCCGTCGGCGACGAAGTTCCCGATGTTGGGATCGACGTCGATCCTGAGTTCAATGCGGTCGCGGGCAAGCCGGTCCTGGATTCCCTCCGCGGCATTATCGATGGTCTTGCGAATATCGACCGGGCCGAGTTCAAGCGTCATCGCGCCGGCGTCGATGGTGGCGAGATCGAGGATATTGTTGATGAGGGCGAACAGCGAGTTGGTCGAGGTCGTGATGTAGTTGAGATATTCGGCCTGCTTGGGCACCAGCGGACCGGTGGTGGGATCGGTCAACAGGTGCGCGAAGCCGATGATGGTGGTCAGCGGCGAGCGCAATTCGTAGGAGACGTGGTGGACGAAATCGACCTTCATCTGGTCGGCCGTCTCCAGCGCCTCGTTGCGCTCGCGCAGCGCGCGCTCGACGTTTTCGGTATCGGTGATGTCCTGGAATGTCAGCATGGTGGCGCCGTCGGGCAGCGGCATGGTCATGCAGTCCAGCACGCTGCCGTCCTTGCGTTCCAGCTTCAGCGGCACCTCGACCCGGTTCTCGATTCTGGTGATCGCTTCGCGAAGCGTCCGCCACGTCGCCGCCTCGTCGAACAGCGGCGTGCACCAGGCTTCCACGGTCTCGATATGCGGTTGCTCCCGCAGCGCTTCCGGCGACAGTTTCCACATCCTGGCGAAGGCCGGATTGAACAGCTGCGCGCGGCCATTGCTGCCGAACACGGCGACGGCCTCGGCGAGATTGTCGAGCGTCTCGCGCTGGACGCGGATCAGGCCGTCGAACCGGCGCGCCAGCTCCAGGCTTTCGGTGACATCGTCGAACAGATAGGTGACGCCGCCTTCCGGATTTGGCGTGGTGACGACGCTCAACGCGCGGCCATCGGGCAGATACCAGGTATCCTTTTCGGGTTCGACGGCGCGGTAAGCCTCGTGCAGCTTGGCCTTCCAGGCCCGGAAATCCGGCTGCTCGGGGAGCTTGCGGGCGGCGCGCAGCCGGTCGAGCACGCTCGAATCGTCGGGATTGCTGTCGAGGAAGGCGCGATCCAGGTCCCACAAGCGGCGATACGAATCGTTGTAGAACGCCAGCCGCCGCTGGCCGTCGAACACGGCAACGCCGGACGACAATTGATCGAGCGTGCGGCGATGGGCCTCCGCCATCCGCACCAGCGCCGAGCTGAGGGCGGTGGCCTCGGAGGCGTCGATGGCAATGCCGACGCTGCCGCCGCCGACATTGAGCGCATGGACGTCGTAGAAGCGGCGCTCGCCGCCGACCACGATCGGCAACCGGGCGGTGAAGGCCGCCTTGTCACGCAAGGCTCGGTCCATGTTGCCGCGGTCGCCGCTGTCGAGCAGTTCGAGGTTGCGATCGATCGCATCGGCGACGCCGGCGGCTTCGGTCGCCCTTGCGTAGGCGGGGTTGGCATGGAGCAGGCCGCCATTGGCGCGTTTGGTCCACATCGGCCATGGCGCCACAGCGACGAAGCCGCGCAGCATCTCGGTTTCTTCCAACAGGGCTTTGTGCTTGAGGTTGGTCCCGGCCAGTTCCCGGCGCAATCCGGAAAGTTCGCGAATCCGCACAATGGCCTGGCCGCCGATCGCGCGGCCCATGGCCTCGACGGCATGTCCATTCGAGGTGGCCAGATTGAGCAGAAAGCCCTCGCCGGCCTCGCGCAAGGCGTCGACCGCGTGATCCATCTGCAGCGCCGGCTCCGGCGGCAGCCAGGATCCGAACGCGAGGATGCGCTGCGGCGATTCCTGCGACATCAAGAGCGAGGTATCGCCGCTGATTTGCGGGCGATTGTCGCCGGCGGCCCAGCAGATCAGAATCTGGGGTTCGGCGAACAGCAGGGCGCGGAAGCGGTCGGCCTCACTTTGCAGGCTCTGGATTTCGGTGCGCAGCCGTGCCTCGCTTTTTGCCGCGCGGATCCGCGTGCCCATCAGCAGGATCGCCGCCACGACCGAAAAGCCGAGCAGCGACAGCGCCGTCGTCAGCGCCGCGATCTCCTGGCGGTTCAGATCGACGAAGGTGGTGATGGTCTGCAGCAGCGGCAGATCGCCCGCGTGGGCCGGCCGGACCGAGACCAGCGCGATGGCGCCAAGGCAAGTTCCAAGGCAAGTTCCAAGAAAACTTGCAACGGAAATTCCAAGGGCAGTCAGGCCGTTGCGCGCCAGTGATGTGCACGACAGCAGGCTTCGACGCATCGCCGCGATCACGCCTGACATGGTTTGCCCCAAACCGCACAACTCTACGTCCGGCGACCTTTGCCGGCCGCGCTCCCGTTCGCGAATCGAATGACAATATCCCCAACGGGAGTCGACGGGTAAGAGTCCAGATCGTGAACGGGAATCGCATCGCAAGAAAATGCGGGATTAAATTTTTCAGGCGGTTTTTGTGAAAATGACTCCGCCCTTTGGTGCCGGTTCAGCGCCCGGTTGAACCGAACCCGCCGGCGCCGCGGTCGGTCGCGGAAAGGGACGCCGCCGGAACCAGTTCCGCCCGGACCACGGATGCAATCACCATCTGCGCGATCCGCTCGCCGCGTTGGACCGGAAACGGCGCATCGCCGTGATTGATCAGGAGCACGCCGATTTCGCCGCGATAGTCCGCGTCCACCGTTCCCGGCGCGTTCAGCACGGTGACGCCATGCTTTGCCGCCAGCCCGGAGCGCGGACGGATTTGGGCCTCGTAGCCCGGCGGCAGCGCGATCGTCAGCCCGGTGGGAACCAGCGCATGCTTTCCGGGTGCGAGGACCATCGGCTCGTCCAAGGGAACCGCGGCGAGCAGGTCGAGCCCGGCGGCGTGCGCACTCTGATAAGCGGGCAAAGCGAGACCCTCGCCGTGCGGCAATTGCCGGATGTCGATCTTGACGCTGGTACTCAAGCTCGGTTCCCCACTGTTTTTTTAGCCATCAAGGCCTCGGTGACGCGCGCCACCAGGGCATCGGCGACTTCCTCTTTGGTCATGACCGGCCACGATTCGACCTTGGGATCAGCGTTGATCCCATCGGGGTCCCGGGTCAGCAGATGAACGGTGTTGCGATCCCCGCCCATCACGCCCGACGCCGGCGATACATCATTGGCGACGATCCAGTCGCAGCCCTTGCGGGCGAGTTTTGCCTTGGCGTTCTCGATCAGATGCTCGGTCTCGGCGGCAAAGCCGATCACCAGCGACGGCCGTTTGTCCTTTAGTTTCGAGATCGTGGCCAGGATATCCGGATTTTCCACGAGCTGCAGCGGCGGCATGCCCGCGGAAGTCTTTTTCAGTTTCTGCTGGCCTTCATTGGCGACGCGCCAGTCGGCAACGGCGGCAGCGAAGATCGCGATGTCGACGGGAAGGGCGGCTTCCACCCGGTGCAGCATTTCGCGCGCCGATTCGACATGCGTCACCGCGACGCCGGGTGGATCTTCGAGTTCGACCGGTCCCGAGATCAGGGTGACCTCGGCGCCGGCAGCTTGCGCCGCCGCGGCGATGGCAAAACCCTGTTTGCCCGAGGAGCGGTTGGCGATGTAGCGCACCGGATCGATCGGCTCGTGCGTCGGCCCGGCGGTAATCAGGACGCGCTGGCCGGCGAGGGGTTGTGGCCGCGGGGGCCGCAGCAAGCGCTCGGCGGCGGCGGCTATCTCCAGAGGCTCCGCCATCCGGCCGATGCCGGCCTCGCCGGCCTCTGCCATTTCGCCGGCATTGGGGCCGATCATGGCCACGCCATCGCGTTCGAGCAGCGCGACATTGCGCCGGGTCGCGGCATTGTTCCACATCAGCGGGTTCATCGCCGGCGCCAGCAGGATCGGGCGGCTTGCCGCCAGCAGGATGGCGGTCGCCAGATCATCGGCGGCGCCGTGCGCCATCTTTGCCATCAGGTCCGCGGTCGCCGGCGCCACCACGATCAGGTCGCAGTCGCGGGCGAGCCGAATATGCCCGGCATCGAATTCGCTCTGGGGGTCGAACAGATCGGTGTAGCAACGCTCGTTCGACAGCGCGCTGGCGGTCAGCGGCGTGACGAAATGTAGTGCGGCCCTAGTCAGCACGCAGCGGACATGAATGTGCCGTTCCTTGAGCCGCCGGATCAGGTCCAGCGCCTTGTAGGCGGCGATGCCGCCTCCAATGATCAGGGTGACGCGCGGGAGCTCGGTGGCGGCGCCGCGAGCCGGTTGTCCGGACCGTTCCCGAGCGGCCGTCCTGGACGCGGGGGCCGGGGATGCCGGGCCGTTCTGCGAGGCGTCGCGCAGGATCACCCGGACCTCGTCCTCGACCGAGCGGCCGTTGCGGGCCGCACGCAGCCGCAGCGCGTCGCGGATGGCGTCGTCAAGCTTTCGGATCGTCAGGCTGGCCATGCGCGATTCTGCCGGAAAATTGATAGCAATGCTATCTTCTGTTCGATCGCAATGCAATCATAATTGACGAATAGCGAACAGCATTCCGATGAAGGTTGCCGCGATGATCCAGAGCGCCAGCGTGCGCCAACGGCTCTTGCGGCCCTCGGTCCGCCCCATCGCCGCGATCGTCGCCGGCGACAGCGTCAATCCTTCCCGCGTCATGGTCTCCAGCTGCTCGAGCACGACCACCGCCCGTGCCGCGATGGCCGGCAGGCCTGCGAACACGCGGCCCAGTTCTCCGGCACCGGACATCGCCCCCTGAATGCGTCCCACCGGGCCGAGATTGCGCTCGATCCATTCGCGAACCACGGGATCGGCGACCTTCCAGATGTCGAGCTTGGGATCGAAGCCGCGCGCGACGCCCTCGACCACCACCATGGTCTTCTGCAAAAGGATCAATTCCGGGCGGGTCCGCATGTCGAACAGGCCGGTGACCTCCAGCAAAAGCGTCAGCAGCTTCGCCATCGAAATTTCTTCGGCGGTGCGGTTGTGGATCGGTTCGCCGATGGCGCGAATGGCTTGCGCAAAATTCTCCACCGAATGGTGCGCCGGCACATAACCGGCCTCGAAATGCACTTCGGCGACGCGGCGATAGTCGCGGGTGATGAAGCCCAGCAGAATCTCGGCGAGGAATCGCCGCTCCTTGACGCCGAGCCGGCCCATGATTCCGAAATCGACGGCGACAAGCCGGCCGGTGTTGTCGAGGAACAGATTGCCGGGGTGCATGTCGGCATGAAAGAAGCCGTCGCGCAGCGCATGGCGCAGGAAGCTCTGGATCACCTTGCGCCCGAGGGCGGGCATATCGACCTGCGATTGCTCGAGCCGCGCATGGTCGCTCAGCGCAATGCCGTCGATCCATTCCATGGTCAGGACATTGTGCGTGGTGCGATCCCAGTCGACCGCGGGCACGCGAAAGTCCGGATCGTCCCGGGTATTCTCCGCCATCTCCGACAGCGCGGCCGCCTCCAGCCGCAGGTCCATCTCCATCGCGACCGAGCGCGACATGGTGTTGATGATCTCGATCAGCCGCAGCCGCCGCGCCTCCGCCGAATGGATCTCGGCCTGGTGCGCGACAAAGAAGAAATCGGCGAGGTCGCGGCGGAAGCGCGCGGCGACGTGGGGCCGCAGCACCTTGACCGCGACAGCCGTGCGCACGCCATCCCGCTCGGTTTCGCCGCGATGCACCTGCGCGATCGAGGCGGCGGCAACCGCCGGCCCCAGCCTTGCAAACGCCTGTGCGACGGGGCGTTCCAGCGAGGCTGCGATGACGGCTTCGGCCTCGGCTTGCGAGAACGGCGGCAGCCGGTCCTGCAGGCTTTCCAGATCGCGCGCCATCACGACGCCGACCACGTCGGGCCTCGTCGCGAGAAATTGTCCAAGCTTGAGATAGGCCGGCCCCAACCGCGTCAGCGCCCGCGACAGCCGCGGACCGGATTTGGCACCGGGCCGCTCGACGATCCGGGCGAGGCGCAGCGCGAGCTGCCCGGGCGGCGGAACCAGGCTTGGATCGACGACGCCAAACACGCCCTCGCGCGCAAACACGAAACCGGCGCGGGCGAGCCGCGCGATGTGGGTCATCGCGGAAATCACAAACGCCAGCCCGAATGCAATGCCACAATGCCGCCCGAAAAGCTTTGCCAGCCGACGCGGGAAAAGCCGGCGGCGCCGATCATCTCGACAAAAGCGCCGGGCTTCGGGAATTTCCGGATCGACTCCACGAGATATTGATAGGACTCGGCATCGCCGGTCACCGCGCGGCCGAGCGGCGGAATTACCTTGAACGAAAACAGATCGTAAATCCGGTCAAGCCCCGGCACGTCGACGGTGGAAAATTCCAGACACAGGAACCGGCCGCCGGGCCTCAGCACGCGAAACGCCTCGCTCAATGCCAGATCGATCCGCGGCACATTGCGGATGCCGAATGCGATGGTGTAGGCATCGAACGCACGGTCGGGAAAGTCGAGCTTCTCGGCATTGCCTTCGACGAACGACACCCGGTCGTCAAGGTGCCGTGCGGCCGCGCGCTCGCGGCCAACCGCCAGCATATCGGAATTGATGTCACATACCGTCGCCCGAAAGCCCGGGCCCGCCGCCCTGGCGGCGCGGAACGCAATGTCGCCGGTGCCGCCGGCGACGTCGAGCAGCGCAAACGGCGTGTCGGCGCGCGGCGGGTTCAGCGCGTTGATCATCAGGTCTTTCCAGACCCGATGCAGGCCCGCCGACATCAAATCGTTCATCAGGTCATAGCGCTGTGCCACGCTGTGAAACACGTCGTTCACCAGCGTCTGCTTGTCGCTCAGGGGGACATCCCTGAAGCCAAAATGCGTGCTTTCGTCCGGGTGGTCCATCAAGTCATCTCCGCCGCCGGACCATAGCGTGCCCGCCGCAATGGCGCTATCACGTCAGCACCTCAAGGTGAATGCTCCCATGCCCGAATTACCCGAAGTCGAGACCGTCCGCCGCGGCCTGCAGCCGGCCATGGAGGGCGCGCGGATTGTGACGGCGGAAGTCCGGCGCAAAGACCTGCGGTTTCCGTTCCAGAAGGACTTTGTCGCGCGCCTCGAAGGTCAGACCGTGACCGGACTCGGCCGACGCGCCAAATACCTGATGGCCGATCTCGGCTCCGGCGACGTGCTCCTGATGCATCTGGGGATGTCCGGTTCGTTCCGTGTCCTCAAGGACGAGGAAAAGAAAGCGCCGGGCCACTTCCATCATCCGCGAGGCGAGGATCGCGCCCATGACCACGTCGTGTTCCGGATGTCGTCGGGCGCGGCCATCGTCTTCAACGATCCGCGCCGGTTCGGTTACATGAAGGTCATCGCGCGCAAGGGGCTCGAAGATGAGCCGCTGCTCAGGGGACTTGGCCCCGAACCGCTCGGCAATGAATTCGATGCGAAAATGCTGGCGCTGTCATGCGCCAACAAGAAGACCAGCCTGAAGGCGGCGCTGCTCGATCAGCGGGTGGTTGCAGGTCTCGGCAATATCTATGTCTGCGAGGCGCTATATCGCGCGCATCTTTCGCCGCGAAGACTGGCCGCGACCTTGGCGACCAGAAAAGGCGAGCCCACCGATCACGCCAGGCGGCTGGTGCAGGCCATTCACGCGGTGCTCAACCAGGCCATCAAGGCCGGCGGCTCGTCGCTCAGGGATCACCGCCAAACCTCGGGCGAGCTCGGCTATTTCCAGCATTCGTTCGGGGTATACGATCGCGAAGGCGAGCCATGCCAGACCGCCGGCTGCAGCGGGATCGTGCGGCGGTTCACCCAGAACGGGCGCTCCACGTTCTGGTGTCCGAAGTGCCAGAAGTGAGCTTGGAGCGGGATGCTGCGCCGGAATGCTCTTGCCGTCATTGCCCGCGCCAAACGCGAAGCGTTTGCGCAAGGGAGCCTGTCATCGGGCGGCGCGCCGCGCCGACCCGGTGGCTCGCAATGACGATGGATCGGTGAGGGAGCCCGATCACTTCCTCACGCAGATCACGCGAACGATGGCGGCCTTCGCATCCGACGATCCGCCGGCGGCATTGACGCCATTGGCTTTCAGGAATTCGCGCACCAGCTCCGCCGGCACCAGCACGGCTTGCGCCGCTTGTGCGGCAGCCGCCGGCCCTGCGACGATGACCGGCTTCAACAAGGCCACGCCGGCAAACTTGCCATCGCCGTCGAGTGCCGCAGCCCCGGAAAACCCAACCGCCGGCGCCGGTGACAGCGCGAGGTCACCGCCGCCGCCGATTTGCGCAACCGACGCCTTGATGCTGCTCACGGCAGCACCCCCGCCCTGGTTTTGCGGATCGGAAATGCCGGTCAGTTCGACACTGGTCCTGGCCGTATCGTCGGTCAGGCCGAGCGGCGTCAATCCGCGCGCGCCATAGATCCGCAGCAAGGCGAGATCGTGGTCCTTGTCCTCGGCGACGCGGTCGGCGTTGCCGAAGCCCGCAATCGCGATCGCGAGACAGCCGTCGGTGATCTGGCGGTCGGTGACGATCGCGCCGTCGTCGCTGACGATCACGCCGGTGCCGTATTCGACGGTCTTGCGCGGCGCCGGGCCGGCGTTTGCCGGGAACGGATTGAACGCACTCGACATCGCGATCACCGCCGGCTCGACCGTATTTTCGGTGGCTTGATCGTAGAGAATGGTGAGGATCCGGACCTCATCGCCCTTGAAAGTGCCGCGCACATAGAATTTCTTCTGGCCCTGCAACCCTGACAGCACGAAGAAATCCGGCTTGACCACGGTGTAATCGACGGCGCGCCCGGCGGGTTCTTTCTTTTCCCGCTCGGCGAGCTTCGCCGCAGTCGGGTTGGCTTCCTTGCGCCGCGAAAGTTGAATCTGGATCGTGCCGGTGGGTGAACTCCATTTCGCGCCGTTGGCGTCGGAGGTCTGCTGCGGCACCAGCTTGGTGGGAATGCCGAGCCGCGCCCCGCTAGTGGAATCGGTTACGATCTTCCAGCCGGCATTGTCCTGGCGCCGCTTTGCGGTCTCGGCCAGTACACTGCGCTCCTTCGGATTGAGCACGCCGGTCTGCTTGCCGCCCGCCGCCTTCTGGAATTCCTTGATCGCCTCCACCATGCGCTCGCTGACTTCGCCGGAGATGGCGCCATTGTACTGGCCGACCCAGGCGAGATCCGACTGGATTGCCAGACGTTCGGCCTGCGCCATCGCGTTGACGGTGTCGGCGGGGGTTTGCAGGGCGGGCCGGACCGGAACGGTTGCGACCTGCTTCGGCTTGGCGCCCAACGTGGACGGCGGCGTCAACTGGGCCCGGGCGGTGGCGCCCGTGGCCACGAATATCAATGTTGCCGTCAGCATCGATCTCATGACAAATCTGCTCATGACAAGGCTTCTCATAACAAGGCTTGGGTCCATTGACGTCAGCGCAATTAAGCACATCTGGTTGGTCGGCAACAACAGGCGGAGGGTTCAATAAATGGTGGCAAGACAGCCGTCATTGCCGGCGACAAACGCGAAGCGTTTGCGCAAGGGAGCGAAGCGACAGGGCGATCCGGTATCCAGATCGAAGGATACGGGTTCAACATGCTGAGTCCGGACGAACTCGAACGTTACGCCCGCCATATCGTGCTGCGTGAGATCGGCGGTCCAGGCCAGGCGGCATTGAAGGAAGCGTCGGCGCTGGTGATCGGCGCCGGCGGCCTCGGTGCGCCCGCGCTGATGTATCTCGCCGCCGCCGGGGTCGGCACGCTCGGCGTGGTCGATGACGATGTTGTTTCGCTGTCCAATCTGCAGCGCCAGATCATTCATGCCACGCCGGATATCGGCCGGCGCAAGGTCGACAGCGCCGCCACGCAAATTTACGCGCTAAACCCGCACGTCAGGTTCGCGGCCCATGCCACGCGGCTCGATGCCGATAATGCGATGGAACTGATTGGCAGTTACGATCTGGTGCTCGATGGTTCCGACAATTTCGAGACCCGCTATTTGGTTTCGGATGCGTGTTTTCTTGCCGGCAAGCCCTTGATCACGGGCCGCGCTGGCATGTTCGACGGGTCGCTGACCACGATCCGTGCGCATGAGAGAAACGCCGAAGGAGAGTTTAACCCGACCTACCGGTGCCTGTTTCCCGAACCGCCGCCGCCGGGCACGGTGCCGCCCTGTGCCGAGGCCGGCGTGATGGGCGCGCTCGCCGGCGTGCTGGGGTCGATGATGGCGCTGGAGGCGATCCGCGAAATCGTCGGCTTCGGCGAAGGCCTGGTCGGGCGGCTGTTGATGGTGGACGCGCGCGCGATGCGGTTCGAAACCCTGCGCTATCAGCGCGATCCGTTAAATCCGCTCAACGGCGATGCGCTTGTCATCACCGACCTGAGCGGACACCGGTGAAAGCGTCCGCCGCTCCAGGGTCATTCCGGGGCGATGCGAAGCATCGAACCCGGAATCTCGAGATTCCGGGTCTGGTGCTAACGCACCATCCCGGAATGACGGCTCGAGCTTTCACAGCATGCTCGGCAACACGCGGTCCGGCGGCTTGTGATTGTCGAGGAAGGCGCGGATGTTGATGATCACCTTCTCGCCCATCTCGACGCGGCCTTCGATGGTGGCCGAGCCCATATGCGGCAGCAGCGTCACCTTGCCGGCCTTCGCCAGCCGAACCAGTTTCGGGCTGACCGCGGGCTCGTGCTCGAACACGTCGAGGCCGGCGCCGGCGATCTCGCCGGTTTCGATCAGCTTGATCATGGTCTCCTCGTCGATCACCTCGCCGCGCGCGGTGTTGACGATATAGGCATCCTTGCGGATCAGCTTCAGCCGCCGCGCCGACAACAGATGGAACGTTGCCGGCGTGTGCGGACAGTTCACCGAGATGATGTCCATCCGCGCCAGCATCTGGTCGAGGCTTTCCCAATAGGTCGCAGCCAATTCCTCGGCGATGCGCGGCGCGACCGGGCGGCGGTTGTGGTAGTGGATCTGCAGGCCGAAGGCGTGCGCCCGGCGCGCCACCGCCTGGCCGATGCGGCCCATGCCGATGATGCCGAGCCGCTTTCCCCCGATGCGGTGGCCGAGCATCCAGGTCGGCGACCAGCCCGGCCAGTTCTTGCCCTCGGTCAGGATCGAGGCGCCCTCGATCAGCCGGCGCGGCACCGCGAGAATCAGCGCCATGGTCATATCGGCGGTGTCTTCGGTTAAAACCTTCGGCGTATTGGTCACGGTGATGCCGCGCGCATGCGCTGCGATGACATCGATATTGTCGACGCCATTGCCGAAATTGGCGATCAGTTTCAGCCTGCAGTCGGGCTGCTTGAGAAGCTCTTCGGTGATCGCGTCAGTGACCGTCGGCACCAGGACGTCGGCCGCGCGGACGGCTTCCGCGATTTGCTCCGATGTCAGCGGCGTATCGCCGAGATTAAGCCGCGCGTCGAACAATTCGCGCATCCGGGTCTCGATCGAGTCCGGCAGCTTGCGCGTGACGACAACGAGAGGCTTTTTCTTGACGGACATGTTCTGCTCTCATGAGGTTGTTCAGACCTCATTAACCCGGTTGTTCGACACTGCCTTTGCCGCGTGGTCCGGGCGTTTGCTCTGGGTTCTCTTGGGTTCCCCGATATCTCCGTTGGATTTCCTGCGGCGACTTTCGGGCTCTTTTTGGAGCTTGGTGTTCCGTCCTCTCTAGCAGAAGGCCGGGCCAAGACAAGAACCTCGGGAGGAATCGGGATTCACAAGCCGAGGGCAATCGGGCGGGTACAGGGGTTGAGGGCTGTTGGCTGCATGTGCTTCAGCTCGAAGAATTTGAGCTGGTATCTCGGCAGGAGACGAGTTGATGGCGTTGGGGCGTTTTGGTTCGGTGGTGGTGCTCGCAGGTTGCTTGCTGGGCGCGTCGTCCGGCACCGCAATTTCGGCAAAGGATTCGGCGCTTACCACCAGTGGTTTACCGGTGCCGCGCTACGTCAGCCTCAAATCCGATCATGTCAACGTCAGGGCCGGCCCGACCAAGGACAACGACGTGGCATGGGTTTACACCCGCTCAGGCCTGCCGGTTGAGATCACCGCCGAGTTCGAGAACTGGCGCCGGGTTCGTGATTCCGAAGGCGCCGAGGGGTGGGTCTATCATTCGCTGCTGTCGGGTCGGCGCACGGCCGTGATCAGCATGAAGAGCAAGGACGAACTCGCGCCGCTCTACGATCGCGCCGATCCCGCCAGCGCGGTCGCCGCCCGTCTGCAGGCCGGCGTCGTGGCCCAGGTCAAGCACTGCGCCGCCGGCTGGTGCCACGTCTCAGGCAATGGTTTCGACGGCTGGATCGAACAGCAGCGGTTGTGGGGCGTCTACGCCGACGAGAAGGTGGACTGAGTTTCGGCTTGGAAAGTATCCCCAGGTCGTCCCCGCGAACGCGGGGACCCATACGCCGCAGCGTATCGGTTGGGCAGTCTGGTTGACGCCTTCCTTAAACAATCGGCACTGGTGGTTATGGATCCCCGCGTTCGCGGGGATGACGTGTCAGCGCTTCTTGCGCAGCCGGACGACCATGTCGACCCGGGCGATCTCATAGCCTTCGGGCACCTCGGGCATCTTCTGCAGCACCAGATGCGGGTCGGGGATGTCGACCAGTTCGTGGTTGTTTTCGAGATAGAAGTGGTGATGCGCCGTCACGTTGGTGTCGAAATAGGTCTTGGTGCCGTCGACGCTGACCTGGCGCAGCAAGCCCGCATCCGTGAGCTGGTTGAGCGTGTTATAGACGGTCGCCAGCGACACCGGAACCTTCGCCAGCGTGGCCTCCTCGTAGAGCATTTCCGCGGTGAGGTGGCGGGCGCCCTTGCCGAACAGAAGCCAGCCGAGCGCCATGCGCTGACGGGTCGGGCGCAGACCCGCGGCCTGCAGCATCTCATTGACGTCGTGCCACGGGCAGCCGGTCAAGGCCGGCTGGCGGCCCTTGGCACGGGGCGCCGAACCAGCGGCTTCATCATTCGAAGATTGGCCGTTGTCGCTCAATTCCACGTCGGGCACCGCACGCTTTCTAGGTACTATATCAGCGGAATATAGGAGGAATCTCCTCAGATGCAAGTTTTTCGCAACTGGAATAGGCCCAAGGTTAAGCGCCCCCGCAAGGGAAAGCGGCTATTTGCCTCGGCGTGGTGCTTTGCCGCCCGCAGGGCCTATGATAGAGAGCGCGCGGACCTGGTCTGACGCGAGTTTGGCAAAGGCGAGCGTCGGCTGCCGCAGGGGGTCCTGACCTGCGGTGTCAGCGCTAATCTAGCGATAATTGACGCGCTTGCTGGCCAAAACGGGTCCATCTCGCAAAAGATGCTTCATCAGGATTTTTGAAAAGGCTGGCACCATGCTGGATCGGCGCGGCGGTTACGAATATGAGGATTTGCTGGCATGCGGCCGCGGCGAGATGTTCGGCCCGGGCAACGCACAATTGCCGCTGCCTCCGATGCTGATGTTCGACCGCATCAGCGAAATATCCGAAACCGGGGGGGAATATGGCAAGGGCGTGGTCAGGGCCGAACTCGACGTGAAGCCGGACCTCTGGTTTTTTGGCTGCCATTTCAAGAACGATCCGGTTATGCCCGGCTGTCTCGGCCTCGACGCGATGTGGCAGATGGTCGGCTTCTATCTGGGCTGGACCGGCGGTGAAGGCCGCGGCCGCGCCCTCGGACTTGGCGAGCTGAAGCTGGCCGGGCAGGTGCTGCCGAACGTCCGCAAGGTTGTGTACAATGTCGACATCAAGCGGGTGATGCGGTCAAAGCTGGTACTGGGCGTCGCTGACGGCTGGCTTTCCATGGACGGCGAGATTATCTATCGCGCGAAGGATTTGAAGGTCGGGCTGTTCAAGCAGGGTGCCCCATTGCAGCCGGGAACATGAGATGCGTGCTCCCGCCGGCGTGACGGCTTTCGGATCGATCACGAGCATCACCAAAGAAGACAACGACAGGGCGAGGCGATCATGAGGCGGGTTGTCATCACGGGGATGGGCATCGTCTCGTCCATCGGAAACAACACCCAGGAAGTGCTGGCGAGCCTTCACGAGGCGAAGTCCGGAATCACGCGCGCGGATAAATATGCCGAGCTCGGCTTCCGCTCCCAGGTGCAGGGGGCGCCAACGCTCGATCCGGCCGGCGTCATCGACCGGCGCGCGATGCGTTTCCTCGGGGAAGGCGCGGCCTGGAATCATGTCGCGATGGAGCAGGCGATCCAGGATGCCGGCCTCGAGCCGACGGAAGTTTCCAATATCCGCACCGGCATCATCATGGGTTCCGGCGGACCATCGGCGCGCACCATCGTGGAAGCCGCCGATACCACCCGCTCCAAGGGGCCGAAGCGGGTCGGTCCGTTTGCGGTGCCGAAAGCGATGTCGTCCACGGCGTCGGCGACGCTCGCCACCTGGTTCAAGATCAAGGGCGTGAACTATTCGATCTCATCGGCCTGTGCGACCTCCAACCATTGCATCGGCAACGCCTACGAGACCATCCAGATCGGCAAGCAGGATATTATTTTCGCCGGCGGTTGCGAAGAGCTCGACTGGTCGCTGTCGGTGCTGTTCGACGCCATGGGCGCGATGTCGTCGAAATACAACGATACGCCCGCGACCGCTTCCCGCCCCTACGACGTCAGTCGCGACGGATTTGTCATTGCCGGCGGCGCCGGCGTGGTGGTGCTGGAAGAGCTCGAGCACGCCCAGGCGCGCGGCGCGAAGATCTACGGCGAGATCGTCGGCTATGGCGCCACCTCCGACGGCTATGACATGGTCGCCCCCTCGGGCGAGGGCGCCGAACGCTGCATGAAGATGGCGCTTTCGACGGTCAATACCAAGATCGATTACATCAATCCGCACGCGACCTCGACGCCGGCCGGCGATCCGCCTGAAATCGAGGCGATCCGCAAGGTGTTCGGCACCGGCGACAAGTGCCCGCCGATTTCCGCGACCAAGGCGCTGACCGGCCATTCGCTCGGCGCCACCGGCGTGCAGGAGGCGATCTATTCGCTGCTGATGATGAACAATGGTTTCATCTGCGAAAGCGCCAACATCAGTGAACTCGATCCCGTCTTCGCCGACATGCCGATCGTGCGCAAACGCATCGACAACGCCAGGCTCGGAACCGTGCTTTCGAATTCCTTTGGCTTCGGCGGCACCAACGCCACGCTGGTGTTCAAGCGGATGGATGCGTGAGATTGGGCGCGAAGTGATAATCGTAATTCACCGTCATGGCCGGGCATAGTAGTCTGCCTGGCGCAGACTACGTAAACTTGTCTGCGCTCCCGGCCATCCACGTCTTGGTCTCCGCGCGATCAGCAGCACGTGGATGCCCGGCGCAGGGCCGGGCATGACGAAAGATAGAGAGCGACACGAACGATGAACGACCTGATGAAGGGCAAGCGCGGTTTGATCATGGGCGTCGCCAATGATCATTCAATCGCCTGGGGCATTGCCAAAACGCTCGCGGCGCAGGGCGCCGGGCTTGCCTTCACCTACCAGGGCGACGCGCTCGGCAAGCGCGTCAAGCCGCTGGCCGACTCGCTCGGGGTTGATCTGGTGCTGCCCTGCGATGTCGAGAATCCCGCCAGCGTCGATTCGGTGTTCGAGACACTGCGCACCAAATGGGGGCAGCTGGATTTTCTGGTCCATGCCATCGCGTTCTCCGACAAGAACGAGCTGAAGGGACGCTACGCCGACACCACCCGTGAAAACTTTTCACGCACCATGCTGATCTCGTGTTTTTCGTTCACCGAGCTTGCCAGGCGCGCGGCGGAGCTGATGCCGGCGTCCGGCGGCACGATGATCACGCTGACGTTCGGCGGTTCGACACGCGTGATGCCGAACTACAACGTGATGGGCGTCGCCAAGGCCGCGCTGGAGGCGTCGGTGCGCTATCTCGCCGCCGATTTCGGTCCGCGCGGCATTCGCGTCAACGCGATTTCGGCCGGTCCGGTGCGCACCCTTGCAGGTTCCGGCATCGGCGACGCGCGCGCGATGTTCGCCTTCCAGCAGAAGCACTCGCCGCTCGGCCGCGGTGTCACGCTCGATGAACTCGGCGGCTCGGCGCTGTACCTGCTGTCCGAGCTGTCGGGCGGCGTCACCGGCGAGACGCATTTTGTCGATTCCGGCTATAACGTCATTTCGATGCCGCGGCCGGAGGACCTGAAGGATACCGTGAATTGATGCTATCCGGCCGCCAGCGCAGTGGCGCGCTGGAACGCCGGCCGCGCCGCGCAAGCGTCGATATAGCGGTCGAATGAGGGCCGCGCCGGCACCATCTTGAAAAGCCGGACCGCGAAATTCAGCCCCGATCCCACGACGATATCCGCCGCCGAGAAGTTCTCGCCGAGAATCCACGGCCCGTTCGTCAGCGCGGCATCGAGCACGTCGAACACAAGCTGCGCATCGCCCCATCCGGCCGCCACGGGATTCATCTCGATTTTGGTTGCGACCTGCACCATCGCGGGCTCGACGCAGCCGGGTCCGAAGAACAGCCAGTAAAGATATTTTGCGCGCAAGGGATCGCCGGGCGGTGGCGCGAGCTTCGCCTGCGGGTAGCGTTCGGCGACATAGGCGCAGATCGCAGCTGACTCGGCGAGGACCGCCTCGCCGTCCCTTAGCGCCGGCACCTTGCCCATCGGATTGATGGCGAGATATTCCGGCGTCTTCTGCGCACCCTTGGAGATGTCGGTCAGCACCCGTTCATAGGGCTGCCCGGTCTCTTCCATCAGCCAAAGGGCCGAAAAAGACCGCGAGCGCGGCGACCAATAGAGTTTCATCATGGCGTCGTTCCCTTCTTCCACCGATAATATTTCATGACGAATCCGGTCATCGGCTCGACCTGTTCCTGTTCAAAGACAAAACCCTCGCGCTCATACCAGCGCCAGGCCTTTTCATTTTCACGCACGCAGCGCAGGTGGATTTCCTGTGGCAGCAGCCCGCGGGTGAAGGCGAGCAGCCTCCGCCCAAGGTTTTGGCCCTGATATTCCGGGGTTACGAACAGCTGATCGAGATACAATTTGGGCAGATGCAGCGCCAGCATCGCTACGATCGCGCCGCCGTCATCGGCGACGTAGAGGGTCCATCCCCGCTCCACCTCGAGCGGCACGCGCGCGCGCAATTTTGCCAGCAGGAAGTTGCCGGCATCCTCCAGCCCGGTGGAAGCCCAGCTGTCCATCCAGACGCGGGCAATCTCGTCATATTCGTCCGGCCTGGCGGGACGGATCGCAGGCGGCGACATGGAGAGGAACCCTCGCGACAAAGAAAAAACCCTCGCGACATTATCGCGAGGGCTTCATCCATTTCAACCCAAGGCGGAAATTCACCCCGCCGCTGCGCTAGAAGCGCTCGAAGGCATTCCCGCTGCGATCAGGCAAGATCGAAGCGATCCGCGTTCATTACCTTGGTCCACGCCTTGACGAAGTCTTTCGCAAACTTCTCCTTGGCGTCCGCGCTTGCATAGACTTCCGCGATGGCGCGGAGCTGGGAATGCGACCCGAAGATCAGGTCGACGCGCGTGCCGGTCCACTTCATCGCCTTGGTCTTGCGGTCGCGGCCCGCGTACTCGCCATCGGAGCCGACCGGCTGCCACTCCGTCCTCATGTCGAGCAGGTTGGCGAAGAAGTCGTTCGTCAGCGTTCCCGGCTTGTTGGTGAAGACGCCGTGCTTGGCGTTGCCGGCATTGGCGCCGAGCACGCGCAGGCCGCCGACCAGCACCGTCATTTCGGGCGCCGTCAGCGTCATCAGTTGCGCCCGATCCACCAATGCCTCCTCCGGCATCATGAACTGCCTCTTGGCGCTGATATAGTTGCGGAAGCCGTCAGCGCGGGGTTCGAGCGGTGCGAAGGAGGCGGCGTCGGTCTGCTCCTGCGACGCATCCGTGCGGCCGGGCGTGAACGGGACCGTCACGGTCAGACCGGCATCCTTCGCCGCTTTCTCGATGGCGGCGCCGCCGCCGAGAACGATCAGGTCGGCGAGCGACACTTTCTTGCCGAACTCCTTCCGGATCGCTTCGAGGCTCGAGAGCACCTTCGCCAACTCAGGCGGATTGTTCACGTCCCAATCCTTCTGCGGGCTCAGGCGAATGCGCGCACCGTTGGCACCGCCGCGCTTGTCGGAGCCACGGAACGTCGAGGCCGACGCCCAGGCCGTCGAGACCAGCTGGGAAACAGACAGGCCGGAGGCAAGGATTTTCGCCTTCAGGGCCGCAATGTCCTGCTCCCCGATCAGCGGATGATCCACGGCCGGGACCGGGTCCTGCCAGATCAGCGTTTCCTTCGGCACGAGCTTGCCGCGATAGCGCACGATCGGCCCCATGTCGCGGTGCGTGAGCTTGAACCAGGCGCGGCCAAAGGCGTCCGCGAACTGGTCCGGATGCTGGTAGAAGCGCCGCGAGATCTTCTCGTAGGCCGGGTCGAAGCGCAGCGCGAGGTCCGTGGTCAGCATGGTCGGAACGTACTTCTTCGACTTGTCATACGCGTCGGGGACGGTGGCCTCGGCGCCCTTCGCTTTCCACTGGTGCGCGCCGGCCGGGCTCTTGGTCAGCTCCCAGTCGTACTTGAACAGGTTCTCGAAGAAATGGTTGCTCCATTTCGTCGGTGTCTGCGACCAGGTCACTTCCGGGCCACCGGTGATGGCGTCGGCGCCGACACCGGTGCCATGCTTGCTCTTCCAGCCGAGGCCCTGATCCTCGATCGCTGCGCCTTCCGGCTCGGCGCCGATCAGCGATGGATCGCCGGCGCCATGGGTCTTGCCGAACGTGTGGCCGCCGGCGATCAGCGCCACGGTTTCTTCGTCGTTCATCGCCATGCGGAAGAACGTCTCGCGGATGTCCTTCGCCGAACCAATCGGATCCGGGTTGCCGTTCGGGCCTTCCGGATTGACGTAGATCAGGCCCATCTGCACCGCGCCGAGCGGCTCCGCCAGCTGACGTTCGCCGCTGTAGCGTTCGTCGCCCAGCCACGTGCCCTCGGGACCCCAATAGAGCTCTTCAGGCTCCCACACATCGGCGCGGCCGCCGGCAAAGCCGAACGTCTTGAAGCCCATCGATTCGAGAGCGACGTTACCGGTAAGAACCATAAGGTCGGCCCAGGAAATCTTGCGGCCGTATTTCTGCTTGATCGGCCACAGCAGCCGGCGCGCCTTGTCGAGGTTCGCGTTATCCGGCCAACTGTTGAGCGGCGCGAAGCGCTGCTGACCGGCGCCGGCGCCGCCGCGACCGTCGGTGATGCGGTAGGTGCCGGCGCTATGCCACGCCATGCGGATGAATAGTCCGCCATAGTGACCGAAGTCGGCTGGCCACCACTCCTGCGAGTCCGTCATCAAGGCATGCAGGTCCTTGACCACGGCGTCGATGTCGAGGCTCTCGAATTCCTTGGCATAGTCGAATGCTTCGCCCATCGGATCGGCGGCGGGTGCGTTGGTATGGAGCACGCCGATATCGAGATGCTCTGGCCACCAGTCGCGGTTCCTGTGTCCGCGGGTGCCGCCGGTGAACGGGCACTTGCCCGCGCTGTCGTCAGTTTTTGCGTCCATGTTTTCTCTCCATCGCGTTTCTGTAGTTTTCTTCGAGTTGTTCCGTATGGAATTATGATGGCTTCCAGGAGTTGTGGCCAAAGAGACCCCGGTTGCCTCCCTCAGTGTGGAATTTGCAGGGGCGGAGCCGCGCATGTCGCACTTCGCATCGGCTGCACCGGGTTCGCCGGCCGCTGTGGAGAAGCGCGCAATCGTCGGGTTTTGGCCCGGATCCGCGGGGTAGGTGCCTCTCTCGCCAAATTTGCTGGACCCCCACCTTGGAAGATATCTAGCATAAGGTCCAGTCGAATTGTCTTGAGCTCCCGATCAGTTTATCTGATGGAAATGATCACGCTTCGACAGCTTCGTTATCTTTCCGCGCTCGCCAAACACGGCCATTTCGGCCGCGCCGCCGAGGCTTGCGCAGTGACCCAGCCGGCTCTGTCCATGCAGATCCGGGATCTCGAGCGGACGCTTGGCGTGGCCGTGGTGGAACGGCGTCCGGGCGACGTGATGCTGACCGATGTCGGGCGCGAGATTGCCCGCCGCGGCGAAGAGGTGCTGACGGCTTCGCGCGACCTGATGGATTTCGCCCGCCATCGCAGCGGTCTGCTGACGGGACGGCTGACGCTCGGGGTGATTCCCTCGCTGGCGCCCTATCTGCTGCCGCGGATTCTCCCCACGCTGCAAACCAGGTTTCCGGCGCTGCAGCTGGAATTGCGGGAAACCCAGACCCGGCAACTGGTCGAGGAGATCAAGAGCGGCGCGCTCGATGCCGCGATGCTGGCGTTGCCGCTGGGCGAGCCTGACATCGATACGGTGCAATTGTTCGACGATGTGTTTTTGCTCGCGGTGCCCGCGGACGATCCGCGCAGCGAGACCAGGCGGGTGGCCGTCGGCGATATCGATCAAAGCCGCTTGATCCTGCTCGAAGACGGCCACTGCCTGCGCGATCAGGCGCTGGCATTTTGCGCGACCGCCACGCGCGGCCGCGGCGCGAGCGCCGACGGTACCACATTCGGCGCCTCCAGCCTGACCACCGTGATGCAGATGGTCGCGGGCGGCTATGGCGTGACGCTGATTCCGCAGATCGCCGCCGACGTCGAGCGTCGCGACGAGCGGGTCAAACTCCTGCGGCTGGAAAATCCGCAGCCCGGCCGCAGCATCGGCCTCGCCTTCCGCCGCACCTCTCCGCGCAAGACGGATTTTGACGCCCTGGGGGAGGTGGTGAAGGAGAGGATGGATGCGTCTTGCGCCGCCGGCGCGGCGAACGGCGGCCCGGACTGATGTTCTGCTCCCTCTCCCGCTTGCGGGGGAGGGCCGGGGAGAGGGCGCTTGTTCCGGGAGAGCGATCCGAAATTTGTCAGCGGCGATAGAGCGGGCCCGCTCCCTAACCCTGCCCCCTGCCCTGCAGGCGGAAAGCGGCCGACCGGCATCGGTGCGGGCGCCACTCACATCCCCAAATAAAAAGGGCGGCTGTTTGAGCCGCCCTTTCGCAACCGGAATTCTCGAAGCGATTACTCGCCGGCGGCTTCGCGCGCCGGAGCCTCGGTCTTCTGCTTGGCCTCGAGGTCCTCACCCGTCACCTGGTCGACCGCCTTCATCGACAAGCGCGTCTTGCCGCGATCGTCGAAGCCGAGCAGCTTGACCTTGACCTTGTCGCCTTCCTTGACGACGTCGGAGGTCTTCTGCACACGGTTGGAGGCGAGCTGGCTGATGTGGACGAGGCCGTCCTTGGCGCCGAAGAAGTTCACGAAGGCGCCGAACTCCATCACCTTGACCACGGTGCCGTCATAGATCTGGTTGAGTTCCGGATCGGAGGCGATCGACTTGATCCATTTTATAGCGGCCTTGATCGA